>Ga0247727_10002245_pt1 | contig 44543 bp, 29 predicted proteins | sample WisWelCaveWW1625_FD_202498 | JGI IMG/M metagenome (GOLD analysis project Ga0247727, IMG submission 202498) | Biofilm microbial communities from Wishing Well Cave, Virginia, United States - WW16-25 | ecosystem: Environmental > Aquatic > Deep subsurface > Groundwater > Cave microbial mat | place...
GCCCGGGTGCCTACGCGCTCTGGAAGGGTGTCGCTCGTGCGCGTGTCGCCGTCGTCGAGCTGCGCGAGCAGGTCGCGGACGTCGCGGGTCAGGAGATCATGACCGCCGACAAGGTCACGCTGCGGCTCAACGCCGTCGTGACCTTCAAGGTGGCGGATCCGCTCCGCGCCGTCTCGGCGGTCGACGACTACCGTCAGGCCCTCTACCGCGAGGCGCAGCTCGCTCTGCGCGCCATCGTCGGCGCGCGGACGCTGGAGGCGCTGCTCGGCGAGAAGGAGGCGGTGGCTCGCGAGCTCGACGGCGCGCTGCGCACGCGCGTCGCCGAGCTCGGTCTCGAGATCGTCTCGCTCGGAATCCGCGACGTGATCCTGCCGGGCGAGATGAAGGAGCTCATGAACCGCGTCATCGCGGCGCAGAAGGCGGCCGACGCCGCGCTCGTCACGCGCCGCGAGGAGACGGCGGCCATGCGCTCGCAGGCCAACACGGCGCGGCTGTTCGAGCAGAACCCGACGCTGATGCGGCTTCGGGAGCTCGAGACGCTCGAGAAGGTGGCCGAAAAGGGCCGCCTGTCGGTCGTGCTCGGCGAGGGTGGCCTCGCCGGCCGCATCGTGAAGCTGGTCTAGCCGTACCCCGGGGGCGCGCCAACACCCCCGGGTTTTTTTGGGAGGCTCACGGCCGCAGAACCAATCTCCTGTCGGTTTGCTTATGATGGCGGCAAGCCCCTGGAGGTGACCCAAGTGACTCGCGGTTTCCTGGTGTTCCTCGTGCTGGCGGCGCCCCTCGGCGGCGCCCAGGAGCGCGACCCGGCGCTCGTCGCCCGGGCCCGGGCGATCCTCGAGAAGGCCCCCCTGATCGACACCCACAACGACCTGCCTTACATGCTGATCGAGAAGAAGGCCGGCGATATCTCCGGACTCGATCTCGGCGTCCCTCAGCCGGAGTGGTGCGCCGACATCCCGCGCCTGCGCGAGGGTGGCGTCGGGGCGCAGTACTGGTCCGTGTACACGAACGTCGCGAACATGAAGACGAACCGCTCGCTCCACGAGGCGCTTCGCGCCTTCGACGTCGTGAACCGAGTGGTGCGCTCTCGGCCCGAGCTCGAGCTGAACCGCTCGGCCGACGACGTGGAGCGCATCCACCGCTCCGGCCGCATCGCGTCCCTGATCGGCGTCGAGGGTGGCCACATGATCGAGGGCTCGCTCGCGGTGTTGCGGATCTTCCACCAGCTGGGGGCGCGCTACATGACGCTCACCCATTGGGACAACGTGGACTGGGCCGACTCGGCGACCGACCGCACGGAGCACGACGGTCTCACCGAGTTCGGCGAGTCCGTGGTCCGCGAGATGAACCGGCTGGGGATGTTCGTGGACCTGTCGCACGTCAGCGCCGACACGATGCGGGACGCGCTGCGGGTGAGCCGGGCGCCGGTGATCTTCTCCCACTCGAACGCCCGGGCGCTCGCTCCCCACCCCCGCAATGTCCCGGACGACGTGCTCCGGCTGCTGCCGCAGAATGGCGGCGTCGTCCACGTGAACTTCATCAAGGGCTTCGTTTCCCCGGCGGAGCCCGAGTGGCAGAAGCAGAGGCTCGCGGCCCGCGAGGACCTCCGCGCGCGGCTCGACGAGCAGAAGGCCGTGGACGACGGCCTCGCCGCCTGGGATGGTGCGAACCCGCGCCCCGGCGGGACCATCGCCGAGGTCGCCCTTCACATCGACCACATTCGCAAGGTCGCGGGCATCGACCACATCGGGATCGGGGCGGACTTCTTCGACGCGGGGACGACCTCGATGGTGCCCGGCCTGACGAACGTCAGCCGCTATCCGTACCTGTTCGCGGAGCTGCTCCGGCGCGGCTACAGCGAGGAGGATCTGTCGAAGATCGCCGGGCGCAACCACCTGCGCGCGATGCGGCGGATGGAGCAGGCGGCCGAGGAGACGCCACGGCCCCCGGGGTCTCGGTGAGCCCGCCGGGTGCGTTCCGGTCGGCGTGCTACGATCCCGCAGATGGAGCCGCGCAGTGACGAGGCCCTGGCCGAACGCTTCGAGGCGGCCCTCGAGCGCATAGGAGCGTACTTCATGGGCTCGTCCCCGGTGCAGGACGCCGCCACGCAGATCGCGCGCCTCCTGAGCGAGATGAAGATCGACTACGCGATCGCCGGGGCGCTGTGCCTGGCAGCGCACGGCCTGGTCCGCGCTACCGAGGACGTCGACGTCCTGATCGCCCGGGACGGCCTGGAGCGCTTCAAGCAGGCCTGGCTCGGGAGGGGGTACGTGAACGTCCGCCCCGGGGGCAAGGCCGTCCGGGATACCGAAAACAACGTCAAGGTGGACTTCCTGATCGAAGGCGACTACCCGGGCGACGGCAAGCCGAAGCCCGTGCGTTTCCCCTCACCCGCACAGGCGGGGATCGATGCCGGTCGCATGCGCATCGTCGATCTGAAGCACTTCGTGGAGATGAAGCTCGCGTCCGGCATGACCGCGCCGCATCGGCTCCAGGACCTCGCGGACGTGCTCCAGCTGATCGCGGTCGCGAAGCTGCCGCGCGAGCTGGCGGAGACGCTCGACCCCTACGTTCGCGCCAAGTACGAGGAGCTGTGGCAGACGGCGCAGCGTCCCGACGAAGACTACTGAGCTACTGAAGCGCTCGCTACCTCGCGGTGCCTTGCGGCGGATCGGACACCGGCTCATCCAGCACGACCTTCCACGTGCCGTCCGCCTGCTTCTGCCAGACGACGACGTAGTGTCCCTGGTCGGTCGACGGCTTCGTCTTCGCGTCGCTCAGGGTCATCGTGTACGTGCCGGTCTCGTAGGCGAGATCTCCCGAGCGTGCCACGACCACCTTGTCCGCGAAGGCGGCGCTACCCGGTACGGCGCAGATACCGCCCGAGCCATCATCGCGCCGTTTTACGATGTGCTCAACAAGCCGGCGACCAAGAATGTCGCTGAGCTCGTGCGAGCCAGCACCCTGCCCGACTGGCGCTCCTTCTCGGGCGAAGGGGTTTTCAAGAGCCGCGAGGAGTTCATCCAGCAGGTCATCGGCTTCGGGAAGGGAATCCCCGACTTGACTTGGAGTATCAAAGAGGTGCTCGTCGATGGCGACCGGGTGATCGTGCGCGGTGAGGCCACCGGCACCCCGGCAGGCCCATTCTTCGGCGTGCCTCACGGCGGCAAGAGCTTCAGGATCATGTCCATCGACATTCACACCGTCAAGGACGGCAAGCTGGCCACTGCGTTCCACGTCGAAGACTGGGCTACGGCCATGCGCCAACTATCTCAATAGCCCCTCGGCAACCCGAGGGAGTGCTGGCCGCGAAGCCGCCGACGCGGGGTCGCGGGCGAGCCCGATGCTGTGGCTTCGATCGCACGGCCCTTCGCGGTAGAATCCGCACCGAAAGCGCCCTCGAGAGCCCCGGCGCCGAGAAGTGAGCGGCTGCCGATGATCGGAACGAACTGATTGGGTCTACGGGGCGACCTAAGGACTACGCGGAGCGCCATGGGCATTGGACCTGCTTGACGGCCTACTTCAGGCTCAGCAGGTAGTCCGCGATCGCGCGGACATCGGACTCGGGGAGCTTCGCGAGGTTCTCCTGGATGGCCGCCATGCCCCCGCTCGACAGGTCCTCGTAGCCGAGCTCCTCGCCGTTCTGGAGCGCGAGCGTGAGGTTCGAGACGTCCTCGTACTTCTCGCGCGCGACGAGCCCGCGCAGGCTCGGCACTTTCCCCTCGCCGCCAGGGTGCGGCCCGCCCGCCATGTGGTGGCGGAGGTCCTCGATCATCAGCCAGCTCTTGGGCGTGTGGCACTCGCCGCAATGGCCGGGAGCGTTTACGAGATAGGCGCCGCGCTTCCACGCGTCGCTGCCTTCGCTCGCGGGAGCAAACGGGGGGCGAGCGAGAGCGATTTTTTTCCAGAGGCCGACTCCGCGACGCGCGAGCCCGAGCTGCGGGACGGTGTGCGGAGGGTGAACGGCTTTCACGGCCTGAAGGCCCATCAGGTAGGCGCGTAGGTCCAGCAGCTCAGTCACCGGCATCGCGCGATAAGCCGTGTAGGGAAAGGCCGGGAAGTAGTGTCGACCGTCGGGGGCCAGGCCGCGCGTCATCGCGTTCACGAAGTCGGCCTCGCTCCAGCGGCCGAGACCTGTCTCCGGATCGGGCGTCAGGTTCTGCGGGTAGAAGACGCCGATCGGCGTCTTGAAGGGCGTGCCGCCGGACGGGAGGGTGGGATTCGCGGCGCCGTCTGGCGGCTTGTGGCACGCGAAGCAGCTCCCGGCGTGATACAGCACCTCGCCGTTGGCGCGGTCCACGGTGTGCGCCGGGATCGCGGTGGCGGGGAGCGGGTCGGGACGCGTCAGCCACCAGAACGAGGCGGCGGCGACCGCCACGACGAAGGCGATCGCCGCCGTGGTGCGGCGGGACGGAAGCTTCACTGCTTCGGCAGGCGGTACTTGTCGTGGCAGGCCTTGCAGCTCCCGCCCAGCGTCTTCATCGCCGCCATGTAGGCCGCCTCGTCGGTCACGGCCGCCATGGCCGCCGCCGCGGCCTGAGCGTTTTTCATGGCCGTGTCGAAGCCGGCGCGGTCGGTCCAGATCTCGGCCTTGGCGCGCGAGTCGCCCCCGGCGCTTCCCTCCGGGAAGAGGCCGTGCGCCTCCTTCAGCTTCTCCAGGATCGTGCCGGCGTTCTTCTTCACGACCGCGGCGTCGAAAGCCGTCTCCTTCACCGCGATCGCACGCAGCGGCTTGAACGACTCCTGGACCGCTTCCATCGCCTCGTGACGCTGGTGAGCGGGGTCGGACGCGAACGCCGCCCCCCAAGCTCCGGCAACTACGATCGATAGGCTGGCGCTGTACGCCAGCGTGCGCTTCGTGAGCCTCACATGTTCCTCCTGGGTAGTCGGCTGCAGCGATTCTAGCCGGGGTCCAAGGCCGGCGTCGACCGGCAGCTGCAGCCCCGTGCGCGAGCACCGCGGTCACCCGGTGTGAGCCTACTCACGTCGTGTCTTCCCGGAAAACGGCGCCAGGCAGGCCGCCAGACGCGCGCTCGCGGACTTCGAGGAGAGGGCGCGTCGCGGCGGCGCGCTGCCGGGCTGGATCCGCTAGCGCGTCGCTACGGGGCCGTGGCCGGCTTCTCCCAGAGCCGGCCGATGACCCGAATGAGCACGAAACCCGCGACCGCGAACACCGCGAGGCACAAGAGCGCGTGACCGGTGCGGCCGTAAAGGAAGTTGCCCACCGCGAACAGCGACGCCCAGATCGTCGCCGTTCCCGCCACCCAGCCGACGAGGGCGAGCGGGATGTCCCCGGCGCCCGCGGCCGGATCCTCCCGAAGGCCAGCCTCGTCGCGGATGCGCCGCCAGCCTGGGCCGAACGGGCGCAGCTTCTTGTAGAACTCGACCAGCACCCGGCGGTCGGTCTGTGGCCCGAAATAGGCCGTGGCCACCCAGCACACCGTGGTGATCGCGATCGTGAGGAGGAGCGCCTGGTGCGTGCCGAACCGCAGGCCGTACTTCGCGAGCACGAGCAGCGCCAACGAGACGAGGAAGGAGCTCGCCATGGCCACCACCTCGCACCAGGCGTTGACCCGCCACCAGAACCAGCGCACGAGGTAGAGCAGGCCCGTGCCGGCGCCGATCTGGAGGATCACGTCGAAGGCGTCCTTGGCGGTGTCGAGCAGGAAGACGGTGGCGGAGGAAAGCAGGAACAGCCCGACCGTGGCGAGCCGCCCGACGAGCACGTAGTGCTTCTCGCTGGCGTCCCTTCGGATGAAGCGCCGGTAGAAGTCGTGGACCAGGTAGGACGCGCCCCAGTTGAGGTGGGTCAGGATCGTCGACGAGTTCGCCGCGATCAGCCCGCCCACCATCAGGCCGACGAAGCCGACGGGCAAGAACTTCAGCATCGCGGGGAACGCGATGTCGTGGCCCAGCAGGCTCGGGTCGAGATGAGGAAAGGCGTTCTGGATGTCCGAGAGCTTCGGGTAAACCAGGAGCGAGGCGAGCGCCGTCAGGATCCAGGGCCAGGGCCTGAGCACGTAGTGGGCCACGTTGAAGAACAGCACAGCGCCCAGGGCGTCCTTCTCCGACTTCGACGCCAGCATCCGCTGCGCGATGTAGCTGCCGCCGCCCGGCTCCGCGCCCGGATACCAGACCGCCCACCATTGGACCGCGATCGGCATGACGAAAACCGCCACGGCCAGGTCCCAATTGCTCGTGAAGTCCGGCAGGACGCTCAGGTAGTTGATTCCGCCCGGGCCCTCCATCGTCGATAGCTTGCCGACGAGCCCGGACAGCCCGCCGACCTGGGGCGCCTGCAGCGCGAAGTAGGCGGCGGCGATCACCGCCGTCATCTTTATGAAGAACTGGATCATGTCGATCACGAGCACGCCCCAGAGGCCCGAGTGTGCGGCGAAGGCGACGTTCAGCAGGCCGACGAACATGAGCGTCTGCCAGCGTTCCATGCCGAACAGGATGCCGGCTATCTTGCAGGCCGCCAGGTTGACGGTGGCCATGATCATGCAGTTGAACAGCAGCCCCAGGTAGACCGCGCGGAAACCGCGCACGACGCTCGCCGCCCGGCCCGAGTAGCGGATCTCGTAGAACTCGAGGTCGGTCATCACCCCGGAGCGCCGCCACAGCCGCGCGAAGAAGAATACGGTCGCGACACCGGTCAGCGTGAACGCCCACCATTGCCAGTTCCCGGCGACACCCTGGCGCCGCACGATGTCGGTGACCAGGTTCGGCGTGTCGCTCGAGAAGGTGGTGGCCACCATCGAGAGGCCGGCGAGCCACCAGGGCACCGAGCGCCCCGACGCGAAGAACTCGGTGGTGCTCTGACCCGATCGCTTGCCGAAAAAGAGCGCGGGCACGAAGCAGATGGCGACCGAGACGATCGCGATGATCCAGTCCAGAAGTTGCAGCTGCATGAGCGGGATTGTCTATCCGTTTGCAGCGGCGGGCGCAAGCGGCTTCCGGGCGCGCGGTCGATCGCCGAAGCGGGCTGCTCAGATGGAGCGCATGGCCTTGGCCACCGCGAGCCGCAGCAAGTCGGCGCGGCTTTCCTCCGCAGCGAGGGCGCACAGGAGTTCCCCCTCGGCCCAGACCACCACCGTCACCGCGCCGCGCGCGTGGACCCCGAACGAGAAGCCATTCTCCTCGTGCCGCGCAAGCGGCTCCGGCAGCTCACTCGGCAAGCCGGGGAACATCTGGCACACGAGCGCGCGTCCACCCGAGTCGTAGTAGGCGAAGAAGGCGCTCGGGCGCCCGGCGACCATGTGCGGCCGGCCGCCCGCGAGCGTATGGCCCATCATCGCGAGGTCGAACACACGCGCGGGGAAGGGCAGTCCGGCCTCGCGGAACAGGCGCTCGAGCTCGGGCGCGTCACCTGTCTGGAGCGTGAGCGACAGCGCGCCGCCGCGGTAGGCGGTGAAATCGGCGGCGAGAAGGTCGGGCAGATCGCGCTCGGGCCGCTCGCGCCACCGCGAGCGGTACAAGAGCGTCGCGATGCCCGCGAGCGCTGCCGCCGCCGCCAACCCGAGGAAGCCTCGCCGCCCACCGCGCGCGCGCGTGTCCGCTACCGTCGCGAGCCGCCGCCGCACGGCCGCCTCGAGATCTCCCGGTGCCTCGGGCGTGCCCGAAGCACGAAGCGACGTCTTCACCCACGCGAGAGCCTGGCGCGTCGCACGGCAATCCGCGCAGGCGCCCAGGTGCTCGTCGAGCGCCGCGATCTCGCGCGGCTCCAGCCGGCCGTCGAGCGCGGCCTGGATCACGTCGTCGCCGGGATGGACGCGGTCGCTCATGTCTCGCTGGGCGCGTGCCCCGCGCCCCCTCGCAGCAGCACGAACAACAGCTTGCGCCCGCGGGAGAGCCGCGAGCGAACGGTTCCAACCGGCACTTCGAGGCAGTCGGCCGCCTCCTCGTAGGTGAAGCCCTCGACGTCGACCAGCAGGACCGCCAGCCGGTATGGCTCAGGTAAGGAAGCGAGCGCGGACTCGAGCTCGGCCGCTGTGGGCGCCGACGAGGCGGCGAGGCCCGGGTGTCCGTCGCGGGCGGCGAGGAAGCGCTCGTCCACGTCGTCGATCGAGACCCGTTCGGCCTCGCGCCGGGCCTTGCGATAACGATTGACGAACACCGAGTGCAGGATCGTGAAGAGCCAGGCCTTGGCGTTCGAGCCCTCGCGGAAGCGGTTGAAGCCCCGGTACGCGCGCAGGAAGGTCTCCTGCACGAGGTCGCTCGCGTCCTCGGGCCGCTGCGTCAGCCGGACCGCCGTGCCGTAGAGCGCCCTCGTGAAGGGCAGGCAGGTCTCCTCGAATCCGGACGCCGCCACGCACACCTCGATTGCGCGCTGTAACGCCCCGCGCGTGGCGTCCATTCCCGGGCGAGGAAGAAAACAACCCGCCGCCTTCTCGAGCGAACCAGGCCCAACGCCCATCACCAACAACGCCCTGCGCCGCCGCCACGTCAGCTCCGGCGAGTGTAGGGTTCAGCCGGCGACCGGCGCGCCCGAGGCCTGGAGCGGGAGGCCGCGCTCGGCGAGCGACTGGACCAGGCGCTGGTGGAACGCGGCGTCGAGCAGGTGGTAGTGGCGGCCGTCCTCTGCGAGTGGTGCGGATAGCCCGCGGGAGGTCAGCACCAGGCACAACTGCCGCTCGCCCGGGCTCAGCGCGTCCTGCTCCACGCGCGGCAGCCCCTGGGGCCCGGCCGCGATCTTGCGCAGCAGGCCGCGCACGAAGACCTGCTCGTCCGTCGCGTCGAGCGCGGCGGCCGCGGCCACCCAGCGGGTCTCGGGCGCGCCGAAGAAGAAAGGCCCCGAGGCGTAGGCCAGCAGGAACACGATCACGTCGATGAAGGCCGCGAGCGTGAAGGCCAGCACGTGACGGCTGGTCGGGGCGCCGAAGAGCTCGGTGAAGGCGATCACCAGGTCCTCCTGCCCCGAGGCGGCGCGATTGACGAAGTCGGAGTACGCCGGCACCGCCGGCACTCGCAGCTCCGCGTGAAGCTGGTCGCGCACGTCCGCCCACGGGATCACGTCGAACGCCAGACGAAACGAGCGCAACTGCTCTTCCGTCGGGTCGAGCGGCTTCGCGCCGGCACGAAAAGCGGCGAGCGCCTTCGCCGATTCCCGGAGCCGCGCCAGGGTCTGGCGGGCGAGCGTCGCCTGGCGGTCGAAGGCCGTATAGCGCAGGCCCGCGCCTGCTCCCTCGGGGTACGAAGCGGCGTAGCTCTCGGCCTCGCGGGCCACCGCCTCACGCACGCGCGCAAGCCAGGGATCGGCATCCTGCGCGCGTGAGATGAAGCCGTGCGCCTTCTCGGCCACCGTCATCTCCTCGAGCGCCAGCACGTGCTTCTCGGCTTCCGCGATCGCCGCCGTGAGCTGCTCCTGCGCCTGGCCGGCAGCGCCAGAGAGCGCGTCGTACAACCGCCGCTCGATCTGGGCCGGCCGCTCGCGCGCCGCGAACCAGGTGTGGAGGCTCACGTAGGAGAAGGCGATCGAGACGCTGGCCGTCACCACGTAGACGGCGATCAGCAGCCCGCGGCGGCCCTCGGTGATGCCGACCAGTCAGGCCACGAGCACGAGCGCCGACTGCACCCCGAGCGAGGCGAGGAACGAGAACCAGGGCGAGAGGTAGAGCGCCATTCCCTGCTGCGTGGTGTACCAGGACACGATCGACAGCAGGGCGCTCGAGACGAAGAGCGAGGCGACGAGCGGACGGCCGAGCCCGGCGGCCCCTCCGCCTTTCGGCACCCCTGGCACGGGCATCTCGCCTCCTGGGAGCGGTTACGCGCGATGGGCCGCTCCGGTTCGCGGGATCTCAGGCCGTCAGCCCGCCGTGGGGACCGGCGCGCCCGCGCCCTGAGACTTGATCTCCGTCCGGCACGCCGGGCAGAACGCCCAGTCGGGCTTCAACGGATAGCGGCACGCGGGGCAGATGGAGGACGACAGGTCGCGCCCGCAGTGCGGGCAGAAGGCCCCGCCGTTCACCTCGCGGGCGCAGCCGGGGCAGGTGAGCGTGCGCGCGTGCTCGGGCCGGGAGATCAGGTAGACGACGAGGCCGACGAGAGACGAGAGCACGACCAGGAAGGCGAAGAGCGGCGCGCGCCGCACGCCACGCTCGCGTGCGTCCACGTAGACCCAGGTCGGGAGCAGCACCCAGAGAAAGCAGAAGGAGACGAGTGCGGTCACCCCGGCGACGCCGAGCAGGCCGTGGACGCGTTCGTCGCCGCGGTAGTACTCGTGCTGCTTCGTCGGTGTCCGCTTGAGATACAGGCTGCCGAGCGCGGCGCCGTCCTTCGTCTTCAGCGGAGTCGAGATCACGAATGTGTGCTCTGGCTCCCAGCGTTCGAGCTCGAAGCGCCCGCCCCGCTCGAGCAGCTCCTGTGCTCTGTCTTCGGGCACCGGTTCGGGACCGATGTCCCCGGCGTTGTCGGCCAGGCTGAGCAGGAAGGTCTGCCGGTCGAGAAACACGCCTTCCTTCAGCCGCGGCATGACCTCCTGGTCGTACACCGCGTTCAGCTTGCTAAAGGCCGGCTGCGGTACGCCGAACACGAAGTCGCCCTTCGTGTCCATCGCCCACACGTAGAACGGACCGTTCGCCTGCTCCTCGAAGTAGCGTGATTCGATCTCGCTCACGAGGGTCGCGTCGACGAGCAGCTTGCTCACGCTCGGCCAGAAGGCTGGCCTGCTTCTGCCCGTCGAGCCGTGCCGTGAGCGGCGGCTCACCGCCCGTGGCGTCGGGCAGCTCCATCTCCGTCGCGTCGAGCGAGACGTGCGGCGTGCGATGGCGTTTGCGGCTGAGCTCGCTGCGCGCGGTGTTGAGCGCGATCGCGTAGATCCACGGCTTCACCTGGCCTCGCGCGGGGTCGTGCGTGGAGGCGGCGAGCCACACTCGGGTGAAGGCCTCCTGCAGCCATTCCTCGGCCAGCGCCCGTTGGCCCCCGAGCCGCAGCAGCACGGCGAACACCGGCCGCTCGTAGCGCCTGTAGAGGACCGTGAACGCATCCTTGTCGCCTTTGGCGACGCGCTCGATCAGCGTCTCGTCGGAGAGCGTCGCGCTGGCCACGGTCGCGGACGATCGTAAGGGTTCCCGGGCGGTCGTGTCGCCGGCCAGGAGGCCCGGAAGCAGGAACGGCAGGCTGGCTGTCGTGGTCAATGTCGGTTAACTCCGAGGCTCGAGACGACCCAGACCCTCCGAGGACCATTACTACCCACGGAGCCGAGAGGTTGCATCCACTCGTCCGCCTTCCTTGGACACCAGCGTCCTAAAGTATTACTTTAGGAGTAGTGGCCGAACGGCCCGTCAGCTTGTGACCCGCGGAGGTCCAAGTGACCTGTGCCGCTTGGGGCTGAGCCTACCCGACGGTCGTGGCACCGGAGGGGCAGCGGGATGTCGGCGTTGTCCGGCGGTGACGGCCCGATGTCCGATCCTCGGACAGAACCAGCCAGTCACTCGATCCGGCCGAACTCATTTGAGGACAATGGTTTGGGACTGATCCCGCGCGTCTCCGAGACTCCAGAACCCTGGCTCGGCCCTTGCTCCTGCAAGGCCTTGGCGCTCCACGTGTGTGGAGTCGAAACAGGGGCCAGCTGGGCTAGGGGGAGAACATGACGGCAGTCAGGCATTCGCGAGGTGGCCCGGAGCGGGTCCACAGGATCGGAGGCGCGCCCACGTGGCTGCGCGTGGCCCTCCTGGCGCTCGTCGGGCTGTTGCCGGCCGTCGACGCCTCGGCCTGGTGGAACACCTCCTGGTCCCACCGCCGCAAGCTGACGCTCAACAACACCGCCCCGGGCGCGACGGCGCAGACCGCTTTCCCGGTGCTGATCGTCCTCGACAGCCTGAACGTGCGCATCGACTACGGCAAGACCCAGAACGCCGGCCAGGACCTGCGCTTCGTCGACGACGACGACACGACGCTGCTCGCCCACGAGATCGAGAAGTGGGACGAGTCGGGCAACTCCTCCGTCTGGGTGCGCGTGCCGCTGGTCAATGCGTCGAACACCGACTTCATCTGGGTTTACTACGGAAACCCGACGGTCGGCGACGGCCAGAATCCGACGGGCGTTTGGGATGTCGACTTCAAGCTGGTCCATCATCTTAGGGAGACGTCGGGCGTCCACGTCGACTCCACTTCCAACCCCAACGACTCGTTCGTCGTCGACGTCGCCGCACAAGGCTCGGCCGCCGGCCAAATCAACGGCGCCGACAGCTTCAGCACCGCCGGCTGTGTGCCAAGCGCGGCAACCTGCGACAACATCGATGTCCTCGATAACGCGACCTTGGACGTGGGCGCCGCCGAGTCGATGACCGTGGAGGCCTGGATCCGCACCCCGACGGCCGGCGTCGCCCAGCACATCGCCGTCAAGGAAGCGCCCGGCGGCGTCGGGACCGGGTTCGACTTCCTGGTGTGGAGCAGCAACCAGGCGCGCTTCGGCGTCACCAACTCCGGGCTCGTCCCCACCGACGTGACCGTCATGGGCGGGAGCGTGGCCGACAACGCCTGGCACTACGTCGTGGGCCGATGGACCCGCAGCAGCTCGACCGCCAACGTCTTCGTCGACGGCGTCCTTGCGGGCACGGCCAGCAACGGGGTATATGCCGCGAGCCCCATGTCCAACACGCAGCCGTTCCGCATCGGGGAGCGGGGAGACGCGAACGCAGGCGGCTTCAACTTCAACGGGACCATTGACGAAGTCCGCTTCTCCAAGGCGGCGACCCCGCGCTCCGACAGCTGGATTCGTGCCCAGTACGACTCGATGCGCGACAGCGGCGTCGGGCTCGTCGGACCGTTCGTTAGTTACGGCCCCGAAGCCGCGCAGTGCTGCGGGCTGGGCGTGACGCAGACGACCGACGCCGTCGACTCTACGACGACGACGATCACCGTGAACGGCCCGAACCGCTTCGACCTCCGCTTCAACGTCGCGACCGGCGCCGGTATCGACCGCTTCGTCGACGCCGAGGAGGACACTGGCTTCGACCTCGCGGGCGGGACGGCCGCGGCCTTGCAGCCGACGCTCCTCAGCGACGAGGTGGGGATCAGCGGGAGCAGCCGCACGACCGGCGCGAACACCCAGGGCGCCGAGCTGGACCTGCTCGAGGCCACACCGGCGCGCGTCAAGGTGCGCCAGGAGGCATTCTACCAACAGGGGGCAGGCAGCTCGAACATCGCCGCCGGCGTCAAGAGCTACGGAGACTACAGCATCTACGGGATCGGCCGCATCGCGCTGGGCTTGGAGCGACGGGCGACGGTCGCTCTGGCGACGACGTCCGAGCAGCTCCAGCTGAGCGTCCACTACCAGGCGGCTGCGCCCTTGAACGCCTGGACGGGCTATAGCCAGACGGCCGGGCCGTTCGCCTCGGTCTTCGCCGGCCAGACGGGGCCGGCCACGGACCAGTTCGTGCTGGCCCAGACCGAGCAGCCTTCGGCGCGTACGGATTTCCTGAGCATCATCTCCCAGGACTGGGCCGACGCAACCCGCAACACGTTCTTCGGCGCCAACGCCGGCCAGGAGTGGGAAGAGGTCTCCTGGATCGACAACGACGGGACCGCGATTCCCATAGGCTCCCAGCGCTGGAACTTCCTGACCTACTTCAAGCCGACGATTCTCGCGAGCAACGTCGACACGGCCGTGGTATCGCGCAGCGCCGACTACCGCGGCCCCGACCAACTCACGATCAACGCCGGCAAGGGCTTCCAGTGGGTGGACACCGCCGAGAACACCGTCCTCACCACCGATTGGTTCAACGAGTCGGAAGCGGCCTATCCGCTGGACCTCCACCAGACGCTGGGTCTCGAGTTCGCGATCGACGGGTCCTCTGTGATCCCGCGCTATCGGCCGTTCTTCAAGATCCGGCAGTGGCGCTCGTTCATCGAGTCGCCAACCGTAACGTTCGACCCGGACGGTCCGGGTGCGGCCCCGGCCACGTCGCTCTTGAAGAACACGAGCTACCGGGCCGCTGTGAAACCCGTAGCCCGGGCACACTTCTCGCAGGACACGCTCTTCCACTCGACGCTGCAGAGCGCGGCATCGCAGACCGGCAGCCCGGCCACCGTCGTCGGCGCGGTCACGTTCACTCCTGCCCGTTTCGGCAGCGGAGCGGAGATGGACGCCGACGGCGAGTATCTGTCGATTCCGTCCGCGGGAAACTTCAACCCCGCCCAGGGCGCGATCGAGTTCTGGTACAAGCCGCGCTACGACTACAGCGGTGGCGGACCCGATCCCCGCGACCACGCCCTCTTCGGCTACTGGATCAACGGGTCCAACTACTTCTACGCCTACCTCGACCCTGTGCCCGGTGGCGGCCCGGGGCCCGACGAGGGCTTGACGTTCGCGGTCAGCACGACAGCTAGCGGACTCGCCAAGGTCGTCACGGGCGCGGGAGGCGCGTTCACCGAGTACTGGCGGGCCAACGAGTGGGTGCACCTGCGCTTCGTCTGGAAGGCCGCCCCCGGCCCGCGACTCGAGATCTACATCAACGGCAAGCTGGCCCCGCCCAGCGGGGCGTCGCTGGGCAGCTATACGACGGCGGTAGGAACTCTGCCCAACTTCTACATCGGCGAACGCGGCCGTGACAACAACGCCGACACCATCCCGGATTTCGACAACAACCCCGACGGCATCATCGACGAGTTCTACATCTACGGGCAGCCCGACGCGCCGCGGCCGATCGCGCACGGAGGCCTGACGACCGATACGCGAGAGTTCCTCGCCGACACGGCCGACAACTTCAGCCTGGTGGACTTCGATCCGATTCAGGCGCTGACCCGGGGCGAGTACCTGTACTTCGGCGCGGACGCGAAGTTCCGCGGGCTGAACGTCAACCTCGCGACTGCCGGCACCGGAGTTGGCGCGACCGCGGTGCTGTGGGAGTACTGGGACGGCACGCGCTGGTCGACGCTGCCGGGAGTCACCGACCAGACCGACTCGTTCACCAAGCCGGGCGGGACGATCTTCTGGGTGGATCCGGCGTCGTGGAACCTGTACTCGGTCAACGGCGGTCCCGATCTCTACTACGTCCGCGCTTCGCTCACCGGAGGCGTCGACTACGCAACGCCACCCGTCGAGCGGGTGATCAAGACCGACATCCTGCTGTTCCAGTACTGCCACGACATCATGGCGGCGGCGGGAACGTTCGCGTTCGGCGTCCCATGGCCGACGACGGAGGTGAGCCTGCAGTCGTTCGCGGCGGTAGCCGGCGATTCCGCGGTGCTGCTGGAGTGGCGGACGGCGTCGGAGCTTCGCAACCTGGGATTCCACCTTTACCGCAGCCACTCGCAGAACGGCCCCTGGACGCGGCTCACGTCGTCGCTGATCCCCGGCCTCGGCTCGTCGGCCGTCGGCCAGGCCTACTCCTTCCATGACTCCGGCCTCACGAACGGGACGCGCTACTTCTACCGCCTCGACGACGTCGACGCATCTTCGAAGACGACGTCGCACGGCCCCGTCTCCGCGGTGCCTGGGACGCCCGCCCCGACCGCTGGGGGAACGAGCCCTTCGGGCGGCGCGTCCGGGGGAAGCGGCGGCAAGCCGAAGAGCGGCGGCGCTGCGTCGTGCCCGGACTGGGTGCTCGCGGCCTACGCATCCGCTTCGGGTGCGAGCAGCGCTGCTACTTCGCTCCGTTGCACCCGCCACGGCGACCCCGAAGCCAGCTCACTCGGTGTCGTCTCGCGCGACACGCGCTCCGCGACGCTGGAGCTTCGCACGGGCGGCTTCTACGCGCTCCACACCCAGTCTGGCGCGAGCGAGCCCTCGGGAACGGTGCGCGTGTTCGTCCCAGGCTTCGACTTCCCGCAGGACGAGAAGGCTGCGGCGCTGCCGATCCGGCGGGCGTTGGTCGACGCCATCGTCGGCCGTCGGGTCCAGCTCGGCGGGGTGCGCGCGCTCGATCGGGTGAGCTTCAAGGGCCTGGTGCCCTCGGCGCTCGGCAAGGCCGAGATGCGGGTCGGGCGCGACGGCACCGTGCGCGCCGTCCGGCGCGGCGCCGCGCAAGTTTCGAGCCGCTTCCCGAAGGGCGAGCTGGTGACTCTGCTGCCGAGCCTGTTCCAGGGGGAGCGGAAGAGCGCGGTCGTCGAGATCGCGCCCTTGCGCTTCGACGCGGAGCGCCAGCAGCTCGTGCTGGCCAGGCGGGTGCGGGTGCGGCTCGTGTTCGCCGGTCGTGAGACGAACGAGAGCGGCCGTGGCAGCCTCGGCCGCGCTCCGGGATCGCGGAAGCCAGCCGTCTCGGGCGAGGTGCTGGCCCGGCTCTACGCGACGAGCCGCGGGCTCCATGCCGCCTCCTTCGAGCAGCTCTTCCCGGGCCGCGCACGCGGCTTCGCGGCGTCGCAGCTTCGGCTCGAGCGCCAGGGCGAGCCGGTGGGCTTCCACATCGAGCCCGCCTCCGACAACTTCGGCCCCGGCAGCCGGCTCTACTTCTTCGTCGATAGGACGTCCGCCTCGACCGACTTCACGGCCGAAGTGGCATACGAGCTCGTCCGCTCCCGGGACGGCCTGCGGATGCCGCTCGTCTCCGCCGCGCCTTCGGGTGATGCCATCAGCTCGGCTTCGACAGGCTTCGCGTCCTTCGAGACGAACCGCTTCTACCAGCCGGGCCTGCTCGACGCGCCCGACCTGTGGCTCTGGGAGGCCCTCGCCTCGGGGGCGACGCGGGTCAAGCCCTTCTCGCTCTCGGGTGTCTCCGGATCCGGCGCCGCGGAGCTCGATGTCTACCTCCAGGGGGGCTCCGAGTCCGGCGAGCCCGTGGACCACCACGTGAGCGTGTCGATCAACGGCTCAGTCGTGGGCGAGGCGCGGTTCGCGGGCAAGAAACCGTACCGGATGAGTCTGAGCCTTGCCTCCTTATTGCTGCGAGAGGGGGCGAACGAGCTCCAGCTCACGAGCGTCGCCGACACGGGTGTGTCGTCATTCTTCTTCCTCGATCGCTTTGCGCTCGCCTACCCGCAGGCGGCGTCAGTATCGGCCGGGGTCTTCGACGGAAGCTGGGCCGAGGCAGGGACGGCCTCGGTCTCGGGTGCCGGCGCGGTGCTGCTGGATGTCTCGGGTGCGGTGTCAGGCGCGGGCAGTGCATCAACCGCCGCGAGCGGTCCGACTGAAGCGAGTAGCGCGCCGACGCGCGGTGTGCGCTGGCTCCTCGGCTTCGAATCGAGCGGCGAGAGCCTGCGCTTCCGGGCCGAAGCCGGACGCCGCTACCTCGCCGTGTCGCCAGAAGCGTTGCTCTCGCCGCGCATCGGCACGCCCGAGCCTTCGACGCTGCGTGCCGCAACGAACCAGGCCGACTACGTTCTCGTCGCTCCGAGAGCGTTCCTCGCGGCCGCGGAACCGCTGCTCGCGCGCCGGGCCGATCAGGGCCTGACCACGCGCGCCGTCGCCTTCGAGGAGATTGCCGACCAGTTCGGGCACGGACAGGCATCTGCCGAGGCGATCGGGAGCTTCCTCGCCTACGCCTTCCACTCCTGGACCCGGCCCTCGCCCCGCTACGTCCTGCTCCTCGGCGACTCGAGCTACGACCCCCGGAACTTCAGCGGCACGTCTCAGCCCTCGCCGCTGCCCGCGCTGTGGGCCAAGACCTCCTACCTGTGGACCGTCTCCGATCCGCTGCTCGCCGCGGTCAACGGCGAGGACTCGCTCCCGGACCTGGCGATCGGACGGCTTCCGGCGACGACCGCCGCGCAGGCCGAGGCGCTGGTCGCGAAGCTCCTCGCCTGGGAGGACTCGGGCCAGGGTCTTGCGGGCCCGGCCGCCCTCGTCGCCGACAACCCCGACGTGGCCGGCGACTTCGAGGCCGACGTCGAGGACATCCGCGCGAGCTATCTCGGTTCGCGCGAGGCGAGGGTGCTCAAGCTCTCCGAGCTCGGCGCGCAGATGCGCCCGTCGATCCTCGACGCGCTCAACTCCGGCCTCAGCTACTTGAGCTACGTGGGCCACGGCGGCGCGGCGGTGTGGGCAAGCGAGAACGTCTGGAACTCCTGGGACGCGCCGAGCCTCCAGGCCCAGTCGCAGCAGCCGCTGCTCGTGACGATGAACTGCCTGAACGGCTACTTCGTCGCCCCGTCCTACGAGTCGCTCTCCGAATCGCTGCTGAAGGCCGAGGGACGCGGGGCGATCGCGTCCTTCTCGCCGAGCGGGCTGTCGCTCGACGGGCCCGCTCACCAGTACCACCGCGCGCTGATGGCGGAGCTGACGAGCACGAAGCACGAGAGGCTCGGCGACGCGATCCTCGCCGCGCAGAAGATCTATGCCGACTCCGGTCTGATGCCGGAGCTCGTCGCCGTCTACCACCTCCTCGGCGACCCCGCGACGGTGATCCGATGATCCACCCGGCTTCTCATGGTTGGTGAGGGCGTAAAGCGCCGTCCCGGCGGCCTCGCCGCCATGCACAGACTGATTCTAATGATGCGGAGGCTTCAGGCTTTGAGCCCAAGACCCACCATGGTGCACAGCACACGGTTCCCGTACGTAGCAAGTCGAGCCTCGAGGGGGGGTGCGCGGGCGCACGGATCCGGCGTCGCGTGCTTGCTGATGACTCTGGCCTGCGCCCTCGGCTCGGCTCAGGCTCAGGCACAGATGCAGTCGGCCACCGGCACGTACCTCGGAAACGGCCCTCGCTGGCGGTCAAGCGATCACGGTCGGATTCCAGCCGGACGAGGTCTTCGTCCAGGGCGAGATCGCGAGCACGCCCGGCGTCGTCGGCACCTCCACGATGGGCGGCAGGAGCAAGAACCTCGGAACGGTCGCCACTACCCTCGAGCCGGGTCTGGTCACGGCCCTGAACCTCACAGGCTTCACGGTAGGCGACGCCACGATTGACCCGCGCGTGAATCAGGCGGGCATCATGTATCACTGGACAGCCCTGAAGGCAGCCGCAGGCGAGCTGCAGGTCGGCACGTATTCGGGCAACGGCGGAACCCAGACCGTGCCCGTCGCGTTCCAGCCGGACTGGGTCGCGGTCTTCGGAGACGTGGGCGGGGCCGGCGCCGTCCATCGCAACTCGTCGATGCCCGGCGACCTCACCGTCTACTTCCGAAACTCGGGCGCTCCATTCACGAACATGATTCAGGCACTGGTTCCCGCGGGGTTCCAGGTCGGCTTGAGCCCCAACGTCAACAGCAATCTCCAGCCGTACCACTTCGTGGCCGTGAAGAACACCCCCGGCCGCTTCGCCTCGGGCACCTACGCCGGAGACTCGTTGAACGACCGATCGATAACGGGGCTGGGCCTCGTCCCGAAGTGGGTCGTAGTCAGGGCGACCACGTTTGGCCGATCGAGCGTGGCTCGGCCCGACACGCTCACAGGCGACGCCAGCTTCGAGTTCGCGGGTGCGGTCACTCCGACCGCGACCAATGAAGTAAAAGTCCTGATAGGCGACGGGTTCCTGCTCGGCAACTCCAGCCAGGTGAACGCTGGCGGTCAGAGCTACATGTGGATCGCCCTCGGCGGACCATCGGGCAGCTCCCGCGTCAAGACCGGGAAGTACGCGGGCAACGGGAGCGCGGGGAACGCCGTCTTCGTAGGCTTCCAGCCCGACGCCGTGATCGTGAAGCGGGCCGGCGTCGATCCGCAGGTGTACGCGGTGATGCGCACGTCAACCATGGCCGGCGACAACACGAAGTCGCTGCAGGACGGTGGCCCCACCGCCCTCGCCCCCAACCTGATCCAGTCGCTCACCGCGACAGGCTTCACCGTCGGCACCGACAACGCCGTGAACATGAACGGGACGGAGTACCACTGGATCGCGTTCAGGGCCGGCGCAGGGGGAATGGTCGCCTCGACCTATACCGGCAACGGCGGCGCCAGCCAGTCGATCACCGGGCTGGGATTCTCGCCCGACTACCTCATCGTGCTGCCCCCGGGCGCGGGGACCAACGGCATGCCGTTGAACAGCACATCCACGATGCCCGCCGACACCGCGCACGACTTCGACGCCACGATCCGCTCGCCGAACTCGATCCAGGGCCTGGACCCCGACGGCTTCCGAGTCGGTACGGGGGGCGCGGGTCCGAACCTGAACGCGAACTTGGTGGTGTTCCACTACGTCACGTGGAACGCGGTGCCCGGGCGGGTGCAAGTGGGGACCTACCAGGGCGACGGCGTGGACAACCGCAACCTCGACGTCGTCGGCTTCTTCCCGGAGGTGGTGCTCGTCAAGCAGTTCCCCGACGTCACAAGCGAGCCGTGGACCTACAAGCCGGCGTCGACCGGGGTCGGCGCCGACTTCAGCTTCCGCTTCCAGGACAGCTCACTCGCCCCGCCGCCGCTCACGAACAGCATTCAGCAGCTTCGCCCGCTGGGTTTCCAGCTGGGGTCCAACGACCGGGTCAACGCCAGCCTCGCGACTTGCGGCGGCGTCACACCCTGCACGTACCACTGGGTCGCTTTTGGGCCGCTCCCGCCGCAGGCCAACTACCGCTCGATCGGCGACACGACCGCCGCATTTCACTACGGCACGACGCACACGAACGGCAACGGCAGCCCGGTCACCGCCACCAACGGATCCCCGTTCGTCTCGTGTGCTGGAACCTGCCAGTGGCAGACCTTCAACCGCGGCCGGGGCGACGTGATCCTGATCGACCCCGGGGCCGTTCCCTACACGATCGCGGCGCTCAGCTCCGAGAACACGCTGACGCTCACCACTCCCTACGCGGGTACGACCTCGGGCGGAAAGGCCTACTCGATACAGCGCCAGTACGGGACGCTGCAGGCCTGGGAGGACTGCATCTCCTTCAACAATGACGGCGGCGCCGGCCCCGGGTCGGATGTCTGCACGTTCTTCCCCGTCTCGAGCGTCAGCCTGGTTGCCGACCATCGCAGCGAGGTCGGGATCGCCTACGACGACAGCGCGGTGCCTGCCGCGGCCGACTTCACTTCGGGCGTCCGCTTCAACGGCACGAGCGTCAACGGCAACACCGACGCCACGCACACGGTCACGCTCACGGCGGATGGCGGGAACCGGCACCTCGGCATCCAGGGCGCCGGAGTGCTGATCGACAACACCGGCAGCCCCAACCCCGCCGCCATCGAGGTCTACGACGACTACGTCACCGTGGAGTGGATGGAGATCCAGGGCGGGGGCGCAACGCCGAATGGGATCCAGGTCAACCAGCAGAGCATCGGGTCGGGCTCGATGGGCGCGAGCCGCGTGCTGCTCCGAAACAACCTGATTCACGTGCCGGCGACCGGATTCGGAATCTCGGTGGACGACCCCGACGTGGCGGCCGACCTCTACAACGACATCGTCCATTCGGTGTTCGTGGGCCTTCGCGTCTCGACGGGGACTCTCGCGTCATGGGCCCAGGTCCGCTTCCTGAACAACACGATCTACAACTACGCCTCGAGCGGCATCAACCTGAGCGTGAACGCAGGAAACGGCCCGGAACGGATCACGCTCATCAACAACCTCGTGGCCGACTCGGTGGACGCCGCGTACCAGGCGAACTCCTTCGCCATCAACGGGGCGAGCCGCAACAACCTTGGGACCGACGCCACGGCCATCAGCGCGAGCCCGGGCGGCGGCTCCGTTCCCAGTGTCGGGATCAGCGACGCCCCGGCGGTCTGTTCGAGTCCCCAGGGGTGCGTGTACTTCCAAAGCTGTCTGGTCCAGGTGGGAACCGACTGTACCGCGCCCGGCGCCTTGCATCTCCACTTGCGCTCGTCGGTCTCCGCGAACCAGGCCGTGAACTTCGGCGCGAACCTCAGCTCGATCTTCGGACTCGACATCGACGCCGCGCTGCGCCAGACGCCATGGGACGTCGGCGCCGACGATCTGGCGGCGACGACTGCCGTCAAGCTGCAGTCGTTCGGCGCGGTTCCTGGGGATACGTCCGTGCTTCTGGAATGGCGGACGGCGTCGGAGCTGGACAACCTGGGCTTCCACGTCTACCGCTCGCTCGGTGAGAACGGTCCTTGGACGCGGCTGACGCCGTCGCTGATTCCGGGCCTCGGCTCGTCTGCGGTGGGCCAGGCGTACTCCTTCCGCGACACGGGCCTTTTGAACGGCACGCGCTATTACTACCGGCTCGAGGACGTGGACGCGTCGTCGAAGACGACGTCGCACGGCCCGGTGTCGGCGGTGCCGTCCGCGGCCGCCGGCACTGGCAGCGATGCTTCAGGCGGGGACAAGAACGGCAAGAAGAAGGGCTCGACCGCTTCGAGCTGCCCGGACTGGGTGCTCGCGGCGTACGGATCGGCCTTGGGCTCGGACGTCTCCACGGCGTCGTTGCGCTGCACGCGCCACGGCGACCCCGAAGCCAGCGCGCTCGGCGTGGTGTCGCGCGACACGCGTCAGGCGACGCTCGAGCTGCGGACGGGGGGTTTCTATGCGCTGCACGAGGCCGCGGGCACGGTGCGGGTGTTCGTGCCCGGCTTCGACTTCCCGCAGGACGAGAAGGCGGCGGCGCTGCCGATTCGCCGTGCGCTCACCGACGCCGTGGTCGGGCGCCGCGTCCAGCTCGGGCGGGTGCGGGCGCTCGAACCGGCTCGCTACAGCCTGGTGCCCTCGGCGCTCGGGAGGGCCGAGATGCAGGTGGGGCGCGACGGCACGGTGCGCGCCACGCGCCGCGGCGCGCATGCTTCGGCGAAGCCCTTCCCGAAGGGCGAGCTGGTGAAGCTGCTGCCGAGCCTGTTCCAGGGCGAGCGGAAGAGCGCGGTGGTCGAGATCGCGCCCATGCGTTTCGACGCGGAGCGCCAGCAGCTGGTGCTGGCGAAGCGGGTGCTGGTGCGGCTGCTGTTCACGGGCCGCGAAGCGGGGGAGAGAGGCAGAGGCAGCCTGGGCCGCGCTCCGGGATCGCGGAAGCCGGCTTCGGGCGAGCTCCTCGCCCGGCTCTACGCGACGAGCCGCGGGCTCCATGCCGCTTCGTTCGAACAGCTCTTCCCGGGCCGCGGGCGCGGCTTCGCGGCGTCCCAGCTGCGGCTCGAGCGCCAGGGCGAGCCGGTCGCGTTCCACGTCGAGCCCTCGACCGACAGCTTCGGCCCCGGCAGCCGGATCTACTTCTTTGCCGGCAGGGCCGCGGCCTCGACCGACTTCACGGCCGAGGTGGCGTACGAGCTGGTCCGCTCGCGGGACGGCCTGCGGATGCCGCTCGTCGCCGCGGCTCCCTCGGGCGAGGCCATCCGTTCGGCTTCGACAGGCTACGCGTCCTTCGAGACGAACCGCTTCTACCAGCCGGGCCTGCTCGAGGCGCCGGATCTGTGGCTGTGGGAGGCGCTCGCCACGGGTGCGACGCGCGTGAAGAGCTTCACGCTCACGGGTGTCGACGCCACTGCCGCTGGGACGGCTGAGCTGGACGTCTTCCTGCAGGGAGCCTCGGAGTCCGGCCAGGCGGTCGACCACCACGTGAGCGTGTCGGTGAACGGCACGCTGGTGGGCGAGGCGCAGTTCGCGGGCAAGAAGCCCTACCGTGTGAGCCTGAGCTTGCCGGCCTCGCTGCTGCGCGAGGGGGCGAACGATCTTTCGCTCACGTGCATCGCGGACACAGGCGTGTCCTCCTTCGTGTTCCTGGACCGGTTCTTCCTCGCGTACCCGCAGGCGGCCTCGCTTTCGACCGGAACCTTCGAGGGCATCTGGGCGGAGGCAGGGACGGCTTCGGTGTCGGGCGCCGGCGCCGTGGTGCTGCTCGATGTATCGGGCGCCGCGTCGGGCGCTGGCGGCGCAGCATTCGCCGCGAGCGGCCCGGCTGCGGCGAATGGCAGCACGACGACGAGCGGCGTGCGCTGGCTCCTCGGCTTCGAATCCAGCGGCGGGAGCGTGCGTTTCCGGGCCGACGCCGGACGCCGCTACCTCGCCGTGTCGTCAGAAGCGCTGCTCTCGCCGCGCATCGACACGCCCGAGCCTTCGACGCTGCGGGCGACCACGAAGCAGGCCGACTACCTGCTGATCGCTCCCAAGGCGTTCCTCGCGGCCGCCGAGCCGCTGCTCCAGCGCCGAGCCGACCAGGGCCTCACGACGCGCACCGTCGCCTTCGAGGAGATCGCCTCGGAGTTCGGGCACGGCCAGCCCTCCGCGGAGGCCATCAAGAGCTTCCTCGCCTATGCCTTCCACTCCTGGACTCGGCCCTCGCCGCGCTACGTGCTGCTCTTCGGCGACTCCACCTACGACCCCCGGAACTTCAGCGGCACGTCTCAGCCCTCGCCGCTCCCGGCGCTGTGGGCGAAGACCTCGTACCTCTGGACCGTCTCCGATCCCCAGCTCGCGGCCGTCAACGGCGAGGACTCGCTCCCGGACCTGGCGATCGGACGGCTTCCGGCCACGACCGTCGCGCAAGCCGAGTCGCTGGTCGCGAAGCTCCTGGCCTGGGAGGACTCGGGCCAGGGCCTCGATGGTCGGGCCGCCCTCGTCGCCGACAACCCCGACATCGCCGGCGACTTCGAGACCGATGTTCGCGACATCGCGGCGAGCTACTTGAGTGACAGGAGCCCGGAGCTGCTGCTGCTGAGCGAGCTCGGGCCCACGATGCGGCCGCACATCCTCGACGCCCTCAACTCCGGCCTCTCGTTCCTGAACTACGTCGGCCACGGCGGCGCGGCGGTGTGGGCGAGTGAGAACGTCTGGAACTCCTGGGACGCGGCGAGCCTCCAGGCCCAGTCGCAGCAGCCGGTTCTCGTGACGATGAACTGCCTCAACGGCTACTTCGTGGCGCCATCGTTCGAGTCGCTGTCGGAATCGCTCGTCAAGGTCGAGGGGCGCGGCGCGATCGCGAGCTTCTCGCCTTCGGGTCTGTCCCTCGACGGCCCGGCGCACCAGTACCCGCGCGCTGATGGCCGAGCTCACGAGCGGCCGGCACGAAAGGCTCGGCGATGCCGTGCTCGCCGCGCAGAAAGCCTACGTGCACACAGGTCTCATGCCGGAGCTGCTCGGCATCTACCACCTCCTCGGCGACCCGGCGCTGACGCTAGGGGGGGCACGGGGGGCGCTCAGCCCCCCGTAAAGCCAGCCCGAACGCTTTTGGCCCCGGCCCAGTTCGTTCCCAGGAGCGCAGCGCGGAGCACTCGTCCCCTCTCGCACGTAGCGACCCACCGAGTCCCGCTCAGTCCGGCAGCTCCTGCTGCTTCGGCTCCGGCAGGAAGAAGCTCGCGGCGAAGCCGACGACGTAGACCGTGAGGCCGACGAGCGCCGCCGAGTACGCGAGCTTCTCCGCCGGCGACCCGCCAGGCATCCAGTTCGTGAGGGTCGTCGTCACGAGCGCGGCCGAGGTCCCGATCATGCGGCCGCCGACGTTCGCCGCGAAGCTCTCGCCGGTCCCGCGGAGGTGGGTCGGGTAGACGCGCGGCAGGTAGTTGCCCCAGAAGCTGAACTGCGCCACGGTCAAGAGCCCGCACAGGAAGATGCCCCACTTGAGCGCGTCGACGCTGTGGGTGGCGGCCCACGCGAAGACCAGCGGCAGCAGCACCAGCCCCGGCACCTGGAACACGCGCAGCAGCTTCCGGCGCGCCACGATGCGCACGGCGAGGAAGGCGAGCAGCATTCGGCCGGCGAGGCCGCCGAACTCCTGCCACGCCTGCACGGCGCTCACGACCTTCTCCTGCGCGGGCCGCGCCAGCTCGCGCAGCTCGTCGAGCCCCGGCACGATGCGCGGCGCGTGCTGGATCGCGCCGAAGGCCGCGCCGTAGCTGCACGCGAACATCAGCGTGGTGACGATCGTGGTGCGCCGCAGGTCGCCCTCGAAGATGGCGCGCAGGCTCGGACGTCTGAGCGTGCCCGCCTGCTTCTTCGCGTGCCAGGTGGGCGACTCGGGCAGGAACGGGCGGATCAGGATCAGCGGGAGGGCGGGGATCACGCCCGACACCAGCGTGTAGCGCCACGCCTCGTGGCCGCCCTGGATCTCTGGGAGCGAGTCGGCGTAGGTCACCGCCAGGAAATAGGCGCCCGTCACCATCAGGCCGCCGAGCGACGAGAAGGCCTGCGTCCAGCCCAGCACGGTCTCGCGGCGGCGCGGATCGGGGAAGAGCTCGGCGAGCCACGCGACCGCGGCGACGAACTCCACCGAAACGCCCACGAAGGTTGTGCAGCGGAAGAACAGCAGCATCTGCGGCGAAGTCGAGAACCCGGCGGCGAACGCCGAGAAGGCGTAGAGCAGGATGCTCCACACCAGCACGCGGCGCCGCCCGAACAGATCGGTGAAGTAGCCGCCGAGAAGGCCGAACGCGCCGCCCGCGAGCGCCGGCACGAAGAACAGCAGGCCCACCCATCGATTGAACTCGGGGCTGCCCGGCGCGGCGCCGAGCAGCTCCATGAGCGCCGGGCGCACGATCAGCGGCAGCATCAGCAGCTCGTAGATGTCGAAGGCGAAGCCGAGGGCGGCGACGAAGCAGATCAGCCACTCGGTGCGGGTGAGCCGGGGCAGGGTCGGGGAGGCGGGCATGGGGCGTTATTGTTGCGTTCCAAGCGACGTCCTGTCGAGCGCTCTGCTACGCTCGCTGGCGATGGCGCGCAAGCAACCGCTCGAAGAGACGCTCGCGGCTCTCCGCCGCGTGCGCGCGGACCCGGACAGCGAGGAGTCGCGAGCGGAGCTGAGACGCGTCCTGCAGAGCGAGGGCTCGCACGCGGTCGCGCGGGCCGCGGCGCTCGTTGGCGAGCTGCAGATCGAGTCATTCATCCCCGAGCTGACGGCCTGCTTCTCCCGCTTCTTCGCCGATCTGCCGCGCGGCGATCCCGGCTGCTCCGCGAAGACCGCGATCGTCGAGGCCCTCCGTCGCCTCGGGCACGCCGAGGAACCACTCTACCGCCGCGCCGCGCGCCACGTGCAGATGGAGCCCGTCTTCGGCGGCCGCGTCGACACCGCGATCGACTTGCGCGGCGCCGCGGCGCTCGCGCTCGGGGAGACCGGCGGCCGCGACGTGCTCGTCGACCTCGCCGACCTGCTCGCCGACCCGGAGCCGCCCGTGCGCATATCCGCGGCGCGCGCCATCGCGGCCTACGGCAGCGGGTCGGGAATCCCGCTGCTGCGCCTCAAGGCCCTCGTCCCCGACCCCGAGCCCCGCGTCGTCTCCGAGTGCCTGCTCGCGCTGCTGCGGCTCGAACCGGCCGGGTAGGGGCTGTTCGTGGCGTCGTTCCTCGAGAAGAAGGACGAGCTGTGCCGAAGCCGCCGCGGTGGCTCTTGGAGAATCCCGATCTGCCGAGGCGTTCGCGGTCCTGCGAGACTGGTTGCCCCAGGCGACACGCCGGGGACTGTCGCGGATGGCGCTTCTCGCCATTGCATCGTTGCGGCGCGACGAGGTGGTCGAGCTGCTGCTCGGCCTGGTGCGCGAGGAACCCCCGCCGATCGCGCGCGAGGCGCTCCAGGCGCTGGCCTCGCTCGGCGGCGGCGAAGCGCTCCACGAACGCGCCCGCGCCGCCGCTGACCGGCGACCCGAGCTCCGCGCTCCTCTGGAGCGAGCCTTCGGTCGGCCGGCCTGACCCGGGCGCTGGCCCAGGACCCCGCCGGCGCCTTTTCCCCAGGGGTTCAGGGCGCAGCATCCGTCACACGTCCGAAACGGCGAGCGAACAACGAGCGAAAATCGTTGACGACCCGGGGCATCGGGGAGTAGCGTGGCGCCCGTTGCTTCGGACGACAACCAGTCGGTCGATCGCAGACTTGGCGGGGGCCAACCCGACCCGGAGCTTCGCCCCTCCCCCCGCCCTCACGAGGTAAGAAAGAGATGAACGAGATGCGTGTTGCAAGAATCGTAGTCGCATTGGCGGGGCTCGTGGCTCTGGCTATTCCCGTGTCCGCGCAGGAGCCGCCCGCCGCACCGCCCGTCATGCGGATCACCGTCGAGGAGATCAAGCCCGGGAGCATGGGGGCCCACGAGAAGCAGGTCGGGTCGTACATGGCGCTCTTCAACCGCGCCCAGGCGCCCCAGAATCGGATCGGAATGGTCCCGGTCTCCGGAGACCAGAACCAGGTGGTGTACCTGGAAGGCTTTCCCTCGTTCGCCGCTCTCGAGGAGGCCGACAAGAAGCTGGAGCAAGGCATGGCGGCCTCGCCAGCCATGCAGGGCGAGCTCGATGCTCTCGAACGAGCGACCGGGCCGATGCACGCGAGCCAGCGGACCATGATCGCGGTGTTCCGTCCCGACCTGAGCTACCGCCCCATGGGCGCGGCCGCGGTCGGCAAGTCGCGGTACTTCGGCGTGACCACGAGCCGCATCAAACTGGGCCATAACCCGGACTACGAGAGCTACACCAAGCAGCTCAACCGCGCGCGCGAGAAGGCCAACATCGACGAGAGCACGGCCGTCTACCAGGTCACAACCGGCGGGCCGGCCGGGACATTCATGACGTTCACGGCGAATCGCTCGCTCGCTGAAATGGACGCCGCGCGGGCAGGCATGGCCGCGCGCAACAAGGCCGTCGACGAGGCCATCGGAGGCGACGAAGTCGTCCGCCAGCGCCGCGAGATGGCCGAGGCGATCTTCATGGACGTTCGGCCGGTGCTGTACTCGCTGAACCCGAAGCTCGGCACCCCGCCGGCGCAGATCGCCGCCGGGGACCCCGACTTCTGGACCCCCAAGGTGCCGGGCAAGGCGCTCGCCACCAAGAAGGACGAGCCGAAGAGATAGGCCGTACCGCGGGGACGGGCGCCGCATGCGTGCCCGTCCCCGCTGGCGTTCCTCACAAGCCGCGCACGTGACTGCGTCACGACCCTCATGCCGAGCAACCGCCCCACAGCGGTGCAGTTGCTCAGGAGCCCAAAGAGCGCCCCGCCCGCCCGCCACCGCGGGCGATTGTTTGTCAGGCATCCCGCGCCTGGGCTAGGCTCGGGTCCTTCACTCCCGGCATCCGATGCAAGAGCTGGCGCTGCGCGCGTTCCTCACGCTGTTCGTCGTCGTCGATCCCGTGGGCATCGCCCCCGTGTTCCTGGGCCTGGTGGGCGAGCGCCCGCGCGCGGAGCAGGCACGCATCGCGCGCAAGGCCGTGACGGTCGCCGGGATCGTGCTGTTCGGCTTCGCCATCGGGGGCGACTGGCTGCTCCGGAAGCTCGGGATCAGCATCGACGCGTTCCGCATCGCCGGCGGCATCCTGCTGTTCCGGATCGCGTTCGGCATGGTGTTCGCGGTCCCGCACCAGCGCGAGACAGTCGAAGAGCAGGAGGAGGCGCGCTCGCGGGCCGACGTGAGCGTCTTCCCGCTCGCGATCCCGCTCATCGCCGGGCCGGGGGCGATGGCGAGCCTCGTGATCCTGGTCGGCCACGCAGGATCCGATCCGCGCGGGCTGGCGGTCGTGTTCGCGATGACGGCGGTGGTGCTTGCGCTGACCTGGATCGCGCTGCGGCTGTCCGCCCCGCTCGGCCGCGCGCTCGGCCGCACCGGCGTGAACGTGGTGACGCGCGTGCTGGGCGTGCTGCTCGCGGCGCTCGCGGTCCAGTACATCGCGGACGGCGCGCGGGCGCTGCTGCGGGCGGGTTGAGCCCGTGCCCTGGGGCGATCTTGAGAGGTGGGAGAGGACACGATGAGCGAGACGAGGAAGGCGCACGCACCGGAGCCCTGGCTCAGCGGACCGGTCGAGGGGATCGAGCCCTGGCTGCAGCCGGTCGCGCACGCGCTGCAGCAGGTGCGCGAAGCAGTGCCGCGCGCTGTGTCCGGCCTCGCGAAGGAGGCGTTCCTCGCCCGACCGGGCGGCGCGGCCTCGCTGGCGTTCCACCTGCGCCACATCCCCGGCAGCATCGACCGGCTGATGACCTACGCGGGCGGCGCCTCGCTCGACGAGGCGCAGAAGGCCGCGCTCGCGGCCGAGAAGCAGGAAGCGGCGAACGACCCCGAGGCGCTCGTGGCGTCGTTCGAGCGCGGGATCTCTGAGGCGCTCGAACGCCTGCGGCGCTTCCCGGCCGCATCGCTGCTCGAGCCGCGGGCCGTCGGCCGCGCCGGGCTGCCGAGCACGGTGCTGGGCCTGCTGTTCCACGCGGCCGAGCACGCGCAGCGGCACACCGGCCAGGTGATCGCGACCGCGAAGGTCGTGCGCGGAGGCGCGGGGTGAGTCGGCCGTGTCCTGCCTGTCGCTAGTGGCCGCCCGCAGCCGGGGGCAAGTCTTCGACCAACGCATCGACGTCGGATCGACGCGTCAGGGTCGAAACCTGACCGCTTACGGGCGCCACGGGCAGTCCGACTCGAGCGAACGCAGGTAGTCGAGCGCCGGCTGGCCGATCGGGGGGCCGGGCGGGGCCGCCGGGATCGCGGGCGAAGCCAACGTGGCTGCCGGGCGCTCCAGGAAGCGCCGGATGTCCTGGGCGAGCAGGGCATCGTGTGCGGCTTCGAGCGGTCCGGCCGACGTGGAGGCTGGCGTCCGGGCGATCGTCTGCAGCGCATGGCTCGCGAGCGCGCGCACCTGTGGCATGCGGGCGCCACCGGCCAGGCCCATCAGCCGTTCGGCCACGACTCGCTCGACGGCCCGCGCGATCTCGGCCTCGTAGGACGAGAGCGTCGCGGCCGCCTTCCCCCAGGTCACGTCCAGCAGCCGCTCGAGCACGTCGTCGAGCCCCGGTAGCACCTCATCGAGCGCCTTCTGCTCGACGAGGCGCGCCGCGCGCTCCGGGTCGAGAAGCTGCGACAGCGTGAGGTCGGCGGCGACCACGGCCGGTGAGACAGGGTCGAATGTCGAGCCGGTGTAGCGCGGGAACAGCTCGCGGTGCGGGCCGTAGCCCGACGGGCGCGGCGGGATCGCCGCGAGCACCGACTCGGGCAGGCGCAGCTCCGCGGGATCGAGCGTCCGCATCAGGGCCTCGAGCGCCGCCTGCTGCTCGGCCGCCGAGGCGCGACGCGTCGGGAGCCGGCCGTCGTCGCGCATGGCGTAGACGAAGTGCTGGCCGCCCAGCACCGAGGCCGCCGCCTCGACCTGGTAACGGTGGTGCAGGTAGAGCGGCACCAGCGTCTCCTCGATCGTCGCCATCGGCCGGCCGCGGCGGATCGCGTTCTCGCCGAAGCGCGCGAGGGCGGCCCGGCGCACGTCGAGCATGCGCACGAGCTCGGCCGCGGCGTCCGTGCCGTTCGACCACCAGTCGGCGCGCGGGTGGGCCTCGATGTCCTGGTTGGTCAGGAAGCGCACGTCGCGCTTCCAGGCTTCGTCGAGGATCGACGCGAGGCCGCGGCTCTCGTCGGCGCCGGCGGGGAACTCCTGGTAGCCCCACGCGATCGCCGCCTTGTCCCACTCCCCAATGCCGCGCGTGTAGACACTCGAGGCATCGAGCGTGCCGTCGGGCTTCAGGGTGACGAGCGGGTGCGGGTAGTCCATCACCGAGATGCGCCCGAGCTCGCTGTCGTAGTAGTTGTGCGACAGGCCGAGCGTGTGGCCGACCTCGTGGGCCGACAGTTGCTTCAGTCGCGCGAGCGCCCACTCCGCGAGGAGCGGCGGGTTTTCGTCGCCCCTGGCGTAGGGGGTCAGCAGCCCTTCGGCGATCAGGTAGTCCTGGCGCACGCGCAGCGAGCCGAGCGTCACGACGCCCTTGATGATCTCGCCGGTGCGGGGATCCGTGATCGCGCCGCCCGTGCTCCAGCCGCGTGTCGAGCGGTGCACCCAGTTGATCACGTGGTGGCGCGCGTCGAGCGGGTGCACGTCCGCGGGCCGCATCTCGACGCGGTACGCGTCCTTGAAGCCCGCGGCCTCGAAGGCCTCCGCCCACCAGCGGGCGCCCTCGAGGAGTGCGGAGCGGACGGGCTCCGGCGTTCCGGGGTCGAGGTAGTAGACGATCGGTTTCTTGACCGGGCTCGACTTCGCCCTCGGTTCGGTCTTCTCCAGCCGGTGCCGCGCGATGAAACGCCGCTCGAGCGCCTCGTCGAGGCGCGCGGAGCGCTCCTGGTACGAGATGCCGAAGTAGCCGGAGCGCGGGTCGAACGCCCGCGGCCTGTAGCCCGCGTCGGGCAGCTCGATGAACGAGTGGTGGATGCGGAGGCTCGCGGCCTCGCCGCTCGCCGCCACGTCGCTCACGCCCTCGAAGTAGCGGCCGCCGCCGAAGTCGGCTCCCGGCCCGGGGGCCGCGCCTCCCTGCGGCGGTCCCGAAGGCTGCTGGAGCACGTAGGTAAGCTCGACCTCGAGCTCGGTGTTCTTCGGGAAGTTGAAAGTGCCGGCACGGTAGAGGCTGCTGCGCTTCTCGTCGAGCTTGTAGCTGCCGGGCCGCAGCCGCGGCGCGAGGTTCAGGTTGTCGCGCACCAGCCACTCGGTCGCGTCGACCAGCACGCGCCCGTTCGTTTCGGCCACCAGCGTGAAGCCCCACAGCACCGAGCGCGCGAACGCATCGCGCACCGCGCGCACCTCCTCGGGGTTCGTCGAGCTGGCGCGGAAATCGTAGTTCGGCTGCACCAGCAGCACCTTGGGGCCGACGCGCTCGAACGTCACGATGTGCGAGCCGGCGAGCGCGCCGCGATCCATCCCGATGTCGTTCGACCCGAGGCCGGAGGCGAAGCCGTTCGAGTGCAGCAGCTCGACTCCGAAGCGCCCGAGCTCCAGGTACACGCGGCCCTCGGCCTCGTCCCAGTAGAGCGGCACGAAGCCGTCGAGCTTCTGCATGCCCGCTGTCTTCGCCTCGATCGACGGGGGCGCCGACTTGGCCGGTGGCTCCTGCGGCTGCGCCGTCGCGGCGATGCTGCCCGCGAGAAACGCGAGCGCAGCGGTACGGACGTTCAAGAAGCGGCGTGGCCTCATCAAGACCTCCGGAAAGAAGCGAGAGTCTACTACGCAGCGCCCGGCGAGCCCCTCCCGTGAAACCAGTCGGGGCGCCTCCGAGCGGTCACTGGGGCGTGTCGCTACGCGAGGGCGCGAACGCGCCTTCGGCCAGCACGATCTCGCTCGAGCCTGTCTCATTGCCCTTCACGACCACGAAGCGCTGGCCGTCGGGTGCTGTGCCGTAGAAGCGCTCGATCAGCGCCGGCGCGGTCAGCTTCGTGCCGACGGCATCGCCGGCGAAGAGCCTGCGCGGCGTGCCCGCGCGGAAGGAGGGCCGCAGGGTCACATCCACCGCCATCAGCTCGTTCCCCTTCACGTAGAACAGCTCCCCGCCGCGAGGGTTCCACAGCGGGTGCTGGCCTCCACCGACCGAGACCTGGAAACGCCCTTCGCCGCGGGGGAACGGCTGGACGTAGATCTCCCAGCGGCCCGAGGCGTCGGTCTGATAGGCGAGATAGGCGCCGTTGGGCGAGAGCTTCGGAAGCGCCTCGTTGGCGGGCGTCCTCAGGATCGGAAACGGCTCGTCGAGCTTGCCTGTGGCAGCCGCCCATAGATCGCGGTTGGTCTCGGGGTCGACCACGTAGTAGACGAGGAACGAGCCGTCGGTCGAGACGCTCGGCTGCGCCGTATCGGTGCGGCGGATCAACCTGCGGGGCTCGCCGCTCCCATCCGCCCGGCGCACCGCGATACCGGCCTCCTGGCCCATGAGCGAGTACACGACCTCCTCGCCTCCCGGCATCCAATCGGCGTGCAGCGGGCGTTCGGACTTGTCGGTTAGCCGCCTGTCGGTGCCGCGCTCGATGTCCCACACCGAGAGCTGGCCCCAGTCCTCGTTCGTCACGACGCGCAGCCCGTCCGGAGAGACAGACGGCACGTACATACTGGTGGCGCGCGGCTGTCCGATCGCCTTCAGCAGCCGGCCCGCGCGGTCCACGAAGACGAGCTGCTGTGGGTCGGGACGGCGCAGGCTGTAGAGCAGCGTGCCGTCCGTCGAGACACTCGCGTCGGACGCGCTCGCCGCGATCCGAAACGCCTGCCCGGCGGATGGCAGCGTCGAGAACTTGAATGGCAGCGCCCAGAGTGAGCGCTCGCTGCCGATGCCGCCGCGCGTGAAGACGACGTGACCGGTCGCGGACCAGGCCGGCCGGCGGCTGCCGTCCTCGGTGCCGAGGCGGGTGCGGACCCCGTCCCGGTCGAGCACGATCTCACCGCCATTGGCGTCGAGCGTGGTGGCCGAATACAGCAGGCTCGTTCCGTCGGGCAGGAAATGCGGATCGGCGAGGCGCCTTTCGCGCTGCTTCGGGTCGGCGCGCGTGAAGACCGCAGGCTCGCCGCCCGCCTCCGGAACGCTCAGCACCTCGCCGTTCCAGTTCGCGAGCGAGGTCGTGAACACGATGCCTTTCGTCGCACTCCACGAGCCGCCGGTGAACTCCCCGCCTGACAGACGGCACAGCTCCAACGGCCGCTCGCCCTGCAGCGAGACCTTCATGAGTGCGGTGCCCGTCGCGAAGGCGAGGGCGTCGCTGCGCGGCGACCAGAACGGCCGCCGCGCGCCCTTCGAGTCCTTCACCTCGCGGGCCTCGGTCTCGCGGAGGTCGCGGATCCAGAGCGAGCCCGCGGCGGTGTACGCGACCCAGCGTCCGTCCGGGGAGATCGCCTGGCTGTCGTCGATCGTCCGACCCGGCGCCGGGAGCACGAGGCGGCGCGTGGATGGCTGCAGTGGCTGCTTCGCGTGGCCGCGCCAGGGGACGAGGCTCCCGAGGGCGAGGCCGCCCAGCAGGGCCGCGGCGGTCACCGCCAGCCAGAAGCCTTGGTGCCGGGTGCTCTTCGCCGCGCCTTCGGGAGCCGCGGGCGTCGCGTCATCGAGCGCGGCGAGCGCGATCCTCGCCTCGCCGATGTCGCGCAGGCGAAGACGCGGGTCGCGCTCGAGGCAACGCGCCAGGAGACGCCTCACGCCCGGCGGCGTTTCGCGCGGCAGCGCCTCGAAGCCGATCTCCTGGCGCACCACGGCCGCGAGCACGTCGGTGACGGTCTCGCCGTCGAAGAGCCTGAGGCCCGTCAGCATCTCGTAAAGCACGACTCCGAACGCCCAGATGTCCGCGCGCCTGTCGACGGTCCGCCCGCGCGCCTGCTCGGGCGACATGTAGGCGGCCGTGCCGAGGATCAGACCGGCGGCGGTTCCGGTATGGGCGAGCGTGGGCGACTGCGAGAAGTCGGCCGACGAGGTCGCTCCGGAGGCGTCGCCGGCCCAGGCCTTGGCGAGCCCGAAGTCGAGCAGCTTGACCTTGTCGTCCGCCGTCACCTTGATGTTCGCGGGCTTGAGGTCGCGGTGGACGATGCCCTTGTCGTGGGCTTCCTCGAGCGCTTCGGCCACCTGCATCGCGATCGCCCGTGCGTCGTCGGGCGGCACCGGTCCACGCCTGAGCCGCTCGGCGAGGTCCTCGCCCTCCGCCAGCTCCATCGCGATCAGGTGGACCACGCTCCCGTCCGGGAGCGTCGCGGCTTCGAGGCCGTAGAGGTGGGCGATGCCGGTGTGGCTGAGCGAGGCGAGCAGCCGCGCCTCGCGCTCGAAGCGAGCGAGCCGCTCGGGGTCTCGGCCCCAGGCCTCGGGCAGCCGCTTGAGCGCGACCTCGCGCCCGAGTCTGGTGTCGGTGGCACGGTACACCTCGCCCATCCCGCCGGATCCGATCGCGGCAGTGATCCGGTAGTGAGCGAGGGTCTGGCCGATCAGGCTCGAGCTCCTCCGAGGCGTGCGAAGGGCGCGATTCTATCAGCCTCGGACCGTGGATCCGGTCAGCGAGTCGTAGTGCTCGAGATGCGCAGGTCGACTGTGGTCCCCAGGCGCAGAGGCACGGCTTCGGCAAACGCCACCTTGACCGCCAGGATGCGGGCGTCGGTCGGGCGGCTCGGGTCCTGCGGCTTGATCCGCCGCAGCGTGACGGAGTCCGGCACTTCCTCGATCGTCCCGTGCCAGGTGCGGCCCGGGTAGCCGTCGGCCGTGATCGTCACCGGCGCGCCGAGCACAACGCCCTGCGCGTCGGCTTCGTGCGCTTCGCCCTCGATCCGCAGGCGGGAGAGGTCGGCAACCGTGAACGCATGGTCGCCGGTCTCGACCATCTGGCCCGCGTCCACGCGCCGCGCGGTCACCGTGCCGGCGATCGGCGCGGCGAGCCGGCTCTTCGCGACGAGCGCCTGGTAACGCGCGACCGACGCCTTCGCGGTCGAGACGCGCGCGCTCGCGGTCTCGACGTCGCGCAGGGCCTGGTCCAGGTCGTGCGCGGCGATGATCCGCTCCTGCTGCAGTGTCCGCCTGCGGGCGAGCGTCGCCTCGGAGAGCCGCGCCTCGGCTTCGGCCTCCACCACGCGGGCGCGCGCCTCGGCGAGCGCCGCGCTCAGCTCGTCGGAGTCGATCTCGGCCAGGAGCTGGCCCTTGCGGACCGCGTCGCCCTCCTCGACCACCACGCGCACCAGGCGGCCGGCGCGCTCGGCCCCGATCCGGACCTCGGCGCCCGGGTAGGCAACCACGCGACCCTCGGCGGCGATCCCCTCGGCAGGCGGCGCCGTGGCCGGCAGCACTGCCATCGTCGGGGCGGAGCCGGTCTGGGCCACGCGCGCCTGCAGCACCGTCGCCCCGACCAGGGCGCTTCCCACCATCAGACCGAGGATCACCTGCGTTCGCTTCGTCATCTCCCTACCGCTCCCTTCGCGTCTGCTCCGCCCCCGCCACAGCCCCCCCGCGTCGCGTCACTATCCCGCCCGCCACGCCCCGCCCCAATCCCGCCCCGTCGCGCCCCGCCCGCCAGGCTCGACGAGGAACCGCGATCAAGCCGCCGCTTCCTCCGCGTTCGTGCCCTCGCCCACCAGCAGACCGTCCCGGATCCCCACCACGCGAGACGCGATGCGCCGCACCTTCGGGTCGTGCGTCACGACCAGCACCCCGCGCCGCTCGCTCGCGGCCAGCTCCTGGAAGAGGTCCAGGATCTGCGCCCCGACGGCGGTGTCGAGGTTCGCAGTGGGCTCGTCCGCCAGCAGCACCGGCGGCGAGCCGGCCAGCGCACGCGCGATCGCCACGCGCTGCTTCTGCCCGCCCGAGAGGTCGCGCGGCAGGAAACCCGCCCGGTCGCCGAGCCCCACGCGGTCGAGCACCCGCCTCGCCTCGTCTTGGGCCGCTCGCCCGCGCGTGCCCCGCACGTTCAGCGAGTACTCCACGTTCTCGAGCGCGCTGAGCGCGGGGAACAGGTTGTACTGCTGGAACACCAAGCCGATCGAGCGCCGCCGCACCTCGCGCAGCGCGGCCTCGTCGGCGCGTCTCACGTGAACCCCGGCCACGTGCAGCTCGCCCGAGCTGGGCGTCAGGATGCAGCCCATGATCGACAGCAGCGTGGTTTTGCCCGAGCCCGACGGTCCTTCGAGCGCCACCACCTCGCCCGCGGCGACGTCCATCGTGATCCCCTTGAGGACGTGGACCCGCTCGCGGCCCTCGTCGAAGACCTTGGTCACGTTCGTGACCGCGAGCACCGTGTTGTTCATGGCGGACCTCACGTCCGGAACACGAGCGCGGGATCGATCGTCGCCACGCGCCGGAAGCTGAAGAGCGCCGCGCCGAGGCACATCAGCAAAGTGCCCACGAAGACGACCGCGCTGAAACCGGGCGAGAGCAGCACGTTCAGGTGGATGCCGGCCATCAGCGGCCGGGCGACGTAGGAGAAGAGCGCCCCGAGCGCGAAGCCGAGCACCGCTGCGACGAGCGCCTGCTCGCCGAGGATCCGGTAGATGTCGAGGTTCGAGCCGCCGATCGCCTTCACCGTCCCGAACTCCTTGATGTGCTCGACCGCCGAGGTGTAGAGCGTCTGGGCGACGATCACGATCCCGACCAGGATCCCGAGGAACACCGTGACGCCCATGCTCATGCCGAGCCCCGTGGACTTCACCCAGTAGTCGCGGGACTGACGGGCCCACTCATCGCGCGTCAGCACGTCGTTGTAGGGTAGCCGCCGCCGCAGCTCCGACTGGACCGTGGCGGCATCGGCGCCGGGTGCGAGCTTCACGAGCACGTAGGTCGTGTTGCCGCGGAGCTGCTCCTGCAGCTCCTGGGCATTCCGGTAGTCCATGAACACGATTGGCGTCGTCGTGAAGGACGCCGCCTCGGCGGTGGCGCCCACGATCCGGAAGCGGCGGCCCAGGATCTCGCGCTGCTCGCCGACCGCGAACGGCCCGTAGCGCCGCTCCGCCGAGCGATCCATCAGGATCGCGTAGCCCCGCTTCAGGTCCTGAGGCGACCCGTGCGTCACGGTCCAGGGCAGGTTCCAGGCACCGAAATCCTCGAGCGCGTAGACGAGCGTGCCCTCGGCCGCTCCGTTCGGAAGCTGGAGGTTCATGAACGCGACGATCAGGTTGTCCGCTCGAACGACACCGGGCACGCTGCGCGCTCGCAGCACCGCCGTCTCGGGGAAGGTGCGGGCGAAGTCCACGTTCGGCGTGTTGCGCGAGGTGATCCACAGGTCGGCGCTCGCATGGCGGATCGTGACCGTCGACTTGTCGAGCAGGCCCATGAAGAGGCCCACCTGCACGAGCACCAGCGTCACCGCGAACGCGACGCCCGCCACCGTGATCACGAAGCGGAGGCGATCGTGGAACAGGTTCTTGCGGGCGAGCGAGACCATGGCTAGTCCTTCGCCGGATCGGCCAAGATCCCGCGGATGCCGTTCTCGATCACCTGCTCGACGAGATCCGGCGCGGCCGGGCCCTGCGGCCACTTCTCGGGCGGCAGCGTGACGAGCGCGGACGCGATGCCGTGCACGTTCATCCACAGGATCTGCGCGGCGGTGAGCGGCTCCAGCTTGCGGAAGCGGCCCGCGTCGACCGCCCGCTGCACCGCCTCGAGCAGCGCGCCGAACGAGCGCCAGCCGGGATCGCCGGGGCCGTGTGTCTCGTCCTTGTGGTGAGGCGACATGAACATGAAGCGGAAGTGGTTCGGGTTCTGGAGCGCGAAGCCGACGTAGGCGCGCCCCAGCTGGCGGATCGCCTCGATTGGATCCGAGGCGGGCGGCAGCAGCGACAGCGCCTCGAGCAGCTTCCCGAAGTCCTCGTGGCAGAGCGCGCGCACCAGGTCGTCCTTGTCCTCGAAGTGGAGGTAGATCGTGGTGGGGGAGTACTCGATGGCTTCGGCGAGGCGCCGCATCGTGACGTTGTCGTAGCCCTCTGCCTCGAAGAGCTCGCGCGCCGCGTCGAGGATCTTCTTGCGGACCTCTTCTTTCTCCCTCTCGCGCCGTTCCGTGATTCCCATTGGCTCTTCGGTCGCCTCAGCCTGTCCTGCCAGGTACGCCGTTCCTGAACTTAACTACGTTAATAATATGGGCAATGTTCAGGCCGATGTCAAGCACGCCTATTAACTCGAGCACCTGGAATAGGAAACGGGGAGTAGGCCTCCATTCGAACTGCCGGCTGCACACGCTGCCCAGGAACGCACCCTATGGGTACTTCGCCTCCGGTCCGTCGGCACGTCTGACCCGCAGGCTCAGCTGGCCATGTCGCGCGCCGGACGTGAGCTTCGTGGCCGCCGACAGGCTGGACGGCGCCGCCGGATTGCCCTGGCTCGCGCTTTGTCCCGACCTGGCCGCCGAGGTCGTTTCGCCCGACGCCTCGGCTCGCCAGCCGCTGGACACCGTGGGCGAGTAGCTCGCCGCGGGCGTGCGCCTCGTGTGGGTGATCGACTCCGAGCGTCGAAACGCCGCCGCGTGCAGGTCCCCGACCGACGTGCAGGAGATCGCCTCGGACGGCAGCCTCGACGGGGACCCCGTGCTTCCCGGCTTTGTCTGCCGGCTGTCGGACCTTCTCCCGGGGCCGAGCGCCGCCCGTTAAGGACGACGGCCCGCCCAGACGACTGTGGCCGGGCGCTCGGTGGAGATCACGCAGATCGCGTTTCCGGCGCACTTGAACACCCCTGCGGCTTCATGCAGAAATAGGCGTATTATCTGCGGGATGCCGCAGATCGAGCAGTACGACCGATACCTGTCGGGTCCGCTGGCCGCGCCAGCGTCCCGCGGTAAAGCGCGCCTGGTGCTCGGAGCGCGTCAGACGGGCAAGTCCACCCTGTTCCGCATGATGCGACGGCCGGCCGACCTCTTGATCGACCTCCAGGAGCGCTCGGAGCGCTCGCGCTTGGCGCAAGACCCCGAGGCGCTCTCCCGTCGGGTGCTGGCCGCGCCGCGCGTCCGCCACGTGCTGATCGACGAAGTCCAGCGCGTGCCCGAGCTGCTCGACGAGGTCCAGCTGGTCCTCGATCGGCGGGGGCGAGCCGTGACGTTCACGCTGACCGGGAGCTCGGCACGGCGCCTGCGCCGCGGTCGCCACAACCTGCTCCCCGGCAGGGTCCATCGATATGGGCTCGCCCCGGTGTGCGCCTGGGAGGTCGAAGGCACGGCCGCCGCGCGCGTCTTGCCGCTTCGCGGGCGCCGCCCGGAGAAACGGCGCCCTTTTCCCGCGCGCTCCCTCGAGGACATGCTCGTGCTCGGCGCCCTGCCTGGCGCGTTCGTCGAAGGCCGCGGCTTCGTCAAGACGCTGGCCTCCTACGCCGAGGCGTACATCGAGGAAGAAGTGCTGCGCGAGATGGCCGCACGCAACCTCGGGCAGTACGGGCGCTTCCTGGAGCTGGCGGCGATCGAGTCGGGCAAGCCGATCAACCTGACGCGGGTCGGTCAGGAGTCGGGCATCGCCTTGTCGACTCTGCGCGGGTTCTATTCCGTGCTCGAGGACACGCTACTCGGCTTTTCCGTGCCGCCGTATGCACGTTCGGGCCGCGTCCGAGTCCAGAAGACGCCCCGCTTCTTCTTCTTCGACGTGGGAGTCAGGAACGCCGTCGCCCGTCTCCCGCTCGAAAAGGGCATGCTGGCCACGGAGGCTGGCACTCTGTTCGAGCACTGGGTCGCCTGCGAGCTGTGGGCGCGCCTCGGCTACCTGGGACCGGGACACCGGCTCAGCTTTTGGCGCACCGTGGACGGGGCCGAGGTGGACTTCATCGTCGAGACACCGCGCGAGACGATCCCGATCGAGGTGAAGTTCACGACGCGTCCCCGACCCACCGACGCTTCGGGCATCGAACGCTTCATGGCCCGCTACCCCGGCCGCGCCCGCCGCGGTTTCGTCGTGTGCCGCGGGTCGCACCCCGAACAGCTCAGCCGGCACGTCATGGCCATACCCTGGAGCGAGCTCTAGGGCGGATGGGCGGTGCGAGCTTCGACTCGACACGGACGGAGGCTTCGACGCGGTTCACGAGCGGCTCGACCGCTTGGAGCAGGAGGGCGGGTCCAGGAGATCGAAGGGCACCTGACGCAAACTGAGGCGTCTGGCTCGAGCGTTTCGTGAAGATCGGGTGTGGGCGCACCTCGAGCAGCGGTCTGCCCTGCTATAGACTGCCCAGGCTTGTCCCTGAAGCCAGGCCAGACGCTTTCGCACTACCGGATCACGACCGCGATCGGTGCCGGCGGCATGGGCGAGGTCTACCGCGCCACCGACACGAAGCTCGGGCGCGAGGTCGCGCTGAAGCTCCTGCCCGACGCCTTCGCGTCGGACCCTGAGCGCCTCGCCCGATTCGAGCGTGAAGCCAAGCTGCTCGCCTCGCTCAACCACCCGGGCATCGCTCACCTCTACGGCTTCGACGCCGTGACGCTCGCGGACGGGACGAAAGGCCACCTGCTGGTCATGGAGCTGGTCGAGGGCGAGGATCTCGCCCTTCGGCTGAAACGCGGCGCGATTCCGGTCGCCGAAGCCGTCGGGATCGCCAGGCAGATCGCAGAGGCACTCGAGGAGGCGCACGAGAAGGGCATCGTTCACCGCGACCTCAAGCCGGCGAACGTCAAGCTGACACCGGACGGCAAGGTCAAGGTGCTCGACTTCGGCCTCGCCAAGGCGTGGACGGGGGAGCTGGCCGGAGTGGCGTCATCCGCCGACCTGTCGGAGTCGCCGACGCTCGCGCACACCGGCACCGCGGCCGGCCTCATCCTCGGCACCGCGGCCTACATGGCGCCCGAGCAGGCGAGGGGCAAGCCGGTGGACAAGCGCGCCGACATCTGGGCCTTCGGCGTCGTGCTGTGGGAGATGCTCACCGGCGAGAGGCTCTTCGAAGGCGAGACGGTGAGCGACGTGCTTGCCGCCGTCCTGACGCGCGAGCCCGATTGGAGCCAGCTGCCTGCCGGCGCGCCGCCGGGAGTGCGCAGGCTGCTGCGGCGGTGCCTAGCGAGGGATCGCCGCGAGCGGCTGCGCGACATCGGGGACGCCCTGGGGGAGCTGCGCGAGGCGGCGGAGCCGGGGCCGCCCGAGACTGCTCCCGCCAGCCGGCCGACACGGGCCTGGCTGCCGTGGATGGCGGCGGCCATCGCGAGTGCGATCGCGGTGGGGGCGCTGTGGAGGCGTTCACCCGTGGAGCCGGGCGGCGCCGCGGAGGGTCACTTCACGATCGAGCTCCCGGCCGAGGCCCCGCTCGTGACGCTCGAAGTTCCCGGCCGCAACGAGAGCCCGCTCGACGTGTCGCCCGATGGCCGGCACGTCGTCTACGTCGCGCCCGACGGCAGCGGCACGCGGCTTTACGCGCGTGCGATGGCGGATCTCGTGCCGCGGGCGCTGCCCGGGACCGAAGGCGCGCGCCATCCCTTCTTCTCGCCGGACGGGCAGTGGGTGGGGTTCTTCGCGGGCGGGAAGCTCAAGAAGACACCCCTCGCCGGCGGCACTCCCGTGACGCTCGCCGATGCCCCCGAGGGACGTGGCGCCAGCTGGAGCCCGCAAGGCGAGGTGGTGTTCGCGCCCACTGACGTCGCCGGCCTCGCCGTCGTGTCCGACGCCGGTGGGACGCCGCGCCGCCTCACCAGCCTCGACATGGCGGCGGGCGACGACGCCCACCGCTGGCCCCAGGTGCTGCCGGGCCATAGCACCGCGCTCTTCACCGTCACCGCCTGGAGCCGCGAGACGTCGCAGATCGCGGTCGTCGACCTCCGCACCGGCGCGCGCCGCACGGTTCTCGAGGACGTCTCCTTCGCCCGCTACGTGCCAGAGGCGCGGGGAGCCACGGTGGGCCACCTGCTCTTCGTGCGCGAGGGAGCGCTGATGGCCGCGCCCTTCGATCCAAGCGGCGCGACTCAAGCTGGTCCCGCGCTCGCCGTGATCGAGGACGTGCGCGGGGGCCAGTTCGACGTCTCGGCGAGCGGCGTGCTCGTGTACGCGCCTGGCGCCCACGTGGCGCCCGACTACTCGCTCGTGTGGGTGGACCTCTCCGGCCGCGAGCAGAAGATCAACGATCTCGGGCGCGGCTACGAGGACCTGCACCTCTCGCCGGACGGCCGGCGCGTGGCGCTGACGATCGAGGAGGCGGGCGAGGACTCGGCCGCGCACGTCTGGCTGGCGGACACGGAGCGCGGCACGCTCTCGCGCTTCACTTTCGAGGGCCTGAGCCGCGATCCCGTCTGGGCGCCCGACGGCCGCTCCGTGGTGTTCGGCTCCAAGCGGGGCGAGGCCACGTTCGGGCTCTATCGCCAGCCGCTCGACGGCAGCGCGCCCGCGGAGCTCGTCTGGCCGAGCCCGAACGCCATCTGGCCCGACCCCCAGTCGTTCACGCCGGACGGCCGGGTGCTGGTCTTCAGCACCAAGGGGCAGGGCACCGGCGACGGCATCTGGACGCTCTCGCTCGACCCTCCGCGCGCGGCACAGCCGTGGCTACAAACGCCCGCCGACGAGTGGGCGGGACGCTTGTCCCCCGACGGGCGGCTCATGGCGTACAACTCCAACGAGTCCGGCCGCACCGAAGTGTACGTCCAGGCGTTCCCGCAAGCCGGAGGCAAGCGGCTCGTTTCCGAGAATGGCGGCAGCAACGCCATCTGGTCGCGCGACGGGCGCCAGCTCTTCTACCGCCACGACGATCAGATCATGGCGGTCGAGGTGGAACCCGGCCCCGGCTTCGCGACCGGCAAGCCCGCTGTGCTCTTCTCAGGCCGCTATCGGATGACGGGCCGCGATTTCGACGTATCGCCGGACGGGACGCGGTTCGTGATGATGCGCAGCAACGATCCGCGAACCACGACGAGGCTCAACGTGCTGCTCGACTGGTGGCGGGCGGTCGACTCACGCCTGAGAGTCGACCGGAGATGATCGCGACGCACCACCCGTTGGCTCCGTCGATCGTTTGGGCACGCATCGAGCAGCGGTCTGCCCTGCTATAGACTGCCTGCGCTTGCCTCTGACACCCGGCCATGCGCTTTCGCACTACCGGATCACGTCCGCGATCGGCTCCGGCGGCATGGGCGAGGTGTACCGCGCGACCGACACGAAGCTCGGGCGCGAGGTCGCGCTGAAGCTGCTGCCGGAGCTGTTCGCGTCGGACCCCGAGCGGCTCGCGCGCTTCGAACGCGAAGCCAAGCTGCTCGCCTCGCTCAACCACCCGGGCATCGCCCACCTCTACGGCTTCGATGCGGTGACGCTCGCCGACGGGACGCAGGCCCACGTGCTGGTCATGGAGCTCGTGGAGGGGGAGGACCTCGCCGAGCGCCTCAAGCATGGCAAGCTCCCGCTCGACGAGGCGCTCGGGATCGCGAAGCAGGTCGCGGAGGCGCTCGAGGAAGCGCACGAGAAAGGCATCGTCCACCGCGACCTCAAGCCCGCGAACGTGAAGGTGACGCCCGACGGCAGGGTCAAGGTGCTGGACTTCGGCCTTGCGAAGGCGTGGACGGGGGAGGGGCCTGGCGCAGCGTCGTCCTCGGCGGCCCTGTCGGAGTCGCCGACGCTCGCGCACACCGGCACCGCGGCCGGCCTCATCCTCGGCACCGCGCCCTACATGGCGCCCGAGCAGGCGAGGGGCAAGCCGGTGGACAAGCGCGCCGACATCTGGGCCTTCGGCGTCGTGCTGTGGGAGATGCTCACCGGCGAGAGGCTCTTCGAAGGCGAGACGGTGAGCGA
>Ga0247727_10002246_pt1 | contig 44534 bp, 42 predicted proteins | sample WisWelCaveWW1625_FD_202498 | JGI IMG/M metagenome (GOLD analysis project Ga0247727, IMG submission 202498) | Biofilm microbial communities from Wishing Well Cave, Virginia, United States - WW16-25 | ecosystem: Environmental > Aquatic > Deep subsurface > Groundwater > Cave microbial mat | place...
TGAAGAGACGGCGCAGGGTTTTGCGAGCATGGAACAACGATCAGCCGCAGAGTTCAAAGCCGTCCGCGGCGAAATGGCGCAAGGCCTTGATACCGTCCGCGGCGGAATGGTCCAGGGATTTGATGCTATGCGGCAAGAATTCAATACAAAATTGGGAAAAGTTTCCGATGGTGCATACGAACATTACTTGCGAATTGAAAATAAAAGACAAGCCGAAGTTGCAGAATATCAGGAGAATCAGCGCCGACTGTTAACGAGTTACGACAACGCGGCAAAAAACTATGAGAGGTTTACCAACGATAGAGATTATCTTGATGCTCAACATCAAGATTTGAAGAAAGACGTCGAACTGTTAAAAAAACGCGACATGGAAAAAGCCGCGGCCATTGAAAAAATCGAAAAACAACTCAAAGCCGCCTAAAATGCAAAAACGCATCGGCATCATTGGCACGTTTATTCGCGACACGATTATTACCCTCGACGGACACAGCGTGGAGAGTCTTGGCGGGCTTTATCACGCCGTTTCATATTTGGCGCATTTGGCTGACGCCGATACCCGCATTCACCCGCTCTGCCATGTCGGAGAAGATTTTTATGACACGGTATACCGCGTGCTTTCCGGCTGCGGGGAAAAAATGGTTTTGGAGTCGTTACTGCCGCATCCACAAGCGAACACCCAGGTTAAATTGATGTATCGCAGCCAAGAAACACGCGATGAAATCACCAGCCCGACGATGCCGCCGATTGCCTCGGAGCAGATCCAGGCCTTGGCAGGTTGCGAGGCCGTTTTAGTAAATCTCATCAGCGGGAACGATATTTCTTTAGACGCATTAAAAAGTTTACGTAAATTGACGCCTTCGCCGCTAATTTATCTTGACTTGCATTCTCTGGCGCTCGGAATCGATGCAGCCGGGAGGCGGTATTACCGCGAGGTTCCGGATTGGCGCGAGTGGGTTGCGGTGTGTGATATTCTCCAATTGAATGAACGCGAAGCCGCAACGTTGGCGGGCTGGAACGAATCAGGCGCGCCGACCGATTTATTAGCGTTTGGTAAAAAACTATTAGATGAAAAATTAATGGCTTGTCACATCACCCTCGGCAGCGCCGGCTCGTTGCTGTTTTATCAAAGTGCGGGGAAACGCCACGGCGTTCATTTTCAATCCAATAAAATTTCTCACGTCATCGATACGATAGGCTGCGGCGACGCGTTTGGCGCGGCATTTTTGATAAATTTTTTAAAGACAAAAAATTTTTTAATGGCGACGCAGTTTGCCAATAAAATCGCCGGCCTGAATTGCACGTTTATGGGTTCATTGACGCCGGAAATGTTTCAGACCTCCGTTAAACCCCATCTCGAAGAAATCTTGCGGCCATGCAAATATTAAGAAATCGAATTTTGATTACCGGTGCCAACGGGTTGCTGGGACAGCAGCTCATCAAAGCTTTTCGCGACGATTATGAAGTTTACGCGTTAGGATTGCAGCCGCATCCGCGTTTGGCGGAGGGCAATTTTTTTTATCGGCAAGGCGACATTGCTGAGCGTGCGCTCCTGCGCGATCTTATGCAAGAGGTGGTGCCGAAATTCGTGATCAACGCCGCGGCGTTTACCGATGTCGACGGCAGCGAAACGCAACGCGAGCTTTGTTGGAAAGTCAACGTCACCGGCGTGGAGAATCTCGTTTATGCCGCGCAAAAAATTCATGCCCGCCTCATTCAGGTGAGCACCGATTATGTTTTCGACGGCAATTCCGGCCCGTATCGCGAAGACGACCGCCCGAACCCGCTGGGCTTTTATGCGCGCTCCAAACTCGCCGGAGAAAATGCGTTGATCAACAGTGACGCTAATTTCGCGATTGCCCGCACGATGGTGTTGTACGGCGCCGGCCATGAAATTCGTCCGAACTTCGTCATGTGGTTGATTGAGCAATTGCGCCGCGGCAAAGCGGTGCGCATCGTCGACGATCAATTCGGCAACCCAACGTTGGCGAGCGAGCTAGCGCCAGCGCTGCGCATTCTCGCGGAGTCCGGCCGCCAGGGCATTTATCATATCAGCGGCAGCGAAGTGATCGATCGTTATCAATTCGCGCTGAAGATCGCCGAGATATTTGAGCTCGAGGCCAATCTTATTCAACCGGTCAAAACCAGCGAATTTAAGCAAGCGGCGCCGCGACCGCTGCGTTCAGGATTTGATATTGCCAAAGCGCTCAACGAGCTGAAGATCGATATGTCGGAGGTGGTGGGCGGCTTGCGCAAATTTAAAGCCGAATTATCGGCAATAAACCATTCGTAAGGAGAACCGCTTTGTCAGGAGACAAAAAGCCCCAAGGCCCAGATCTTTCTTGCAACGATACTAAAGCGAGGGCGGGGCAACGTGCGTTGGTTGTGATTCCAACTTATAACGAAGCGGGCAATATTGAAAACGTCGTCAAGCGCATTTTTGCGTTAAAAAATCCGGCGTTAGAAATTTTAATTGTCGATGATAACTCACCCGACGGCACCGGCGATATCGTCGCGCGCTGGCAGGAGAAGGAGCCGCGCCTGCATTTGCTGCGCCGCGCCGGCAAAATGGGCTTGGGCACCGCGTATGTGGCGGGTTTCCGTTACGCGATCGAAAACGGTTTTGAGTATATTTTTGAAATGGACGCCGATCTCTCGCATAATCCCGATGACTTGCCGCGCCTCATGGAAAAAATCAACGGCAACGATCTCGTTATCGGCTCACGTTATCTCAATGGCATCAATGTGATTAATTGGCCGCTGTCGCGGTTGATTTTGAGCCTCTTTGCGAATTGGTATGCGCGCACGATCACCCGTCTGCCGATCAACGATTGCACGAGCGGCTTCAAATGCATTCACCGCCGCGTGTTGGAAGCGGTCACGCTCGATCATATCGTTTCCAACGGTTATGCGTTTCAAATCGAGCTGCACTATAAAATTTGGCGGCACGGCTTTCGGATTTGCGAAGTGCCGATCGTCTTCACCGAGCGCCAAGAAGGCAAATCTAAAATGTCGCGCAAAGTCCAATTCGAAGCCGCGACGATGGTTTGGCGGCTGAAAATTGCCGATTGGTTCGGCAAAATAAAATAATGAATCAAAAAGAAAGCCGATGTGCGGATTATCGACCTCAAAAAGTTTGCGCCTATTTTTATTTTGACCGGCGCCTGTTTAATGGCGCTGCTGGCTGGTGAAATTTTCCTGCGTTTATTCTTCCCTATTTATCTGCCGGATTTGGTCAGTTTATCCAGCCACGAGGGTTGGTATGTTCGCAGCGCGAATGGCGAAATCGCGGGGTTGGCGCCAAATTTCCGCGGACGATTTTTTTCTTCCGAGTTTGATACACGCATCGAATTGAATGAGCGGGGATTTCGCGATAAATTTTTTGCCGCAAAAAGGGCGGCGCGAATTTGTGTGCTGGGTGATTCGTTCACTTTCGGCTACGGCGTCGAAGCGGATTCGGCTTACCCGCAACAACTCGAAAAGAATTTGCAAGCACGCGGTTACGACGTTGAAGTTTATAATTTAGGCGTTCCGGGAACCGCGACGGCTTTGCAGTATCGCATTTTTCAAAACCTGCTCGATCTAAAACCCGACCTCGTCATTCTCGGCATCCTCGCGACTTACGCCGATCGCGCCGGCAACGATCTCATCGACAATCTCGAGTTTGCCGAAAAAAACGCGGCCACCGATTTAAGCCAGACCAATCCCTCGGTGCGAACTTCGATGGTTGCACCGGCGCTGGCAAACGATAACGCGCCGCTTTCGCAAAAGTTTTTCTATCAATTTCATGCCGGGCGCCGTTGGTTGTTGAAAAACTCGCAACTGTATCGCCGCGGTGAAATGGCGATTGGGCAAGAACATCCGCGCTGGCTGGGAAATTGGCAAGCGCAGGCCAGCCGCCAACGTGTTGAAAAGGGATGGGTGGTTACGCAAGAATGGCTGCGCCGATTTCAAGAGCTCGCCCGGCAACAGCAGTTCTCCTTCGTCCTGTTGCATATTCCTTTTCCGGATTTTCGGAGCGAGGAAAATTGGCAATGCTATCGGTTATTAGAAAGCTTCTCCCAAGAGCAACAAATCGTTTTCGTTGACCCGCTTTTGCCGCTGCTGCGGAACCGCCGGTGGCAGCCGCGTGATTTGTACTTTGTTTTAGACGGCCATTGGCGACCGCGGGCGCATCGGCTCTGCGCCGAAGTCTTAGCAGATTTTCTTGTGCAGAAAAATTTACTACCATCGTCGTCTCATGCGCCGGCTATTTAACCCTGTGATGAATACCGTTTCTGTGGCTCCCGTCACCGACGAATTAAGCGATATCACCCGGTGTGACGTTTCGGTCATCATCGTCAATTATAACGTTCGCGAGTTTCTCCGGCAGAGCTTGCTTTCTCTGCGCCGGGCATTGGCCGTGCTGTCAGCGGAAATTTTTGTTGTCGATAATGCCTCGGTTGACGGCAGCGTGGAAATGGTTCGGCAAGAGTTTCCCGAAGTGAAAATAATCGCGAACCATAAAAACCTCGGCTTCGCCCGCGCCAATAACCAAGCGCTTCGCCAAGCGCTTGGTCGTTTTGTCGTTCTGTTGAATCCCGATACCGTTGTGCAAGAAAATACATTTTCTGCCGTGCAAACGTTCTTGGCGCAGCACCCGGAAACCGGCATCGTTGGCTGCAAGGTGCTCAATCCCGATGGGACGCTGCAGCTTGCTTGCCGGCGGAGTTTTCCGGCGCCGTGGGTCGCATTCACGCGCTTAACGGGACTGAGCCAGCTTTTTCCGAAGAGCCGCTGGTTTGGGCGGTACAATTTGACTTATTTGCCCGAAGATGAAACCGCCGAAGTCGAAGCGGTTTCCGGCTCGTTCATGGCGGTGCGGCGCGAGGCGGTGGAGCAAGTCGGGATGTTGGATGAAAGTTTTTTTCTCTACGGCGAAGATCTCGACTGGTGCTTTCGCCTGCGCGCCGCAGGGTGGAAGATTCATTATTTCCCCGGCACGCAAATCATTCATTTCAAAGGGGAGAGCGCGAAGCAAAGCGACCTGGATAACTTGCGGCTGTTTTATCAGGCAATGGGGCAATTCGTTCACAAGCATTTTCGCCATAAAATTTTTTCTATTTCGTATTGGTTGTTGCATGCGGCGATTTGGGCGCGAGCCGGAATCGCGTTTATCGATTCCATGATGCGAAAATTGGCGATACCGTTAACCGACTTGGCTTTCATGCAAGTCAGCATGTTGATCGCCGTCTGGTGGCGTTTTGATAACACCAGTTTTTTTTCCGGCTTCTTATTCGTTGATGCGGTTTATTCCACGATTTGGTTCATCTGCTTGGCGCTGTGCGGTTGTTATCGTCGTTCGCCTTATTCATCTTACCAAGCTTTCGTGGCGACGACCATCGGCTTTTTTATCAACGCGAGTCTGACTTATTTTTTTAAAGAGTACGCCTTTTCACGCGCGGTGGTTTTAGTCGCCGGCGCGATGAACGTTTTGTTGCTTTCGAGCTGGCGTTTAGTCGTCAAGATTCTGCATCATTGGGGATTGGGGCCGTTTAAAGGCGCCGTCGGAAAAACCTTGCTCGGTCGCCGCACGGTCATTATTGGCGATTTTTCTACGGATAGCATTTTAGTCGAAAAGTTGAAAACAAATCTCAAGAGTGGTGATGATCTCGTCGGGTTGGTGAGTTTAAATTCCCACGAAGTGGGAAAGTTTTATCAGGGCCTGCCGGTGCTCACGAGTTTGGAAGAGTTGGATAAATGGCTGCAAGCGACGCCGCATCATCGCATTCAGCAACTCATCTTCTCCACCCAAAGAATTCCTTTTGGCCGCATTCTCGAAGTGATGTCGCATCAACGCCAGCAGCGTTTGAATTTCAAATTAGTTCCCAGCCATCTCGATGTGATCATCGGCAAATCCGGCATCGATCAAATCGCCGAAGTGCCGCTGCTCGAAATTGAGAATCGCTTATCGCGCTTTTGGCCGGCATTGGGAAAAAGAGCCTTTGATGTTTTGCTCGCAGGAATTTTCTTGCTTGGATTCGCGCCTATTTTTATTATCTTATGGTTGGCTGGCGGTAAATTACAATCGCGCACCATACCAACGCCGGAGGGGCGCGGCCTGCGCTTATGGGAACTCTCGCGCGGCGGGCGCTGGGCCAAATGGCCGTGGCTGTTCGCCATTCTCGCGGGAAAGTTGAGTTGGGTGGGGTTGGAAATTCCCGCGGAAAATGCGCCAAACTTTTTGAGCGGCGAAATTGACTTGCCGTTTGGCGCCACGGGCTTGGCGCAAATCAATCGCCGCGGCCAGCTTTCGCCGGAGGAGAAAAATAAGCTTTATCTTTATTACGTCACGCATTATACGCCGTTGTTGGATTTGGAAATTTTGTTTCGCAAGCTGTTCCGGATTTGAGAAAGGGAAGAAGTGCTATGGCCGGATTCGTGTTGGATTTTGAAAAACCGATTATCGAGTTAGAGAATCAGATTAATGCGATGCGCCAAAACGCGGCGACCGAGAAGAAGGACGTCCAAAACGAAATCGTCAAATTAGAAGAACGCGCGCGGCGGTTGCGCGAAGAAATTTATGCGCGGTTGACGCGTTGGCAGCGCGTGCAGCTCGCGCGGCATCCGCAGCGGCCTTATACGCTGGACTACATTGACCGCTGCATGGAAGGTTTTGAGGAGTTGCACGGCGACCGCGCGTTTGGCGACGATCCGGCGATTGTGTGCGGGCCGGGCCGGCTGGGGCCGAAGAAAATTTTTATCCTCGGCCAACAAAAAGGCCGTGACACCAAACAAAAACTCTATCGCAATTTTGGCATGCCGAATCCCGAAGGTTATCGCAAAGCGCTGCGGGTGATGAAAATGGCAGCCAAATTTCACCGGCCCATCGTGTGTTTGGTCGATACGCCGGGCGCGTATCCCGGCATCGGCGCGGAGGAGCGCGGCCAAGCCGAGGCCATCGCGCGCAATTTGTTTGAAATGTCGCATCTGCCCGTGCCGATTGTCGTCGTGATCATTGGCGAAGGCGCCAGCGGCGGGGCGCTCGGTATCGCCGTCGGTGATCGCGTCTTGATGATGGAAAATACCTGGTATTCCGTCATTTCGCCGGAAGGCTGTGCGGCGATACTGTGGCATGACAGCACGAAGGCCGAGCAAGCCGCCGAAGCAATGAAACTCACGCCCAACGATCTTTTGCAGCTCAAGGTGATTGACGGTATCATTCAAGAACCGGTGGGCGGCGCGCACCGTGATCATGCTGCCGCGGCGCAATCGCTCAAAGAGCGCTTGTTGCAAGAGCTTAACGAATTGGAAAAAATTCCGCCTGAGCAGTTGATTAATCAACGTATTGAAAAATACGGCAAAATGGGATTTTATGAGAGGGCTTGACATGATCACGAACACCGCTCATATTCGCGTGCGTTATGCTGACACCGACAAAATGGGAATTACGTATCACACCAAGTATCTTGAATGGTTTGAAGTCGGGCGGACGGAGTTGCTGCGAGAGGTGGGGTTCCCTTATACGCAGTTAGAAAAAGCAGGCATCGGATTGCCGGTTATCGAAGTCTATTGCCGCTACCATCGCGCGGCGCTGTACGACCAACTTCTGCGCGTGGCGAGCACGATCAAAACACTGCCGCGCGTTACCGTGCGCGTCGATTACAAAATTTTTAATGAGGAAAGAGAACTTTTGGTGGATGGGTATACCACCCATCCGTTTATCGGCAAAACCGGCAAACCCGTGCGTGTCCCGAAATCGTTGCTCGAGGTGTTGCAGCCTTATTTTCAAGCCGATCCACTCGACCTGCCAGACACGGACAAAGATAATAAAAATGGACTGCGTCCGAGGAATGTACAACACTGATAACTTTTTAGCGAAGGAGATGTCATATGCTCGATCAGGAAATTTTGCAAATCATCGCTTGCCCGAAATGCAAAGGCAAGCTGGAATATCGCGAACAAGAGCAGAAGCTGGTTTGCCAAAACTGTCGTTTGCAGTATGAGGTCAAAGATGATATTCCCATCATGTTGATTGATGAGGCAAAACCCTTCTAAATGGGAAAAAATCTTGACTCTTTAGCCGATTTCTCGTAAATTAGGTAAACCAAGTAAGCTTTAGAAGAACTGAATTTGAGTTTGGCTAGGCCGGAAGGGTCTAAGGTTTTCGGTGAGTCTATGGCGTCGTTGAATCACAATGTCCTCATTCTGAGCCGGAATTACGAGCCGATGAGTGTGATCACCGCCAAAAAAGCGGTGATCTTGCTTTATCTCGGCAAGGCGGAAATGATCGAGCGCCATCCGCGCTGGGTGATTCGCTCGGTGCGCATGGAAATGCCGTTTCCGAGCATCGTGCGGCTGGTGTCATTCATTCACGTGCCGCGCAAACGCATCGTGCTGTCGCGGAAGAATATTATCAAACGCGACGGCCATCGCTGCCAATATTGCGGCGCGACACACAAGCCGGTGACGGTGGATCACATCAACCCGCGCTATCGCGGCGGTGAAGACTCCTGGGAAAATCTGGTTTGCGCCTGCGTCAATTGCAACAACCGCAAAGGCAACCGCACGCCGGATGAAGCCGGCATGCGCTTGGCGAAGAAGCCGCAGCGCCCCACCCATTTGTTTTTTATTCAGAATTTCGTGGGTGTGGTTGATGATCGTTGGAAACCATATTTGTTCATGAACTAAAACGCAATTTCTTACAAGAAAACAATCCCGCGTAAAGAAGAGTTGCGCCTTAATTTGCTCTTTGCGCGGGATTCCGTTTGTTGGTATGAATCAAAATCGAAAACGTATTTTAAGCGGGATGCGCCCGACCGGACGCTTGCACCTCGGCAATTATGTCGGCGCGCTGGAAAATTGGGTGCAGATGCAGGAATCGGCGGCTTATGAAAATTTTCATCTGATCGCCGATTATCATGTCTTGACGACCGATCTCGGCACCGCGGAGATTTATGCGAACACCATCGACATGATCATCGATTGGCTGGGCGCGGGGATTCGTCCGGAAGTCAGCCCGATTTTTCGACAGTCGCAAATTAAAGAGCATGCCGAGTTATTTTTGATTTTCAGCATGTTCATCACCAAAGAGCGGTTGGAACGCAACCCGACGTTGAAAGATCAGGTGCGCGATTTAAATTTGGGGGAAACGATCGGGTACGGCCATCTGGGTTATCCGGTGCTGCAAGCCGCCGACATTCTCGTTTATAGAGGCGAGGTCGTTCCGGTCGGCGAAGATCAGCTTCCGCACGTTGAAATTACCCGGGAAATCGCGCGAAAATTCAACGCGACCTACGGGCCGGTTTTGCCGGAACCGGAGGTGCGTCTGACATCGTTTGCGCGCCTCACCGGGCTTGATGGACAGGCGCAGATGAGCAAATCGCGCGGCAACGGCATTTTACTATCGGAGTCGCCGCAAGAGATTACGGCGAAAATGCGCAAGGCCGTGACCGATCCGCAGAAAATTCGGCGTGGTGATCCGGGCCGGCCCGACATCTGCACGGTGTTCATGCACCATCGCAAATTCAATCCGAGCGAAGAAGCGGAAATTCGCGCGGGTTGTGAGAGCGGCCAGCTCGGTTGCGTCGATTGCAAACTGCGCTGTGCTACGCACATCGCGGATTTTCTCGCGCCGATGCGGGAGAAGCGCGCGCATTATGAAGCGCACATGGATGAAGTGAAAGACATTCTTCACGACGGCGAAAAACGCGCGCGCGTGGAAGCGCAAAAGACGATGGCGGAAGTACGGCGTGCGATGAAGTTGGGCGAAATCTAAAAAGGGGAAATTCGCATTTGGCGACGGATAAGCCTTTTTATAAATTGGCGATGAGCCATCCCGCGGCGATTTTGAAGTTAATCGGCGTGGTTGATGGCGAAGATTACGTGGCGAGCAGTATCACGCTCAAAGCGACCGAAAATCGCCGCGACTTGATTTTTAAAAATCGCGCCGGCGATAAAGTTTTATTTGTCGAGTCGCACGGATACGCTGATCCGTATGTTTATCATGCTTTGCTCGACGGCATGATGATGTATTGCCGCCAGAAGCAGTTCAAAGGCGGATTGCGCGCGGCAGTAATTTTCTTGGAGAAGTCGCATCATGATGCCGCCATGAAGTTGGCGCATCATTTTGATGGGCATGCCGAATCGGCGTTTCAGCCCATCGTTCTCGTGATGAATCAGATCGAGTTGGAAGCGCTCGAAAGCTTGAATGATGTTCGGCTGATTCCGTTATATCCGCTGTGCAAAGTTACCTCGCGGCAAATCGAAGCGGCGATACCGGCTTGGGGAGAGCGGATTAAGAAAGCTAAACAAATGTCGATCGTTGAGCGGAAAGATTTGTTGACGCTGCTGGGTGGTTTTGTTGCACATCGCGTGAAAAGAGTGACTCTTGACGTCTTTAATAAACTTGTCGGAGGTTTCAATATGGAAGATACACCGATTGGAAAAGAGTTGGTTGCTATTGGTTGGAAACGCGGTCTGGATGGAATGCATCGCATAATTTTAAAATTCATGACGCAGCGTTTTGGCGACGTTCCGGATTCCATCAGACGTCAAATTGAGAGAATTCAAAAAATCGAACGGCTTGAGCGCATCGCTGGAGGATTGTGGGAAGTGGATGATCTCAAACAACTCAAACAGCTCATCGGCGCGAATGGTCATTCGGCGGTAAATGTGCGCGCGGGTTTGAAGAAAAAAGGAACACTAAAAACATCGCATGGCGTATCGCGTTAAGCTCACGAATTTTGAAGGGCCTCTCGACCTTTTGCTTTTTCTGATCAAAAAGGAAGAGGTGGAAATTTACGACATCCCGATTGCGCGGATCACGCAGCAGTATCTTGAGTACGTTGCCATCCTGCAAATGCTCGACCTCGAGGGGGCCGGCGATTTTATTTTGTTGGCTGCCACCCTCATTCGCATCAAAGCGCAGATGCTGCTCCCCAAATCTCCGGAAGCCGAGGAACAAGAGGAAGATGACCCGCGCCAAGAGCTGGTGCGCCGCTTGTTGGAGTACCAGCGCTACAAGGAAGTTGCAGAACATTTGTCGGTCTTTGAAGCGAGCGAACGCCATTTTTTCGGGCGCGGCCATCTCGATTTCGATCAAGACGACGTCGGCGAGTGGGTCGATTACTCCGCCGGCAATGTAAGTCTCTTCGATTTGATGGCGGTTTTTAAACAAGTGCTCATGCGCGTGCCCAAAGACATTCAGCACACCGTCGAACGCATCCCGATTACGATCGATGAACAAGTCGAATATATTTTGCAGGAACTGCACATCAACAAGAATTTGCTTTTTGTCAATCTGCTGCAAAGATTGCCGAGCAAGATGTATATGATCGTAACTTTTATTGCGCTGTTAGAAATGATGAGACGCGGTTTGGTGACCGCGACCCAATCTGGAGCCTACGGAGAAATTTGGATCAACAAAATCTGATGGACAAACCGCAAGCCAAACCGATCGTGGAAGCGTTGATCTTTGCGGCGGATGAGCCGCTGCACAAAGATCGCATTTTTGAAACGCTCGAATTGCCCAACGATTTCGATCTCGGCGGGGTGATCGAGGAATTGAATCAAGATTATCAAAACAGCGGGCGTTCCTTCACGATTCGTCAAGTGGCCGGCGGTTATCAAATTGCGACCCAAGCGGAATTTTCGAGTTGGATTCGTAAGCTTTATAGCGGACGGCAGAAAACGCGCCTCTCGCAGGCGGCGCTGGAAACGTTGGCGCTGATTGCGTTCAAACAGCCGATCAGCCGCGTCGATATTGGGCAGATTCGCGGCGTCAACTCGGACGGCGTCATCGGCAACTTGCTTGAGAAAAAGTTGATTACGATTAGCGGCCGCTCCGAAGCCGTGGGGCGCCCGTTGCTTTATAGCACGACGCCGGAATTTCTTAAATATTTCGGCATCAATGATATTACCGACCTGCCGAAGCCGCGCGAAATCGAGGAGCTCTTCAGCAAAGAGGGCATGCCGGAAGAGCTGCTTCAAGCATTAAGCCAAACCGACGCGCAACTCAGCTTGCCGATTAACGGCGAAACTGAAGCGCCTGCCGAAGAGGAAAGAAGCCAACCGCCAACCATCAAAAAGTCTGCGATTGTAGAAGTTGCACCGTCTCCTGCCACAGAAGTGCCGGCCGCAGAAACGCTTTCGATTGAAAGCGAAGAATCGGCGCCAACCGCAACAATTTTGCCTGACGAAGCCACCGTTGTATCTGAGGTTCCCGAAACGACAACGGCGGCGAGTGGAACGGAAAACGCGGCGATCGATATTAACGAAGATGCCGTTTCTCGTATTGACGATTCGAATACAACGACATCATCATCCGATGAGCCTGTTGCGGCAATTTCTGCGAGCTCAACTCAAAACGAAATCGCGTGGATAAGTTTGCACGCAACCGAAGACGAAGTGAAATCCGCCGCGATCGACGAGATCACGGAAACAATTTCTACTGACGTCGCGCAAACAGACGAGGTCGTCGATCCGCGCGGCGATCTTGCGGCGGAAACGTTGGTGGCCGGCGTCGAGGAAATCATCGAAACCAGAACGACTTCCGAAACGGCAGAAGCGCGCGTTGTAGAAATGGCGGACATATTTATAAACGAACCGGCGGCGATTCGCCCGCTGACAAACGCCGGTGAATCTGATGCCGTGATCGTCGCGGAGCAATTAGCTACGCCGGCAGAAGTTATCCACGCGGATCAAGCGAGTTGGCAAGAGCCGACGGTTGTGCGAGCTCCGTCAATTTTTGATGAAACGTCGGGTTTTCAGCTCGCTAAAGTGCACGAGTTTGATCCGGAAGACGTTTTGCAAAAGTTAGAATCGCCGCCTGAATTTAAAGACAATCCCGATGTCGAAATTGACGGATGGGTGGCGGAAGAAATCTCTGACGACGAGATTGTGGAGCCGGATTTTCTGAAGAAAACCGAAGATTTTTTTTTAGAAGAGGTACCGGCGTCGACGAGTGAGGCAAATGGCGCTGAAGTCAAAGTTATTGAGGATTTGCCTGTCGCACCGACGATTTTAGCGGACGACTTAACCGTTATCCAGGTCGACGAAACAACCATTGTCGAATTAGATGGAGAAGAAAAAGCGCCAGAAGAAAATTCGAATGTTTGGGCAAGCTCTGAAGCCTCTCCTTCGAATTCAAGTTTTTCTGTTGAGCCAGCGATAACAATAAAAAACGATGCTGAACCTGTTACGCATATGAATGCTGCCGCCGAGGCGAATGCCTCCAGGGAAACCTTACGTGACCGCGTCGTCGGCTGGTTTAAGCGCACGTTCAACAAGTTGATCTCTTGGGTTGGCGGCGGCTCCGAAGCTGATATTTAAAATGAAACCGATGCTCAATAAAATGTCTCGTCTTACTTCGGCTTCGGAGACCATGCGGTTGAATCGCTATTTGGCGCAGGGCGGATTAGGCTCGCGCCGCGAAGTCGAAGTGTTGATCACGCGCGGCGAAGTGAAGATCAACGGCAAAACCGTGCGCGATTTGGCGACGCGCGTGCAAGTGCATGCGGATCAGGTCGTGGTGCGCGGCAACGTCGTGAGCGCGGTCACGGTGCCGACTTACATCATGCTCCATAAGCCGGCCGGATATGTGACCACGGCGAAAGATGAAGCCAGGCGGAAGACGGTTTTGATGTTAGTGCAGCAACCGGTGCGCGTTTTTCCCGTGGGCCGTTTAGATCTGGACAGCGAAGGTTTATTGCTCTTAATGAATGACGGTGAGATCGCTAATCGTTTGACGCATCCGCGCTTCAAAGTGGCAAAGGTTTATCGCGTGTTGCTCAATGACCCGCTTCGACCGGCGGCGGTAAAGCAATTCCAGCAAGGCGTGGTGATTGACGAAACGCATCGCGTGCACGGCGAATTGCGTTTTCCGAAGACGAACGATCCGCGTCTTTGTGACGTGACGATTTGGGAAGGCCGCAACCGGCAAGTGCGCAAAATGTTTGCGGCGCTCGGCTATCGCGTGAAAGCGCTGCAGCGCCTGCAAGTCGGGCCGCTGCTTTTAGGAAAATTGAAGATCGGAACCTGGCGGTATTTGACGGATAAAGAGATTAAGCTGCTGAAAGAGGCGGTAGGATTACTGAATGAAGATGCTTATATTGGGTGAGATGAAGTTATGGCAAAAGATATTTATCATGATCTGGTGAAAGAGTTGTTGATTGCGGATGGTTGGACGATCACTCATGATCCGTTACTCTTGGCTTTTGGGGTGAGAAAGGTTTATGCTGACATTGGGGCTGAACGTCTTATTGCTGCAGAAAAAGGAAAAGAAAAAATTGCCGTCGAGATCAAAAGTTTTGTCGGACTCTCTGCTATTGATGACCTGGAAAAAGCTCTTGGCCAATGGCGCATCTATAGCCATATTTTGAAACAAAAAGATAGAGAGCGAATGTTGTTCTTTGCAGTAAGAGCAGACACTTTTTATGAAGTTTTTTCTGACGTTTTTGGTGAAATGATAAGAAGAGAAGAAGAGTTGAACTTCATTATCTTTGATCCTATTAAGAAGGAGATCGTCAGATGGTTACACGCGAAAAGTTAATTGAAACCATCAAAGCCGCTATTGTTGAGTATGCCCGTTTTGAGCCTTCATACGGCAATGTAAAGATTGAAAAGATTTTTGATGACAATGTGGGTCATTATGAATTGATGTATGCAGGCTGGGACGGGGGAATGCGTTTGCACGGCAGCGTTATACACGTTGACGTTATGAACGATAAAGCTTGGATTGAATATGACGGAACACAATATGGCATTGCACGCGAACTCATAGATCGCGGCATACCGCGTGAGCAAATCGTTCTCGGTTTTATGCCGGAAGACGTGCGACGCTATTCCGAATGTGCGGTGAATTGAAATCTTTTGTAGGTGTGAAGTATTATCGTCGTCAGCGCAAGCGCGAACTTGGCAACGACGACGCAACGTGAGGATGGGACGACAACATGGTAGAACATCAGGCTTTACGTAAACGAGGGCTGATTATTGCGATTGACGGGCCGGCTGGATCGGGCAAAAGCACGACGGCGCGCTTGGTGGCGAAACGGCTCGGCTATACATATTTGGACACCGGCGCCTTTTACCGCGCGCTGACGTTGAAAGTTATCGATGCCGGAGTCTCACCGGAAGACGGCGCGAGGGTGTTGCAATTAGCGGAAACCTCGCAAATCGAGCTGCAACCATTTGAAGATAAAAATCGCGTGTTTTTAGACGGGCGCGAAGTAACGCAGCTCATTCGTGAGCCGCGCGTCACCAATGCGATTTCACCGATTTCGGAAAATCCGCAAGTGCGCGCGATCATGGTGGAAAAGCAGCGCGTCATCGGGCAGCGTGGCGGCGTGGTGATGGAAGGCCGTGATATCGGCACCGTGGTTTTTCCGAATGCGGAATTGAAAATTTTTATGCAAGCCTCGCTGGAGGAGCGCGCGCGCCGCCGGCAGGAAGAACTCGAGGCGATGAATATCTCGCGCGATCTGGAAACCTTGAAAGAAGAAATCGCAAAACGCGATCAACGCGACACGATGCGCAAAGTGGCGCCATTGACGCGCGCCGATGACGCGGTTTTACTCGATACAACGAACTTGACGATCGCGCAGCAAGTTGATTTCATCGTCGGCGAGTTGGAGAAGAAGTTGAAATCGAAGTGATTTATGCGTTGGGTGTTTCGGCTGGTGCAATATCTGATTCAGCTCGGCTTTCGCCTGTGGTTTCGCTTGCAAGTGCACGGGCGCGAGAATATTCCCAAACGCGGCAAATTGATTTTCGCGGCGAATCATATCTCCGCGATTGATCCGTTTGTGATCGGATCGTTCGTGCCGCGCAGTCTTTATTTTTTGGCGAAAAAAGAGCTATTTCAAAATCCGCTGCTCGCGGCGTTGTTTCGTTTTTTGCAAGCTATCCCGCTAGACCGGCGCGAGGTGAGCCACGGCATGGTTCGCCGCGTCAACCAGTTGTTAGCCAAAGGCGAAGCGGTTCTGCTTTTTCCGGAAGGAACGCGGACGCGCACGGGCCAAATGGGCGAAGGCAAATCCGGCGTCGGCATGTTTGCGGCCATGAATGGAGCCGACATCATGCCGGTGCGCATTGAAGGTTTATCGGATCAACCGGGCGCATTTCGTTGGGGGGCGGGCGTTAAAGTTTTTTTTGGCCCGGTTATTTCCGTTGCGCCGTTTTTGCAAAATGGCGCAGCTTCAAAGGAAATGTACCGGGAAATCGCCGCGCTCGTTTTAAATCGAATTCAAGCGATTGAAACGGCGCCGGTGCTCTGAGTTTGGCGATGACCTCCCGCTCTCCTTAGTTAAAATTTAAAAGGAAAAGCGGGAGACTCGTGTTCTGCCTTAAGGTGGAACTTATAAATAACCCTTAGGAGATTTAACTTAACCATGTTTCAACCAATTCAATTCACATCCGCAACGGCGGAAACCAATGTGGGTCATACCCCCCAGATCGGAGGTGATGAACTGCACGCCAAAAAAGCGAGTTTGTTTAACGGCAAGCTCGGCACCCTCAAAATCGTGAGCCCGGAAGAAATTAAAGAAGTGCGAGATTATTCCGATGAAGATTTCTCGAACTTTATCAAGCTCTACGAAGAGACGCTCTCGGATTTTGTCGAAGGCCAATTGATTACCGGAAAAATTTCGGCGATCAGCGAAAAAGAAGTCGCGATCGACATCGGGTTCAAGAGCGAAGGGGTGATCTCCATCGATGAATTTTTTGATCCGAAGGCGATCAAGATCGGCGACGACATCGAAGTGTTTCTCGACAACGTCGAGGACAAAGACGGCCAGTTGGTGCTGTCGAAGAAGAAAGCCGATTTCATGCGCGTTTGGGAGCGCGTGCTGGCGGCGCACACCAGCGGTGAAATCATTCAAGGCCGCGCCACGCGCCGCATCAAAGGCGGCATCGTGGTGGACTTGATGGGCATCGATGCTTTCTTGCCGGGCTCGCAAATCGACGTTAAACCGATTCGTGATTTTGACATGTTCATCGGCAAAGTCATGGATTTCAAAGTCGTCAAAGTCAACGAGCTGCGCAAAAATATCGTCGTCTCCCATCGCGTGCTCGTCGAAGAGCAAATGTCCGAGCAGCGCCAGCGCATTCTTGCCAACTTGGCCAAGAACCAAGTGCTTGATGGCTCGGTCAAGAACATTACCGATTTCGGCGTGTTTATTGACCTTGGCGGCGTCGACGGCCTGTTGCATATCAACGACCTGTCTTGGGGCCGCGTCAATCATCCTTCTGAAACCGTGCAACTCGATCAAAAGATCAAAGTCATGGTGTTGGATTTCAACGAGGCCAAAGACCGGATTTCGCTCGGCCTCAAACAGTTGCTGCCGCATCCGTGGATCGAAGTCGACAAGAAATATCCGGTCGACGCCACCATTCGCGGCAAAGTGGTGAGCATTTCCGATTACGGTGCGTTTGTGGAATTGGAAAGAGGCGTGGAAGGTCTCATTCATATTTCCGAAATGAGCTGGACGCAGCATATTCGTCATCCCAGCAAAATTCTCTCAGTCGGCGAGATGGTAAATGCGAAAGTGCTCAGTATCGATTTGGAGGATCGCAAAATCTCGCTCGGCCTCAAGCAGCTCGAACCCGATCCGTGGGACGGCATCGAGTTGAAGTATCCGATCAACTCGCGCCAAAAAGGCGTCGTGCGCAACCTCACCAACTTCGGCGCGTTCGTCGAGTTGGAGGAAGGCATCGACGGCTTGATTCACATTTCCGATCTTTCGTGGACGAAGAAGATTCGCCATCCGGGTGAAGTCGTCAAGAAAGCCGAGGAAATCGAGGTGATCGTGTTGAACGTTGACAAAGGCAATCGCCGTATCTCGCTCGGTTACAAGCAGACGAAGGATAATCCGTGGGATGAATTTGAAGACGCGTATAAAGTTCATACCAAAACCAGCGGCAAGGTTCTGCGGATGATCGATAAAGGCGTCATCGTCGAGTTGCCGTCGATGGTCGATGGCTTTGTGCCGCTGTCGCATCTCGCCAAGCAAAACTTGACGAAACCGGCGGACGGTTATGCCGTCGGCGACGATCTCGAGCTGGTGGTCATTGAGTTTAATAAGGAAAACAAGAAGATTATTCTTTCCGAGAAACTCACCAAAGAGCCGCAAGGCGACCGGAAGAAAAAAGGCAAAGGCAAGCCTGGCGAAGCCGGCGCCCCGCTTGGCGGGGAAGTAAAGTTGACGCCGGAAGAGTTGGCCGCTGCTGATGAAGTCGCATTGGGCGACTCGAAACCGGCGACAGAAGCTCCGGTAACGGAAGCCGCACTTGCCGAGTCGGAAGCCTAGTATTTGCATCGTGGATATAAGCGGGTTGGCGAAGCCATCGTCAACCCGCTGTCTTTTAGAAACACTGTGGTGGAGAAGGCGATGAGAAAAACTCGATTTTTATGGGATGCGTTTTTCTGCGCAGATTTTTTTTTTCGGGAAAGGCGTTTTCGTCCTCGCGAGGAGCGAAGTGATAAAGCGGCTTTTTTAAATCTGCAAAAATCCCTTTGTTCCGGACCAAGACACTGGACGCGTCGGCATGGTATTTTTCTCACCTTCTTGTTATTCTTGCTTCCCTCAATTATCCTCGGTCAAATTTCCGAAGAAGAGATCCTCGCGTTATTAGAAAAGCACGAGCTGGCAACAGCCCGCGAGCGTGTCAATCAAGCCTATCGGCAACATCCGAATTCCGCGGTCGCGGCTTATTTTCATGCGATGCTGGAAGACGAGGGCGAGGCCGCGAATAAGCTTTTCCATGAGGTTTCGACGCGTTTTCCGAATACGTCTTATGCCGAGCGCGCGCTTTACCGGCTCGGCCAATATCATTTTGCCGCCGGCACGTACAGCCGCGCCCGGCAATATTTCACGAGTTTGTTAGAGCAATATCCCCAATCGAGCTTAGCGCCGCAGACGAGTTATTACGCCGCCAAAGCGTTATTCATTATTGGGAACGCTTCACCGGCGCGTGAGGAATTGTCGCGCTGCGTGGAAAAATATCCGGGCACGTGGATGGCGAAATTTGCCGCGGAAGATTTATCGGGAAAATTGCCGAACCCTTCTCCGCCCGCGGTGGAAAGCAAAGAAAAAAGCAAAGCCGCGGAACCGCCTCCCTCAGCCGCGAAGAAACCCAAAGGGATTTATAGCGTGCAGATCGGTTCGTTCGATAAGCGCGACAAAGCGGTGAGCCAGCAAGCGGTGTTTTCCAAAGCGGGTTATCCGACCGAAATTCAAGAAGAGCGTAAAGGCCGCAAAATGATTTATAAAGTTCTCGTCGGCGATTTTGCCGAGCGCAATCAAGCGCGCAATTTTGCCGATGAGATACAAAAGAAGTTTAAAGTCAAATGTCATGTGCTGAAAAGAGATTAATCCTTATCCAGGAGCCGTAGCGGTGATCAGTGTTCGCCAAGCTTTAGAAATCTCGCTGCAACAAACCACGCGTTTGCCCAACGAAACAATTCCATTGTTGGAAAGCCGCGGCCGCATTTTAGCCGAAGACGTCGCCTCCGATGTTGACATGCCGCCGTTTCCGCGCAGCACGATGGACGGCTACGCAATACGCAGCGAAGACGTTCGCCACACGCCGGCACGTTTGCAAGTTGTTGGTACGATTCCCGCCGGAACGTATCCGAATTTTTCTTTGCGGGCGATGCAAGCCGCGAAGATTATGACCGGTGCGCCGCTGCCGCCGGGCGCGGATGCGGTGCAAATGGTCGAAAAAACGCGCCCGTTGGAGGAGGGCGCCGGCGTCGCAATTTTGGAAAGCGTGGCAGCGGGACATAATGTTTCGCCGATGGGCAGTGAGACGCGGCGCGGCGACATCGTGCTGCCAGCCGGCACGTTTATTACACCGGGCGTAATGGGCTTGCTCGCGTCTGTCGGCAAAAACCTCGTTTCAGTTTTTTGCGCGCCTTCCGTAGGTATTTTGTCAACCGGCGACGAGCTGGTCGACGTAACGGCGCAACCCGCGCTCGGACAAATTCGCAACAGCAATAGTTTCACGCTTTATGCACAAGTCCAACAAGCCGGCGGCATACCAACGCTATTGGGAATTGCCAACGATACCAAAGAAAGTTTGCACGCTGGCATTGATGAAGGATTACAATTTGATTTGTTTTTAGCCACCGGCGGCGTGTCGATGGGCGACCTCGATTTGGTTGAAGACGTCTTTGCCGAATTTCATCTCGAAGTTTTTTTCGACAAAATTGCGATGAAGCCGGGCAAGCCGGTGGTGATGGCGCGCTCGCCGCGCGGTGGTTTAGTTTTGGGCTTGCCGGGCAATCCGGTTTCTGCGACAACGGTATTCGAAGTTTTAGTGCGCCCCGTCATGCGCAAAATGATGGGCTTTCCGGTGTATCAAAACCAAATGGTGCTCGCCACGCTTACCGAGCCTTTTGCCAACCGCTCCGGCCGCGAGAATTATGCGGCGGCCGTCACCTGGTATGAAGAGAAGCGTTTCATGGTGCGCCCGCTAAAATCCAAAGGCAGCGGCGACGTGGTGACGTATGCAAAAAGCAATTCCTATCTTATTTGCCCGCTCGAACGCACGGAGTTATCCCCCACTGAAGAAGTTGTGGTGATGCTGCGGCCGGATTTCTTTTATGGTTGAAATTCTGCTGTTGAAATTCTGCTTGTTTTCCACGCCGAGCTTTTTTATCTTTGATTAGCTTCAAGAAATGACAAAAGAACTTTCGGGGAAAGAACAGTATGGAAACCGTGATGGCTGATGTGAAACAGTTTGAAGAGCTTATTGAAACAACTGTTCAGAAGCATTTCAAACTGGCTTTTGAAAATGTCGAGGAAGTGCGCAAGTCGCCAGCCGGTACGCTTATTCGCATCGAAGACCGTTTGAATTCTTTGGAGCGCCGAATGGAGCGGGATATGGTGACGCGCGCTGAATTTGCAAATTATCGCGGCGAGATCAAAACGGAAATTGCCAACTCGCGCACGGAGCTTGCGAATACACGTACAGAACTTAAAGCTGAGATAGCGAGTACACGCGCCGAGCTTAAAGATGACATTGCAAAACTACGTGCGGAACTTAAGGATGATAATGCAAAACTGCATGCGGAATTTAAGGATGACAATGCAAAACTGCATGCGGAATTTAAGGATGACAATGCAAAACTGCGTACGGAAGTTAAGGATGACAATGCAAAACTGCGTACGGAAGTTAAATCCGATTTAGCAGCTTTTCGCCTCGAAATCAAAAACGATATTTGGAAACTCAAGTTGATCATCATTCTCTTCGGCGTTTTGATCGTTCTTACCAATCCTCAAGTTATTGAGATTGCGGGTAAGTTTATCAGTCTTTTTTAAATTAACATAAAACTTTTTCTCGCCATGTCGAATACCTTAACCGATCCGGCCGTGTTAGCGCGCCCCTCTCTATGGAAATTGATTTGGCATTTGCCAAAACTTATTCGCTTAGTCGGCCGCTTATTGCGCGATGCGCGCGTGCCGATTTGGGGAAAAATAATATTCTACGCAACGCTCGCTTATCTGATTTCTCCGATTGATTTGATTCCGGATTTTATTTTTCCGATTATCGGAGAAATGGATGATATCGCCGTGGTGCTGGCAGGTCTGCGCACTTTACTTCGTCAAACGCCGACAAATGTTCTGCATGAGCATCTCACTCAAATTGGTTAAAATATTCGCCTCGTTGGCGCTCGCCGTGGTTTGCGGCGCCTTACCGCTCGCTGCGCAGTATCTCGCCAAGCTCGAAGTTATTTATCCTCGTGAAGGATTGACCGTTACCGCCACGGATTCTACCTTTATTTTCGGTAATTTTGATTATCAGCCCTTCGGCGCCGCGACGACGAATAGGCCGGTGAAATACGCGGTGACGATCAACGGTTTTCCGGCGCGGCTTTACCCCAATAAAACTTTTCTCGCCGTCGTGCCGGTGCAGTCGGGAATGTTTACGTTTCACACCGTAATGCATCCGATAATGGCTGACAGCACAGCCGGCGACTCCACCGTGGTTGATCGCCAAGTTTTTATTCCACCTTATTTAAAAACTTCGCGCGCCGATTCGCTGCTCGTCGATTCAAGTTATGTTTTCCCCAATGTTGATTTTGAAATGATGCCGGGCGATGTGCTTGGCGTATCCGTGAAAGCCTCACCGCGATGCCAGGTGCGGTTTTCGATTGATAGTGTCGCGACGGATTTACCGATGGCCGAGCATCCGCCCACCAAAAATTTTTACTACGGCGAAGCGGTTTTTGGGCAAGCCCGCCCGCCGAGAACCCCATTGGTGCGCGGCATCTATACCGGCGTTTATGTGATTCGCCCGCAAGATCAAGCGACGAACGCGACGATTCGTTTTGTTATTACGGACTCGCTGGGCCGTGTCGTAAATATGGCGGCGTCCGGTAAAGTGAGCATTGCGAATGCCGCCGTGCCTCGGATCGCAAGTTTAAAGCAGGAGTTGACTGTAGCGCGGACTAAACCAGGACGCGGCTATCAGCTTTTTCTTCCAGCCGGCGTCAAGTTGTGGATCACCGGACGCGAGGGCAACTTTTTTCGCGCGAAATTGGCCGCAGACGAATCGGTTTGGGTGCCGGCCAGCAGCGTGAGTTTCTTACCCGCCGGCACGCAACTGCCGCAAAGCCATGTCGAGATTGTCAGAACAAAAAATTTAGAGAAAACCTCGCGGGTCACGATTTTTCTCTCGGAACGATTGCCCTATAAAATCGAGCAAGAGAGGAAAGCGCAACGTTTGCAGGTGACGCTTTACGGCGGGACTTCGGACACCGATTGGATTCGCCACGACTTTGGCGATCCGCTGATCGACGAGATTCGCTGGTCACAAGACAGCGAAGAGAAGTATCGGCTCACCATCGAGCTCAATCAAAAACAGCAATGGGGCTATCGAGCTTTTTATGAAGACAACAATCTCGTGCTCGAAATTAAAAAATCTCCGCTCGCAGTGAAATCGCGGCGGCATCCGCTGCGGGATTTGACCATCTGCATTGACCCCGGACACGGACCGGAGCCGAATGCGATCGGGCCTACCGGTTTTTTTGAAAAAGATGCAACATTTCTTTTGGCGGAAGCAGTGGCGAAAAAACTCACCGCCAAAGGCAGCCATGTCGTGCTCACGCGCCAAAACCTGGAAGAAGGCATCGTGCTCGCGGCGCGAACGAAATTGGCCGAAGCTGCCGGCGCGGATATTTTCGTGAGCGTGCATTACAACGCCTTGCCCGATGGCGTCAATCCGGATAAAAACCGCGGCAGCAGTACGTATTATTTTCATCCGCAAAGTTATCCGCTCGCGCAAAGCATTTTGCGTCAATTGTTGAAGCAACTGAAGCTGCCGAATTTCGGTTTGTTTTATGATAACCTCGCCGTCTGCCGCGTCACCAGCATGCCGTCGGTGTTGATTGAGCCGGCGTTCATCATGCATCCCGCCGAAGAAGCGTTGATTCTCGATCTGGCGTTCCGCGACAAAACCGCCACGGCGATTGTAGCGGGCATCGAGGAATTTCTAAAAGCGTCATTGAAATAGGATTTCATTCTCAGCAACAAGGATGTTGCTCATGTCGAAACCGTATCAATTCTGTCCGCCATGTGGCGGGCAACTACAGCGAAGATTCACTGAAGGCCGCGAACGTCTCGTTTGTGAAAAATGCGGGTTTAGCTTAACGCTGCTCAATCACCATTTCGGTCGGCCGCTTATCCACTGCGGTAATTTCCAACGAAATTCTTCCGAGCAATCGCCCCTTTGCCGTTTTCACTTCGACACGCCAATCACCGGGCGTAATATTTTTTTTGTAGCTGAAACTACGCCAACCGCCCTCGCGGCCGGGGCGGCGAATGAGATTGCTGTGCGGCTGGCCAATCGTTTCCCAATCGCCAGCGGGATTTTCTTTCTGCCAATGTTGCACAATGCTTTCTTTCAATCCCACCGGCGAGAAAACGGCGGTGTAACAATAAACCGTATCGCCCGGCACATAGGCAAAATTACGATCATCGGTTTTCCAGAATTGCCACACCCGCGGTTTGCTGTAGCGCACTTCGTAATTGTCTCCGGCTTTTTTGACGCTGCGATAAATTTTGCCGTCCTTCAACGCCAGCGGCACCGGCGGCATCCAATTCATAAAGTAAAACAAAACCAACGAGAGAAAAATGATTGCGGGCGGCCAAGCCATGCCCACCAGCTCGCGCCGCGCTTCGCGGATGCCGCCGTGATAGATAATCGCGACGATCACACTGGTAATGAGAAAACTCAACGCACCGCACGAAAGAAACATCATGTCGCTCATCACATGCGTCAGCACCGGCAGGAAGAAGGTCAGAAAGGCAAAGCAGCAGAAGAAGTAGATCGCGCACAACAGTTTCAAATTGCGCAGACGGCCGGAAAAAAATTCATTGGCCAACATCAGCCCGACGAGCAGCGCGATAAAGATAAACGATTTTCCGACCGCGGCGCTTTTAAAATAGAAAACGACATAGCTCGAGAGCAAGCCGCCGAGAAAAAAGTGGGTGAGGCCGGTGATCCAATGCAGATGCGTCAATATCCAATGCTGGCGAATGCGGGCTTTTTCGACCAGCCCGATGACGGCGATGAGCGCGCCGGCAGCAATGGTGTAGCCGAGCAAAATAAAATTGTCGGTCTGGGAATCGATGCGCGTGAGTGTGAGGCTGTCCCAAATAAAGCCGATGATAAACGCCGCGAGCGGGAAGTATTTTTCGTAGCGTTGGTAAAGCTGCTCGGCGCCTTGTTTTTTTTGCGTGTAAAAAAGACGGCCTTGCTGCCGTTTGGTTTCAAAGAGGTGTTTGTAATCCTCGCGCTTTTTGCGTAGGACTTCGCTCGGTTTGGCCAAGATTTTCTCCTCCCTCAGTTAGGCAAAGTCCGGCTGGCGCTGCGGGGTTTCTTTAACTTGAAAAATCGTCGTGCGCCAGTCGGACTTTACTCACATTTACTTCATCAACGTCAGCTTCTTCGTTTCCACAAAACCGTCGCCTTCCAAACGATAGAAATACAAACCGCTCGGCAAATTCTTCGCGTTCCAAGGGACTTGATATTTGCCGGCCGCGCGTTTTTCCGAGAGCAGCGTCGCCACTTCTTCACCAAGCGCGTTGAATACTTTCAGCGCCACATGGCTCGTGCGCGGCAGCTCAAACTCAATCGTCGTGCTGGGATTGCCGAAGGTTCCCCGCCCCAGCGGGGAAAACGGGTTCGGGTAATTTTGCGCTAACGAAAATTTCGATGGCAAGAGCTCAATCGTTTTCTCGGTGGTAAAACTAACGTAAGCGCGGATCAGATAAATCCAGACATTGTTTTCATCTGCCGATAAATAATACCAATCCGGAGCGCCGCTGCCGGGGCTATGGAGATAGGCGAAACTGTGATAAGCACTTTGTGACGGATATGGCGTAGATAAGACCGTCGTATTGTTGGCATTGGTGGGATCGCCTGCCAAGACAAACGCAACCGCAAAGGCTTTATCGGTGCTGATTTTAAAACTTGTCAAATCAATCTTGCGCCAGCCGGGATAGGGAATCGGATATGGATACGGACCTTGGGGATTGACAACGGGCGGCGTGATGTTGCTCGTCGCAATAATGGGAACGGCCAATTTTTTTCCTAACGGCGTTGGACGCAAGCTATTGGTGAATTCCCAAACGCCGCCGCTTATGGAACCGGCGCGACGCAATGCGACGCGAATCGAATCTAATTTGCCCCCGGCGACGGCATCAAAAGTGACGCACATCGTATCGGAAGCCGCAAGTCGTAAAAATCCTGTTGGCTCGGTCGTGTCCCATTTCAATTCCAGCGGCTTCGCCACACCGGTGGCTTGATAGGAATAATTGTATGGCGAACTGCGATCCAAATTATAAACCACAAAATGAATTTCAGTGAACGCGGTGCCGTAGCCCGGTTCGGAGAAGAGCGTGCCCGGCGTGACATCAAGCACACGCTTGTTCGACGGCCCGATTTCAACCGCTTTGATTAAGACCAAGGGGCTCGTGGTGATAAATGTCGCCTGCAATTGCGCGCCACCTCTGAATGAGATGTATTCGGCGCCTAACGATTGAATCGTCCGCAACGTCGAAGGCACATTGGGATTGATATGCACCACGCCGACAGCTTTGGGTAAATTGGGATTAAGATATCCATAGTTAATGTTGACATTGCGGTCATCAAGAATATTGGCAATCGCCCAATTGGCAAAAATATCGTTGAAACGTAACCTGGCGCCAACGCTTTGCAGCGCGGCGTCTATCCCGTCGATGCCGCGCAACCCGCTTTGGACAAACGGTTTAAAAAATTGGATGCCGAATTGATCGCGCAAATAAGTCATGTAACGCGCCGAGCGCGAGTAGTCACGCGGCACATTGGCATCCGTATTACTGCGAAAACTCAAAAGACTCCGATTGGGTTCGTTGGCGAAAAGCGATTGATTGTAGATCGGATAACCGCAATGAACTTCGGCCAAACTAGAGCAGCCTTCATTGAGGAAAGTCAATTCTCCGGAGTCATAACGATAATGAATCATGTGTTGAAACTCATGCGCCGTTGTTTGCATCGCATCTTGAATGCCGCCATCGTCGGATAAATCCGTGGGGTTCGCATCGAGATAATAAATTTCCGCCTGATTGCTTTGGGCCAACGTCGTCTGATCGCGCGGGCTAAAGTAGCCTTGAATAAAACCGCCCGAGCCGCTGAACCCGTCTTTAATATCTAAAATAAAAATGATGATTTTCGGGTCATTGTCGACATCGGGAGGAGCGCCAAAGGCCTCGACGTCGGCTTGGTAAACCCCTTTGTTTTTGAAAGCCGGCGTGCGCTGGTCAAATGCGATGCGAACCGAATCGACCGCACGTTGGGAGACTTTATTTATCCAGATCGTATTTTCCACGAAAAGGTAACAATTAGCGCCGACCGCGCGGCAAGTCGAAGCCACGAGATAGTTTTGGCTCGTCGTAAAGTCGACCGCATACCATGATTTCGCGTCTCCAACTTTAAAATTCCACACTGAAGCTTTTTGCCGGCGCATGTGCGCCTGCATATCGGGATGTTGCGCCATATATTCGCGCACCGATTGCATTTCTTTTTCCAGCAAATGTGATCCGCGCAGCGGATAGGATTTGGCAAGGCTTTGCTCCTCGACCGCCAAAGGCATGACAAGATGCTGTTGCGCATAACCAGCGAAAGCATACACTAAAGTTAAGCTCATCACAATCTGGCACAACTTACGCATAAAACCTCAAGTTTGTGGCGGTGGGGATTGAACTGGCGGCGGGAAAAAGAAATAACACACTGATGAATAATGTAAACATGGGTAGCAAAACACCACGAGGTATCCGCATCGGGGTAATTAAACGATGACTATTGTGGCCGTCAAACAACCTGTTGCAACGACTTTTTGATTATACTGATTTATGCGAGGAATGTCAAGATGAATTTGTTTTGTTAAGGAAAAAGTTGTCACATCATCGCGGCAGTTGCCGCGAAATTGCTGATTTGGAATTAAACAGCTTATGCCGGGCCAATTGCGTTTTTGTCACATTCGTGAGGCATACCAGTTCTATAGCAGTGCGCAAAATTTTTTGCTCACGCCGTTGCGCGAATAAAAAATACAGGCCATCAGGCGAAACAAATCAACGAGATAGCCTGGCGGTAGATTTTTTTTAAAAAGATTTTAAAAATTTTGGCATTCGTTTTGATATTAATTTGTCGCGAACACAGAACTGACAAACAACTTTGATCTCGCAACTCTGTGGAGGTTGAAATAAAACAATGACGCGGATTGGGTAGTGACACAACCGTGTGGTGACATGAGTTACCTGCGGCAGGGATGAACGAAACTTTAACTCAAAGGATTGGGCCATGAAACACGGACAGGCAACTAGGCTGGCCCCAAAATTCCTTGTGAGGTTGACCAGGGAAAAAACCGGGCCGCAACCGAAATCCCTTGGAGATTTTTTTCGAGGGAAGATCGAGCCAGTTTCAAAAGTATCGAGACGTGTTGTACATGTGGTTGGCTGGATGTTGATTGGTTTTATCATTGCTGGATATGATTTATCTTACCTCTACGCGCAAGACGCGGAACGACAAGGTACGCGCGCCGAGTCATCAACGGAAGAAAAAAGCGCCACCACCAATGCGGCCCCATCTATTTCTACACCGCGGCCGCCAGCCAAAGTTTCGGCGCCGTCCAAATCGTTTAAAGCTGAAATTGTTTTACCGGATATTTACATTGCCGTTCCTGAGAAAGCCTTGCCATCCGTCGCACCTGCCGACACGCTTTCGACGCTCACAAGACAATTAAAAAATGCCGAACTTGAACTCAGCCGATTGCAGCTCGAGCGTCAGCAGCTTTTAAAAAATATCGAACAACTGAGCAAACGTCAGGTCAAAGGTGTGAATCGTGCGGCGGAAAAGAGCGCGGAACTTTTAGGACGGCCCAGCGTTTAGTTATTAGATTTGAAATTTTTTGATCAAGCTTGCCGTTGTACCAGCAAGTTAAGTTTTTTAAAAATGGCGGCTCGCGTCGGCACAGAACACGCAGGGAAGTGTGTTGCCGGCTCGCGGGCGCGCCAGCTCGGAGTGGCAGCCATTACGTAAACGGCGGGCCTAACGAGTTCGTGACCACGCACGCGAGGCTTTAACTCCAAGAAAAGCTTCCGCGCTGCAGTCATGCCGGGAGTCCGTTTTCTGCAGGGAAGTGGAAACGGCTTCTGCTTTTTTAACCGCGAGCTGTTTTTAAATTCACCCGCCGATGATTTCCTCTATTTTTCCTCTTTTTCCATTCCCCCCAATTGCTTAGATTGAATAATGAAGACTGCGGATCACCTGGTTGTTTTAATCCGCGAAATCCGTGCAATCGGTTGTTCACCTTCGACGAGCCGGAGAACATTCGCCATGCGCTATCAAAACGAGTTCAAAAGGATGGATATCTTTCGCTGCCGCCATGAGAGCCACGCGCATTTCGAATATAAAGTCTCGGCCTCGCATATTCTCGAGCGCAAGCAATGCTTTCCGTCTGGCTGCGTTTATCATCGCTGGCGCTGCAAGTTGTTCGAGAAAGGCAAGCCGTGCATTCGCGGCTACAAGCACGTTGGCCGGCTGTGTTTCGGTTGCCAACATTTTGCCGAAGAGAAAGTCAGCAATGTTCCCGAATTGAAAATCGATAAAGCCGAATATGAAAAGTGGGTTGAACGCTACCGCGAATTTTCAGAATGGGTGGAGCAAAAGCAAAACCGCGAGGCGCAGATTCTCGGCGTGGTGTCCGGCGTGAAACCGCGCTTCCAACGTTTCATTTATCCCAACCAAGATAACTTACGGTTGCGGGGCTTTCAAATTTCTTTTTCCGAAGCGTTCGTCGAGATGGATCATCTCGACGACGATTGCTACGCCGTGGTGAGCGGCGATTTTCAAGATCGGTGGCAGCTCGCACCCGGCGCGCGCATGGAATTTCGCGGCACCTTTATGCTGAATCGGGGCCGTGTCGTTTTTCAGAAAGTGCATCGCGTCGAAATCGTCGAGCGTCCCGAAGAAAAAGCGGAATGGAACTCGAGCGCGGCGCTCGTGGCGCGCACCGTTGCCACCGGCTTTGAGTGGCAACCCGCCAAATGTTTAAAATGCAAATATGGCGTGCTCGCCGACGTCGAAGATCGCCGCCAACCGCGCGTGATCGAAAAACGCCAGCTCTACTGTTTGCAAGGCGTGCCGCATCCCGATGCCTGCCCGCTTTTTCCCGGCAAGTCGATCGGTGAAGATGAGTGCCAGAAGTAGCAACAGTGACGTCAGTATTCAGTGAGCAGTCCCCGCTTTTTATCTCACGAAAAGCATTTTCCGCGTTTGCTGAAAACTTCCCGCCTGATCTTTGGCCGCGCCTTGCCCGGTGGTATCGATGCCGATAAGCGCGTGATGCACGATTCGTCTATGTCAGCTTTTGAGCCGATTATTGCTCCTGGGAATCTATCTTCTCTTTTTTCTTCGCCTTTTGTTTTTCCTTCTTTTTTTGTTCCGTTTCGGTTTGTCGCATCATTAAAATTTCCCGGTATTTCAGTTTCTGCTCCAGCGTCAAAACCGCAAGAATTTCTTGATGCATTTTTTCTGTTTGCGCTTGCATCGCTTTGTGAATTTCTTTGCGGTCATCCTTTTTCGCCTCGCGTTCTTTCATCATCAACGCCACATGGGTTCTTAAAATGGTGTCGATCTTGGCCGCTTGCCCGTTTGTTAAGTTGAGCCATTGCTTGAGGCTATCTATTCTCACCCCGGTAAACTCATCGATGTTAAAAATTTGTCTGACTTGCGTCAAGGCATTGGCCGGCAGGATGAGAAGAAACCAGCTCAGCAAAATAACACGCCACCGCAACGTTTTGGATTTCATAAAAGCGCCTCCTGTAAGTAGAATTTCCATGGATGTTTATTCGTGTCCTTCGAAGCAGTCGGGTTAAAATTTGTTAAAACGTTTTGTTCCTGAAAACGACAGAGGCTTTTAAAAGCGGCCTTTTGAGCTATCGCCGAAAGCTTTGCGATGCCCATGCGGCATTTTCCCAAGCAACGGAAATTGCGCGCGAAATTGTTGCCGCTGTTCCGGCGTTAACACGCTATCGATTTTTGCCGTCATATTTTGCACGATTTGCCGCGAGTCCGGCCGGATTTGGCTAAAATGTTCGTGCAACTGCTTTTCGTGCTTGCCGATGATTGCCGCGATTTTCTGACCCTGCTCATCGCTGAGCAACAGTTTAGATTTCAATACTTCCATTGGCAGCAAATGCGGGCGGTCAAATTTTTTTTCTTGCCGCGCCCACTGTGGAGGGCCAGGAGGCGAGAATTGGCGTACCACCAGCGCGCCGGTCAGAACACCGGCGGCAAACGTGAGCACGAAAGCCACGATCACCAGCGCTTTTTCTTTCATAAGATTTTATTTTTCAACCTCATCTTCACTGAGCGCCAAATCGACCATGGCTTGCTGCCATTGCTCGTCGGAAGTGGCCAAGGCCAAAGAAGACTCGGGCGAATCAAAAAATACCGTCGTCGAAGCCGTCACGTTATCGTCGCGCCATAACAAAAACATCGTGGCTAAAATGGCAACCGCGGGTGCCAGCCATCGCACGAGCTTGCGGCTGGAAGTGATAAGGATTTGCTCCACGCCCGCCGGCATAAACTGATTTTGCAGCGCGCGCTGCAATTGCATTTGTTCAGACAGCGTCGGTTGAACGGCGCGATACGAATTCTGCATCGTGTGAACAAGCAAAGCCCGCGCCCGCGCGCGCTGTTGGCATGCCGCACAATGTTGCAGATGGTCGTCAATGCCCGCGCTGGCGCTCTGGTCCAGCTCGTGACTTTGCCATTGCCAAAGCGTCGCGTCGTCAATATGGCTGCTGTTTTTAGTAACATCATTCATGAACCACCTCGAGATGTTTTTTCATGTATCCGGCCAAAATTTTCCGCGCTTGAAACAGCCTTGATTTTACCAGCTTTTCCTCGATTTTGCAGACTTCAGCGATTTCTTGATAGCCCATCCCTTCCAGATCGCGCAAGACCACCAACTCGCGATACTTCGGTTCGAGCGTTTTGAGCGCGCGGCGCAGTTGGCGGCGCAACTCATTCTGCTCGAGGGTTTCGCTCGCTAAAGGGGCGTCGTCGGCGAGCCGCTCTAATGTTTCTTCGGGCAAGCTTTGCAAAGAGAATAACCGGCGTATTTTGCGCCGCCGCAATTCGTCACGACAGTGGTTGGCGGTAATCTCGTATATCCAAGTAAACAACGCCGACCGCCCCTCAAACGTTTGGATTCGCCGCAGGATTTTGATGAAAATATCTTGCACCAGATCTTCGACCTCGCGGCTGCCGAGCAGCGAAACACAAACCCGCAATACCGCGCCATGATAGCGCTGCGCCAACGCATTCAGCGCTTCGGGCTTTCCAGCGCGACAGTCCGCGAGCCATTCCGCTTCGACAAGCTCGGGCCGCACAGAAGGCATTGCCAATTCTTCTGCTCGCATTTATTCAATCAGACGCAGTAAAGTCTTGAAAGTTGGAAAGTTTTTTGTTGCAATTGCAATACAGCGCGATTATATTTCACCATCGACGCTCGCCTGTGCCAAGATAAATGGATGAGGTTACAGTTGAGCGATAGATGTTACATCGTTGCCGTTATCCCTGGTTAGTAAAAATTTCATGCGTCGTTTTATCTTCATCAAATTGCTGTCGCTCACCCTCACCCTGCCTCTTTTCGGCCAAGAATCGAAACCGCTCATCCTCCGCAATGTTTCCATGGTCGCGCTCGGCGGCAATGAGGAAAAGCGCGCGCAGGATATTGTAATTCAAAGCGAAAAAATTGCGGCGATTCGCCCCACGTCGCGAACTGCACTGCCCGAAGCGCTGGTCATTGATTGCACGAATCTATGGGCCTTGCCCGGCCTCATCGACACCCACGTGCACGTCGCCTTGCGCGACCTGCAGTGGCCGGACGACGAACAAGAATTTATCGAAATTCTTAGCGGCGGGGTGACGACGATTTTTGACCTGGGCGGCCGTCTGGAAAGCTTAAAAGATATAAAGAAAAAATCACAAACGCAAGAATGGGTTGGCCCGCGCTTTTTGCATTGCGGCAGCCCGCTTTTCAGCGAGCGGGTTGCCGGCTTAGATTCTGCGACGCAGCGTTTCGTTGTTAAAAACGCGAACGAAGCCAAAGCCGCGATTCTTCAGCTCAAAAATGAAAACGTTGATGCGATCAAGATTGGCTCGAATGTTTCCGGCGACCTCACGAAAGCCGCGATTGAAGAAGCGCATGCACAAGGGTTGTTAGCCATCGGCCATCTTATCGCGACGTCATATCAAGACGCGGCGAAAGCGCGCATCGATATTCTCGAGGGCATGAGCGGTTTGGTGACGGATTACCTCAGCGGCGGTGAGCGCAAAGAACTCGCGTCGCGCTGGTTCCCGGCTTATATGATGGTTTGGGAAAAAGTCCAGCTCGATAAAAACGCGCGTCTGAAAATGCAAGCGTTTGTCAATAACGCCGTTTTTTTTACGCCGACGTTAGCGCGTGAATTGGCGATTTTGCAAAACGAGGCGCACACACGACATGTTCCTCTGGCGGAACAAACCGCGCAAAAGTTTGCCGGCATGCTGCGCCTGGCTTCTGATTTGCAAGTGCCGCTCTTGGCGGGTTCGGATTATGGCACGCATCTGTTTGATCGCGTCACGATTCACGATGAGCTTGAAAGTTGGGTCAATGCCGGGTTGCCGCCGCGTTTTGCGATTGAAGCGGCCACCACGAATGCCAGCCACGCCATACGCCAATCAGATCGCTTGGGTGAGCTGACGCCTAGTTTATTGGCCGATCTCATCATCGTTAATGAGAACCCCTTCACCAATATTAAAACGCTGCGTGCGCCATCGTTGGTGATTCGTAACGGCAAGCTTTATCGCGCCGAAGAATTAAAAAAACGCCTGCGCCCCCATCGCCGCGATGAGCGCGAAATCCGCGCTGTGATGGCGCAACAAGAGCGCGCGTGGAATGATTTCGATATCGACCGTTTCATGCGCGGCTACTGGAAAAATGATTCGACCATTTTTGCCTCCGGCGGCGAAGCCTCGCGCGGCTGGGGCCAGATGCTGAGTCGCTATAAAAAAGGCTACAACACCGCCGAGAAAGCCGGGCAACTCAAATTCGATATTCAGCAAATCGATTTCATGGGCGAGGTTTGGGCAAAAGTGCTGGGTGAATGGAAGTTGTTTCCGAAAGATTTGAAAAAGAGTTCGATGACAACGCCGATGTCGCGCGGGTTGTTCACATTGATTTTCCATCGCGTGCCGGAAGGGTGGAGAATCGTGCACGATCACACGTCGGCCGCGGAAACTCCGCCGCCGGCACCCGTGCAGCCGACGACGAAGAAAAAGAAATAAAAAAGGTATTTGAAAATGTTAAAGAAAATAACTCTGCGCAACTTTAAAAGTTTTCGCGATAGCACGTTTGAATTAGCGCCGCTCACTTTAATGGTTGGCGCTAATGCCAGTGGCAAGAGTAATTTTGTTGATGCGTTGCGATTTTTGCAAGGTTGCGCGCGAGGTTTAACACTGAGTGAGATTTTTTCGGGAAAATGGGAAGGAGGGCAACAAGTTTGGCCGCCTATTCGCGGTGGCGAGCGAGAGATTTTTCACCTTTCTGCCAATGTTAAAAAATGTGAAACTGGAATAAATTGGGAATTAACAGATTCCGGAAATAAATATAACGGAAGCTATTTTATTGAAATTGGTCTCTCTGATAAGTCACCGGCTCTCTTGCACGAACGCATGGTAGTTGGAGATGAAGAATATAACTCAGAGTTCCCGGAAGTTGGAGAAAACGTCGTTGCTAATTTATTTGCGTTGCAAATTTTTACCGTTGGTCGCCGGAAACTTCAAAATGCTGCGCCTGTGTTAAGAAACTGGCTAAAAGATTTCCACTTCCTCAATCCAATGCCATCTCACATGCGGGATTATGTCTCCATAAATCGCCCAGAAATCGGTATTCAGGGTGAAAATCTCTCTGCCATGCTTTTCAAATTAATTTCAACTCCAGATCAACGTCGAACTGTGCTTGGCTGGGTTCAAGAACTTTGCCCGCAAGAAATCGCTGATTTCGATTTTATCGAAACGAAATTGGGAGATGTGCTATTAGCTGTAAAAGAGCCGAATGGCGTAATTATTTCGGCACGCAGCATGTCCGACGGGACTTTGCGCTTTCTCGCCATTATTGCGGCGTTGCTAACCGCCAAAGAAGGAACAACTTTTATTATTGAAGAAATTGACAATGACCTTCACCCTGCGCGACTGCATTTGCTCGTCGGCTTTTTAGAGCAGGTTACAGCTTCACGAAAAATACAAGTCATTGCCTCAACGCATTCACCTTATTTTTTGGATCATTTAAGCGAAGAGAGCTTGAAGAGTGTTTTGGTTTTTCATCGTGACTCACAATCCGCTGAAACGAAAGCAACAAAACTGGTCGATATCCCTGGCTTCCCGGAAGCGCGTAAAAATATGCCATTAGATTTGATGCACGCCAGCAGTTGGATGGAGCAGAATTTATGAGAGTGATGATCATTCCCGAAGATCCGACTCTCGATCAATTTATATTGAAACCTGCGATTGAAGCGGTTTTTGATGATTTGAAGCGTGTCGCGCGCGTGCAAGTGCTGTCCAATCCGCGCTTAAGATCGGTGGAGCAAGCTTTAGAGCCAAAGCTGCTTGAGAGTATTCTCAACAGTAACCCGCAAACAGATTTGTTTTTGCTTTTGCTTGATCGCGATTGCGGGCAAAATCGCATTCATCGCGTTATGGCTCGCGAAACCGAAGCACAAAACAGTGGCAAGTGGTTATGCGGTTGTCTGGCGATTGAAGAAATCGAAATGTGGGTGTTGGCGATTTCTCAAGAGGAATTGCCCGCGTCCTGGCAGGAAATGCGAAAGGAATGTCATCCCAAAGAAACTTACTTCAATCCGCTTGTGGCTCAGCTTGGTTTGCAAAATGACGTCGGCCGCGGCCGCAAGCAAATGATGAAAGATTTGGCCGGACGATATTCACGTTTATTTCAGCTTTGTCCGGAGATTGCCGAGCTGCGTGAACGAATTCGGCAGAAATTAGACTCATAATCAAATACCGATGTCCAGTGTGTTAGAAAAGAATCGCGTTCTCTATCTCTCCATCGCCGCGGCGTTGATCACAATGGCGATCAAGTTCGCCGCGTACGGGATTACGGGCTCGGTGGGTTTATTGTCGGATGCACTGGAGTCAATTGTCAATTTAGTCGCAGCCTTTGTGGCCTTTGTGGCGTTGATGATTGCCGGGCGACCGGCGGATGAAACGCATCCGTATGGACATGATAAAATCGAGTATTTTTCCAGCGGCGTCGAAGGCACGCTGATTTTGCTGGCGGCAGCAGGAATTATTTATGCAGCAGTGCAACGGTTGTTGTATCCGCTGCCATTAGCCGATCTCGATATGGGGTTGCTGCTCGGATTTATCGCCTCGGCTACGAATTTTCTCGTCGCGAAACTCCTGCTGCGCGCGGCGCGACAATATGATTCCATCGCTATCGAAGCCGACGCCAAACACTTGCTCACCGATGTGTGGACAACCCTCGGGGTTCTCGTCGCGTTGGTCGTCGTGAAATTCACGAATTGGACGATCATCGACCCGCTGATTGCTTTTGCCGTCGGCGGCAATATTATTTTTTCCGGCATCGATTTGTTGCGCCGCTCGTTTCGCGGCCTTATGGATTTTCGCCTGCCCGCCGAGGAGATCGCCGTGATTGAAAAGGCATTGAGCCGCCACCTCGATAATCGGCGTGTTTATCACAATCTGCGCACGCGCAAATCTGGCTCGCAGCGCTTTATCGAATTTCATTTGCTCGTTTCGGGTAACATGAGCGTCCGCGAGGTGCATGCGCTTTGCGAACGAATCGAAAATGAAATTCGCCAAGAGCTCGATCACACGACCGTGACGATTCATACGGAACCCGAAGATGAATTGGTGAGTTATCAAGATGCTGAAATAAGTTTACCCTACGGCCGGTAGCCTTAAGCGTAACCCAGACCGCCGGTCTGGAAAATTTGTCGGTCTGGAAAATTACTTGTTGTTTTGTTTGTGAAATTTTTTGTATATTGAATGACCGATCTTGCCCGATTTTTTTGGTAATGAGGATGATCGGCTTTCGGCATGTGCAAATGCCAAACTTCAGGAGTGAAGATGAGATCTTTTTTTCTGTTTTTCTTTTCCCCTTTTTTATTTCCCGCCATTTTACCCGCGCAAAATTCTCCCGCTGCAGAGCGATTGTATGCCGCCGTTGTTGGTCCGTCTCCAGTTACTTTAAAAGCGACGGCGCTCGCCGCCGGCAGCCGCACGCTAGAGGCTGGCCAAACCAACATCGTTAAAACATTGCGCCAATATATCGGCCATGAATTCACTTATCCCGGCGGACTTTATATTTCCTCGCCGGATAGCGGCGTTTGGCAAAACGCGAGTTGGCCGCAATTAACTTTGCGCGCGATGACGATGGCGATGGCCTCCGGACAACCGAAACTTCTGCTCGGCGCGGACAATGGCATCCTGCGGCCGTTTTCCAATCCCACCGGTTGGCAGCTCGCCACCGATTGGCAGATCGCACAAATTATGGATTTGAAACGGGATCCCTATAGCGATAAAATTTTATATGCCTGCACCGCGAACGGTATTTTCATTTCCAGAGACGGCGGCGCGGCATGGCAGCATTCCAATCAAGGTTTGAATAATTTATTTGTGAGTTATTTATTCCCCGATCCCAAAGTGAAAAGCCGGTTGCTCGCGGGCACGGAAGGCGGACTTTTTCAATCGACGGATGGCGGGCAAAACTGGCAGCCGCTCGGCCTCGCCGGAATTCCCGTGCGCGCGATTTGGCGTGAGCCGGAATCATGGCCGGGCATTTTTTGGGTAGGAACGCAAGGCCACGGACTCTTTGAAAGTATCGACGGCGGCCAATCTTTCGCACCTGCGCCGATTGGCGAAGACAGCGTTTCGATTTATACGCTTGCCGGCGGCGGCTCGAATCGCCCGATTTATGCCGGCTCATACCAACGCGGTATTTTTTTCGCATCTTCGGTTGGACAAAATTGGCGGCAATTGTCCGGCAGTGAGCGGCTCGGAAGTGTGACGTGCATCTTGCCGTTGCCCGAGCGCAACAAAATTTTTGCCGGCACTTATGATCGTGGCGTGCAACTCAGCCGCAACGGCGGGAAAACTTGGCAAGCGTTCGGTTTAGTCGGCGCGCACGTGCGACAGCTTGTGGTCGGTGAGTTGAGTTGGAGTCGCCCGTAACACAGACGGCCCGTCTGTCAATTTTTTATAAACATTTTTGTTTGAAGGACGCACTATGCAATCAATTCGGCGCAAGGAAGCCCAGCCGCTCATCGCGATATTTCTATTAATCACCTCGCCCTTATTTTCCCAAACGAGTTTTGAAAAAGCCCTCGCGGAAAGACGACAAGCTTTGCTCAGCCATTTGGTCGAGAAAGAAATCACACTGTCTTTTGCGGCCGCCACGGCGCGATATGTCTCCGACGAACGGCTCACGGAAGCGAACAAAATGTTGTCGCAACTGCTCCGCCAATCCTCCGGCGATCCGGTTTATGGATTCAATTTAATCGCGACGTATTTATTCGGCCAACGCAACATTCCCGATTCATTGCAAGAGAAAGTGAAACGCACGTTCGGCGCGAACGCCTTTCTGCGCGGCGATAGTGAAGACAGCCAGCTTCGTTATTACGTGATGATCTTGCTCGCGGCGCAAACTTGGCCGGAGATGACGGCGGAGCAATGGTTCAACGGCAAATCTGCGGCGGATAATTGGTTCGAAGCCGCAGCATTTCTCGTGAACTGGATGAGCAACAACGTGGTTTATGGACAAACCCAATTCGACTCGCCGGAATTGTTGCCGTCTTTTGTGGCCTGTTTGGAATTGTTGCACGAGTTTGCGACAAATGCGCCGCCTTTCATCGCCACGAATGGGCACGCGAAAACGGCGGCCAATGGCAAAGCCACGCCGGCAAATTTGCACACGCGCGCGAGCATGATGCTCGACCTGTTGCTGATTGATTTTGCTCTGGAGCAAATCGACGGCATTTACGCCGGCGCGCATAGTTACGACACCGAACCGAGCGTGTACTCGCCGCGCCAAAGCGCTAACGCCGCGTTATTCTGGCTTTACTTCGGCGCCGGTGAAATGAAGCCGACCCCCGAAGCGCTCATCAGCGCGTTGAGCGGGTATAATGTGCCGGACGCAGTTTATCATCTCGCGACCAATCGCGATCCGCTCGGCGGCTACGCGCATCGCGAGCGCAAGCGCGTGCGGAATCTCTTGCGCAATAACAACGAGCGCACGACCGCGGTTTACAAATATGCTTATATCACGCGCGATTATATTCTCGGCTCGGTGCAAGGCGGATTGTTATCGCCGATGCAACAGCACACGTGGGACCTCACGTATCTCTCGCCAAAAGATCCGCGCCCGACATTGTTTGTGATGCATCCATATTTTGATCCGCGCGAGCTTGGCGCTTTTTTCGTCGATGAGCCGGCGCTGCTTTTCGATGAATTGAATAAATTCAAAGGACGTTACAATACCGGTGACAAATTAGTGGGCGGCTCGCCCTTTGAGCAAATTTTTCAACATCGCAACACGCTGATCGCGCTTTATAATATTCCTGAACACGTGCAGTTTGGCTACCTCACCGGTTTTTTTTCGGACGGTTTGGAGGAGAAGGAAGGTTTCGATGCGGAGGGCATGTCGCAAGATCCGGGATGGCTCTTCTGTCGCGCCGGCAACACATTTATTGCCTTTCGCCCGTTGCAGGAATTTCGTTTCAACAAAATGGAAGGCGGCCTGCGTTACGTTTCCGAAAGCCGGCGTAATGGCGTCATTCTCGAAGTGAGCACGCCGGAAGAGAGCAAATCTTTTGAAGAATTCAAACGCCGCATTCTCGAAGTGAGTAAAGTCGAATTCAAAGAGGACAATACCCAGGTCAAAGTAAAATACACCACGGCCTGCGGCGACCGCATGGAGTTTGTGTATGAGGGGAGTTCCGAAACGGTCTCGCGCTTGCTCAACGAATTTCCCTTTAAATTCGACAACTGGCCGATCTTCGATAATCCCCACCTCAAATACGATGAAACCAAACGCCTCTTGCAAGTCCGCGTCAAAAACAAATGGCGCGCGCTGGATTTTATAAATTGGACGGTGAGCGAACGAGCGGGATCGTTTACGGAGGAGTTGGGGAGGTGGTAAGAGATTCCTTCGCAATCAACGGAAGCTTGCTTCTGCTATAAAAAATATGTACATTGAGTTTGAAATTCGATCAGCTCCCCGTTGATGAGGCCAAGACATGCAAGCCACGATAGCAAAAATCAAAACGCTGGAAAATTTTCTCAACAAGCACGGCGATGATACATATATCGCCAACACGCTTGCCAAAATGCTGGATTATAAAATTCAGCAATACGACAAAGATGTTGCTGCGCTACAAGATGACTTGCGCGTCTTTGAAAAAAAACACGCCATGACGTCGGCGGAGTTTTTTTCCAAGTTTCAAAAGGGCGGCATTGGCGACGAAATGGATTTTATCGAATGGGCGGCGCTGTATCGGATGCGTCAAAATCTTCTTGAAAAAAAGGAAGTGCTGGCAGGCGCGAAGTAGAGATGACAGAAGCCTACATTGGCAAAAATCTGATGGTACGTTAGTTAAACGCTGGGATAATGTTGCGCATCATCCTGAACTTGCTTCCTTTCCCAATCACCTGCACCAGCTTGATGGTTCGGTCGAGCCATCCTCACCGATGAATTTTCAGCAGGTATTATCCGAAATTGAAAATACGATAAGAATCAGTGAGCAAGGCTGATATTCAACAATCATTTATGTGCTAGCCTTGCGAACTTCGTTTCCGTTTCGCGTAATGGTGCTTGCGCTTTTTAGCCGGATGATTTATCATCCGGCTACTTCACCACGATATTCACCAGCTTCTGCGGCACCACAATGACGCGCTGCACGGTTTTGCCCTCGGTCGCTGGAGAGCGCCAGTTGTTTCAACGACTCCTCGGCAATATCAACTGGCACGACAACTTGATCGCGCAGCTTGCCGTTGACTTGCACGACGACGGTGATTTGATCTTCAGCAATTTCATTTTCGCCTTACGGGAGCCACGATTGCTGACCCAAGCTTATCCCTACACTGGTAAGGCATGAGTCTCAAGCTCGTGCAGGCGTTGTTCAAGCAACAAATTTATCAAGCTTTCAGTGCTCAAACCTCGCGTGCGTGCGACTCGTTGCACACGTCCGAAAAGTTCGCGATCGACCGAAACTAAATAACGGCGACGCACATTATCTGCAATTTCAAATTCGGCAGGCTCTGTTTGATCCCAGTAATCGGCAAGACTGTGGGAATCCCAGAACTCTAGCATTTCTTCGTAACTTTTAAATTCGGGGATTTTTTTATTTTCGTCCATACTGATCCCTTTCATCGTCTTCCATGTCACGAGCGCTCAGAATCAACGCTTCGCGATTCGTTTTGTAAATAAAAAAGACCACGAGATACCGGCCGGCTTCGGTTCGTCCAAGAGCTGAATAAAGATCCTCTCCTGGAACATGGCCTTTCTGAACTTTTCGATATTTGGGTTTGCCGAAAAGTACTTCAGCAATTTCCTCCGGAGTAACATGATGCTTCCAATCCAGCTTATCGACAACGTCCGGCAACCAAATAATATCTACAATGCGCATTACTCCTCCTTGCGGGCAGACGAGTCGTCTGCGCTACTGCACCACGATATTCACCAACTTCTGCGGCACCACGATCACGCGCTGCACGGTTTTGCCCGCCATGAATTTTTTCGCACGCTCGCTGGAGAGCGCCAGTTGTTTCAACGCCTCTTCGGCAATGTCAACCGGCACGACGACTTGATCGCGCAACTTGCCGTTCACTTGCACGACGACGGTGATTTGATCCTCAGCGATTTCGCTTTCATCATACGTGAGCCATGTTTGTTGATGCACGGATTTGCCTTTGTTCCCCAAAACTTCCTGCCAGATTTCCTCGGCGATAAACGGCGCGATGGGGGAGATGAGGCGCGTGAACGTCTCGATGCCTTTTCGCCACAAATCCATCGACACCGCAATCGTGCCATTTTCGCTGCGGCAGCCGTAGAGAAAATTAATATACTCCATCAACGCGGCGACGGCAGTGTTGAATTGAAAATTCTCGATATCGTGCGACACCCGCTTGATCGTCTTGTGTATCCAGCGGCGGAATGTCTTCTCATCGATACTCTTTTTCCCGCTCTCCCCATCTCCCGCTCTCCCACTCTCGTCGTCAGCGAGCGGGTGAGTGGGGGAGTGGGCGAGGTTCCACAAGCGCGTGATGAAACGCGACGCGCCTTTGATGCCGGTTTCTTCCCATTTCGATTCGCCTTCAAAGGGGCCGAGGAAAAGAATATAAACGCGCAGCGCATCCACGCCGAGCACCTCGGCGACGGCATCGGGGGTGATGACGTTGCCAAGTGATTTCGACATTTTCCTGCCGTCCGGCGCGAGCAACATGCCTTGATTGCGCAGTTTTGGAAACGGCTCGACGAAAGGCACGAGGCCGGCGTCGTGCATCACCTTCGTCCAGAAGCGCGCGTAGAGCAAGTGCATCACCGCATGTTCCGCGCCGCCGACGTACAAATCCACCGGCGACCAGTAATTCATTTTGGCGGAATCGAACGGCGCTTTAGCGTTGCGCGGATCGGTGAAGCGCAGGAAATACCATGACGAGCAGGCGAAGCCGTCCATCGTGTCGGTCTCGCGCTTCGCCGGGCCGCCGCATTTCGGGCAGGTCGTATTGACCCACGATTCGACTTTCGCCAGCGGCGAGCGGCCGTCGCCCGTCGGCTCGAAACTTTCGAGTTCGGGCAGCAAAACCGGCAATTGCGCTTCCGGCACGGCCACCGCGCCGTCTTTCTCGCAATGCACGATCGGAATTGGCGCGCCCCAGTAGCGTTGCCGCGAGATCAGCCAGTCGCGAATTTTGTACGTGACTTGTTTTTTGCCCAAACCTTTCGCGCCGAGATCGGCGCACAATTTTTCAATGCCTTCTTCGGAAGTCAAATTCGAATAAGCGCCGGAGTTGATCATGATGCCGTACTCGGCAAAACATTCTTCGACGTTCCGCTCTAAAACTTTATCAGAGCGGGATGCTTTTCCATCCGGAGAAATGACTTCAATAATTGGCAAATCAAATTTTTTCGCGAACGCAAAGTCGCGCGTGTCGTGGCCGGGGACGCCCATCACCGCGCCGGTGCCGTAGCCCATCAACACGTAATCCGCAACCCAGATCGGAATTTTTTCGCCGCTCACGGGATGAATGGCATAGCAGCCGGTAAACACGCCGGTCTTTTCTTTTTCCGTGGACATACGCTCGATCTCGCTCATGCGTTTTGATTTTTCCACATAAGCGCTGGCTTCAGCCTTGCGATCAGCCGAGGTGATGTGCATCGTCAGCGGATGCTCCGGCGACAACACGAGAAAGGTCACGCCGAAGAGCGTATCGACGCGGGTGGTGAAAACCGGCAGCGGATGCAAATGATTCGCGTGTTCGACCGTGAAAATCACTTCCGCGCCTTCGCTGCGGCCGATCCAATTTTTCTGCATCAGCTTGATCGGCTCCGGCCAGTTGATGGTGTCGAGATCGGCGAGCAAACGATCGGCGTATGCGGTGATTTTAAAATACCACTGCTTCAAATCCTTTTTGGTGACTTCGGAATCGCAGCGCCAGCAGCGGCCGGCTTCGACTTGTTCGTTGGCCAAAATGGTTTTGCACTGCGGACACCACCACTGACTGCCGATGGCCTGATACGCCAAACCGCGCTGGAAGAGCAATTGGAAAAACCATTGCGTCCAACGATAAAAATCCGGCGTCGAAGAATTGACTTCGCGGTCCCAATCATACGACGCTTCGATAAGTCGCATCTGTTGGCGATAATTGTCGGTGTTATGCCTAGTCGTGATCGCCGGTTGCACTTTCATTTTAATCGCATAATTTTCCGCGGGCAAACCGAAAGCGTCCCAGCCCATCGGATGCAGCACGTTGTAGCCTTTCATGCGCATGTAACGCGCGATCACGCAGGTCGGCACATAATTGCGGCAATGCCCCACCGAAAGCCCGTCGCCGGAAGGGTAGGGGAAGAAATCCAATACATAATATTTCGGTTTATTCGGATCAGTGCCCGTTTTGTACAATCCCGCCTCTTGCCAAATCGGGCGCCATTTCGCTTCGAGCGACTTGAAGTCGTATCGTTTTTCAGACATGAGGAATCTTTCCGGTGATCGTGTAACGTGGAACGTGTAACGGTTTTGAATTGGAAACGCAACCCGGAACCAAAAACTTTGAACACGGATGACGCTTTTAAAAATACGCACTTTTTTAAAAGAAAAAAAGTGAATTTTTCGGGCAGGCGCAACATGAATGTTGCGCTACGGAAGCGCTACGTGCATACCGCAAGCCATGCGCTTTGACTTTCTCCTTGCTTCTCTAGCCGTTTTTTATTATTATTAAGTTTCGTTCCCGATCAGGCTTTTAACTTTCAAGGAAGATGAGACCGAAGAATTTAAGGCAAGGGAAGCAGCTATGTCCATGTTGAAAGAGCGCATCGAAATCAGAAAGCCCATAGCGGAAGTGTGGCCATATTTGGATTTGCAACGCTGGCCGAAGATTTCAAAAATTTTTCAAAAAGTCGAAGCCTCGAGCGGCGCGATGGAAGTTGATTCCCATTTCATGGTGACGGCGGGGCCGGGTGAGACGACGGTGCAATACAACGTCGAGATTGTGGCGTGCGATGAAAGCTTAGGCAGCTTGGTTTATAAACGCACCGGCGGCCCTTTGCCCGGAACGAGTGAATGGTTGCTCACGAAGAGCGCCAATGGCACGCGCGTCGACTACACCAATCATTATCAACATGATTTAGCCTCGGCGGTGTTAAGCTCGATCTCGCGCGCGATGATTCGGTTCTTAACGGATTTAAAAGACACGATTGAAAAAGAAAAATG
>Ga0247727_10002247_pt1 | contig 44519 bp, 40 predicted proteins | sample WisWelCaveWW1625_FD_202498 | JGI IMG/M metagenome (GOLD analysis project Ga0247727, IMG submission 202498) | Biofilm microbial communities from Wishing Well Cave, Virginia, United States - WW16-25 | ecosystem: Environmental > Aquatic > Deep subsurface > Groundwater > Cave microbial mat | place...
GTCACGCCCTCACCGCCGCCGCGAAGGACCAGGTCCGTCAGGACGTCGCCGAGCCCGTTACCGTCTGACCGTCAACCCACCGGGATCGCCGCCGAAGTTCCACGACGATCCGGACAACCTCCGCCGCCCGCGTAGGGGACCGTGAAGCTCAGGGGCCCGGTCGCCAGGAGAGACGGACCGGGCTGGCCGGGGATCGGCGGCGGATCGGCGCCCTCGGGCTCGGGCAGGCAGTCGACGCTCGCCGTCGTCGCGTCGGGCGCCTGCAGACCCCATGTCACATGCAGGCTTCCGGCGCCCGCGTCAAGGATCGTCACCGACCAGCTCGTTCCCGGCACGACCGGGTCGATGTAGGGGCAGCGCGGGAGCTTTGACGTGAAGGCGACGTTCTGCCACGCGAGCGGGCCACTGTCGCGCCAGACGGGGCGCTCGGGCTCGGTCCGGCGCGCGCGCAGCGTCGACTTCAGCGTTCCCGTTGCCGAGTGCGTGGCGAAGTTGCCCTCGCCCTTGACGTCGAGAGTGATCTCGTAGGCGTCATGCAGCTTGCACAGCTCGCGCGCGGTCTGCTCGCTGAGCCGCTCGAGGCCGTCGAAGAGGTCGCCGGAGTCGAGCGTGTCGCTCAGGCGCTTGTACTCCTTGCCCGAGCGCGCGTCGACGATTCGGAGCTCGACCTTTGCCTTGCCTCCCGGCGCTTCGGTCAGCGTGCCGCGTACCTCGACGTCGGCGATGATGAGGTTTCGCGTCGCGCGCGTCGAGGGGTCGACGTAGCGCGACTGCTGGAACTCGAGCTCCTTGATCACTTCCGCGCGCGCCCGGCCGGTCGCGATGACCGCCAGGTCGCACTCGCCGCTTCCGACGCGCAGGACGTCGTTGGTCATGAGCTCGCTCAAGCCTGGCAAGACCGCGCCGAGTTCGCCCGTCGCCGGGCCCGTGAACGTCGGAATCGCGACAGCGAGCCGGCCCGGCGTCAGCTGTCCGCGTTCCTGGACGAACGCCGCGCGCGCCCCGGAGCGCCGCGCCTTCTTGCGCTCCCGCTTGGCCTTCTTGAGGTTCGCCTTCGCGCGCTTCTGCCCGGCCTTGAGGGTCACGCCGGTCCTGACCTGCGTCACCCGGCCGCCGCCCGGCCGCGGAACGATCGTCCCGATAACGAGGTAAGTGCCCGGCGCGAGCGAGAGGCTGAACGCGCCCGAGCGCCTGGCAGCGATCGACGCCGCGATAGTCCCGTCAGCACGACTGACAGCCTGCACGCTCGTCAACGCGCCCTTCGGGACCGCGACGCCGAGCGTCCCGGCGAAGGTGCCCTTCTTCGGCGCGGCCGCGCCGGCGGGGCCGGCGGCTGTGATCACGGCGAGCGCCGCGAGGGCGAGGATCGTGCGGCGCATGTGGCCCACGCACGCTAACCGCGGCGCCGGTCAGCGGCCCGCTACCCTGCGTCGCCACGCCCTCCTAGCTCAGTTGGTAGAGCACTTCCATGGTAAGGAAGGGGTCATCGGTTCGAGTCCGATGGAGGGCTCTCTGCAGGGTCCCTTGGTTGCCGTGCCTTTCGGACTTTCGCCGTTTCAGTGGGTGTCCGGAAGCGCCGCTGGTGGGTCCGTGCCCCGATCGCTACCTTGAGCGCCGTGCTAGGCCTGCCGACAGGGGCGGGTGAATGGCTGGACAGGCTGCCGCACGGTCGCCACCAGCTCTCCCGCGACGCCGTTCTGAATTCGCAGCGCGGGCGGATGCTCGAGGCGATCGCCACCGTCGTCGCCGAGAAGGGCTATGCGGTGACGACCGTCGCCGACGTGATCGCCGATGCCGGCGTCTCTCGCCGCACGTTCTACGAGCACTTCGATGGCAAGGAGGAGTGCTTCCTGGCCGCGTTCGACACCGGCATCGGGTTCCTGCTCAGCGAGATGGCGCAGGCGACGCGCGGCGTCGGCGACTGGACCGAGCGCCTTCAGGCGGGCGTGCGGACGATGCTCGCCGTGCTCGCCAACGATCCGGCCTTCACGCGGATCGGGACGATTGAGGTCAACGCGGCAGGTCCCGTGGCGCTCGAGCGCCGGGCGCAGATGATGCGTGTCTTCGCGGGGCAGTACCGGCGCCTTCACGCCGACGCTCGCGCGGCCGACGCAAAGGTCCCCGAGCTCGACCGGCGCGTCTTCGCGGCGCTCGCCGGCGGCGTCATCGAGCTCGTCGTCAACGAGGTGGGGGCCGGCCGCACGGCGCGGCTCCCCGAGCTCGAGCCGGTCCTGCTGGAGTTCCTCCGGACGGGGCTCGCCGGGTCGCCGGCTTGACAGCTTCCGCCCGCTCGGGTACCTTCCTCCTCGATTAGTAAACACTCGCGTTTCCAAAAGGCGACGCGAGGAGGGTCCCGCCTTATTGCGACCCCTGATCCCGACTCTGACTCCAGGAGAAGCAACGTGACCCTCCCCCTCCGGGCCCGCCTGCGCGGGTCCCGCACACTGATCCGGCGCGCGAGCGCCCTCACACTGGTCGCGCTGGCGGCCACCGGCCTCGGCACGGGCGTCGCCCGCGCTGACGGCCCCGGCACCGGTACCCCGACCGTCGTCAGCGTCGGCGATTCGTACATCTCCGGCGAAGGTGGCCGGTGGGCCGGCAACACGAACGGGAGCTCGTCGAATACCGACGCGCTCGGCTCGACCGCGTACTACGACAACGCATCGAACACCGGCGAAGTGATCAACCGCTGCCACCGCTCCAAGGCGGCCGAGATCATCATCGGCGGCGGCGTCGCCAGCGCGAACCTCGCATGCTCGGGCGCCAAGACGTCGACGTTCACCGACTCGTCTGGCAACTTCAAGCCGGGCATCGACTTTTACGACGGCTCGGGCGGGCAGGGCCAGGCGCTCATGCTGCAGGCCTTCGCCGCCACCCACAACGTGAAGATGGTCAACCTGTCGATCGGCGGGAACAACTTCAACTTCGCGTCGATCATCCAGACTTGCGTGACCGACTTCCTGACCTCGCCGTCGTGGTGGAAGGACTACTGCAACGACGACTCGTCGGTGACCGCGAACTTCACCTCGGCGAACATCACCGCGCAGACCAACGCGATCCGCGGCGCCGTCCAGAACATCGCGACCGCGATGACTAACGCTGGCTACACGAGCTCGCAGTACTCGATCGTCGTTCAGGACTACATGTCGCCGGTCCCGACGAGCAGCGGCATCCGCTACTCCGAGTCCGGCTACACGCGCCAGAGCACCGGCGGCTGCGGCTTCTGGAACGCCGACGCCAACTGGGCCAACAACTCGGCGCTGCCGACGATCAACAACGCCGTCAAGAACGCCGCGAACACGGCCGGCCTGTCGAACGTGAAGATCATGGAGCTGCAGTCCACGTTCAACGGCCGGCGCCTGTGCGAGAACACCGTCGGGCTGCTCGAGGAGAAGGGACTCGCCAATTGGACGGTCTCCGGCGCGGCTGACCAGACCGAGTGGATCGAGCAGATCCGCACGCTGTCCACGGTGTTCGGCGACTACTACGTCCAGGAGTCGCTGCACCCCAACTACTGGGGCGAGAAGGCGCTGCGCAACTGCGTGCGCCAGGCATACAACGCCGGCACGCCGCGCGGCGGCACCTGCGCTCGCACGTCCAACGGGCTCAACGCCAACGGCGAGCCCAACATGACGCTGCAGTAGCGAGTACCGACGTCGCAATCCCGGCGGCCGGACCCACGAGCGGTCCGGCCGCCGCGCGATGTCGCCCGCGGCTCCCAGCGTCCCGCCTACACCGAGCCGCCGCCCCGCCGATCCCCGTTGACGAATTCCCGCACGATCGCGGCAAGGCGCTGGGGTTGCTCTTCGGGGATGAACGTGCGCGAGCTTTCGATCAGCTCGAAGCGACCCTGCGGGAGCAGCTCGGCGAGCTTGCGTCCGTGCGCGCGCGGGAAGATCTTGTCGCCGTCGGCCCAGAGGACGAGCGCGGGCTTGTCGAAGCTGCGCAGGGCCTCGGCCGCCGCGAACGTGTAGCGCGTGTCGACCGCGCGCAGCAGCCGCGCCAGGTCGCGGCGCACGAGCGGGTTCGCGCGGATCGGATCCGTGTAGGAGTGCATGATCGCGGGCTCCAGCGGCCCGCTCGTGACCCAGCCGTAGGCGGTCGGCAGGCGCTGTACGAACTTGAACTGCGCCGACCACGCGACGAGCCACATCAACGCCCGGGAACGCGCGGCGACCTCGAGGTAGCGCTGCGGCGTGGGCGGGAACTTCTCGAACGCGTCGCACGAGGTCAGCACCAGTCGGCCGATGCGCTCGGGGTGGGCACCGACGAGCGACTGGGCGACGGCGCCGCCGGTGTCATTGGCGACGATCGTGACGTCTTCGAGCCCCAGGACCTCGATGAAGTCCGCGACGATCCGGGCCATCCCGGGCAGCGACAGGTCGGCGTCGACGTGCAGCGGTTGCGTGTGCGAGCCCCACGGCAGGTCGGGCACCACGCAGCGGTGGGTGTCGGCCAGCCGCGGCGCGACGTCGCGCCACAGGTCGCCGTTGACGCCGACTCCATGAACGAAGACCAGGGTCGGGCCGCTGCCGCGCTCGCGGTACTCGATCGTCCCGGCCGGAGTCTCGGCCGTCCGCTTTTCTCCCAGTGCTTCGCTGATCGACATCGCCGCCGAGTATGCCCGTACCCGGCGCCTACCCCGGCCCGTCGCGCGCCGGACTACTCCGCCTGACGACCGAGCAGCGCGACGAAGCGCTCGATCCGGCGCCGCTCATCGTCGGGGAGCGGGCCGTCGATCTCCACGAGCAGCGTCATCGGGCCGCGATCATGGGCCCATGAGCGAGCGCGGTCGCTGAACTCCGGGCCGACCCACACGAGCGGCAGCGTCGCGGTGTGCGCGATCACCGTCTGCTCCTGCTCGGCCGCGGTCGCCTCGGTGCGCACGACGGAGACGGTCACGGCGTCGAGCTCATGCGCCACGGCGTTGATTCCAGCGTGTCCACCGTCGTCAACGAGCAGCGCCATCTGGCCGTCACTCAGCATCTCGGCGGCCCAGCCATCGGGCGCGCCTGCGATCGCCGAGGGCGGACAGACGAAGTGAAACAGCGGGGCGCTCATCGCGCGCAAGGTATCGCTCCGGGTGACGGTGCGCCGCGGCAGCGGCACGGCCCGAGAGGCCGAAGACCGCCTACTCCTTGCGCGCGAGGTACGCGATCCGTGAGAGCCGCCGCTCGCTCGCGAGCCGCTCGACCACCTCGAGGAAGCGCTGGAGAGTCGCGTTGCTCTCCGCGCCCTCGAGGCGGTCGAGTTCGTCTCGATGCCGTGCACGCGCCGCGCTCCACACGGCGGCGACGTGCGCCATGTTCGCCGTGACGTCCTCGGCGCGAACGTCGGCGAAGCCCGCCTCGCGCAGCAACGCCTCGTCTGCTCCCGGGGGCGTGAAGACGAAGTCGCCCATTCCGGCGCTGCGCACGATCATCTCCTCGCGCGTGATGAGCCCGGTGATCGTGATCGGATCGGTGAACAGCGCCCGGCCGCCCGGTCTCAGCACGCGGTGCCACTCGCGCAGCAGATCGAGGCGCTCGTAGATGTGGTTCATCGAGTCGATGCAGAGGGCGGCGTCGAAGCGCGCATCCTCAAACGGCAGCGGTTCGCGCGCGTCCGCCTGGATGAACCGCGCGCGATCCTTCAGTCCGAGCTGATTTGCCATCGCGTTCGCCGCCGCGACGCCCTCAGCGTGCAGGTCCGTGCCGGTCACGCGACAGCCCGTCTCGCGCGCGAGGAAGAGCGCCGGCCCGCCCGAGCCGCTCGCCGTGTCGAGCAGCTCGCTGCCTGCGTCCAGCTCCAGCCATCCCGCGAACGTCCTGTGCTCGTCGGCCGTCAGCCAGGAGTTCTGGCCGATCTCCTCCCCGAACGCCTCGCGTCTGATCGCCGCGCTGAGATCGTCGGCGAACTCGCCGTAGATGGTGTCGTAGTAGCCCGTGCCTGCGGCGCCGGGCGTCTCGCCGTCTGAGGTCATCGTCGTGCTCCTGCACGTCGTTGCCGCTCCCGCGACGCTACCTCCTGGGCGCAATTCGCGTCTACGTCCTCGCGCGCAACGGTCCCGCTCGGAGCGGTGGCACGGCAGCCCCGCGGCGGCTCACCAGACGGTCGGTTCGTAGTCCTTCAGGAAGACGCCGTGCAGGTCCTCGCCGGCCTCGCCGCGTACGATCGGGTCGTAGACGCGGGCGGCGCCGTCGACGAGGTCGAGGGGCGCGTGGAAGCCCTCGTCGGCAAGGCGCATCTTGGTGTGGTGCGGGCGCTCGTCGGTGATCCAGCCGGTGTCGACGCTCGTCATCAGGATGCCGTCGCTGAGCATCTCCTTCGCGCTCGTGCGCGTGAGCATGTTGAGCGCCGCCTTGGCCATGTTCGTGTGCGGGTGCCCGGGACCCTTGTAGCCGCGGCCGAACGACCCCTCCATCGCCGAGACGTTGACGACGTAGGCGCGCCGCGCGGGGGAGGCGGCCATCGCGGGGCGCAGGCGGCTGACGAGGATGAACGGCGCGGTCGCATTGCAGAGCTGGACCTCGAGCATCTCGATCGGGTCGACGTCATCGACGCCCTGTGTCCAGCTGTTGACGTGCGTGACGTCGGGGACGAGGCCGCCGGCGTCGATCGCCACGCCCGGTCCGACGCGCGCCGGGTCGGCCGAGCGTGCGACGAGCGCCAGCTCGGTGAGCGCCTGCGGGTCCAGCGCGGGGTGGTCGGCGAGCGCCCGTGTCAACAGCGCCGGATGGGCGCCGCGGGTGTGGCCGAAGGTGATCACCTCCGGCAGACCGCCGGGCGGCAGCGACGCCGACTCGGCGTCGACCAGATGCGCGTACGAGCCCGGTGAGCGGCGCACGGTCTGCGCGGCGTTGTTGATCAGGATGTCGAGCGGCCCCTGCTCGATCACCGAATCGGCGAGCGCCACGACCTGCCCGGGATCACGCAGGTCGATGCCGACGATGCGCAGCCGGTCGGTCCACTCGGCGCTGTCCTCCATCGAGGCGAAGCGGCGCACCGCGTCGCGCGGAAAGCGCGTCGTGATCGTCGTGTGCGCTCCGTCGCGCAGCAGCCGCAGCGCGATGTACATGCCGATCTTCGCGCGGCCTCCCGTCAGCAGCGCGCGCCGACCCGTCAGGTCCGTGCGCGCCTCGCGGCGCCCGTGGTGCTTCGCGGCGCAGAGCGGACATAGCTGGTGGTAGAAGGCGTCGACGCGCGTGTAGCGCTGCTTGCAGACGTAGCAGGGGAGGGCACGAAGCAACGTCCCGGCGCTGGCCCCTGTCACCGCGGAGACGAGCTCGATCCCTCGCGTCTCGTCGTCGATCCGGCCGGGCGCGGCGGTCGCCGTCCGCTCGAGCACCGCGCGGTCGGCCGCGACGAGCGCCCTGTTGCGCGCTCTGCGCCGGCGTTTCTTGAAGTTCATGTACAGCTTCGCCGTCGCCCGCTGCAACGTGATCGCGTCTGGGTGTTCGACGGGCAACTCGTCGAGCTTGGCGAGCGTGGCGAGGCAGGCGTCCAGCTCATCCGCGTCGATGCCGCTGCTCCCCGAGTCGTGCCCGGCCCGGTTGTCCTCACGCGTCGCCATCGAACCCGCGGTCAGGATACGCGCCGCGCCCGGCCTGTACCGTTTGCCGAACTGAACGCCGCACGCACACGCGCGCGGCAGAGATCACACGAGGAGTCCTCCAGATGAGCAGCACAGAGGCGTTGGTGTTCGATGCCGTGCGAACGCCGCGCGGGAAAGGCAAGAGCAACGGGTCGCTGCACAGCGTCAAGCCCGTGGATCTCGTCGTTGGCCTGATGCACGAGACGCTGAGCCGCAACGTCAGCCTCGACCCGGGGCGCATCGACGACGTGGTGCTCGGCTGCGTGTCGCCGGTCGGCGATCAGGGCGCCGACATCGCCAAGACGGCCGCGATCAAGGCCGGCCTCCCGGACACCGTCGCGGGCGTGCAGCTCAACCGTTTCTGCGCGTCGGGCCTCGAGGCCGTCAACATCGCCGCGCAGAAGGTCGCCTCCGGCTGGGAGGATCTCGTCTTCGCCGGCGGCGTGGAGTCGATGTCGCGCGTCCCGATGGGCTCCGACGGCGGCGCCTGGGCGATGGACCCGGAGACCAACTACGACACGTCCTTCATCCCGCAGGGCGTCGGCGCGGACCTGATCGCCACGATCGAGGGCTTCAGCCGCGATGACGTCGACACCTACGCGGCCCGCTCACAGGAGCGGGCCGCGGCGGCGCAGGCCGAGGGTCGCTTCGCGGGCTCGGTCATCCCGGTCAAGGATCTCAACGAGAACGTCGTGCTCGACCATGACGAGTTCATCCGCGCCGGCACGACCGTCGAGACGCTCGGCAATCTCAAGCCCTCGTTCGCCGTGATCGGCGAGATGGGCGGCTTCGACGCCGTCGCGCTGCAGAAGTACCACTGGGTCGAGCAGATCGACCACGTCCACACGCCTGGCAACTCCTCGGGGATCGTGGACGGCGCCTCGCTGTTGACGATCGGCAACGCGAAGACCGGCGAGGAGCTGGGGCTGAAGGCGCGCGCGCGGATCCTCGCGACCGCCGTCTCCGGCGCGGACCCGACGATCATGCTCACCGGCCCCGCGCCGGCGTCCAAGAAGGCGCTGGCGAAGGCCGGTCTCACGGTCGACGACCTCGACCTCGTCGAGATCAACGAGGCCTTCGCCGCGGTCGTGCTGCGCTTCGTGCGCGACATGGGCCTGGACATGGAGAAGGTCAACGTCAACGGCGGCTCGATCGCGATGGGCCATCCGCTGGGCGCGACCGGCGGCATGATCCTCAGCATCCTGATCGACGAGCTGCACCGCACGGGCGGCAGGTACGGCCTGGCGACGCTCTGCGTCGGCGGCGGCATGGGCATCGCGACGGTCGTGGAGGCCATCTGATCATGTCCGAGAGCACAACGATCCGCTGGGACCAGGACGCGGACGGCGTCGTCGTCCTGACGATCGACGACCCCAGCCAGTCGGCGAACACGATGAACGCCGCCTACGCGGCGTCGATGAAGGCGACGGTTGAGCGACTCGAGGCGGAGAAGGACTCGATCACCGGCGTCGTGCTGACGTCGGGGAAGAAGACCTTCTTCGCAGGCGGCGACCTCAACGACCTGATCAGGGCGACCAAGGACGACGCCCAGGAGATCGCCGACTTCGTCCGCGAGGGCAAGGCGGTGCTGCGCCGTCTCGAGACGCTCGGCAAGCCCGTCGTCGCCGCGATCAACGGCGCCGCGCTCGGCGGTGGCCTGGAGATCTGCCTGGCGACCCATCACCGCGTGATCGTCGACGACCCAAAGGCCGTCGTCGGCTTCCCGGAGGTCCAGTTCGGCCTGCTGCCGGGCGCCGGCGGTGTCGTGCGCAGCGTGCGCATGCTCGGCATCGTCGACGCGCTGATGCAGCTTCTGCTCCAGGCGCAGCGGCTGCGCCCGGCGAAGGCCAAGGAGCTCGGGATCGTCGACGAGATCGTCCCGACCGTCGACGATCTGCTGCCCGCCGCCAAGGCGTGGATCGCAGCGAATCCCGAGGCGACCCAGCCGTGGGACATCAAGGGCTACAAGATCCCCGGCGGCACGCCGTCGAACCCGAAGCTGGCGCAGAACCTGCCGGCCTTCCCGGCCAACCTGCGCAAGCAGCTCAAGGGCGCCAACTACCCGGCGCCGCATCACATCATGGCCGCCGCGGTGGAGGGTGCGCAGGTCGACTTCGACACGGCGATCGAGATCGAGGGCCGCTACTTCGTCGACCTCGTGACCGGTCAGGTTGCGAAGAACATGATCCAGGCGTTCTTCTTCGACATGCAGCAGGTCAACGGCGACCGCGGGCGACCGCAGGGCATCGAGCGCTACAGCGCGCGCAAGGTCGTGGTGCTGGGCGCCGGCATGATGGGCGCGTCGATCGCTTACGTCTGCGCGAAGGTCGGCATCGAGGTCGTCCTCAAGGACGTCTCGCAGGAGGCCGCCGACCGCGGCAAGGGCTACTCGCAGGCGCTGGTCGACAAGGCCGTCTCGCGTGGGCGCTCGACGCAGCAGCAGGCCGACGCGTTGCTCGCGCTGATCACGCCGACCGCTGACCCGGCGGATGCCGCGGGCGCTGACCTCGTGATCGAGGCGGTCTTCGAGGATCCGGCCGTCAAGGCGCAGGTCTTCGCGGAGATCGAGCCGCACCTCGCCGAGAGCGCGCTGCTGGGCTCGAACACCTCGACGCTGCCGATCACCGGCCTCGCCGAGGGCGTCTCGCGCCCGGCCGACTTCATCGGGCTGCACTTCTTCAGCCCCGTGGAGAAGATGCCGCTGCTGGAGATCATCACCGGTGAGCAGACCAGCGACGAGACGCTCTACCGCGCGCTCGACCTGGCAAAGCAGATCAAGAAGACGCCGATCGTCGTCGGCGACAGCCGTGGCTTCTTCACCAGCCGCGTGATCGGCACCTTCATCCTGGAGGGCATCGCGATGCTCCAGGAGGGCGTGCCGGCGCCGACGATCGAGCAGGCCTCCGGGCAGGCCGGCTACCCAGCCCCGGTGCTTCAGCTCAGCGACGAGCTGAACCTGAACCTGATGGCGAAGATCCGCAAGGCGTCGAAGGAGGCGATCGAGGCCGAGGGCGGCAAGTGGAAGACCCATCCCGCGTTCGCGATCGTCGACACGATGATCGAGGAGGGGCGCGGCGGAAAGCTCGCCGGCGCCGGCTTCTACGACTACGAGGACGGCAAGCGCGCCGGCCTGTGGCCTGGGCTGCGGGAGAAGTTCCCGCCGGTCGCCGACCCGTCCGCGATCTCGCTGCGCGATCTCGAAGAGCGGATGATGTTCGCCGAGGCGATCGAGACGGTGAAGTGCCTCGACGAGGGTGTCATCGAGAGCGTCGCCGACGCCAACATCGGCTCGATCCTCGGGATCGGGTTCCCCGGCTGGACCGGCGGCGTGCTGCAGTACATCAACGGTTACGAGGGCGGCCCGGCCGGCTTCGTCGACCGCGCCCGTGAGCTGGCCGCCACCTATGGCGAGCGTTTCGAGCCGCCGGCCTCGCTCGTCGACAAGGCCGAGCGCGGCGAGACGTACGCCGACGCGACGCTCGCGGCCACGGCGTAGCCACAAGCTGTGAGAGCAGCGCCGGGCTAACCGCCGGCGCCGCGCCTCACGCCAACCAGCGCGCCGAACGTCCCTCAGTGCCCCCTATAGGGGGTAGTCCGGGACGCTCGGCTAGAGCCCGTAGGCCTCGACGAACTTCAGCCACAGCTCACTGCGCGTGGGGAAGGGGGCGATCGCGTGCGCCAGGCGCGGGATCGGGACCTCGCCGATGATCGCGATCGTCGCCGCCTGGATGAACTCGCCGACCTCCGGGCCTACGAACGTCGCCCCGACGAGCAGGTCGCGACCGCTGTCCACGACGAAGCGCGTCGTGCCCGGCGTCTTGCGCCCGTGGAAGCTCGCGCCTGCGGTGCCTGACGTCGGGAGGTCGATCGCCTCGGCCGTGATCCCGGCCGCCAGTGCCGACTCGAGTGTGTGCCCCGTCGCCGCGACCTGCGGGTCGGTGAAGACCACGCGCGGCGATAGCGCTCCGGCCACCTGGGTCCGCGCGTCCTCGTCGCCGAGGATGCGATCGGCCACGAGCCGAGCCTGGTACTTGCCCATGTGCGTCAGCTGCGCGACGCCGTTGACGTCGCCGATCGCGTAGAGCCAGTCGTGGCCGGTGACGCGCAGCGTCTCGTCGACCTCGATCGGCTTGCCGGGCTCGACGCCGAGCGTCTCGAGCCCGAGCCCCTCGGTGATCGCCTTGCGGCCGACCGCCACGAGCAGGTGGCTTCCGCTCACGCTCTCTCCGCCGTCCAGCTCGAGCGTCATCTCGGACCCAGTCGCGCCGCTCACGCCCGTGGCGCGCGCCGCGGTACGCACGTCGACGCCGGCGTGGCGCAGCGCCTGCGCGACCTCGTCGCCCGCGAAGGGCTCCTCGCGCGGGAGCAGCCTGTCCGCGGCCTCGACGACGGTCACCTCGGAGCCCAGCGAGCGCCACGTCTGCGCCATCTCGACCGCCACGACGCCGCCGCCCAGGATGACCAGCCGCTCGGGAACGACTCTGGCGGTCGTGATCTCGCGGCTCGTCCAGGCGGCAGCCTCCGCGAGCCCGGGGATCGGCGGCATGAGCGCCGTCGATCCCGTCGCGACGAGCACAGCCTCGCGCGCCTCCAGCACCCGCTCCCCGACGCGCACGCGGCGCTCGCCCTCGAGCCGCGCCGCGCCACGCACGACCGTGATGCCGCGCTCCTCCAGCCAGGGCAGATGGCCCCGGTCGTCCAGGTGCGAGATCACCTCGTCGCGGCGCCGCAGGGTCGCTTCCACGTCGATCGCGACGCGCCCGTCGACAGCGCCCGGCACGCGGGCCAGCTCGGCGAGCAGCTCCTGTGGGCGCAGCAGCGCCTTCGAGGGCATGCAGGCGTAGTAGCTGCACTCGCCCCCGACGAGGTGGCGCTCGACGATCGCAACGCGCCGGTCGCCGCGTTCTGCGATCCGCCCGGCAGCGACCTCACCGGCTGGTCCGGCCCCGATGACGACGACGTCGAACGTCTCCTCTGAACTCATGACGCGTTCCGTCTGCGGGCGCTGCGCGAGCGTTACTCGCGGCGCCGCAGGCGATCACTTCACGAACCCGATGTCCTCGTAGGCCGCCCCGCTGAGTCCGTAGGCCCCGACGTTGGCAAGCTTCTCGTTGACACCCCAGAACTGCGGCTGCTGGTAGAGCGTGAGCGAGTGGCCCTCCTCCCAGATCAGTTTGTCGGCCTCGTTCAGCAGGTCGCGCGCCGCGTCGACGTCGAGCGTCGCGTCCGCCCTGCTCATCAGCTCGTCGATCTCGTCGCTGCCGATCCGCGCGAAGTTCTGCTGGATCTGGAGATCTCCGTTGGCGTCCTTCGTCGGCTTGGCGTAGATCGACTGCGCCGAGGAGATCGGGAACGGCGTCCCGAACCACGAGAAGGGCACGATGTCGAAGTTGCCTTTGAGCACGTAGTCGTCGAAGAACCTGTCGAGTGGGACGGAGACGATCTCGACCTTCACGCCGATGTCCGCCAGCATCGCCTGCGTCAGGTCGGCCTCCTGCTTGCTGAGCGTCAGCCCGCTGGGGATCAGGAAGCGGACGCTGAGCGTCTTGCCGTCCTTCTCGCGCTCCGCTCCTGACGCCTTCCAGCCGGCCTGCTCGAGCAGGTCTCGCGCTGCATCGGGGTCGTACTTCCCGTTCTCGCCCGAGTTGTCGCGGTAGCCGGCCTGCGTGTTGACGAAGAAGTGGTTGCCGAGCGTCTGCACGGGCCAGTCGAGCCCCGCGAGGTCGGCCTTGGCGATCGCCTCACGGTTGATCCCGAGCGTGATCGCTCGCCGCACGCCGGGGTCGCGCATCACGTCGCTCGTCGCGTTGATCGTCAGATGCCGGAAGTCCGCCCCCGCGGCGACGCGGACCGCTCCGCCGGCGGCGCCCTTCGCGCGCTCATAGGCGCTGGCCTCGGTGCCCAGGTCGACGACGTCGACCTCGCCGTTGACGAATGCCCCGATCGCCGCGTCGGTCGTCAGCACGCGCATCACGATCGAGTCGAGCTTGGGGGGATCGCCCCACCAGTTTGGGTCGCGCACGATCGTGATCGTCTGCGCCGACCTGTCGATCTTGCCGATCTTGAACGGCCCGGCGGAGACCGGGATCTTCCCCGCCCAGTCCTCGTTGAAGCTCTTCGGGTCGCTGTTCGTCGACGCCGGGTAGAGCGGGTTGAAGAGCGACTGCCACTCGGCGAACGGCCGCGAGAACGTCACGACGACCTCGTAGTCGTCCCTGCCGCGCTCCACGCTCGCCACGCGCTCGTAGCCGGTGTTGTCAGCGACCAGGAAATCGCCGTCGATGCTGCGCAGCGCTCTCCACTGCACCTCGTAGTCGCGCCACGTGATCGGCTTGCCATCCGACCAGCGCGCTTTGCGGTTGAGCCTGTAGGTGATGACCTGCCGCGGCTTGGAGGCGGTCACCTTCGCCGAGGTGACGTAGTCATCGGCGATCGTCAGCGCCGCGCGCTCGTCGGTCCCGAACGCGCCCGGCATCAGCGCGCCGGTCACCGTCGCAGCGGCGACCGTCGCGCCGTCGAGGTGATTGAGGTTCCACTGCCGCGGGAACTCGTCGATCGCCCAGCGGATCGTGCCGCCGTCCTTCAGCTCGTCGCGCTTCTTGGCGTTGGCGTCCTCGGTCGTCAGACCGGAGACAGGCCGCGCCCCGCCCGAGTCGCCGCCACCGCTGCAGCCGGCGAGCGCCCAGGTGAGCAGCAGCGAAACGACGAGTGCGATCACGGGGGTCCGGGGCAAGGCCTCTCCTGGCAGATGATTGATCTCGAATCCCGCGCGGCCGACCGGTGCCGGAGTGACCGACGCCGGGTTGTGCGCCGCGCTCGTGGCGGCGTCAGCCTACCGGCGCGCCGCGCGCGTGGTGGCAGGCAGCCTGCTGGCCTGCGCCGACCGCGGACAGCTGCGGGTCGCGCTCCACGCACGGCCGGCGAGCCTCCTCACCGAGCGCAGCGAACAGGGGGCAGCGTGAGCGGAAGCTGCACCCGCCCAGCTGTGCTGACGGGCTCGGCGGCTCACCGCGCAGGATGATCCGCTGCCGCGCTCGCTCCGCGCGCGGGTCAGGAATCGGGATCGCCGACAGCAGCGCCTGCGTGTACGGATGCGCGGGCGCGCTGTAGACGTCAGCGATCGAGCCCGTCTCGACGATCCGCCCCAGGTGCATCACGGCGACGCGGTCGGCGACGTGTCGAACGATCGCAAGGTCGTGGGCGACCAGCAGGTAGGACAGCCCGAGGCGATCGCGCAGCTCAGCGAGCAGGTTGACGATGCCGGCCTGGATCGAGACATCGAGTGCCGACACCGGCTCGTCGAGCAGCACGAGCCTTGGCTCGAGCGCGATCGCTCGCGCGATTGCGACGCGCTGGCGCTGACCGCCGGAGAGCTGCTGCGGATAGCGCTGCGCAAAGGCCGGCTCGAGGCCCACGAGTTCCAGCAGCTCGCTGACGCGCGCGGTTTCCGCCGCCCGGGCGGTGCCGTGCGCGCGCAGCGGCTCGACGATGATGTCGCCCACCGGCAGGCGTGGATCGAGTGAGGCGAACGGATCCTGGAAGACGATGCTCAGCTCGCGGCGCAGGTTGCGCCGATCGGCCGCCGAGAGCTCTTCGGTCGGCTTGCCGAGCACGACGATGCGGCCGTCCTGCGGGCGCGCCAGCTCGAGCAGCTCCATCAGAGTCGTCGTCTTGCCGCAGCCCGATTCGCCGACCAGCGCGAGCGTCTCGCCGTCGCGCAGCTCGAAGCTGATCCCGTCGACCGCGCGCACGCTGCCGACCTGGCGCTTGAAGATCGCGCCCTTGAGCAGCGGGTGGTGGCGCCGCAGCCCTGTCACCTCCAGCGCCAGGCCCCGCGCGTCGCCCGGCTGTACCGCCCGGGCCTCCGGCCCCCGAGCGGGTGTGAACAGCTCGCCGGCGGGCCCGAGCTCGCCGCTCGCCAACTCCTGCGCCCGGTGGCAGGCGGCGAGCGACGCGCCGCCACCGACCGGATCGAGGTCGGGCTCGGTGCCATGGCAGACGTCGATGACGAGTGGGCAGCGCGGCGCGAACGGACAGCCCGGTGGCAGGTCGGTGAGCGCGGGTGGCGCGCCGTCGATCGCAGCGAGTGCCCGCCCGCCCGCTGCGTCGACGCGCGGGACCGCGCCGAGCAGCCCAGCGGTGTAAGGCATCCGCGGCGACTCGAAGAGCTCGTCGACCGGTGCGCTCTCGACTATCCGGCCGGCGTACATGACCGCCATCCGGTCGGCGAAGCCGGCCAGCAGCGCGAGGTCGTGGCTGATCATGAGGATCGCCGCACCGGTCAGCTCGCCCGCTCTGCGCAGCACGTCCAGCACCTGCGCCTGGACGGTCACGTCGAGCGCCGTCGTCGGCTCGTCGGCGACGATCACGTCCGGCTCTGCGGCGATCGCGATCGCGATCATCACGCGCTGGCGCTGCCCGCCTGAGATCTCGTGCGGGTAGGCGCCGGCGCGCGTGCGTGCGTCGGGTATGCCGACGACGTCGAGCAGCTCCACAGCGCGCTCGAGTGCCGCCTCGCGGGCGATGCCGGCATGCGCGGCGACCGCCTCGGCGACCTGCCGGCCGATCGTGTACACCGGGGTCAGGGCGGAGAGCGGATCCTGGAAGACGATCGAGATCCGGCTTCCCCTGACGCCGGAGAGTGCGTCATCGTCGAGGCCGATCAGCTCCCGCCCGCCGAGCCGCACCGACCCGGCGACCCGCGCGCTGTCTGGCAGCAGTCCGGTCACCGCGAGCGCGGTCGCCGACTTCCCGCAACCGGACTCGCCGACCAGCCCGAGCACCTCGCCGCGGGCCAGGTCGAAGTCGATCCCGCGCACGGCCTGCACGTCACCGGATCGCCCGGGGAAGGTGACGGCGAGATCGCGTACGCGCAGAACGCTGTCGCTCACGAGGAGCTCCCAGCGGACGGGTCGAGCGCCTCGCGCAGCCCGTCTCCGACGAGGTTGACCGCGAGCACGGCCAGGACGAGCAGCCCGGCCGGGAACGCGAACAGCCAGGCGTGGGTGGTCGCGGCCGTCGTCCCGTCGGCGATCAGCGTTCCGAGCGAGACGTCCGGCGGCTGCACACCGAAGCCGAAGTACGACAGCCCGGTCTCGGCGATGATCGCCGCGCTGATGTTGATCGTCGCGTCCACGATCAGCAGCGATGCGACGTTCGGCAGGATGTGGCGGGCGATGATCGTCCGGTCGCGGACACCCATGTAGCGCGCGGCGCGCACGAACTCGCGCTCACGCAGTGAGACCGTCATCCCGCGCACGATCCGCGCCGTGACCATCCACAGGAAGGCGGCGATCAGGATCACGAGCAGCAGCCACGACTTGCCGGCGAAGCTCGGCGAGAGGATCGCGATGATCAGGAACGCGGGGATCACCAGCAGCAGGTCGACCCACCACATCAGGAGCCGGTCGACCCAGCCGCCCAGGTAACCGGCGGCAGCGCCGACGATCGCCGCTAGCCCCGTCGCGAGGATCGCGACAAGCAGTGCGATCACGAGTGACTTCTGCATGCCGCGCATCGTCAGCGCGAAGACATCGCCGCCGGTCTGCGTAGTACCGAACCAATGGTCGCCGGACGGCGGCTGGAGGAATGCCCCGAAGTCGCGCTCGTCGTAGTCCCAGGGGCTGAGCAGGGGCCCGGCGAAGGCGAGCACGAACAGCGCCGCGAGCACGACGAGGCCCGCCAGCGCGAGTCGCTGCGCGCGAAAGTGGCCGATGACGACGCTACTGCGCATCAGCTGATGCGCACGCGCGGGTCGAGGACGGCGTAGGCCAGGTCCGAGAGCAGCCCGGCGAGCAGCACGAGCACGGCCGCGAACGCGCTGACCGCGGCGACCGAGTTGACGTCGCTCTGCGTGATCGACTCGATGAACAGCTCGCCCATTCCGTGCCAGCCGAAGATCTCCTCGACGAAGGTCGAGCCGACGAGCAGCAGGCTGAGGTTGTAGGCGATGAACGTCGCCGACGGGATCAGCGCGGTGCGCAGCGCGTGCCTGCGCAGCGCGACCGAGCGTGTCAGGCCTTTGGCCCGTGCTGTGCGCACGTAGTCGGCGCCGAGCACGTCGAGCATCGCGCTGCGCTGGTAGCGGCTGACGATCGCGACCTCCGCAAGGATCAGCGTGAGGCTCGGCAGCACGAGGTGCTGGACGCGGTCGACGCCCTGCGAGAGGAAGCCGCCCTCCTGGCCGGGGGTGAACTCACCGGTGTATTCGAAGAAGCTCGCACCGACGAGGTCGTTGAAGCGCACCGCCAGGATCTCCAGCAGGATCGCGAGCACGAAGGGCGGCGTCGCCAGCAGCGTGAACGAGATGACGGTGAGCGCGTGATCCCCCGGCCTGTTGCGGCGCACGGCGCTCCAGGCCCCGGCCGCGACTCCCAGCGCGCCGCCGAGGACCGTCGCGATCAGCAGCAGCCGCAGGCTGACGAGGATCCGCCGGCCGATCTCGTCGCTCACCGGCTCGCCGTTGACGGTTTGGCCGAAGTCTCCCTGCACGACGCCCTTGGCCCACGTCGCGTAGCGGTCGAGCATCGGCGTCTTGTCGTTGGCATTCAGTTCGTCGAGGCGCTGATCGACGATCGCCGGGGCCGGCGCGGGCCGGCGGTTCTCGTAGTTGGCGCGCGGGTTCAGCGCGGTGGCGGCGAGGACGTACGCGAGGCTCGTCGCCAGCACCACGAGCACGACCCAGTTCGCCAGCCGGCGCAGCAGGAACTTCGTCATGTCGCGTCGCGCGCTTTCACCGAGCGGCGGATTCTCGCGCAGGGGGAGGCGGGCGCGGCCGGCGCGCACTGCCTGAGGCACCCTCGGCCTCCAGCGAACCTGCTACCACCACGTCAGTGATCGACCCCAACGACCACGATCGCTTCGTCCTGCGCCAGCGCGTGAAGCTCGTCATCAACCAGTACGAGTTCTCGGTGCCTGGGCCGGTCAGCGAGGACGACGGCGCGCGCGTCGATGGCGAACCGTTCTGCTTCGTGGAGCAGGCGCGCTTCAAGTTCAAGGAGGACATCCGCTTCTTCGCCGACGAGAGCAAGTCGCACGAACTGCTGCGGATCCTCGCGCGGCAGCGCTTCGACCCGCGCGCTCGCTACGACGTGACGGCGCCGGGCGGCGAGAAGATCGGGCAGATCCAGAAGGTCTTCGGCGCGTCGCTGCTGCGCTCCCAGTACACGCTCTTCGACGGCGCGGGCGCCGAGGTCGCGACGCTCCGTGAGCGCAGCCTGGCCGTCGCGCTGTTCCGCAGGCTCGTCGGCCTCGTCCCGTTCGTCGGCGACCTCGCCAGTTGGCTGCCGATCGCCTACGACTTCGAGATCCGCCGCGGCGAGGAGGTGGTCGGCATGCACAGCCGCCGTCGCTGGCAGTGGCGCGACGTCTACGACCTCGATCTCAGCGCCGACGGCCAGCGCCTTCTCGACCGCCGCCTCGTGCTGGCAGCGGCCGTCGGGCTGGACGCGCTGCAGGCTCGCTGACGCGGCGGCGGCGTGATGCCGGCACGGCCGGCAGAGGGCGCCGCCGCTCAGCGGCGCCGGCTCACGGTCGCCGGTAGATCCGGTGACTCCCGACCCGCCGCCACACGATGTGCGGCTCGCCGGCGCGGATGGGCTCGCCGTACTGGAACGTGGCGCGTGCGTCGTCGCCGAAGCTCAGCGACCAGATGTCCTCAGTCCCGTCGATCCTGTGGACGCGCAGGCGCGGGTGAAACCGGCCGCTCGCGCCACGTAGCCCGTCGAGGAACAGGGCGACGGCGGTGCGGAAGGCGCGGCGCTCCGCAGCAGTCAGGGCGTCCCAGTCGCGATCGAACCGGGGCAGGCGCTGGAATGTCGGCAACTACTCGTCGTCCAGCGAGCTGAGGAAGGCGTCCTCGGACTCGTAGACGATGCCCTCGCCCGCTTCGAGCTCGGCCGTAGCCGTGCGCTCCCCCGACTGCCAGGCGGCGGAGAAGAACCAGGCGTCGTCGGCGTCGACCAGCACCTTCGGCCGCATGAGCACGCCATCCTCGGTCACGGTGAGCTCGACCACAGTTCCCTCCTCGATGCGCGCAGCCGCGCGCACCTCGCTGGGGATCGTGACCTGGCCCTTGCCTCGAACGGTCGTGATCGCCTTCATGACAGTAGGATATTCCTACGATCGGAAAGTGCAACCCGCGCGCCTCTGGTCGCGGTTGGGCTCGACGCGCTGCAGGCTCGCTGACGCTGACGCGGCGCGGTGCGCGATTACGTCCGCGCCAGCGGCCGGATGTTCTGGTTCAGGCGGAAGACGTTGTCGGGGTCGTACTGCGCCTTGATTGCCGCCAGCCGCGCGTAGCTCTCGGGTCCGAACGCCGCGCGCACGCGATCCTCACCCTCATCGCCGACGAAGTTCAGGTAGACGCCGCCGGTCGCGTAGGGGCCCAGGGCCTCGCGGAAGCCGCGCCCCCAGGCCATATGGGCCTCGTCCTCTCCGGGGTCCTCCCAGAGCGCGAACGGATGCACGACCCACGTCGCGTCACGCCCGCGCAGCGGCGTTGCCTCCGCGGCGACGCGTGCCAGCGCGCCGCCCCAGGGAACGAAGAACGCCTGCGAGCCCCCCGGCGGCGTGAGCGCCGACTGCTCAGCGATGACGTCGAGCGCGCCTTTGCTCACGTCGTCCAGGTACTCCGCGGTCCAGTAGTTGCGGTAGCCGGGCGGGTCGTCGAGCGCGCACTGGAACTCGGCGTAGGGCATCGGGCCGCTGGCGTTGACCTCAGGAGGGCCGAACTCGCGCAGTGGGGCGAGCACCTCCTCGCCCTCGGCGACGGGTCCCGCGTAGATACCCGCCATCGCGATCAGCGGCTCGCCCTGCAGCTCCGCGGGAATCGGCTCCTCCTCCGGTCCGGTCAGGTAGACGAACGCCGTCCCGACCTCGTCGGGAGCTCCGGCCATGAAGTCGCGGAAGAGCGCAAGCGCCTCGCGGCCGCGATCGGCTCGGTGGAAGACGAGCAGCACATAGACCTCGGGCCCGAGCGGGTGCAGCGCGAACTCGAACGCCGTCGCGACGCCGAAGTTGCCGCCGCCGCCGTGCAGCGCCCAGAAGAGCTCGGGATGCTCGCTCTCGCTGGCTCGCACCCGCTCACCGTCGGCGGTCACGAGCTCGACCGCGACGAGGTTGTCGCACGTCAGGCCGTGCTTGCGCTCGAGCCAGCCCGACCCGCCGCCGAGCGTGAGACCGGCGACGCCGGTCGTCGACACCCGCCCGCCCGTCGTCGCCAGGCCGTGCGCCTGCGTCGCCGCGTCGACCGGCGCCCACGAGCAGCCGGCACCGACGCGCGCCACCCGCGCGTCCGCGTCGACGCTGATCTCGTCGAGGCCGCGCACGTCGATCACGAGGCCGTCGTCGCAGAGCGACGCCCCGGCTACGGAATGGCCGCCTGCGCGAACCGCGATCGGCAGCTCGCTCTCACGCCCGAAGCGCAGCGCCGCCGCCACGTCATCCGGGGTGGCGCACCGGGCGATCACCGCCGGCCGGCGGTCGATCATCGCGTTGAAGAGCGTCCGTGCCTCGTCGTAGCCGTCCTCGCCCGGGAGGACGGCCCGGCCGGACATGGTCGCGCGCAGCTCGCGCAGGGCTGTCTCGCTCAAGTTCGTGCCGCTCATCACTGCCCTCCGTAGATCGCTCGATCGGTCGCTGAGGCCCTTACCCCGCCGCCACCACCGGCTGGTCGATACCGGAGATCAGGTGCGTCACCGGAACGTCGAGCTCCTCCCGCAGGCGCTCGACGATGCCCGTCTCGAGCCAGTTGGACTGGCCCGGCGGGTGCGTGGAGATGACGATTTCGTCGGCGCCCGAGATGCGCAGCGCGTCCTCGATCGCGCCGAGCGCCGCGTTGGGGTCGCCGACTCTGCCTGTGGCGTCGAGGCCCTCGGCGCGCGCCCACGCGAGGGCCTCGTCGAGCCTGGCCTGCGCGTCACGCAGCTCGCTGTCGATGTCGGAGGCGATGTAGTGCGCGCGGGAGGCGAGGATCGGCGCCACCAGGTGCAGCTCGGCGCCCGCGGCGCCGCGCTTGCGCAGCTCCGATCGCAGCTCCTCGCCGAGCAGGGTCCGGTTGGCGATCACCAGCACGCGCTGACGTTGCCCTGGCGTCCGGGGCCCCTGCGCTGCCGCCTCGCGCAGCGGACGGCGCCGCTCGGGATCCTTGGTTCGCGCATGCCAGGCGAACGCGCCGACCACGCCGCTCACGAACAGCGCCACGCCAAGCAGTGGCTCAACGAGCGCCCCGAGCGCAGCCGAGCCGCCGGTCAGCGCGGCGGCGCCGAAGGCGATGTTGAAGGCGTCGGCTTCTCCCCTGATGGGATTTCGCATCGAGACTCTCGCTAGCGGGCTCGGATATGGGCTCGGGTGACACCGTAGTCCCGTCGTCACGGCCCTGTCAACGAGCCTCGCCGAAGCCACGGCGCGACCGCGACGAGGGAAAATGCCGGGATTCCGACCCGGATTGATACATTTTGTGGTCCCCCGGGCCCGCCCGGGACTATCGCGTACCCGCCCACGGAAGAAGAACAGCGCTCATGGAGCCATCCGCCATCGAGTCCAAGCCGTCCGGCCGCGCCGGGTCGCTGACCAACCCGGAGGTCGTCGAGAACGTCCCCGGGCATGTGATCCAGATCCTCGAGCGTGAGTTCGACGACTTCGACAACGAGGCCCACAAGTACCTGGGTGGAGGCACGGAGGAGACCGAGTTCATCGGCTTCCGGTTGAAACAGGGCGTGTACGGCCAGCGCCAGGCCGACGTGCAGATGGTTCGCGTGAAGCTGCCTTTCGGCGGCATCAACCCCGAGCAGATGGACGCCTTCGCCGATGTCGTCGAGAAGTACGCGCCGCTCAACAAGGGCCACATCACGACGCGCCAGAACATCCAGATCCACCACGTCCCGCTGGCGACGATGGCCAAGCTGATCCGTGAGATCTCAGCCGTCGGCCTGTCCTCGCGTGAGGGCTGCGGGAACACGGTGCGCAACGTCACCGCCGACCCGCTCGCCGGCATCTGCGCGGGTGAGGTCTTCGACCCGACGCCCTACGTCGGCGCCTACGTGCGCTACTTCGTGCGCCACCCGACGACGCAGCTGATGCCGCGCAAGGTCAAGACGGCGTTCGACGGGACCGACGGCGACCGCGCGATCACCGGCATCCACGACATCGCATTCCTTTCCCGTGAGCGTGACGGCGTCAAGGGCTTCGAGGTCCGCGTCGGCGGCGGCACGTCGATCATGCCGCGCATCGCGCCCACGCTCTACGACTTCGTGACCGCCGACGACGGGAAATATCTACAGGTTGCAGAGGCCGTCTTCCGCATCTTCGACCGCCAGGACTGGCTGCGCGTCAACCGCGCCCGCGCGCGCATCAAGGTGCTGGTCGACAAGGTGGGCATCGACGAGGTCCGCAAGATGGTCGAGGAGGAGCTGCGGGGCGACTGGGTCGCCGAGCGGGACTTCACGCCCGACCTCTTCATCCACGACGAGTCCGAGCACGCGCCCGCGCCGCCGGCCGTCGTCTCGAGCTTCAACGGCGACCGCTCGGACTTCGACCGCTTTGTGCTCGGCAACGTCGTGCCGCAGGTCCAGGAGGGCTTCTCCGCCGTCACGGCCAAGGTCACGCGCGGCGACCTCACGCCCGAGCAGTTCCGCGGGCTGGGGCAGGTCATGCGCGAGTACACCGGCGGCTACGCCCGCGTGACGGTGCAGCAGAACGTGACGCTGCGCTGGGTGCGCAACGAGGCGCTCTACGACGTGTGGCAGCGGCTGCTGGCGCTCGGCCTCGGCGACGCCGGCGCGGATGAGATCACCGATGTCGTCAGCTGCCCGGGCACCGACAGCTGCAAGCTCGGCATCACGAGCTCGATGGGCCTCAACGCGGCCGTCAAGGAGCGCATCGACGAGATGGCGATCGAGGATCCGGTCGCCAAGCGAATCCACATCAAGATGAGCGGCTGCCCGAACGGCTGCAGCCAGCACCACATCGCGAACATCGGCTTCTACGGTGCGTCGATCAAGGTCGGCGAGCACGCGATCCCGGCCTACGTCGCGCACATCGGCGGCCAGTACGAGGGCGGCGCCGTGGTGATGGGCAAGCGCCTGAAGGTGCGCCTGCCCGCCAAGCGCGTGCCGGACGCGGTCGAGCGCTGGATCCGTTTTTACCTTGAAAGTCGCCAGGAGGGTGAGGAGTTCAACGCCTTCGCGACGCGCGTCGGTGAGAAGGCCTTCGAGGATCTGGCCCGCGACCTCGCGATGCCCGTCGAGTTCGGTCTGGAGAGCATGAACATGTTCATCGACTGGAACCGCAGCGGCCCCTTCGAGGTCATCCGCGGCGAGGGCGAGTGCGCGGTCTAGATGCCCGCACCACCCTCGTCGCCGTTGCGCGAGACGCCGCCGACCGCGCGGCACGCTGAGGCCGGGGCCGTGAGCTACGAGCTCTCGCACCTGCGCGTGCTCGAGTCCGAGGCGATCCACGTCATGCGTGAGGTCGCCGCGGAGCTCGAGCGCCCGGTGCTGCTGTTCTCCGGCGGCAAGGACTCGATCGTCCTCCTGCGCCTGGCCGAGAAGGCGTTCCGCCCCGGCGGCTTCCCGTTCCCGCTGATGCACGTCGACACCGGGCACAACTTCCCGGAGGTCATCGACTACCGCGACCGCCGCGTCGCGGAGATCGGTGAGCGGCTCGTCGTAGCCAGCGTGCAGGAGTCGATCGACAAGGGCCGCGTGGTGGAGGAGACCGGTCCGCGCGCCTCGCGCAACCGCCTGCAGACGACGACGCTGCTCGACGCGATGCAGGAGCACGGCTTCGACGCCGCGTTCGGCGGCGCGCGCCGCGACGAGGAGCGCGCCCGCGCCAAGGAGCGGATCTTCTCCTTCCGCGACGACTTCGGCCAGTGGGATCCCAAGAGCCAGCGCCCCGAGCTGTGGAACATCTACAACGGGCGCATCCGCAAGGGCGAGCAGGTGCGCGTCTTCCCGATCTCCAACTGGACCGAGCTCGACGTCTGGCAGTACATCCGTGAGGAGGAGCTCGAGATCCCCTCGATCTACTTCGCCCATCAGCGTGAGGTCTTCCGTCGTGACGGGATGCTTTACGCCGACAGCGAGTTCGTCGAGCTGATCGACGGCGAGGAGCCCTTCAGCGCGAGCGTCCGCTACCGCACCGTCGGCGACATGAGCTGCACCGGCGCGGTCCAGTCGAGCGCCGCGACGCTCGACACCGTCGTGAGCGAGATCGCCGCGACGCGAATCACCGAGCGCGGTGAGACGCGCGCGGATGACCGCGTCACGGAGGCCGCGATGGAGGACCGCAAGAAAGAGGGCTACTTCTAATGCTCCTCCTCATCGACTCTCAGGCTGGCGCCCGATGACCCCCGGTGCCGCCACCAACGGTCACATCACGTCCGGCGCGCAGACGCGCGTCTCGGATCTCTTGCGCGTCGCCACGGCGGGCTCCGTCGACGACGGCAAGTCGACGCTGATCGGCCGCCTGCTCTATGACTCCAAGCAGGTCTTCGAGGACCAGCTCGAGCACGTCGAGGAGACCAGCAAGCGCCGCGGCGACGGCTACGTGAACCTCGCGCTGCTGACCGACGGCCTGCGCGCCGAGCGCGAGCAGGGCATCACGATCGACGTCGCCTACCGCTACTTCGCGACGCCCCGGCGCAAGTTCATCATCGCCGACACGCCGGGCCACGTTCAGTACACGCGCAACATGGTCACCGGCGCGAGCACCGCGGACCTGGCGATCGTGCTCGTCGACGCGCGCAAGGGCGTGCTGGAGCAGTCGCGCCGCCACGCCTTCATCGCCGCGCTGCTCGGCATCCCGCACCTGCTCGTAGCCGTCAACAAGATGGACCTGGTGGACTACGACCAGGCCGTCTTCGACCGCATCGAGGACGAGTTCCGCACGTTCGCATCAGGACTCGAGCTGCACGAGCTGACGGTGATCCCGATCTCCGCGCTGGAGGGCGACAACGTCGTCGACCGCTCGCAGAACATGGACTGGTACGAGGGGCCGCCGGTGCTGCACCACCTCGAGCACGTCCACGTCGCGTCGGACCGCAACCTGCACGACGCGCGCTTCCCGGTCCAGTACGTGATCCGCCCGATGTCCGGTGAGCACCACGACTACCGCGGCTTCGCCGGCCAGGTCGCAAGCGGCATCTTCCGCCCCGGCGACGAGGTCGTCGTGCTGCCGTCCGGGCGCACCAGCCGCATCGCCGCGATCGACGCCTTCGAGGGCGAGGTCGCCGAGGCGTTCCCGCCGATGTCGGTCACGCTGCGCCTGGAGGACGAGGTCGACGTCTCGCGCGGCGACATGATCTGCCACACCGCCAGCCGCCCCGTCGAGACGCGAGAGATCGACGCCACCGTCTGCTGGATGGCCGACGAGCCGCTGCGCCCCGGCGCGCGCTACGCGCTCAAGCACACCGCCAGCGCCGTCAAGGCCAAGGTCGAAGCGATCGAGCACCGCGTAGACGTCCACACACTCGCGCCGGACCGCGACGCGACCGAGCTAGCGCTCAACGAGATCGGCCGCGTGCGCCTGCGCACCAGCGCCCCGCTGATCGTCGACCCCTACCGCACCAACCGCCGCACCGGCGCGTTCATCCTCATCGACGAGGCCACGAACGTGACGGTGGCGGCGGGCATGGTGGAGTAGGCGCCGCTCAGGCATGTGGCGCCCTCCTGTTGACCGTCGGTTGATAAACGCCTGGCTTGTTTACCATCGGTCAGCAGGACGGTTAAACTCCACCGTGTGGCCGAGCCCGCCTACACCCGTCTGCCGGTCGGCGAGCGCCGCAGCCGGCTGCTGGACCTGGGCGTCTCGCTCTTCTCCCAGCACTCCTACGACGAGCTGTCGATGGCCGAGATCGCACGCCAGGCGGGGATCTCGAAGGCGCTGCTCTACCACTACTTCCCCGGCAAGCAGGAGTATTTCGAGGCGACGCTCGCCCAGGCCGCCGCCGCGCTCGGCGAGATCACCGAACCCGACCCGGATCTAGAACCGATCGAGGCCCTGACGCAGAGCGTCGACGCCTTCCTCGCCTGGATCGATGGCAACGAGACCGCTTACCGCAAGCTCATGCAGAGCGCAGGCAGCGCGCCGGGCGTCAGGGCGCTGATCGACGACGTGCGCGACCGCACGGCGACGCGGATCCTCGAAGGCATCGGAGCGGCCGGCCAGCCGAAGTCAAGAGCTGCTGCGCGCGGCTGGCTCTGGTACATGGACGGCGTCATCCTCGACTGGCTCGAGCACCGCGACATCGACCGCACCGAGCTGCGCGACCTGCTCGTCGGCTCACTCGCCGGCGCGCTCGCAGCGGCGGCCGCGTCGCCGCGTGCCTGACGCCTCAAAGGTCTCTGCGCCGACAATCGAGCCTGAGTTGCCCGCCGCGACCAACACCTGCTGCCCGACCGAACCCGCGTCCCGCCGACGCGGATGTAGTTGTGTAACCCCACGGTGCATTTCTAGGGTCGCATCGGACTGCGGCCCGTAGGGCGGCTACCGAACGCGAAGCGCGCGCCGGGCGAGGCTGCCGACGTAGGTGAAGTCGGCGTCGTAGCGGGCCGTCGCCTCGGCGCGCTTGAAACGCGCGTGGCGGGCCGGCACCTTGAGCGTCACCTTCCAGCGGCCGGCGCGAGCCGTGGTGATCGTGGTGAGCGTCTTGCGCACGCTGCCGCGCCAGAGCCTCACCGTCACGTAGATGCCGCCCTGGGCGCCGCTCGCGACGGTGCCCGCCAACACGATGCGGGGCGGCCTGCGCGAATGTGAGAGCTGGGCGATCCTGACCGTGGATGCCTGCACGGGGCCGGGTGGCGGAGGCGTCGGTGGCGCAGGCGGCGGCGGGATCGTCAGCCCCGCGCTAGTGGCCCAGTCACCGAGGTGGCCATGAGTGTCTCGCCCGCGCACTCGCCAGCGGTACGAGTGTCCGGTGGCGGTCGCGTGCGCTGCGCTCGTGGCGGCGGTGCCGGTCAGCCACGGCTGAAACGGCGCGTCGTCGACGCCGGCCTCGACGTCGTAGCTCGCCACGCCGGAGGGATCGCTCGCGCTCCAGGTGATCTGCGCGAAACCGGCCTGGCCGATGCCTGTTGGCGCGCTGATTCCGGCGGTGGGGCCGCTCGAGTCGACCGTCAGCGACGTCTGCGCGCTCGATGTGACCGGCTCCCCACAAGCGGTCGCTTGCGCGGCGACGGCGACGGTCCGCTGGCCATCGCCGCCGGCGCGCACAGTCCATGTGAACTCCCGAGTCGCGCCGGTCGGGAAGCTCGCGCTGGTCTGGGTCGGCGCGCCGCTGGTCAGCTCGAGCCCGGCCGGAAGCTGTGGGGTGACCTGCAGGTCGGTGGCGCCCATGTCACCGGAAGGGTTGGTTGCCGTCACGGAGAGCGTGGCCAGATCGCCGCCCTTCAACGTGGATGGGGACAAGCTCGCCTGGAGCTGCGGCACCGGCGTAGCCAGCGGTGTCGTCTGGCGCGTCGACCCGAGCGCGAACGGTTCATCGTCGCGGCCGTCGATCGTCGCGCTCTGTGAGCGGACCACGTACGTGACGTCGGCGCCGCTGGGGGATCGCGTCTGCTCGACGTTGTCGATCGCGCTCGCCGAGCTCGTTCGCACGCCGCACCCGCTGCGTGCGCGTTCGATGAGATCGAGGTTCGTCAGGGCGTAGGTCGTGGTGTTCCAGTTCTGCGGAATCGTGTTGGTGAGCAGCGTCGTCGCCCGCCGATTCCACACGAGCGTCGCGCGGTCACCGCCGCCTTGCGTCGACGCGCTGAAGAAGCGTGGCTGTCCGGGCCTCACCGTGCCGGCCCGCAGGTGCGTGCGCTCGGCGTAGGCCTGCGTGAGGTCGAGCTCCCCCCAGCCCCAGTCGGGCTGCCAACCGCTCTGCGTTCCCATCGCCTGCGCAGCAGTGGCCCGCCCCTGGCGCGCGGAGTCGATCAGCAGCGCGCGAATCGCCATCGGGTCGGTGATCCCAGCGCCCATGAGCAACGCCGCCGCGCCCGCGACCTGGGGAGTCGAGTACGAGGTGCCGGAGACGTTGCGCCAGAGGCCGTCGCCGGGAATCTGCCAGGTGGACAACGCGGCCTGTGTCACGCCAACGGCGACGAGGTCGGGCTTCTTACGCCCGTCCGGCGTGGGCCCACGGCCGCTGAAGTCGGTCATCAGGTCGTCGGCGTGGTCGGTCACCGAGAGCGGCTCGATGGCACCAACGCAGAGGGCGTTGTGAGTGCCGCAATCCGTGCTTCCGGCGGCAGGGCCGTTGTTGCCGGCACCCATCGCGGCGACGACCCCGTGTTGGGATGCGAACGCATCGAAGAGTGAGATACCGCCGGCAGACCCCGCGTAGCTGTAGCTGACGACTTTGGAAGCAGAGGTCGCGCCGGGCAGGTCGCCGGATGGTCCCGTTTGACCGAACCCGAAGGCCCAGGCCATCCGGTCGTAGGCCAGCGCCTGTGCGTAGACGCCGGCCGGCCCGTTGGCGCTGATCGTCTGCGCGCCTGGAGCGACGCCCTTGTAGTCAGGCTGCACGTCGTCCGGCAGGCACGCGTGTGTCGGGGGGCACAAGCTGACGCCACGGCCGACAGCCAGTGAAGCGGTAGACGTGCCGTGTAGGCATTCGGCGCTTCCACTGCACGTCTGACCGATGCCGGGGATCTTCAGGATCGTGGCGCCAGCGAACGTCGGGTGCGCGGCGTTCACGTCGTCGCCGTAGATCAGGAGGGCGCCGATCGGCTGGTCCGACGGGCCGCTGCCGCCAGTGTGCCCCGCAGCCCACCAGGTGCTGGCTCCGACTGCGTTGTGAGCGCCCGGATACTCGGTCGCTTCCGTCGGCACGGCGGCGGGCCCCAGCGTGGCGACGGCCGCGCCGGCGAGCGCAGCTGTCAGCCAGGGTCGCACCACCGCGCGGCATCGTAGGGCGAGGGGGAGAGCGATCCGGACGTACGGCAGCTCCTGCACGGCAGATTGCGCAGAGCGAAGCCGGCCCCGGAGATGCCGGGGCCGGCTCGACCCTGCGGGGAACCTGGCGCTGATCAAGGCCGGACGGTCACCTTCACGGTCCGGCTGTAGCCCGTGGCGAACGGGAACGTCGCCCTCTCCGCTATCCGAACACGGAACCTGTAGGTCGACTGCACGTTCGTCGCCGTGAAGCGGTAGAGAGCCGTCCAGCTACCGCGCGGGTCGACCTGCACGGTCGTTCGCACCGGCAGCCAGCGCTTCTTCGCTGGGCTGAATCCGTAGAGCGCGATCTGCATCCCGCCCGGCGGTACATGTCCGCCCAGGACGCGGCCGGTGAGCTGGAGCACCTCGCCGTTGCGCAGCGATCGCGTCGTCGCACCGATCGTCGATCGAGCGCTCACGTGCGTGACCAGCGTTTCGCTGGTTCCCTCGCCGAACGCCTCGTCTTGTGGGGCCACCAGCCTGATTCGAAGCGAGGTGAACTTGCGCACCTGAGCCCGGATCAGCCCTCGCGCATCGGTCCGCTCCACGCGAACCGTCTGCCACGGCGCGCCGACCGTCTTGGGCTGGGTCTGCACCTGAACCTCACGCCCAGCGAGCGCTTTGCCGGCGGCATCGGTCAGTACGCCGTACACCTCGCGAGTGCGGCTCACGATCTTCGTGGCCGCCGCGACAGCGGCCGGCCGGGCGCCGACGCGGGGGCACACCTTGACCCTGCGCCGGACGATCTTCGTCCGCCCGGTGATACGGCTGCGGACGACCCGCGGCTTGCTCACCGTGGTGCATGCCTTGGTCAGCTCGAGTCGGCTGAACGCCGCGGTCAGCTTGACCGCCGCTCGCTGCGGCGGTGTCAGCGTTCCTATCGGCCTGCCGTCGGCCGCGCCTCCGTACCACTGATCGAGCGTCGCCTTGTTGCCGGCGCAGTCGGTGACCTGGGCGCGCACGGTGTATGGCCGGCGCGCGTCCCACACGTCGTCGGGCACACGCGCGGTGACGAGCCGCGAGCCGATCTCGGCCTCGAGCGGGCGCCAATTCGCGCCGCCGTCCGTGCTCAGCTCGATCGTCGCGCTCGCGATGCACTCCTCGGTCACGAAGAATCCGATGCTGCGCGGATCCGCCGGGTCGGTCGGCAGCAACCCGCCCTGCGGCAGCGAGGTGTCCTGCGTGAACGTGAACGACTGCTCGGCTGAGCGGTTGCCGGCGACGTCGACGGCGCTGAACTTGATCGTGTGGCGCCCGTCGAGCGCGGTCAGGCGCAGCGTGCCGCCTCGCGCTCTCGTCTCCGAAGCTCCATCAATCGAGTACGCGATGTACGCCCCCGCGGTGACGTCCCTGTCAGCGGCAGCTCCGGTCATGCCAGAGAGTCCGTCGGTTGCGGCGACATCGAACGTCGCGGCGCGGCTGACTGTCGAACCAGCCGACGGCGCGCCGTCGACTGTCAGCCGGGGCGACGTGGTGTCGATCTTCACCGTTGACGCGACGACGTCCACATCGGCGGCCGCGAGGCCCGCCACGGAGATGGACCGAGCTTTGACGGTGTAGATACCGTCGGGCCACGAGGCGATGTCGACGCTGACCCGGCCGTCAGCCGTCGAGGGCAGGTTGAGCTTCTCGCCGGGCGCGGCGCCGTCGCTGGTCATCGCGTAGCCGGCGAATCCCGATACGGGTGTGGGCTCGCCAAGCTGAGGCTCGATCTTCATCCCAGCGTCAAGCTCCCGCCGGCTCACCCACCCGTTGTAGATCTGCGGGTTCGCCTGGCCCGGCACGACATCGTCAAAACGCAGTACCGGACCCCAATCCGACCACGCCCCGACATGGAGGTGGTCGTGAACCCGAACGCGCGCCTTGTACTTGCCGGCCGCCGCCACGTTGAACGTGTTCGAGCCCGACGCTGCGCCGCTTGCAACGATTGAGCAGGACGTCATCTGCGGCATGCCCTGCTCATCCACAGGGCAGATCTGAACGTCGCTTGCGACGTTGTTCGAGCCGCCGGCGGTGTCAGGATTCGTGTACGTCTGCGTGAAGCCGTTGACCGTTCGCCAAGTCGAGCTCGGGGCGCCTGACAGACCTGGTGTGGAGGGCGCCGTCGGCGCGGTGTTGTCGATGTAGATCCAGCGGCTGTCGCTTCCCACGTTCCCGGCCGAATCGGTTGCTCGAAGCCAGAGGGTGTGAACGCCGTCGCTGAAGCCCGCCGTGTTGAACGAGGCGTCATGTCCGCGACCGCCCGGGCAAGGCACTGAGTACGTGAAGTCGCACGAGCTGTCGCTCGCCTGCTCGGTGTCGTCGATCGCTATCGCGATCCGCTGCACGCCGACCTCGTCGCTCCCGTCAAACCCCGCTCCCTGCGTCCCTCCGACCCACCCGTTCGTGGTCCAGAGCGCGCCACGCCGACCCGAGACGGTCGGCACGGTCCAGTTGCCCAGCGTGACGCGGGCCCCGTACAACGCCGTGCGAGCTCGCGCGTAGTTCTGTGCCTGGTCGCCGCTGCTGACCGTCGTGCAGCCACCACTGTTGGCGCAGCGCACGCCCAGGTGGAGGGACATGCGGCTGTCGACGCCGATCGACACGTAGGCGCCGCTGCTGGTCCCGACGTGCAGGTACGAACTGCCGACGCCGCCCCACAGATAGCCGCCCGTGTTGTCGTAGAGGCCGGCACCCCACGTGTTGAACGCGTCCCCACCGAGGCGGTAGATCTCAGCGGAGAGCTCGAGCCCCGTGATCAGCGTCTCGGCGTTGGGCCGCGAGAAGCTCCATGCGGCGCTCGCGTTCACCGGTACGCTCGCGCCGTTCGCTGCGGCACGGGCGATCAGGCCGCCGCTGATCGGCGCGCAGGGTGTCGCGTAGGCGGTCACGTTGCCGTGGTTGGTGGCCGGCGACCAGCTGTTGTTGGCGCCGCCCGGAGCGGCGCCGCACGCGGTCACGACATAAGAGCCCGCGTTCGCCGCCGGCGTGAGCACGGCCAGCAGCGTGACGGCGGCGCAGATCGCCGGCGCCGCGGTGCGCGCGGCATGAGCCGGTGAAGCGATCGAGCGACGCCATGGGCGGCGCGCCGGCTTGGGGTGTGGTCTGAGGTTGAGCATCCTTGCCTTCCGTTGGTGAGAATCCGTTGGGTCGAGTAGTCACGACACAGCCACGGTTTCCCCCCTTGGTGTGAAGGAGGAGCGTCCGGACAGCGGCAACCGGCCTCTGAAACAGGGTCTGTCGAACGGCTTCGCTCCCGGCGAGTCGCCCTCCAGTCACTGCCTCGAGGTGAGTTTTCGGGATGTCGCGGCTTCACCGCGAGATCAGGTCGGGGGTTCGATGGACGCATTGCGGGAATCCGCGATGAGCGGTGGCAATGAAGCGCCGAACGGCGGGTCGACGCGATCTGAGCGGTGATCGAGCATGGACGGGTGTCGGCCTTGCGAACCGCGCTCTGTTCTGACACGGGAGCGAGCTCAAACGCGAGCTCACACTCCGCCCGCCCCCGCGCTACCGTCCCAACCCATGGCCCGCGCCGATCGCTACGCCAACCTCTTCGCAGTCTTCGCTCCGGTGATCGCGGTCTTCGCGCTGATCCCGGTCGCCGCCTCCCACGACCTCTTCGCATGGACCGACGCGGTCGTGTTCGCGATCATGTACATCCTCTGCGGTTTCGGGATCACCGTCGGCTATCACCGGCTGCTCACGCACCGTTCGTTCCAGACCTACAAGGGCGTCGAGTACACGTTCGCGATCCTCGGCTCGCTGGCGATCCAGGGCGGTCCGCTGGACTGGGTCGCCGATCACCGCAAGCACCACGCGCACAGCGATGTCGAAGGTGATCCGCACAGCCCCCACGTCGGCCGCAGCAAGGGCGTGATCGGCGCGGTCCGCGGGCTCTGGCACGCGCACGTCGGCTGGACCTGGCAGGTCCACGGGCTCGCCACGCATCAGCGCTACGCCGGCGAACTGCTGGAGGACAAGGGGATGCGGATCATCCACTACTCGTTCCCGGTCTTCATCCTCGTATCCGCGGGCCTGCCGTTCGGGCTCGGGGTGGCGCTGACGGGCACGATCCACGGCGGCCTCACGGCGCTCTTCTGGGGCGGGCTGATCCGCCTGCTCGCGCAGAGCCATGTGACCTGGAGCATCAACTCCGTCTGTCACTTCTTCGGGACGCGGCGCTTCGATGTCGACGACTACTCGACCAACGTCTGGTGGCTCGCGCTGCCCTCGTTCGGCGAGTCATGGCACCACAACCACCATGCGTTCCCGCGCTCGCACCGCCACGGCCTGCGTCGCTGGGAGCTCGACCCCTCGGCGCTCCTGATCGAGGGCCTCAAGCGCCTGCGCCTGGCCTGGGACGTCGTTGAGATCACACCCGAGCGTCAGCTTCAGAGGCTCGCGTGACGCACCTCACGTTGCACGTCCTTGCCTGCGCGGCGCGCAAGGGCATAGGCTCCGGCCGACCCCCGAGGAGGAACGAACACCGTGAACATGAGGCGTTTGGCAGAGCTCCCGCTCTTCCAGGGACTGGATGAGGACGGGCTGCGCGCAGTCGGCGCCGCTGTCGTCGAAGAAAGCGTGGAGGCCGGCCGCGTGCTGGTCCGCGAGGGCGACTACTCCCAGGACCTGACGGTCATCGACGAGGGCACCGCGAGCGTCGAGCACGACGGCCAGGAGCTGGCGACGCTCGAGGCCGGCGCGATGTTCGGCGAGATGGGCCTGCTTCGCAAGGAGCAGCGCAACGCGACCGTGCGCGCCGCGACCGACATGCGCCTCATCCACCTGACGAAGTTCGATCTCAACCGCCTGCGCGGCTCCGCGCCGCAGCTGATGGAGCGGATCGAGCAGATCGTCAACGAGCGCTCGTAGGCCGCAACCTCAGCTCGCGGCTGCCCGCAGCCATCACCTGGCGGCGGCCCGCAACCTCAGCTCGCGGCTGCCCGCAGCCATCACCTGGCGGCGGCCCGCAACCTCAGCTCGCGGCTGCCCGCAGCCATCACCTGGCGGCGGCCCGCAACCTCAGCTCGCGGCTGTAGCCGATCGCGTGGGCGCCGCCGTCCATCGGCGTGACCGCCACACGCAGGACGCTCGCGCGGCGCGCCTTCGGCACCGCGACGCGGTAGCGCGTGCGGTCGCCGGCGAGCTGCTCGACGCCGGATCGGACGATCGGGACCCAGCGCCCGCCGAGGGTCAGGCGCTGCACGGACACCCGTGCGCTCGGGACCGCCGGGCTGATCACACCCGTCAGCACGACCTCGCGCGGTGAGGCGCCCGCACGGCGCACGCCGACCCGCACCATCGACCCGATCTCCACGACCGGGCTCGCGGCGACGATCGTCGTGCGCGTCACGGCGCGCAGGCGCGTCGTCTGCCACAACGGGCCGATCTCCACGCGGAACGAGCCGTCGCTGCCCGCGGTGACGGTTCTCGGGATCCAGGTCGGGCGCGTGTAGGGGAAGTCACTGCGCTCTATCGCACCGAAGTTCCGCTGATACCCGACCCGAGCACGCGCCCGCTCAGCACGACCGATCCACCCCACAGCGCGGGGTTGCGGTCGAAGCTCAGCTCGACGCCGGTCGGCGCGCGCAGCGTTCGCAGGCTGCGCGTGCTGCCGCGGCTGGTGCCCGTCGAGTTGTTCGCGACGAGCCGGTAGTAGTAGACGGTGTACGGCTGGAGCCCGGTGATCGGTGCGCTCACGGTCCGCGAGCCGCTGCCCTCGGCGTTCGCGTCCGGCGTCTTCGAGCCGAGCTTGGACGACGTTCCCCACTCGAAGCGGTAGGTCGCCGCCTGGCCGCGCGGATCGAGCGAGCCGCGCAGCGTCGCGCTGTTCTGGAGAACGTCGCGCGCCGACGACGTGCTGACACCTGGCGCACGCGCAGGCGCAAGCGTCTTCAGCGTGCGATCGGAGCCGCGCGTCACGCCGGCGGCGTTCGTCGCGACGATCCTGAAGTGGTAGGTCGTGTCGCTCGTCAGCCCGCTCACCGGCACCTCGACGCTTGCCGACGCGTCGCCGTCGCCGGCGCTCGTCTCAGCCGTGAGCAGCCCGTAGGAGTCCGACGTGCCGTACTCGAAGCGGTAGGTCGTCGCGGCGCCGTTGGGGTCGACGCTCGCCGTCAGCGTCGCCGTCGTCTGGCCGATCGCCGTAGTAGCGCCGGTCGACACCGACGGCGGCAGCGGGTTGTCGGCCGCCGCGGGGGAGGCCGCGGCCGCGAGGGGGATGGTGGCGGACAGGCAGAGCACCGCGAGTAGTCGTCGCATCACTCTCATCGACACGCGCGCGGGACGGAAGTTGCGCAAACCTGCACAGCTCAGCTCAGCCTGAACGTGCGCTCGCCCTCGAACGTCACCGCGCGCCCCTCCGCGGGACGCTCGGCGAGCGCGGCGAGCGTGTCCGCGTCGGTGGTCTTGCCGAGCACGCGCCGCCCGTCCTCGAGCAGCGCCGTGATGGCGCCGATCGTCGCCGACCCGAAGACGTCGTAGAGCATCGTCGCGGCCTCGCCGGTCGCCGGCCCGACGTAGCCCGCGGCGACCTCGCGCGCGGGCGTCGCTTCGACCTCCTGCTGCGCGCTCAGCGCCGCAAAGCCGCGCTCCGGCGGCGCGCTCCCGTACACGCCGACCGCGTGCTTGGTCATGTACCAGCCGACCGCCGTCACGAGCCCGGTCGCGTCGCCGGACTCGCGCAGGCGCTCGACCATCGCGGCGATCGAGTGCGTCACGTAGTTGTTGCCCGGCCCGCCGGCGAACGTCAGCCCGCCCGTGACCGTCAGCGGCCGCTCGTCCTCCCACGCGTCGATGCCGAGCTCCGCGCACGCGATCTGCACCGCGCTCGGGAAGCACGAGTAGACGTCGAAGCGGTCGACCTCGTCGATCGACAGGCCGGCATGCTCGAGCGCCGTGCGGCCGGCGCAGCGGATCGCCGGGGAGGAGCGCAGGTCCTGGCGCTCGCTGACGAACCAGCGGTCGTAGGCGTGCCCGGCGGCGTGCGGGAAGACCCAGCGATCACGCTCGATGCCGAGCGCCCGCGCCGTCTGGGCCGAGCAGAGGATCAGCGCCGCGGCCTGGTCGGTCTGGATGTGCGAGTTGAGCAGCTTGGTGTAGGGCAGCGAGACGAGCCGGTTTCCGTCCCCGGGCGTCGCGATCTGCGCCGCGCTGCGCGCCACGCGCAGCCACGCGTGCTCGTTGCGCGCCGCAACGCTCGAGAAGCCGGCCCAGAGCTCGGCGAGGCGCGCGCGGTGCTCCTCGACCGTGCCTCCGGCGCGCGCCCACAACGCGTTCTCGAACAAGGGGTACATCAGCGCGGGCGCGATCAGGTCGGCCGCGAGCTCCTCGTCGCTGGCCGGGAAGCGATCGTCGCCGAGCGTACGCTGCGGCGCCGCGCCGTCGTCGAGCGCCGGCCAGTCCGGCTCGCGGCCGTCCCTCATCGCGCGCGCCAGCGTCGACAGCGCCTCGGCGCCGCAGACGATCCCGGCGTCGAGCTTCCCAGCCGCGATCTTCGCGGCCAGATCGCTGACCAGGACCTGCGGCCCGTCGCCGCCGACGCTGGTTCGCAGCGTCTGCGCGGGCGCGATGCCCAGGCGCGCGGCGACGAGCGCCCCCGGGTCCGCCCAGCGGCGCGACGCGATGTCGACCACTCCGAGCGATCCGGCGCGGCGCAGCAGCGCGTCGCCCGGCCCGGCGTCCTGCGCGGCCGCCGTCACGACCTGCGCGCACATCTCGATCGGGTCGGGCGGGCTCCCGTCACGCCAGCTGTGCTGCGCGACGCCGACGATGACCGGGGTCCGGGGATCGAGGCTCATGCGGCGCGCAACCCTACCCGCGCGCGAACGCGACCCAGTGGGTTCTCTCGGGATGTCGGGCCCGGGATCTCAGGTCATGCGCCTCGAGAAGACCCACTAGCCTCGAAGTGGTGCCCTCGCCCTCCCCGAGCGAGTCGGTGCGCCGCAACGACGCGCTCGACGGGCTGCGCGGGGTCGCCGCGCTGACGGTCGTCGTCTTCCACGCATGGCTCTACACGCGTGCGGACGTGCGCGCGGTCGGCGCCGACGGAGCCCTCGACCGTGCGCTCGGCGAGATGCGCGTCGGCCTAGTGCTGTTCTTCGTGCTCTCGGGCTTCCTGCTGTTTCGCCCGTGGGTCCGGGCCAGGCTCGGAAAGGCGGCCGGCGGCAGCGCGGCGGACGGCGGCGAGGCACGCGAGCCACTCCCCGATCTGGCGCGCGGGCCGCGTCTGGCCACCTACGCGATCCACCGCATCGGCCGCATCGTCCCGGCCTACTACGTGGCGATCGCCGGCTCGGCGCTGCTGCTGTGGCCGCTCGCGGGCGAGCCGGGCGTGCGCCTGCCGCCGCTCGAGCAGCTGCCGCTGTTCCTCGTCTTCGCACAGAACCAGAGCGCCCAGACGGTGATGACGCTCGACCCGCCGATGTGGACGCTCGCCGTGGAGGCGAGCTTCTACGCGCTGCTGCCGGCGCTCGGCTGGATCGCGCTCCGCGCGCGCCCGACGCGGCTGGGCCAGTCGATCGTCCCGCTGACGCTGCTCGCCGCGGGCGTCGTCTTCAACGCGCTGCTGGCCCGGCAGGCGCTTCCGTCGATGACGCTCTCCAAGAGCCTGCCCGCGATGGCGCCCTACTTCGGGCTCGGGATGCTCGCCGCGGTCCTGGTCCACGGACGCACGCCGGACCGGCGCGGCGCGCTCGCGCTGCTCGCCGGCGGAGCCGCGCTGGTGCTCGCCGACGCCTGGGTCCACTCCTCACTCGTCAGCGGCTCGGACCTCGCCTTGCGGATGCGCGTGATCCGTGACCTGCCCGCCGCGGTCGGCTTCGCAGCGCTCGTCGCCGTCGCCGCGACGACCGCGCCGCGGGCTCTCGCCTGGCGCCCGCTCGCGTGGACCGGCGTCGTCTCCTACGGTCTGTACCTGTGGCACGTCCCGATGCTGCTGGTGCTGCGCGCCAACGGCCTGCTGCCGGCGTCGACGCTTGCGGCCACCGCGATCGACCTGCCACTGTCGCTGCTGCTCGGCTGGCTCAGCTTCCGGCTCATCGAGCGCCCGGCGATCAACTGGAGCAGACGCACGCGACTGCTCGGCGCCAACCGCGAGCAGCGCGTCAGGACGCCTGCGCCGCGAAGCGATGCATCAGCTCGCGGCCGTACGCCATCCATGGCGCGAGCCTCGTGCTGAGATCGCCGAAGGCCAGCGCCGCATCGCGGTCAGGCGAGTCGCCGCCGGCCTTCCCTCGCGTGTCGTCGATCCAGCCCGCCACGATCGCGCGGGTCACCTCGGGGTGGTACTGAACCCCCCACGCACAGCCGATCCGGAAGGCCTGCAGGCAGCCCTCGCTGTGGGCCAGCAACGCGGCCCCGGACGGCGGCTGCGCGACGTAGTCGTGCCACTGGAAGGCGCTGAAACGTGGCGGGCCGAAGCCGATCACAGGGTCGGCGCGCCCGGACTCCGTAAGTGAGACGTCGTACCAGCCGACTTCCGGTGAGGGCGCCCGCACGACCTCGCCGCCCGCGGCCTGCGCGAGCAGCTGCGCGCCGAGGCAGACACCGAGCAGCGGGCGCCCACCGTCAAGCCAGGCGGCGATCAGCGAAAGCTCCCGGTCGAGGTAGGGGAAGCGATCGCGCTCGCAGACGTTCTGGTCGCCGCCGAGCACGATCAGCGCGTCGTACGCGGCAAGTCCGCGCGGTGGCTCGGCGCTCGTGGCCGGCGACCACTCCTCCAGGACGTGCCCGTCGCTGCGCGCCGCCTCGTCGAAGACGCCGCTCGTGCCGCCGGCGGGATGCGTGAGAACCAGGATGCGCGCCATCAGGCCCGCGCCTCAGGCAGCGATCGCGACGACACGTAGCCGACGAACGCGCCCGCCATGCAGCAGGCTGCGGCCGCGTAGAAGGCCGCCGGGTAGTTCTCGCCGCCGCCGAGCGAGGCGATGAGCCCCGCGAACGGAGCGCCGAGCCCCACCCCGAGGTCGAAGAACGCCGTGAACGCGCCGAGCGCCGCTCCGCGCCGCTGCTCGTCGACGCGCCGCGTAACTAGCAGCGCGAGCGACGGGAACAGCAGCGACATCCCAGCGCCCATCACGACGGCTCCGGTGAGCGCGAGCGGGAAGGTCTGCGCAGCGCCGATCAGCGCGAGCCCGCAGGCCTGCGTGATGCCTGCGCCGAACGCGCTGCGCCGCGGCCCGATGCGGTCCGGCAGCGTCCCGAGGAGCAGGCGCGTGGCGACGACCGTCCCCGCGAACACGATGAACACGGTGGCTCCGCTCCCGATCCCGCGCTTGTCCAGAAGCAGCACCACGAAGGCGGCCATCGTCCCGTATCCGACGTTCGCCAGCGCGAGCGCGATCCCCGGCCGCACCGCCGGCCCGGGAACGAAGCCGCCGGCCGTGGCGACCTGCTCGGTGACCTGCTGCGGCCGCGCAGGCCCCGGCTCGACGCCGAGCGCGACGAGCAGCCCCGCTACCGGCGCGATCGTCGCGAACGCCCAGACGGCGTCGTAGCCGCCGAGCGCGTAGGCGCCCTCTCCGATCAGCGCGCCGAAAGCCAGCCCGCCCCAGATCGCCAGCCCGAAGATCCCGATCGCCTGCCCGCGGCGCTGCTCGGGCGCGAGGTCGACGACCCATGTGACCCCGGCCGTGAAGACCCAGCCGTCGCCGAAGCCGACCGCGAGCCGCGCGACGATCAGCCCGGCGACGCCCAGCGGCAGGAACAGCATCGCTCCGGCGACTGCGCAGACCGCGAGGCCGACGAGATGCACCCATTTGCGCCCGCGCGTGTCGGCCAGGCGCCCGCCGATCGGTCGCCCCACGAAAGCGGTGAGAGCGAACGCCCCGACTACGATGCCGACGGCCACGTCACCGGCGCCGATCGGTCCCTTGACGTACCGTGGCAGGACTGGAAGCACCGCGCCGATCGCCAGGAAGCACAGCAATGTCGCGCAGAAGACACCCAGGAACGAGGCCAGCGCGGGACGCTCTGAGCGCGTCGCGCGCAGGCGATCCAGCCGCGTCGCGCCGACGTTCATCGGGGGCACGTTAGCGGCGCTGGGATCGCGCTACACTGCCCGTCTCGACTCGCCCGGGGCGGGTCGTTTCTCTGTCCCGGGCCGAATTCGAAGCCGTACCCCTCGACCGGAGTCACACATGGCCCGTGGCGACGTGCGCATCGCTATCACCCTCGCCTGCGAGGAGTGCAAGCGGCGCAACTACCAGACCAACAAGAGCAAGCGCAACACACCCGATCGCATCACGCTGCGCAAGTACTGCCGCTGGTGCCGGACGCACACGTCCCACAAGGAGACCCGCTAGCCGGGATCTGGGACTGTGGGCCGTGATCGAAAGCGCGCCAAGCAGCGCCGGGCTCGCCGGGCGCTGCAGGGCGACGGCGTAAAGCCCTCGCAGCCCGCACGGGAGGACATCCCGGGCGAGCTCGAGCACGCCTCCGGTGAGGTAGACCAATTTGAGGCCGCGCTCGTCGCCGGCGCGGACGGCGAGCCCGCAGCTGACGGCGCGACCGACGGCCAGGGTGGAATCGAGCATCCTGAGGAGCTCAGCGACGCTGCGTTCGAGCAGCTCGAGGACCGCGTCGACGACGGCGAGGTCGATGAGCGTGAGCTGGATCGCATGGCGCAGAGCGCCGCGGTTGTCACACCCGCGTCCGCCACTGCGCCGACGAAGAAGGGCCCCGCACGCTTCATCGCCTTCCTGCGCGCCTCGTGGGCCGAGCTGCAGCGCGTGCAGTGGCCCGACCGCCGCCAGGTTGGTCAAGCCACCGCCGTCGTCCTTGGCTTCGTCGTCGTGGCCGGCGCGTACCTCGGCCTGGCTGACGTGGTCGCCAACGAGATCGTCGACTTCCTGATCTGAGCTGACCTATGTATCGCTGGTACGTCGTCAACACAAAATCCGGGCACGAGAAGAAGGTCAAACAGAACCTCGAGCACCGCATCGTCTCACTCGGCCAGTCGCGCGCCGTGCGGCAGATCGTCGTCCCGACGGAGACCGTCTCGGAGATGAAGGAAGGCCAGAAGGTCTCCACCGAGAAGCGCACGATGCCCGGCTACGTGCTCGTCAACATGGACCTCACCGACGACTCGTGGACGCTCGTCAAGGGCACCCCCGGGATCACCGGCTTCGTCGGCGCCTCCAACGAGCCCGTGCCGCTGACCCAGTCCGAGGTCGACCGGCTGATGCACCGCGAGGTCGCTCAGAAGGTCGCGACCAAGGCGCAGTTCTCGATCGGCGAGTCCGTAAAGGTCGTCTCCGGTCCGCTTTCGGACTTCTCCGGCGAAATCTCGGAGATCAACCAGGACGCCTCGAAGCTCAAGGTCCTCGTATCGATCTTCGGCCGCGACACACCGGTCGAGGTCGGCTTCGACCAGGTCAAGAAGATCTAGCTCCGTCCCCCCTCTACTCTGCGAAGAAGCTAATGGCGAAGAAGGTCCTCACAAAGATCAAGCTCCAGGCCCCAGGCGGCGGAGCCACCCCGGCCCCGCCGGTGGGTCCCGCGCTCGGTCAGCACGGCATCAACATCATGGAGTTCTGCAAGGCGTTCAACGCCCAGACGCAGGACCAGGCTGGTGTGACGATCCCCGTCGTCATCACCGTCTACGAGGATCGCTCGTTCACCTTCGTGACGAAAACGCCGCCCGCCGCGGTGCTGATCAAGCAGGCGATCAGCCTCGAGAAGGGGTCGGGTGAGCCGAACCGCGTCAAGGTCGGCCAGATCTCACAGGCCCAGCTGCGTGAGATCGCCGAGAAGAAGTTCCAGGACCTGAACGCAAACGACGTCGACGCGGCCGCGAAGATCATCGCCGGCACTGCGCGCTCGATGGGCGTGGAGGTGGTTTGACGTGACTACGAAGCACACCAAGGGATTTCTCGCGGCCCGCGAGAAGGTCGACCGTGAGCGCGAGTACGAGCCGGTCGACGCGATCGGCCTGGTCCAGGAGTGCAAGCGCGCCTCGTTCGACGAGTCGGTCGAGGTCCATGTGCGCACCGGCCTCAACGTGCGGCACGCCGACGAGCAGCTGCGCGGCACGATCGCGCTGCCTCACGGCTTGGGCAAGGAGGTCACGATCGTGGTCTTCGCCCAAGGAGACAAGGCGCGCGAGGCCGAGGAGGCCGGCGCTGACGTCGTCGGCGCCGAGGACCTCGCCAAGCGCATCGAGGAAGGCTTCACGGACTTCGACGTTGCGATCGCTACGCCGGACCTGATGCCCGTCGTCGGCCGCCTCGGCCGCGTACTCGGGCCGTCGGGAAAGATGCCCAACCCGAAGGTCGGAACGGTGACGATGGATGTCGCCAAGGCCGTCGAAGAGGCCAAGGCCGGCAAGGTCGAGTACCGCACCGACCGCAACGCGATCGTCCACCTCGTGATCGGCAAGGCGAGCTTCCCCGGGCAGCAGCTGCTCGAGAACTACGCAGCCGTCATGGACGAGCTCACCCGCGCGCGGCCGTCTGCCGCGAAGGGCAAGTACATCAAGTCGATCACGCTCGCTTCGACCATGGGTCCTGGCGTCAAGGTCGATCCCACTCGACTCCGCGACATCCTGGAGGCCTCGCCGGCCGCGGCGTAGCCAAGGAATCGCGCCACCGCAGACCTCCGGCGAGCCGCGACGGCGGCTGGAAGCCCGGACGAGGAGGCTCATGAACCGAGACCAAAAAGCAGCGGCGGTCGCAGAGATCGCCGACCAGATGAGGGAGTCCGACGCCGTCTTCGCCGTCGACTACCGCGGCATCAGCGTCACGCAGATCGCGGACGTCCGCGCCATGCTGCGCGAGTCCGACGCGACCTTCCGGGTCGTCAAGAACTCGCTCACCGAGCGGGCCGCCGACGACGCCGGGGTGGAGGGCCTGAAGGCGCTCCTCGCCGGTCCGACTGCGCTCACGTTCGTGCGCGGCGATGCGGCGAGCGCGGCCAAGGCGATCGCGACGTTCAACAAGGAGACGCAGCTCCTGGTGTTCAAGGGCGGCGTCATGAACGGCGAGTCGCTCGAGGCATCGCAGATCCAGGCGATCGCGAAGCTTCCCACGCGCGACGTCCTGTACAGCCAGCTCGTAGGCGTCGTTGCGGCGCCGATCACGGGCCTGGTGCGTGGCCTGGGCGGCCTGCTCGGCGGTCTCGCCATCGCGCTCGGCCAGCTCCAGCAGAAGAAGGAGTCCGGCGAGGCGCCGGCGGGCGAGGCGCCCGCAGCTGCCGCCGTCGAGGCTCCCGCGGAGGAGGTTCCCGCGGAGGACGCGCCGGAGGCTGAAGCCGAGGCGCCGGCAGCCGAGGCGCCGGCAAACGAGGCCCCAGAGACACCCGCCGCGGAGGCTGACGCCGACGCCGGTGACGAGACCACTTCAGACAACGAGAACGAGGCGGACGCTTCGGCCTAGTGCCGAGCTCGCCGAAGCGACCACTCACAGGAGGCAGTAACCGATGGCAACCAGCACCCAGGATTGGATCGAAGAGCTCAAGGGCATCTCCGTGCTCGACCTCTCCGAGCGCATCAAGGCGCTCGAGGAGGAGTTCGGCGTGTCGGCGACCGCCGTTGCGGCAGCCGCTCCGGCGGCCGGCGGCGCAGAAGCCGCCGTGGAAGAGGAGTCCTCGACGGTCGACGTGGTCCTCACCGCGGCCGGCGACAAGAAGATCCAGGTCATCAAGGTCGTCCGTGCGGCGACCGGCCTCGGTCTCAAGGAGGCCAAGGCGCTCGTCGACGAGGCTCCGAAGGCCATCAAGGAGGGCATCGAGCGCGACGAGGCCGACAAGCTCAAGCAGGAGCTCGAGGAGGCCGGCGGCAGCGTCGAGCTGAAGTAGCCGGCTCCGCCGTCAGGCGGACCCAAAGCCGTGACGAAGGGCGTCCCACGGGGCGCCCTTCGTCGTGGCCGAATGCTTAAGGCGCTCAGGTGTCACTGCGGAACTGGATGTCGCCGACCAACACAGGAGGTTGTCCCGTAGCTCGTAGAACTTCGTAGGTGGCGGTCCCTCGCCTCGTCCGGTCCCGTTGGGACCGTGGCGAGTTGCGAGACAAGTCCACCGAGACGAAGGGACCGCCATGAGGACCGTA
>Ga0247727_10002248_pt1 | contig 44513 bp, 49 predicted proteins | sample WisWelCaveWW1625_FD_202498 | JGI IMG/M metagenome (GOLD analysis project Ga0247727, IMG submission 202498) | Biofilm microbial communities from Wishing Well Cave, Virginia, United States - WW16-25 | ecosystem: Environmental > Aquatic > Deep subsurface > Groundwater > Cave microbial mat | place...
GCAGCAAGTCCGTTTTTACGTATTATTGGCCGGGCGCTGTACGCATTCCCGAAGCTGTTTCCGCTCCGATCAAAAACGTTTCGCATACCATTGAGACTACGGTTGAGTTAAAGGGGAATGAAGAGGGGGTGATTGTGGCCTGCGGCGGTATTAATGGCGGCTACACGTTATTTATTAAAGATCACAAACTGCATTGAGAATACAATTTCTTTAACTCTGCGCGGTATTCAGTCGTATCGCCCAAATTACCGACAGGAAAAGTCGACCTGAAATTCGACTTCATCAAAACCGGACCGCTTAAGGGAACAGGGGAACTGTATGTGAACGCTGAGAAGGTGGCAGAAGGCGGCATTGATCAAACCGTTCCTGGCACTTTTTCCTTGAGTGAATCCTTTGACCTTGGTGTGGACAACGGCACGCCCGTTTCCAATAATTACAAAACAAAAGACCATTTCCCCTTCACCGGCGAGCTGGACAAGCTGACCATTACACTCAATCGCGGATAAAAACTACTACACTGGAACATTAATTTTTACCAACATGTCATCCCCGAAAGCTTTAATCGGGGATCCATGGATTCCCGCTTTTCCGCCACACTGGCGGACGGACCCGCCGTGAAGTTTGGCGGGCGCGGGAATGACAAAGAGTTTTTGTTAGGCGCTCTAACAAAATATCAACAACCAAACAACTCTAAAAGGAGAAGATATATGAAGAAACAAATTATTCAACTGTGTTCTTTAATGGTTGCGGCATTGATGCTGGTTCCGGCGTCGTCTTTTGCGCAGGAAGAAGCGATTGCAGGTAAGAAACCAAACATCGTTATCATCTGGGGTGATGACATCGGCCAATCTAATATCAGCGCCTACTCGCACGGCGTCATGGGCTACCAGACGCCCAATATCGACCGAATCGCGAAGGAAGGCATGATGTTCACCGACTACTATGCCGAGCAAAGCTGCACCGCAGGCCGGGCGTCGTTCATTACCGGCCAGTCCGGTTTGCGCACGGGTATGACCAAAGTTGGTTTACCAGGCGCGACGTTGGGCCTGCAGAAAGAAGACCCGACAATTGCCGAGATGCTCAAACCTCTTGGTTATGCCACCGGCCAGTTTGGCAAGAATCACCTAGGCGATCGAAACGAGTTTCTGCCCACGGTGCATGGTTTTGATGAGTTCTACGGTAATCTTTACCACCTGAATGCGGAAGAAGAGCCGGAATTACCGGACTATCCTAAAGATCCCGCGTTCCGTGCAAAGTTTGGCCCCCGCGGCGTGATGGATTGCAAGGCTTCGGAGACCGACGATGAAACCGTGGAGCCGCGTTTCGGCAAGGTCGGCAAGCAGGTGTGCACAGACACAGGTCCCCTGACCAGGAAGCGGATGGTGACGGTCGATGACGATATTGCTAACCGTGCCGTGGATTTCATCAAGCGGCAGAATGAGGCTGGCAAGCCGTTCTTCGTTTGGGTGAACACCACCCACATGCATTTCCGCACTCACACCAAGCCGGAAAGCATCGGCCAGTCGGGACGTTGGCAGAGCCCGTATCATGACACCATGATTGACCACGACAAGAATGTCGGCGAGGTCCTCAAGGTGCTGGACGACCTGGGTATTGCAGATAACACCTTTGTCATGTACTCGACCGACAATGGTCCCCACATGAACAGCTGGCCGGACGGAGGCATGACACCGTTCCGCAACGAGAAAAATTCAAACTGGGAAGGAGCCTATCGAGTCCCTGCGATGGTTCGCTGGCCGGGCAAGATCAAACCGGGCAGTGTGTCCAACGAGATGATTGCTCACCACGACTGGCTGCCGACGCTGTTGGCCGTAGCGGGTGACACCGAGGTGACAGAAAAACTGCTCAAGGGCTACCAAGTCGGAGACATGACCTACAAGGTCTATCTGGATGGTAACAACCTCGTGCCTTACCTGACTGGGCAAGCCGCGAAGAGCCCGCGGGAATCATTCCTGTACGTCAACGACGACCAGCAATTGGTCGGCCTGCGCTACGACAACTGGAAGTTCGTGTTCATGGAGCAGCGGGTTGAGGGAACTCTGCGCATCTGGGCAGAGCCCTTCGTCACCTTGCGGATCCCGAAGATCTTCAATCTTCGTACCGATCCGTACGAACGCGCGGACATCACGTCGAACACCTACTATGACTGGCTTTTAGATCACGCCTTTCAGCTTGTTCCTGCACAGGAGTTCGTAGGTCAGTTTCTGATGACCTTCAAGGACTACCCGCAGCGGCAGAAGGCAGCCAGCTTCAACATGGATGAAGTTTTTGAGAAATTGAAGAAGCCGTGAATGTGAACGCGGGACAGTAAAGCGAGAGGAGTCACAACCATGAAAACGATAAGACTTATTGCATCCACAATACTGGCAACGTTCACACTGGCCCTGCATGCTCAAGCCGCCGACCCGCTTCCGTCATGGAACGACGGTCCGGCCAAGCAGTCGATCGTGGACTTCGTGGTAAAAGTGACAGATGAAGCCTCTCCGGATTTTGTGCCGGTGCCGGAACGCATCGCCACCTTCGACAACGACGGCACGCTCTGGTGCGAACAGCCGGTGCCCGTTCAGTTGTACTTCACCCTCGACCGCGTGAAAGCACTCGCACCGCAGCATCCCGAATGGAAGGACCAGGAACCGTTCGCCTCACTGCTCAAGGGCGATATCAAAACCGCGCTTGCGGGCGGTGATCACGCGCTCCTCGAACTCGTATTGGCCACGCACACGGGCATGACCACCGACGAGTTTGCGCAGATCGTGAAGGACTGGATCGCCACCGCGAAACATCCGAAGACCGGCAAACTCTTCACCGAAATGGTCTATCAGCCGATGCTCGAATTACTCGCTTACCTGCGGGCGAACGGTTTCAAGAACTTCATCGTTTCTGGCGGCGGCATCGAGTTCATGCGCCCGTGGACGGAGCAGGTTTATGGGATTCCGCCTGAGCAAATCGTCGGGTCGAGCATTAAGACAAAATTCGAATTGCGTGATAGCAAATCGGTGTTAGTACGTCTGCCAGAACTGAATTTTAATGACGACAAAGGCGGCAAACCTGTCGGCATCAATCAGCATATCGGCCGCCGGCCGATCGCTGCATTCGGAAACTCTGTCGGCGACCAGCAAATGCTGGAATACACGCAGGGCGGTAGCGGCGCGCGATTTGAACTGTTGGTTTTGCATGATGACGCGGAGCGCGAATTTGCCTACGGTCCGGCGCGCGGATTACCGGATGCCAAACTGAGCGCTTTTACGCCCGCGCTTGATGAGCATGCGAAGAAAGATCGCTGGACCGTTGTCAGTATGAAAGAAGATTGGAATACCGTTTTTCCAAACGTTCAGTCTGAGATTACCGCCATTGACATCCTGCTGCAGCCGAATGCCACGATGCTCAAACATGCCGAAGCCAATAACGCCCGCCTGCTCGAAGTTTTTTCGGAAGGCTTCGCGTTGGATGCGACGCACACTCCTCACATCACAATGCTCCAGTGTTTTGTCCGCACGGCGGATCTCGACAAGCTTTATGCCGTTGTAGAAAAAATTCTTGCTGCGGCCAACGTGAACGCCATGAAGCTGGAAGCTTTCAAACTTTACTATATCCCGGCCGGGGGCGGGCTGGGGGTCGCCGGCATTGTCGCGAAGCCTACGCCGGAATTACTCAAGCTGCAAGCGGACATCATTGCCGCCGTGGAGCCGTTTAACTTGAGAGGCGGACCCATCGGCGCATTCACCGCCGGGCACGATAATCCCACCATCGACGCGGCCATCATCAAGTATGTGTCCACGTTTGAGCAGACTGCGGCGGGCGAGCACTTCAATCCGCACGTCTCGACCGGGAACGCGCCGACAGCGTATCTCGACAGGATGATCGCCGAACCGTTCGAGCCCTTCACATTTTCACCTGCGGGCGCGGCGGTTTACCAACTCGGTCCGTTTGGCACGGCAGCAAAGAAGCTCAAAGAATGGGATTTAAAGTCCTGAGCCGTCGAATGGCTGCGTAAATCGGTTCTTTTCATGGGTGCGGTTGGGTTGTTTTTTAAATTATTTAAACAAGAAAAAGAGAGGATTAAAATGAAAAAAATCATCGGAGCATCCTTGCTGTTATTTGCCGTTCTAACCTTGCTGCCGGGTGCCGCTTCGGCGTTGCCGGCGATTTTTGACCGCAGGCCCGCCGAAGAGCAGCGGGAGTCAATTCTTAGCCGCTCTGATGAAGTTCTCGCGGCCCTTTATAAAAGCGAGCCGCAAGCAAAATCCGCAGTTGAGCAAGCCTACGGATATGCCACATTCAGTAATTTTGGAGTAAAAATATTTTTTGCAGGAAGCGGGACAGGCCGCGGACTGGCGATCAATAATAAGACAAAAGAGAAAACTTTTATGAATATGGCAGAGCTTCAGGCAGGGCTCGGACTCGGCATAAAAAAATTTATGCTGATCTGGGTCTTCGAGACCGAGCAGGCTTTTAACAAATTTGTGAATTCCGGATGGGAACTTGGAGGGCAGGCGTCTGCCGCTGCCAAGGCAGGCGGCAAGGGAGGTTCTTTTCAGGGGGCAGTTAAGGTGGCCTCGGACATATGGCTTTACCAGCTGACCGATGCGGGGCTTGCCGTGGAGCTGACGGCCACAGGGACAAAATATTATAAAGACAACGATCTCAATAATAAATAATGGGTAAACTCATCACCCGAACAGTTTATGGAGCAAAGGGGGGTAGACGCTTGAAGACAAGGGGCATCAATAAACGGGATGTTGAATGGACTCGGGTTTGTAGGAAAATGATGAGCGATAGTGTTCAGGTGAGAGTCCCTCGGGCATTCCTTCCGATCTTGGCCCTCTTTTTTCATCATGTCTCTGATGCGATGGGGGGAGACGACCGCCCCGATCATGGGCTTGCAAAGATGAGGCAAGGCCGCGAACATTACAGGCCTCCCTTTTATTTTCTCTATGGAAAGCTTAAACGAGCTGAAAAGAGAATGAGTGAATCCGCTCTTCGTAAGGCTGTTGGTCTTTTTCAGCGATATCTTGAACTTTCGGAAGATCGAGACCGTCACTTCCGCGAGAAGTTAATCCGTGGTTCGATAACGCCGGGACGCCGGATATCGAGAAAGTAAAATGTCTAAACCAAACAACCACTGAAAAGACACAATTATGAAAACCGAAAAAATGAAAACGAAATAGGGTATGCGAGGGTGGACATTTAACCAATTTGTAGTATACTACTAAATAGTTAAACTTATTAGGAGCATCATCCAGTATGGTTATTCGTAGAATCTTGCAAATAAACCTTCCCAAAAAGCAGTCTGCTTTTCTTTGGGGGCCTCGAAAAACAGGTAAAACAACTTATTTAAAAACCCATTTTCCAAAAAGTTTAGTGTACGACTTCCTGCAAACAGACAAGTACCTGGAGTTTTCTAAAAGACCCGCCTTGTTAAGAGAGGAGCTGCTGACAAAAGCTCCTGAGATCTTAAAAAATCCAGTGATCTTAGATGAGGTGCAGAAAATCCCAAAGATATTAGACGAGGTCCATGGGTTAATTGAAAATCATTCTCTTCAGTTTATCCTCTGCGGTTCAAGCGCCCGAAAACTAAAACGAGGCCAGGCTAATCTGCTAGGAGGGAGGGCTTGGCGATATGAGCTGTTTCCCCTGGTCTATCCTGAAATTAAAAATTTTGATCTTTTGAGGGTATTGAATCACGGATTGATCCCAAGGCACTATCTCGAAGAAAATGCTAAAAAATCACTTTTGGCGTATGCCCAGGACTATCTTAAAGAGGAAGTGTTTGAAGAAGGGCTTGTTCGAAATATTCCTGCATTTTCAAGGTTTTTCGATGCGATGGGGTATTCCCACGGAGAAATGATCAATTATTCTAATATTGCGAGGGACTGTAGCATTGATTCAAAGACGGTGAAAGAATATTTTCAAATTTTGTCTGACACACTTCTTGTGACTCTTTTAGAGCCCTTTAAAATACGGCAAAACCGGCAGGTGATCAGTAAAGCGCCGAAGCTTTATCTTTTTGATGTGGGTGTTGCGGGTGTTTTGACGCGCCGCACTCTGGAAGAAGAGCGAGGGGAGGCGTTTGGAAAAGCGTTCGAACATTTTATTTTTATGGAGCTAAAAGCGTATCGCTCCTACCGGGATTTGACTTTCCCCGTTCATTACTGGAGAACTAAAACCGGCGCCGAGGTGGATTTTATTCTCGGGAAAGCAGAAGTTGCGATCGAAGTAAAAGGTTCAGGGAAAGTACATAGCTCCGACTTGAAATCTTTGGCTATTTTTCGTGATGAATTTTCTCCCAGGCAAGCCATTCTGGTTTGTAACGAAAAATCAGAGCGTGTCGTAAGCAAGATCCGCATTCTTCCGTGGAGGATTTTTCTTGAAGAACTCTGGCAGGGAAAGATCATAAAGTGAAGAAAACTTTCAGCAAGGCCATTGCCCTGGGCGAAGTATTAATGGTGAAATGACCAAACCGATCAACCAAAGAAAGGACACAACCATGAAAACCAAATATTACGAAATCTTTATCACTGCCGCGCTGATTTGCGCCAGCCTCGCGCTGGTGATCGGCGGCTTTAGTCACGCCGCTTTGGCGCAAGAAGGGCTTCCCATGAAAGAAGATTTCCCTGCCAAGAAATCCGAATACTCGCCCTACGCCGGGCGCAGCTTCCCGACCCGTGTCCTGTGGGGCGACACGCACCTTCACACTGCCGTCTCGGTCGATGCGGGCACCATGTGCCGGGTCGGGCAGGAGGATGCCTTCCGGTTCGCGCGCGGCGAGGAAATTTCTACCACTTACGGACTGCGCGCTAAACTTTCCAGGCCGCTGGACTTCCTTGTCATATCTGATCATGCCGAGATGTATGGTCTTATGCCGCAATTGCTCAGCGGTGATCCCGAGATCCTCGCCACCGAGAAGGGGCGGAAGTGGTATGACGCGCTGAAGAGCGGCGATCGGGACAAAGTTTTCGCGACGGCCATGGAGATCGTGGCCTCGCTGTCTACCAAAGAGGTACCTATCAAGAGCGACAAGGCCGTACGTAACGCCTGGCAGGCCTACACCGCCCTGGCTGACAAATATAACGAGCCCGGACGCTTCAGCGCGATCATCGGTTTTGAATACACCACCATGGGCGGCAACAATCTCCACCGCAACATTCTCTTCCGCGGTAACTCCAGTGTGGCGAACCTCACCTTGCCTTACTCCCAGTTCCACAGTCAAAATCCGGAAGACCTCTGGGCGTATCTGGCTGATTTCGAAAAGCGGACGGGAGGCGAGGTGCTGGCCATCCCGCACAACGGCAACCTGAGCAATGGCCGCATGTTCTCGGTTGAAACGTTTGATGGCAAGCCCTACTCGAAGGAGCTGGCGCTGATGCGGGCGCGATTCGAGCCAATCGTCGAAGTCACCCAGATCAAGGGCGACAGCGAAGCGCATCCCGCCCTCTCGCCGAACGATGAGTTCGCCGACTATGAGAAGTGGGACAAGGCCAACCTCAACGGCACCGAGGTGAAGAAGCCTGAGATGTTTCAATACGAATACGCCCGCGAAGCCCTCAAAAATGGACTTTTGCTGGAACGCAAACTTGGCGTGAATCCCTTCAAGTTCGGCATGATCGGCAGTACGGATGCGCACACTGCCATGGCGGCGGTCGAAGAGGAAAACTTTTTCGGCAAACACTCCGGCGTCGAACCCGGGCCGCATCGCTGGGAGCATGTCGTCATCGAGTCGCCTGATCCCAAATATACCGTCAAGGGCTGGCAGCAAGCGGCCGCCGGTTATGCCGGTGTTTGGGCAACTGAGAATACGCGCGAAGCGATTTTCGACGCCATGAAGCGCAAGGAAACTTATGCCACGACAGGCCCGCGCATGGTGATTCGCTTTTTCGGCGGATGGGATTTCACTGCGGCTGACGCCGAGTCGCGTCTTCCGGCCGGGGTCGGCTACGCCAAAGGTGTTCCCATGGGCGGCGATTTGCCAAAAGCTACGGGCGGGAAGTCTCCGAGCTTTCTCGTCGCCGCGCTGAAGGATTCCTATAGTGGTAACCTCGATCGAATCCAGATTATCAAAGGCTGGCTGGATGAAGACGGCAAGACTCACGAGAAAATTTATGACGTCGTTTGGAGCGACGACCGCAAGCCCGATGCGGACGGAAAAATTCCACCGGTCGGAAATACGGTTGATGTAAAAAATGCGACGTGGAAAAATACCATCGGTTCTCCGGAACTTAGCACCGCCTGGACGGATCCGGATTTCAACGCGACGCAACCCGCGTTTTATTACGCCCGCGTCATCGAGATCCCCACACCGCGCTGGACCGCTTACGAAGCGCAGCGTTTCGGAATCACGATGTCGGAAGACGTTCCGATGATGACGCAAGAACGCGCCTACACTTCGCCGATCTGGTACACACCCTGAGCCTATCGAAGGGTATACGCCGGAGAAATAATTTAAGTAAGGGAAGAAAGAAATATGGTTTTAAAAAAAATCGCCAAAGAACCGCTCCTGCATTTTCTTTTGCTAGGCGCAGCGCTGTTCATAGCCTATGGCCTAATGTCCAAACCCGGCAGTGGTGCACCTGGGAAAATTGTCGTGACCGTGGGACAGATCGAGCATCTTGCGGCCGGCTTTGCGAAGACCTGGCAGCGGCCGCCCACTGGCGAGGAGCTCAAGGGTTTAATCGACGACTGGGTGCAGGATGAAATTGCGACGCGTGAAGCGATGGCATTGGGGTTAGACAAGGACGATACTGTCATTCGCCGCCGTCTGAGGCAAAAAATGGAGTTCGTGTCCGAGGATGTCGCCGCCCAAACTGAGCCGACCGACGCTGACTTGAACGCATATCTGCAGGCGCACCCTGATTCGTTCCGCATCGAACAACGGTTTACATTCCGCCATGTATATCTTGATCCGGAAAAACATGGCGCGAATCTCGCGCGCGACACTGCGCGATTGCTTGCGCAGTTGAAACAGTCCGGCGGCGAGGCTGATATTTTAGTTCTGGGAGATTCATTCCTGCTGGGGAATGACTTTGCGGCGGTGCCGGCCAGCGAAATCCGGAAACAGTTCGGGGAAAAGTTCGCTGAAAAACTTTCTGGACTTCCGTCCGGTGAGTGGCAGGGGCCGGTCGAATCCGGTTACGGAATACATCTTGTTTTTATCACCGAACGCACAGAAGGACGCCAGCCCGCGCTGCCGGACGTGCGCGACGCCGTGCGCCGCGAATGGGACAACGCCCGCCGGCTGGAAGCGAATGAAAAATTCTACCAGAAATTGCTCAAAAAATATGCTGTGAGCGTGGAGAAAGTGAAATGAAACGGGCATTCCTCATACTTGTTCTTATTGTTGCGTCTGCGCCTGACGTGATGGCGCACGAGGTGCGCCCCGCGTATCTCGAACTTCGCCAGGCCGTGCTGGAAACTTACGACGTTCTGTGGAAAGTGCCGGGCCGGGGAGAAAATCTGCGCCTCGGACTCTACGTGGAACTGCCTGTGGGCTGCTCGAACGTCACCGAGCCGCGGGCTTCGATGATCAACAACGCCTTCACCGAGCGCTGGACGGTGAAGTGCGCGGGCGGACTGACTGGCGGCACGATTCACATCACCGGTCTGAGCGCGACGATGACCGACGTGCTCGTGCGTTTGGAACATCTTGATGGCAGCACGCAAGTGACGCGGCTCACGCCGTCTTCTTCTTCGTTTGTTGTAGCCACTGCGCCGCGGACGCTAGAAGTTATTCGAACTTACCTTGTTCTTGGCATCGAACACATTCTTAGCGGCATTGATCATCTCCTGTTCGTTCTCGCGTTGCTCATCATCACGCGCGGCGGTTGGAAGCTGGTCAAGACCGTCAGCGCATTTACCTTGTCGCACAGCATCACGCTCACGGCGGCCACACTCGGTTTCGTGCACATGCCGCAACGGCCGGTCGAAGCGGTTATTGCAATGAGTATTGTTTTTGTCGCAGCAGAGATTGTTCACGCGCGCCGTGGTGTTCCGGGAATTACCGCCCGCGCGCCGTGGATTGTGGCACTCACTTTTGGGCTGATGCATGGTTTGGGCTTTGCGGGCGGGTTAAGCGAAGCCGGTTTGCCGGCGGGACATATTCCCACGGCGCTGTTTTTCTTCAGCCTGGGCGTCGAGGCCGGCCATTTCCTATTCATTGGCGTGGTGCTGTCGCTGATCGCGCTCGTGCGCCGCATCCGCATTCCTTTTCCGCGCTGGGTCGAACTCATGCCGCCCTACGCCATTGGCACCGTGGCGATGTTCTGGGTCATTCAACGTATCGTGGCTTTTTAAACTCGTTCTATATTCTAATTTGTTATAATGATATGTATCATGTATAATCATTTTACAAGATGTGTATTTGTTCCCACGTTATGATAGCAAATCATGCGGAGGCTGGATAAGGATGGATATCAATCAATTACTTGAGCTTGACCGTTTGGCTCGAGATGATGGCCGGAAGTACGAAAAAAAACGTGAAATGTATGAGGATATTTTTAAGGACCAGGGAGCTCATTTCATTGGAATTATTGGACCGCGTGGTGCTGGTAAAACAATTATCCTTAAGCAATTAGCTTTGGTGAATGAGAAATCTTTTTATGTCTCTCTGGATACTATGGACGGGAATCTTTTTGATCTTGTTAAGACTTTGCATGAAACAATGCAAATCAAATTATTTTTATTAGATGAAGTCCATGTTTATTCCCGATTTGAGGCTGATATCAAAAAAATCTACGATGTCCTTGGGATAAGAGTCATTTTTACCAGTTCTACGGCATTAGGCATGTATGAATCAGGCTATGATTTATCCAGGCGTGTTTTGCTTAAAACCCTTTATCCTTTCTCGTTGCGTGAGTACGCGCGATTCAAATACGGGCAGGAGTTTGATGAGATCACTCTTAAGAATATTGTTGACAATAAGATTCCTGGGAGTTGTTTGAAGGCAGGAGAACATTTTTTACCGTATATTCAGGGCGGTCTCATGCCATTTGCTTTGCGCGAACCGCAGCCATTGGCCCTTTTGGAAAATATCCTTAAGACAGTCATCCGTAAAGATATTCCTCGCATTGCTAAACTTTTAACTGACGAGCTTGATAAAATTGAGCACGTTGTCCGTTTTATCGGTCTTTCTGGGGTCGATGGGATTAATTATTCTTCAGTGTCCCAGAATGTCCACATTACGAAGTATAAAGCTGAACAGTACATTACGCTTTTGGAACGAGCTTTTATTTTGCATCAGATCTTTCCAAAGGGAAGCAATGTGTTGAAGGAACCCAAGATTGTTATGGCTTTGCCATACCGTCTATTGTATAGGCCGGTCAATGAAGCTATCGGTGGTTTACGAGAGGACTTTTTTGTAGAAGCGTTTAGAGCGTTAGGCAAAGAAATCTTTTATCTTAAATCCATGCGGGGCCAAAAAACACCGGATTATCTCATTCGTGATCGAGAAGATATCGTTTTCGAAGTGGGCGGTAAAGGGAAAGGAAGAAGCCAGTTTAAGGGTGTGGATGTTCAGAAAAAAATTATCTTTGCGGATGGGTATGATATCTTGGGTACGCGCCGGCCGTTATTTCTCGCCGGGTTACTTAACGGATGAAGAAGGAGTTTTAGATGAGCATAACGACGCGAACGCGATTGGGACCGCCGACCCGCGAGCTGACTTTTTGCGGAATTCGTCCCCGGAATTCTAAAAGCGACATTAAAACCGCGCCTGCTGTTATGAGTGGCTGCGGTTTTTTCATTTACACATTCGGATGACCGATCCCGGCGGCGTTAAATTATGTATTGTAATTAACTAATAAATGAATTACACTTCATAATATGAATGACAGAATTTACAACCTTCTTCAAATACGGGAAGTCTTTCACCTGGAGTTCCTCCGTTGGTTCGGCAGGAAGCTTGAAGGGAACGATTATGCCCTCAAGGGAGGTGTCAATTTAAGGTTCTTCTTTAAGAGTATTCGTTATTCGGAAGATATGGACCTGGATATCCAAAAAGTCGGAGTTGAAAGGGTCACGAAAACCGTCACGGAAATCCTTGCATCCCGCGGGTTCTCCGACAGTCTCAAATCTTTCGGGATTGAGAAGGTGGTTCCGCCGGACATCGCAAAGGCCAAGCAAACCAAAACCACCCAGCGATTTAAAATTCATCTTTTGACGCAAAGCGGGGAAGACCTTTTCACGAAAATTGAATTCTCAAGACGGGGGTTCAAAGGATCCGCGGTTATTGAGTCTGTATCCGCGGAGATTCTTCGCTCTTATAAAATGGCCCCTTTGCTTGTTCCGCATTATGAGGCATCCTCAGCGATAGAACAGAAAATCCAGGCGTTGGCCCAAAGGTCTGTCTTGCAAGCCCGTGACATATTTGATCTATTTCTGCTCCGTTCCCAATGCGAGAAGTCACAGCAAAAGCGCATTGAAGTCGGTAAAGCCGTATTGAAAACAGCTTATGCCAATATTTTCCTCGTCGAGTTTGCTCAATTTCGAGAAAGTGTCGCAGCTTATCTTGGAGCCGAAGATCAAAAAACCTATTCGTCTCAGGAAGTATGGGATGAAATGAAACTTAAGACCGCCGATTTTCTGGAAGATTTGACGCCATGAAAACAAAAAGCTCTCGTAACATCATGGTTTTTGTCAAAAAACTCGGGCGGCCTGTTTTTACCTCTTATGAGCTTGTTACTCTCTCAGAAAAATCTCGCCCTACGGTAACTCAATGCCTGACCCGCTTGGCGGAGCAAGGTCTGCTCACTAAGATATATCGTGGAGTATGGGCAGAACCAGGCCAAAAGCCGCTTTCTCCTTTTGAAATCATTCCTTATTTGTTTCCACGCCAGCGTGTTTATGTCTCATTTATCACGGCGCTTCACTTACACGGAATTGTGGAGCAGATCCCCCAGGTGATCACTCTGGCTTCACTCTCACACACAAAAACTCTGCGCACAAAAGCGGGCGTTTTTTCTGTTCATCAAATGAACCCTGCTTTCTTCGATGGTTTTGGCTGGTACAAGGACAATGGAAGCTTCCTGATTGCCGAACCGGAAAAGGCGCTCATAGACAGTCTCTATCTCTCAAGCCGGAGGAAAAAACAATTTGGGTATTTTCCCGAACTTCGTTTCCCAGCCACGTTCAGTTTTAAGAAAGCGACTCAGTGGGCAGAGCGTATTCGAGAGGAAAAGATACGGACGTATGTACTTCAGAGGCTTAATTTCATAAATACCACGAGTAATATTGACAACGGCTCAATTTCAGAGGAAACATCCAAAATCTAAGATTATTCTGATTGGCTCGAGCGGCATCCCGCTTGAGGAATTTTTCTTGCGCCCCGCGTCGGAGTGGTTCGGCAAGACATAAATACTGAAAGAATTATTGTTTAAATCGGAATAGCTCACAATGTCCCCGGAATTCTGCAGGAGATGGAGATTAAACAGATGATGAAAAAAATAATACCAATGGTTTTATTGCTGGTGTGTATCTTTTCAGGCGTTTCCCGCGCGGAGACGGCACCGGCAAAGCAATCGGCTGCTGAGAGCGATAAGTACGGGCGCGACACGCCGCGGGGGGCCCTTGAAGGATTCCTTAAAGCCGCCGCAGCAAAAGATTATTCCCTGGCCGCCAGGTTTCTGGACCTGCGCTTTTTCAGTGAAGAAGACGCTTTAACCGAAGGCCCGAGATTTGCCCAGAAGTTGAAGCTTATCCTGGATCGTTCACTGCAGACGAAACCTGATCGGTTCAGCCAGGAGCCTGCCGGAAATCTTCAGGATGGTTTGTCTCCTTCCATTGAATTCATAGGGAAAGTCAAAACGCCCGAGAAAAACTATGATGTCCTTTTGCAGCGGATACAGACGGACGAGGGGAAGCTCATATGGAAGATAGCGTCCACGACCGTTGTGCGGATTCCCCGCATGTATGAATACTTGGGTTTTGGCATTCTTGGGAAATATTTTCCCCGCTCCTGGTTTGAAATTTATTTTGCCGGGTTTAGCCTTCCTGAGTTAATCGTCGGACTCAGCATTGCACTCATCGCTTTTTTTCTTACCCTTTTGATCAGCAGGGGATTTCTTTTCTTGATCCGTCTCCTGAAGCTGGAAATCATTATCCGTGTGTTTGACTATGTTAAGAGCCCTGTCTTCCTTCTGATTTGGGCTTCGCTTGGAAGGAACATCTCGCATCCTCTGATTATTAGCGCATCCGGTCGCCGTCTTTACGCATCAAATACAATCCCGCTTATTGCCCTGATATGGTTTGTGCTGCGTTTTTCGGATTATTTGTTTGATAAGTGGATGCTCTATTTGCAGGCCAAAGGCTTAACTGCGGCCGCGTTTCTTGTGCCCCTTGCCAAACGAATCACAAAGATCAGCGCCCTTCTGATTGGCATCACGGTTTGGCTTGAAAATATCGGTTTTCAGGTCACCACCATTCTGGCCGGATTAGGAGTCGGAGGTATTGCGATTGCGCTGGCATCCCAAAAATCGCTTGAGGATATTTTTGGGGCGGTAAGCCTTTTTACGTCGAAGCCGCTTAAAATCGGGGATACGATCCAGGTGGATGACAAGCTCGGCGTCGTCGAGGAAATCGGCCTGCGTTCGACACGCATCCGAACGCTTCAGCGAACCGTGATTGCGATCCCGAACAGCCAGATTGCTTCCATGAAAATAGAAAACCTCAGCAAAAGGGATCAGTTTCTCTTCGATCCGAAAATCGGCGTCCGTTATGAAACATCCCCGGATCAGATCCGTTATTTGCTGATGGCGCTTCGAAAAATGCTGCACGACTGTCCGGACGTGAATCCGGACCCGGCCCGGGTGCGTTTTACGGGTTTTGGGGATTTTTCACTTAATATTGAAGTTTTCGCTTATATTCGAGCGAAGGATTATCAGGCCTATTTGGGAATCGCCGAAGAGCTTAATCTGCGGATCATGGATATTGTCAATCAGGCAGGAACAGGGTTTGCTTTTCCATCGCAAGTCGAGTATGTTACCCAAGATACGGGGCTGAATACCGAGCTCGCCAGGCAGGCCGAAGAAGCCGTCGCAAAACTCCGAAAGGATCAAAAGCTTTAGCCCGCATTTTCTCATCATATCATTTGACAATTCCTCGTTTACAAGGCACCATTCAACTGCTTGTAATTCGGAAGAGCTTACAAAGCGGGAGAAAGGTTAAATCATGAAAGCAACACAAATCCAGGAAAGCCGGCCGGAATTGGTATGGGTGAATATTATTTTCTTTGCAATCACCACAGCCGTCGCGGTCATCGGCGCGCCTTTATACATATATCATTACGGGATCACCTGGCTGGATTGCGTGTTATTCGTTTTTTTCGTTGCGGCGACGGCCATGAGCATTACGGTAGGCTACCACCGGTTATTTGCTCACCGCAGTTTTAATGCGCATCCTTGGGTCGAATTTTTGGTGTTGTTCTTTGGGGCAGCCGCCTTCGAGCAGGCCGCGCTCCGCTGGGCTTCACAGCACCGCGATCATCACCGTTATGTGGATACGGACAAGGATCCCTACAGTATCAAGAAGGGCTTTTTTTACGCGCACATCGGATGGCTGTTATTCTGGAATCATCCTTTAAATCTGGAGAATGCCCCGGATTTATCAAAAAATAAAATGATCGCGCATCAATACCGCTACTATTATCTCTGGTCTGCTCTGTCCGGCATTGTGTTGCCGCTTGTGATCGGTGCCCTGGTTGGTCGTCCCGGAGGAGCCTTGATTTTAATCGTCTGCCTCCGCCTCGCGTTCGTTCATCATTCGACCTTTTGTATTAATTCCGTCTGCCACATGTTCGGCAAGCCGACCTATGATATTTATTCCTCCGCCAAAGATCATTGGTTTGTGGCGTTACTGACTTTCGGAGAAGGCTATCATAATTTTCATCACCGTTTTCCGGGAGATTACCGCAATGCCGTCCGGTGGTACCAATGGGATCCGAGCAAGTGGGTGATTCATTTCCTGAAATTTCTGGGCCTGACAAGTGATTTAAAAAGGGTTTCCACATTTCGCATTCTGGACGCCAAGCTTGCGGCACAGAATCAAAAAGCCCGTGACTGGATCGCAATCAAAGTAGGGAAGCCGCATTTGAGCGATCTTCACCTGACGCTTGACCGCTATTACCAGGAAATTAGGCACAAGCTTTTGGACTGGGAACAAGCTGCTCATCAATATCACACCGTGATTTCTCACCGCATTGATTCCTCGAAATCGGAAATTCAAAGAGCTGCCGTCCTGCAATTAAAATCCGCGCAGGCGCAATTTGAATCGGCACGAAGGCAATGGGAGACTTTACTCCTGCGCCGCCTCGGTTTAGCCCTCCAACAAATATAAAATTAAGGGGACAGCCTTTTCCCCTTCGAGCCCTGTCCGTGAACTCTATCTGAAGAGACTCTATCTGAAGAGACATCCTTGATTATGGCGCCGCAATCTATTATCATTTGTGTACATAAATGATTAAAATTAAAGGGGGCGAAACAATGACCACAGCTGGATGGATTAAGCAGGGTGAACATATTGGTGTCCGCGAACTCCGAGAGAGCCTTTCCAAGGTCTTAAAAAGTCAGAAAGTCTACTTCGTGACCGATCACGGCAAGCCCGTAAGAGCGGACATGCCGTATGAAACCTTTCTCGAAATGCTGGAAATGCTGGAAGAATTAAAAGATAAAACTCTGGTCCAGGAAATCGCCCAGGGCCGCAGGGAGTATCACGAAGGAGGCTGGGTACCTGTAGGCCGCCTGAAAAAATCTCTCGAAAAGTCATGAGTTCCGGACCCTACCAAGTTGGTTTTTCGAGCGGCCGCGCCGAAAAGGAATTCTTCAAGCTTCTTTCCAAAGCGGCTAAAAAGGAACAACAACGCATCCTTGAATGGTTTGACCGCCTGGCTCAAAATCCCAGGCCGGCTGACGGCAAGAGTTTCAAATTTCTTAAAGGTGTCATTCCCGTGCACGGATACTTAGCGCAATACCGGATACGTGAAGGGGATTGGCGCATCCTTTACGATATTGATGATCAAAATAAAAGAGTCATTCTTCTAGCCCTCCGCAGACGAGGGCATCACGCCTACGATTGACAGAAAATATAGCTCCTGCTTTTTCAGGGCGTTCATGAACAAATGCCCGATTGCTTCCAAAAACAGGCGGGATTATAATTTCACAATCGTATTTGACTTAAACGGACCCAGCCAGTTTTTGCAGAGAGGATTTATGAAATTAACATCAGCTAACTTACGGGAAGAACAGGAAAAAACGCTCGCAGCGCCGAGACGCGCCTACGGCCTGCTCGCAAAGGGGCTATTTCTGTTCATGGACCTGTGCTACGGGCGCAGGGCCACGCTTTCCAAGTTTAAGGTGCTTGAAGTCATTGCCCGAGTGCCGTACCAAGCTTGGGAGCATGTCGCTTATATTGCTATGACGCATACGTATGCCGCACCCGGTTTTGCCCGGCGTGTCTTTGAGTTTGTCAAAGAGTCGCGCCTGCAGCAGGACAATGAACAGTGGCACTTGCTGATTCTGGAGGAACTGGTTCAGAAAAAGGGGATTCGGGAAAACTTTTTTGTCTATCGCATACTGCCGCAGATCATCGCCTTCTTCTACTACCATGTGAGCTGGGTGCTTTATGTCACAACGCCTGCCTGGAGCTATGGACTGAATGCTGATTTTGAGGACCATGCGGAACATGAATATATGCAATTTGTGCGGGATAATCCCGCTCTCGAAAACGAACCGTTTGAAAGTGACTTTGTGAATGATTACGGCGCTTTCAACAGCCTGGCCGATTTGTTTCGCAATATTGGGCTGGATGAGCGGCATCACAAGGACGAAAGCCTGGCTAGAATCGAAAACGCCCGGTTTAGTTAAGAGCAGTCAATTTTGTCAGTCGATGGATTGTGTTATCCTGATGAAGGAAATTTAAAACGAGGAGCTGTTCAATGACAATTAAAGATATCGAAAAGAAGGTCGCGAAATTGCCCCGCGGGAAATTGGCAGCCTTCCGGGCCTGGTTTTACAGGTTCGATGCTCAGGCTTGGGACAAGCAGTTTGAAGATGACGCGCAGGGCGGTAAATTGGACCGTATGGCTGAGAAAGCCATGGAAGACTTTAAAAAAGGCAAATGCCAGGAACTATGAGGCATTTCGCCAGCCCATCCTTCTGGAAAACTTATCACAAGCTAGGATAACAGGACGCCGGCGTCGGTAAAACGGTACGAGTGGTCCTTAGCGAGTATCTTCTATGGGATAATGGGGATAATGCTAGTTGACTAGGTGGTAATTGTATGGTAACTTTATGGTGTAAATGTGGTAATCATTTTCAAAGGAGATACCATGACAACGCTAATCGATAACAGCATCTTTGATACGGTTCCAAAAAAGGATTTCTTATCTTTTTTTGAGGAAAACACGCCTAAATATAACCGAATCATCGACTTTCTTGATTTTAAGAAAGAGGATATTTCCAAAGCCACGGATGTTCCTTTAAGCTCTGTAAGATATGACAATAAAATCCCAAGGGAACTCCATGAACGCATTCGGGAGTGGGCCATTCTCTTAAATCTTGTTGCCGGTCATTTTAAAGGAGATTCCAATAAAACAGCATTATGGTTTACCGTACCGAATCCTCTTCTAGGGAATGTGACTCCCCGGGATATGATCCGTTTTGGAAGGTATAAAAAACTATTTAGATTCATTCTCAATGCATTAGCTGAAAATAAGCCATAAAAATTTTCTATGGCCCGGCGTAAGCATTTTCGCTATATCCCACCCAAGCATCCAGTTAAGAAACCGCCGGTTTCCGCGTCTATTTTGCTGGATCGATTTTCTGTTGAGGATATTGAAAAACTGGCCTTTTGCAGGTTTTTCCACCCTTAAGGGGCAACCATTTTTTAAGCTTTCTAGGGAAATCAAGCCCTCCGAAAGGGGTGCTGAATTTCCCTTCGATCCCTGCGCAAAGGCGATTGAAACAAAATTACTTAACCTATTGTGATTAAAGAGGTTAATTTCATAAAAACCTGCAAAAGGCCAGTTGAAAAATGGGCAGTCTTTAAAGATCAGATCATAAAATTCCACTGGGATTACTTCAATGATCTTTCATATCGACGCTCTAAAGTCTCTGATGAAATCAAAAGGTCTTTGCTCGGGGCTACGCAGAAAACTTTTACGTTTTCCAATTGGCAGCGGGCGGTAAAATATAAATATACTCTGATGCCATTATCTGTCGCTGGCAGCCTTAAAGATCTTGCTGGCGGGCGGTTCAATATTGGGGATTTAAATCCTTCCCAATTTCCACCTTTCCCAGCGCTTTATATGGCTTGTGGCAAAGACACAGCTTTGCAGGAATTGCTGAGTCAGAAAATTGATCTCCGTCAAAAATCTCAATTAGACCCATTCGATTTAGCGCTGACGAACCAGACCTCTGTAAGTATTGTTTCATTAAGTGGCTCAATCGATTCCGTCATCAATCTTAAAGAGCCGGAAAAACTTGAGTCCTTTATTGATTTAATTAAAGATTTCGACCTTCCGAATAGCCTAAGGGAATCCGCTCGAAGCATCGGTTTGCCGGAACCTGATTTAATTCGGACGGTTTCCAAGCTGGTAGATTGTTTGTTGACTCCCAATTGGCGTGAGTGGCCCATGCAGTTTGATGTTCCATTCTCGTCGCAAATTTTTGGACAATTAGTTGCTGATGCAGGCATTGAAGGAATTCTGTATCCCTCGAAATTCACCGGGAAGGATTGCCTTACCATTTTCCCTCAAAATTTTGATGATGCGACAGGTTCTTTTGTGCAATTAGAGGGTGAATTGCCGCCAGGGGTCAAGATTTCCCGATTAGATGCAAAGACATGGAAGCGAATAACCGGACGCCATTAGGACGCTGAATCTTTTGTGATTCAGCATTGCTTCGACCTAATCCAAATGATTAGGTACGTCATCGTGTAGGCTATTGACAGCCTGCAACGATGACGGCAGAAACTTGTTGTTTCTGTCCGAGCTAGGGAGAGGGAGAGGTTAAAAAATCTAACGTCTCCCCGCGGATGGCGGCCCGTAACTCAACCGAGTGTGAGGGAATATGGCTTGGGCAAAGTTAAAATATTCAAAAAGTGAAGTGAATCGTGCTGGAGAGATACTAAAAGAACAAAACAAAGCTATGAAAGACTTTGAACGGGCTATGGACGTACTAAATAATTGGAGGTCGTGTCATGGCTACCCAATGAACACCTTTAATTCAACACTCCGCGATAAACTAAAAACTTTAGATATCAAAGGAGCAATCGTTGCACAACGGCTCAAAAGAACCCCATCAATTATAAACAAACTTCAACGATTTAAAACTATGGAACTTTGTCAGATGCAAGATATAGGCGGACTTCGAGCAGTTGTTCCTACGCTTAAGCAAGCAAAAGACTTGGCAGATAATTATCGCTCAAGTCGACGACTGACCCATGAATTTGATAAGGAAAAGGATTACATAGCACATCCTAAAAAATCCGGCTACCGAAGTATTCACCTGATATACCGTTATAAGAATAGTAATATAAAGGGCTCTCGGTACAATGGATTATTGTTAGAACTACAAATTAGAACAAAGTTTCAACATATTTGGGCTACTGCTGTTGAAACTGTAGGAACTTTCATAGAGCATTCTCTTAAATCAAGTGAAGGACCTGCTGACTGGTTAAATTTTTTTGCTTTAGTTGGTTCTGGTTTTGCGCATTTAGAAAAATGCAATCCTGTTCCGAGCTATGAAGGAATATCAGCGGATGAGACATATAAAGTTATTGAAAAGCAAGCTGCAAAACTCGATGTCGAAAACCGGTTACAAGCATTTAGTGTTGCAGCTGACGAAATTTCAAATATACAGAAAGGAGGAAGTTATTATTATCACCTGGTAATCTTAGATTTTAGTAAAAAAAGAGTTGTTATACGATCATTTGCTAGGGATCGTCTTGATCAGGCTAACCTGGACTATGCTAGAACTGAAAAGAAAATATCAGATGGTGAGCCATTACAAGCAGTACTTGTATCTGCTGGCCCAATTGAAACTCTTAAGAAAGCCTATCCGAATTACTTTCTTGATACGCGCGAATTTATTAAGGTGCTTCACCAAATGAAAGATAGGATATAGGTTAAAACAAAAAAATGAAATCTGAAAAGCAACTGTACCGGTTCTTGGCGAGATCGGCTTCGCGCATACCGGTCCCAGGGAGAACCGGCGTTGAAATTCAATAATATGGAGAAAAAAATGAAAAAATTGATAACTGTGGGGATGTTCTTGGTTGTTTGCCTTTTGATTGTCGATTCTATAGCACTCGCATTACAGATACATGAAGGTGCCGTGATAGCCGAATCAACCGATGGTAACGAGCTGACGGTTCAAACGAATGACGGCAAAAAGCAAGTTTTCAGGATTACGACCATTACGGTATTTCCGGGAGCCTCACGAGAAGCAATCACAGATGGAGTTCAAGTAATTATCGAGGCTGATGGAGATCAGGCGATTGCGATAAATATCCAGCGTAAGTGAATAAAGCGGAAAAGGTATCAGACACGGCGAACAGGGACAGGCAGGAATAAATTATGATGTGTAAAGCAAACCGCTTTTTTGGTGTTTTCACTCTCTCGGTACTTCTTCTGTCCAATCCATCTTTTGCAGCCCAACCCAGCGTAGCAACCTATGACCAGCTCCTTTCGGCGATCCGAGAGACGAGGGCGGCAAGTCAGGTAAGGATTGAACAGGCAGTTGATCAGGAAAAAGTGCGGGAGGCATGGGAAACGGGCAAGTTGATTGACGAACACATACTTCTCCACAAAGAGCGCGCTAATTATGGTGAGCAGGTCATGAAGAGACTTTCAAAAGACCTTTCGACAAATGACCGTGAACTTTACTACATGAGAGAATTTTACCGCGCCTACTCAATTTCGCTCCCGGGAGCGAAATTGAGCTGGAGTCACTATAAAGCGCTGCTTGACGTCAAAAAGACGGAAGAAAGAGAAGAAATGAAGGCCGAAGCCGTCCAAAATAATTGGACGCGGGACCAAGTGCGCGCCGAAGTCCGCCGTCGCAACAGTTCTTCAGGCAGTCCGGAGCGCCCATTAGAAAAGCTGGCGGCAAAGCAAGGGAAACCTGGCACCTACCGCATTGTGAAAGCCGAGGCAGGGCCGGACAAGGGCGAACTCGTGATTGATTTGGGATTTTCCAACTACTTCCGGTTCGGGGATATGAGCAAGTTCAAGGAAGGGGATTTGGTACAAGCCGCGCCTCTAAAAACTTTAAAACCGGGAATGGTCAGTTATCAATTTACAAAACAGGACAAAATTTCGGCGGCGGGTACCTCACAGGATGAGTCTCTTTTCACCTATAAAGCCTACGTCACTGAAGTGATTGATGGGGATACCTTTGATGCCGTTGTTGATCTTGGTTTCGCAATCTCGACCAAGCAGAAACTCCGGCTGCGCGGTTTGGACGCGCCTGAAATCATTAGCGCGGAAGGCCGCGAAGCCAAGGCCTTTCTTGAAAAGCATTTTGCCCAAACCCACAACGAAATCCTGATTAAAACAAGCAAATCCGATAAGTATGACCGTTATTTAGTGGATGTCTGGTACGCACCCGCACGAGATGACAAAATCTCGGCGGGTCGTACTCAAGCCACGGGGCTTGAGTATCTTAATCAAGCCCTTCTTGACGCTGGCCTGGCCATTCTAGTAGAAGACTAACTCATGATGAAGACCCTACTGACTATGACAGCGGTTATTGAAGGAGCAACCGGTGCTGCTTTATTGGTTTTGCCATCGGTGCCAGTTGAGATTCTTCTGGGTGCGGCGCTTACGACAGCAGCTGGGATGACCGTTGCCCGCGTGGCGGGGGCGGCTCTGGTTGCGATCGCGATTGCCTGCTGGCAGGCGCGCACTGATACGCAGAGCCGTGCAACGAGGGGATTGGTCGCGGCAATGCTATTTTATAATGCCGCTGCCATTATGGTCCTCGCTTATGCCGGCGTGGGCTTGAAGCTTTTTGGTATCGCCCTCTGGCCCGCTGTTCTTCTTCATACTGTCCTCGCTGTTTTTTGCATCGCCTCACTTCAAAGCCAGCGCTAACTTTGATGCTTCGGCAAAGGTTTATTAAGATGAGGGATATTCAGCTTGCGTTGGAGGGCCATTCCGATTAATATCCAAAACTAAGACTAGTTTTTAACTTCAGTGCCCCCAATCGGTTAAGAAAAAAGTAATTGTAGAGAGATAAGTGGCAAGTATAACTTTGAGTGGTTTGAAGCACGAATTTGCCGAGAAAACCCCCGAAAAATCGACGCTTCGCTTGTCCGGAAGCCTCGATGCCGACACCGTCGCCTCGGTTTGGAGTGAATTAACGGCCGAGCTGAATACCGTCAAAACCCGCCTTTTGGTCCTCGATGTTTCCGGCGTTGAGCCGTGCGACATGGCCGGAATCGGCCTCCTTGTTGAGCTTAAAAATCTGCAGGAATCTTCCGGAGCCCAAATTCAGGTTAATGGCCTCCGCCCCGTCTATCAAAACATCTTTGACCTTGTCTGCCAGCGCGGAAACCGGAAGGTCGCCGCCCAGCCTGTCAAACGACTGGGTGAAGTCGAAGTCATTGGCCGCAATGTCGAATCCTTTTGCAAAGACCTGTACGATCAAATCGTTTTTATCGGTGAAATTATTGTGCAAGTCGGAAGGGCGCTTGGACACCCGCGCTCTATCCGCTGGAAAGACGTTTTCCTTTTTATCGAAAAAGGCGGAGTGGATGCGGTGCCCATCATCGCGATGATTGGTTTCCTTGTGGGGATGATCATTGCGTTTCAGGCTGTGACTCCCTTAAGGCAAATGGGGTCGGATATTTTCGTGGCCGCCATTGTTGCGTTTGCGATTTTGCGGGAGCTTGGGCCGCTTATTACGGCGATTATCCTGGCCGGCCGGACCGGATCGGCCATTGCGGCTGAAATCGGGACCATGAAAATCAATGAAGAGGTCAATGCCCTGACCACGATGGGGCTTGAGCCAGTCAAGTTTCTTGTGGTCAGCCGTGTGCTTGGGATTCTTTTTCTTGCGCCGCTTTTGACGATTGTTTCCGATTTTTCCGGGATGTTGGGCGGAGCCTTGGTGTTTGTGCTCATCGGTCATCCTTTAACGACCTACGTGGATCAAATTACGCAGGCCGTGACGCTCAATGACATTTGGGGCGGGCTTTTTAAAGCCTTCCCATTTGGATTAGCGATCACGTGTGTGGGCTGCCTGAGAGGGCTTCAGACTAAAACCGGGGCTTCGGCGGTCGGGGATTCCACCACGTCGTCGGTGGTGACCGGAATTGTGTTGGTCATTATTTTGGATGGATTGATCTCTACGATGTATTACTTCCTGGGAATTTGAGCCAAGATGCAGCCAAACGGTAAAGCGATTATTGAAGTGAAGGGCCTGTCAGCCGGATATCAGGGCAGCATCACGTTTGACAACATTTCCTTTCAGGTGACAGAGGGCGAGGTGTTTATCATTTTGGGCGGCTCGGGCTGCGGCAAGAGCACTCTCCTTAAGCAGCTGATCGGGCTTTATGTGCCGTACCAGGGCCAGATTCTTTATGACGGGGTGGACATCGTCAAGGCAGAAGGCCGCACACGGCTCAATCTTCTCCGCCGTTTTGGAGTCATGTATCAAAGCGGCGCGCTGTTTGGTTCCATGACGCTCCTTCAAAATATCATGCTGCCCCTTGAAGAATTTACGGCTCTGCCGGAACCCGCAAGAAAATCACTTGCCGCACTCAAGCTCATGCTCGTCGGCCTGCAGGGATTTGAAAATCATATGCCCTCTGAAATATCCGGAGGTATGCAAAAACGGGCCGCGATTGCGCGAGCCATGGCGCTTGACCCGAAAATCCTTTTCCTCGATGAACCCTCGGCGGGTCTCGACCCGATTACTTCGGCCGAGCTTGACCAACTGATTTTAAAACTTGCCCGCGGGCTGGGGATTACGTTTGTGGTGGTCACGCACGAACTTGACAGCATTTATACGATAGGCGACCGTGTGATTATGCTGGATAAGAAAACAAAAAAGATTATTGCGGAAGGGAAGCCGAAGGAGCTTAAGGAAAGCGCGCCGGATGACCAGGTGCGCCGATTTTTTAACCGCCAGGTCTCGAAAGATGAACTTTGAATATGGGGTGTATCAGAGCATCAGAGAAACAGAGGGAGAGTTCAGAGAATCAGATTACCAGATTTTCGTTTTTCTGATCCTCTGATCTCTGATATTCTCATTCTGGTCATCTGATTTTCTGATCTTCGTTTTTAAAAACGATTAAAAGTTATGGAGAGTGAAAAATGAGTGAGAAGACGAGGTATTTTAAAATTGGAATGTTTGCAATCGGAGGGTTGATCCTTCTATGTATTGGTCTGATGCTTTTCGGGGCCGGGGCTTTCTTCAAGCAGGCTCCGCTTGCCTTTGAAACTTACTTTGATGAAACCGTCCAGGGTCTGGACATCGGCGCCCCTGTGAAATTCCGCGGCGTCAAAGTAGGGGAAGTCAAAGATATTGCCTTTGTCAAAGATGTGTATGAAAAAAGTGTATCGATTGCCCAGATGAAACAATATTTTGAGTATATCCTGGTCCGGTTCAGCGTGGATCCCAAAAAATTCAAGCGCCTTGCCGGTGCCGATGCCCAAAAGCTGCTTGACCGACTCGCCAGCGAGCACGGCCTGCGCGTGAAGCTTGTGCCGATCGGGATCACCGGGCTCAATTATCTTGAAATGAACTTTGTGGATCCGGCCGAAAATCCGCCGCTTCAAATTGACTGGACGCCAAGCCGCCTCTATATTCCTTCTGCCCATAATGTGTTTACCCAAATGGGCAATACGCTGAATGAACTGACCAAACAGCTCAACGACAATGTCTATCCGTTGCTTGCTAATCTGAGCGAAGCATCCCGGAATTTACCCGAAATCTCCGCTAACCTTAATTCCACCCTGGCGTATGCCAACGTGTCGCTCCAAAACGTAACGGATATTTCAGCCGATGCGAAAAAATACCCGTCGCGGCTTATTTTTGGACAGGCACCGCCCAAATCGAGGTTTGACCGATGAACAATAAAAATCTGGATTCCCGCTTTCGCGGGAATGACAAAGCCCTTTTGTTAGGCACTCTAAGCATTTTGATGATAAGTGTTGTTTTTTTTGCCGGATGCGTGAGCCTTAAAAAGAAATTTCCGGATATCAAAACCTATGATTTAAATATCGAAAGAGCGGAAAAAGAAAGCCCGGCCTCTTCCGCGGTCACCGTGCAGTTAAACCCGTTTTCCGCGGCGACCGAGCTGAATCGGCGGTTTTTTGTTTACCGGACAGGCGCGAACCATTACGAGGAAGACTTCTACAATCAAACCTTTATCCCTCCCGCGAATATGGTCACTGAAAATGTGAGTTCCTGGCTGAGCGCGTCTCCGCTTGTGCGGTATGTGCTGGATGAAGCGGTTGGAGAGGATTCGCTTTTCACGATTGACGGGAAACTCCTGGAATTATACGGCGATTACCGTGACGAAAAATCGCCCAAGGCTCAACTTGCGCTGACACTGACGGTCCGTGAGATTTCGGGAAAGAAGACAAGCACGCGCTTTCAAAAAACTTATTCGCAGGCCGTTTCAATGGAACGTATTTCTGCCGCAAGCCTGGTCGAGGGCTGGAATGCCGCGCTTGAGCAGGTCCTGAAGGAATTTGAGAGTGATTTTGAATCTGTCGTGACTGCACAAAATAAATAGATCAAAATTTGTGTTCTACATATTTCCCCTCTCCCCTCAGGGGAGAGGGCTAGGGTGAGAGACAAATCGTAGTTTTTACCCCCTCAACCCAACCTTCTCCCCCAAGGGGGAGAAGGAGTAACTAAAAAAACGCAGAACTCGAGTTAAAAGTAAAAAATATTGGAGGATAAAATGCATCAAAAAAATAAAATTTCAAAAGCTCTAAAATCGGTTTCTTATATATTAAGATGGACAGCATGTTTAGGTCTTGTTGCTGGCAACGTACCCGTTGCTTCAGCCCAAACCTCGCCGGCTTCTCAACTTGACCGTACGGTATTGCCGATCCATGAGCCGGAATACCCGCCGATCACGGAACTGGATGCGCGCAAAGCAACACCTCCGCCGCGCTTTGACGTGAAAGCGCCTGAAAACGCCCCGAACGTTGTTATCGTTTTAATCGATGATATTGGATTCGGTCATTCCAGCGCTTTTGGCGGTCCCATCAATATGCCCACACTGGAAAAAATCGCCAATAACGGCCTGCGTTACAACCGTTTTCACACCGCAGCATTATGTTCACCCACACGCGTGGCACTACTCACAGGACGAAATCATCATGTGAACAATGCGGGCGCTATTATGGAATTGGCCACGGCGTTTCCGGGCAATACCGGCATTCGCCCTTTAAGTGTCACACCCTTGGCGGAAATTCTGCGTCAAAACGGATTCAGCACCGCCGCGTTCGGAAAATATCACGAAACCCCGCCCTGGGAAGTTTCAATTTCAGGACCCTATGACCGCTGGCCCACGCACTCGGGCTTTGACAAGTTCTACGGTTTTATCGGCGGAGAAACCAACCAGTGGGCTCCGGGTATCTATGACGGAACCATCCGGATTGAAACACCGCATACCCCGGGTTATCACTTCACCACGGACATGACCAATCAAGCGATTAACTGGGTGAATGCCCAACAGGCCCTTACACCGGATAAACCTTTCTATATGTATTTCGCCACCGGAGCCACCCACGCACCGCATCACGTATCAAAAGAATGGGCGGAAAAATATAAAGGCAAATTTGACCAGGGGTGGGATAAGCTGCGGGAGGAAACCTTTGCGCGGCAAAAAGAGATGGGCGTTATTCCTCAAAATGCCGGGCTTACCAAAAGACCGGCCGAAATCCCGCCTTGGGAAGACCAGACTCCGGAACAGAAAAGACTTTTCGCGCGGCAGATGGAAGTGTTTGCCGGCTTTGCCGAGCAGACGGATTATGAAGTGGGGCGCCTTGTCGAAGCGCTTGAAAAAATGGGGGAGATGGACAACACGCTCTTCTTTTATATAGTAGGGGACAACGGCGCCAGCGCCGAAGGCGGGCCTGAAGGAACCTACAATGAAATGATGGCCTTAAACGGGATCGTCGGCACGGCCTCGCAGATGATGAACCATATTGACGACTGGGGAAGCCCGAATACGTTTCCCCATTTCGCGATTGGCTGGGCCTTGGCGGGGAACACGCCTTTCCAATGGACCAAACAGGTGGCGTCTCACTTTGGCGGCACACGCAACGGAATGGTCATGCACTGGCCGAAGCGAATCCAGGCCAAAGGCGAAATACGCTCGCAGTTTCACCATGTGATTGACGTGGCGCCGACGGTTTTGGAAGCAACGGGTCTGCCCGAGCCCACAATGGTCAATGGCGTCAAACAGCGGCCGATGGACGGAGTTTCCATGCTCTACACGATCGACGATGCCAAAGCCAAAGACCGCAGAACAACCCAATATTTTGAAATGTTCGGCAATCGCGGCATTTACCATGAAGGCTGGGTGGCTTGTACCCGGCATTCGATTCCTTGGCTGAATGTTCCGCTTCCTCCACTGACAGAGGATGTTTGGGAGTTGTATCATGTGGACGAGGATTTCAGTCAGGCAAATAACCTCGCTGAACAAAATCTGGAAAAGCTGAAAGAACTACAAGCCATTTTCATGGAGGAGGCCGTTAAAAATCATGTGCTTCCAATCGACGACCGCAGGGTGGAGCGCTTTAATCCCGCTCTCGCCGGCCGGCCTGATTTGATGGATGGCAGAACTTCCCTCACCGTATACGAAGGCATGACCGGGATGATGGAAAACGCCTTCATTAACATCAAGGGCGTCCATCATACCGTGACCGCCGAAGTCGAAGTATCGGATGCAAATGCGAATGGCGTTATCCTTGCCCAGGCTGGATCTTTTGGCGGCTGGACGATTTACATAAAAAACGGAACGTTGCACCACGAGTACAACTGGTTCGGTCTTGAACATACAAACATCGCTTCGCCTGACGCGGTTGGACCGGGGAAACATACTTTTAAGTATGAATTCATTCCTGATAGTGCTACGCCAGGCACAGGGGGTAAATCAATCCTGTCGATTGACGGCCAAATAGTCGTCGAAGGCCGGATTCCAAAAACCCAGCCTTTTGGCTTTTCCGGTGACGAAGGTGCTGACGTGGGCGTGGACAGTGAAACTCCAGTATCACCGGATTACAAACAGGGCGATAACAAGTTCAGCGGAAAAATCGAAAGTGTGACCATCTCGACCGTCCCTCCCGAAGGGATCTGATTAACAGGAAACAACCAAGGAGAACATGATGAAGACAAATGAGAAACTGAAAATGGTATTAACGCTAATTGTCATCGCAGGAATGGCGGCTGCTTTGCCGCAAACGCTTTTTGCGCAAAGCGCGGTCGATATTCAGCCGCCGGCAGCGCTTGTCGAGATGGCCAAAGCGCCTGCCCCGTCTGCCTCCGCCGGAAAGGGTACCGATATCGGAAAAGGGGACGTGAAACTCAACACTTCGGATGCTGCCGATGATACCGATTCAATTTGGGCTGAGGAACTGGATATCGACGGCGACGGCGATGTCGAACAAACAGATCTTTTGTGGGACGATGAGGACAAGATCCTTTTTCTTAGCGCCCAAGCAACATTTACTTGCACCAATGGCAACCCCGGAGACGGCGGCATGCTAATGGCCATTTACGGTGAAGGGAATTCGGCCAATGCTCCTGCCGGGTCCGGCTGGTTTACGGTTTCACTTGACGCAAGCGAGTGCGACGCACAAGTAGCTGGTCTTTATGGCTGCATGTTTGATGCCCAGGGTAATGCGACTTCCTGTGGAGCCGTTGCAATCGATGATGACAATGATGTCATTGTGATTACCGCTAGTGCGTAATAATCAGAACCACCGGGTTCTGGCGACACTTATCGAATTCATCGAAAATCTACTAAAGGGAGAAAAAATATGAGAATAGAAAAACTCATGTCTTTAATGCTTGCGCTAGTTTTGGCATTCGGGATCCATGCCCAGCCCGTTAGGGCTCAGGAAGGACAACCTAACATTGTCGTGATCATGGGTGATGACGTCGGTATATGGAATATCGGCGCCTATCACCGCGGAATGATGTCCGGCAAGACGCCGAACCTCGACAAGCTGGCCGCCGAAGGCATGTTGTTCACCGACTACTACGCCGAGGCGAGCTGCACAGCCGGACGCGCAAATTTTATTACGGGCCAGCTTCCTATTCGCACGGGTATGACCACGGTCGGCCAGGCAGGTTCCCCGATCGGTCTACCGGCAGCCGCCCCGACGATCGCTACAGCGCTCAAATCTTTGGGGTATGCTACGGGGCAGTTCGGTAAGAACCACCTTGGCGATCTGAATGAATTTTTGCCCACCGTCCACGGCTTTGATGAATTCTTCGGCTACCTCTATCACCTCGATGCGATGGAGGATCCTGCTCACCCTGCCTATCCGCAGGAGTTATTAGATAAAGTCGGGCCGCGCAATATGATTCACAGCTGGGCAGCCGATGTCGATGATCCGACCGAGATGCCACGCTGGGGCAAGATTGGCAAACAGAAGATTGAGGATGCCGGTACCCTTTATCCAGAACGAATGAAGACCGTGGATGATGAGATCCTCGAGAACGCACTTAAGTTCGTGGACAAAGCACGTGTGGAGGGCAAGCCCTTTTTTCTCTGGCTCAACCCAACGCGCATGCACATCGTCACGCATCTTTCCGAGAAGTATGAGAAGCTGCGCAATTCGCAGAATGGATGGACCATTCACGAAGCGGGCATGGCACAGCTCGACGATATCGTCGGTTCCGTCATGCAATACCTTAGGGACAACGGTCTCGATGAAAATACCATCGTTATGTTTACAACCGATAACGGCACAGAGAACTTTACCTGGCCCGATGGCGGACAAACTCCGTTTTATGGCGGCAAAGGCACGACCTATGAAGGCGGCTTCCGCGCTCCGGCGATGGTTCGCTGGCCCGGTCACGTACCGGCTGGTTCAATTGGGAATGGCATATTCTCCGGCATGGACTGGTTCCCGACCTTTCTTGCTGCCGCCGGCAACCCGAATATTGTGGAAGAACTGAAGCAGGGGAAGGAACTCAATGGCCAGACTTACAAAGTCCACCTCGATGGCTATGACCAGACCGATATGATAACTGGCAAAGGGCTGTCAAACCGCCACGAGATTTGGTATTTTGCGGAAAGCACGCTCGGCGCCGCTCGCATCGACGACTACAAATACACTTTCAAGGACCAGCCGGGCGGCTGGCTCGGTGAGACGACAACATTAGGTGCGCCAACCGTTGTAAACCTGCGTTTGGATCCGTTCGAGCGTACTGCATTTTACAAGGGGAATACCGGCTCTCTCGAATACTTTGAGTGGTACAAATATGAGTTCTGGCGTTTTGTTCTCGTTCAGCAGAAGGTAGAGGAGTTGGCGAAGACTGCTATCGAATTCCCGCCGATGCAGACAGGCGCGAGCTTCGGTCTTAACGCTGTCAAGGCTCAGATCGCGGAAGCTATGAAGAAAAAGGCAGGTAATTAAGAAGGCTTTGAATTAAAACTGTCAACTTATACACCATAACGAAAAATAGATAGAGGAGAGTAGCGATGAAACGTTTAGGGATATTACTCGTCTTATGTGTTTTGGGCCTGAACTCGATTGTGTTTGCTCAGACAGCCGCAGAAAAAGCTCCGAATGCGCAATTTCTTTTTGTGCAAAGCGCCAGCACCGGCTCCTTTGACGGAAAGCAGCTGCGGCTTAACGGCGCGGGGAAAACTATTTTCTTCTCGGACCGCCCTTACCGCATTAACGGGCACGCAAAAACTTCCCATTTTGTTGAAGCCTGGAGCAAAGGCGCGGATAGTTTCAAGGCCGATCCGCCCAATGCCACGCTGTCTGTATTTGATGAGGATGAGGGAACCGTGAAGAATGCGGTGATTGAATTGTTGAAACCGGCGCTTGAGGGAAATACGATTATCTATGAGGTCAAGATTCTTGAGGGCAAGATTCCGGAAGCGTTTGAGGAGGCATCGCTCTTCATTGACGATACCGGCTGGGGCGTGGCAGGCGGAATGCTGGGCGGGATGGTCTTGGGGAAGGCGATGAACAGCGGAAGCCAGCAAGCGCCCGCGCAGCCTCAATACGGCCAGAACCCCAATTATTATTACCGGCAAGCGCCCCCGGCGCCTTGTCAGTAAAAGTTCGAGTTAACGAGATGCCTCTTAGACACTTTAAAAAAAGGAGATTGTCATGAATAGAAAATTGTTCGGTCTCGTAATGCTTTGTCTCGCTTTTAGTTCCTGTAAATCCATTTCTCAGGAGGCTAAACAGGACCTGGCAAAGCCGGTTGACTGCTCCACTGCAAATCAGGACATTGCCGCCCTGCAATCGGAAAAAACTTCGGTCGAAAGACAGATTTTGGACGGCGCCACCATGGTGACTCCTGTGGGGCTTGCGCTTACATTACTTGAAGGTGATATCAATGATAAGGGAGAGGTCGCAAGCGGTGACTATAATCAACTGATCACTGATAAGATTGCAAAAATCAAGGAACAGTGCGGCATTGCCTGATAAGTCCATATGAAATATCTCCTCATAACGGTGGCTTTATTTGAAGCAGGAACCGGGCTTGTTCTTTTATTTCTGCCTTCGGTTGTGCTGCTGCTGTTGTTCGGGCTAAGACACGCCTTGCCGGAAACACTCCTGCTTGGCCGCGTCGCCGGAGCAGCCTTGCTTTCGATCGGTGTTTCAAGCTGGCTGGCAAGAAATGACAACCGGAGCGGGGCGCAGCTTGGACTTGTAATAAGCCTTCTGATTTATAACCTGACTGCCGCGGTCATTCTCGGCCTTGCCGGTATGCTTCTCGGCATGGCCGGCATTATGCTCTGGCCCGCAGTCCTGTTTCACGCGGCAGCTGCAATAGGGTGTTTCGTTTCTTTGAAAACAGAATCAAATTCAATAAGGCAGGTTAAAAGAAATGGGGAATAAAATGAAAGTAAAAGAATATTTTGCGGTCACACTAACCTTTCTTTTGTTAATGGTCGGAAGCTCTCTCTTGACAAATACAGCGCAGGCGCAAGAAAAGAACCCCGAACGCAATGCCTACTTTGGTGAAACTCATATTCATACAAGCTGGTCGCTCGACGCGTTTGCCATCGGCAATACCGTCACTACTCCGGCTGATGCGTACAAGTATTTCAAAGGCGAGCCGATCAAGCATCCCCTGGGTTACGACATAAAGATCGATACGCCGCTCGACTGGGCGGGTGTTACCGACCATTCCGAATATGCGGGCGTGGTCCAAATGGCAAACCAACCGGGCTCCGCGGTCAGTAAGATTCCCGAAGCCGAGCCCCTCATTCTGAAGGCCAAGACGAAGGAAGAGATGACGCGAGTCGCCCTCTACGCCATTAACACCCTGGCGAGTGGACCACCGGTCAAGGCACTCATGGCTCCGGAGATCGCAGGTTCGGTATGGAAGAAGAACACTGAACTCGCCGAGCAGGCGAATGAGCCCGGAAAGTTCACGGCCTTCTGTTCGTACGAGTGGACCTCGATGCCAAGCAACATGAACCTGCATCGCAACATCTTCTTCAAGGACTGCGCCAGGGTACCGTCTATCCCCTTCAGCGCGCTGGACTCAAAGGATCCCGTGGAACTGTGGAACTGGATGGATGGTCAGCGGAAGGCAGATAACGAACTGCTCGCTATTTCACACAACGCCAATCTTTCGGACGGGCGCATGTTTCCGACCGAGGTCGACACCACGGGCCGGCCGATTGACGCGGCCTATGCCGCTTCGCGCACGCGCAACGAGCCCCTGATCGAGATCAAGCAGCTTAAAGGCACTTCCGAAACCCATCCCTTGCTCTCACCCAATGATGAGTTTGCTAATTTCGAAATCATGTCCGTACTGCTGGGCAATCCGCCGGGTCGTATCCCGCACATTATCGGCAGCTACGCGCGTCAGGCGCTCAAGGACGGCCTAACCCTGGAGGATACAAAGGGCTTTAACCCTTACAAATTCGGCTTTGGAGCCGCCTCCGACGCCCACAATTCTGCCACACCCTACCGGCAGGACAATTTCTTTGGCGGTCATACCTTCTCGGATGGGACGATCGAGGCGCGCATGTCCGGCACCATAGTGGGCGGTATGTTTGATGCCCGCATTGAAGGCACTGCGGGTCTGACGGGTGTGTGGGCCGAAGAGAACACGCGCGACTCAATCTTTGAAGCGATGCAGCGCAAGGAAACCTTTGCCGTCAGCGGTCCGCACATCAAGGTGCGCTTTTTCGGTGGGTGGGAGTACACCACGGATATGCTGGCAGACCAAAATTGGATCAAGACCGGGTACGCAAAGGGCGTGCCGATGGGCGGAGATCTGCCGCCGGCCAAGGCCAAGGCCCCAACATTCATGGTCTGGGCTGTGAAGGACCCGACCTCGGGCAACCTTGACCGCATTCAGATTGTGAAGGGCTGGACGAAAAACGGACAGAGCTTCGAAAAAATCTTCGATGTCGTCTGGGCGGGAGAGCGCAAGCCAGACAAGTGGACCGGTGTCGTGCCGCCGATCGGCAGCACTGTGGACATTGAGAGTGCAACTTACACGAACACCATCGGCGCTGTGGAGCTGCAGACGCTTTGGAACGATCCGGAGTTCGATCCGAGCCTGCACGCCTTTTACTACGCGCGCGTGCTGGAGATTCCGACGCCGCGCTGGACGACGATCCAGGCCGCGAAGCAGGGCATCGCACCGCCCGACGTGACCTCTCCCACACTTCAGGAGCGGGCGTGGAGCTCGCCGATTTGGTACACGCCGGACGCCGAGGCGCGCAGGAATGCCAAACCGGGAACCACCGTTGCGGATCTCGAAAAACAGGGCGCCGCGGCGCTCAATGACGATCAGCTCAAGTCCCTCATCGTGGAAAAATCCGTCTGGCTGCAGAACACGGTGACCGGCGACAAGTACATGATCATTTACGCGGCATTTGGCCAGGGTGCGGACGCCAAACCCCTCACACCCTCTGAGCCGGGATACGTCACCCAGCGCTTCCCTGCCAACCAGGGTCAGTTCCAGGTACGGTACGTGGGGAAGAGTGTAGCGATGCAGAGCTTGACCGGCGACACGGTCGAAGCCAGCTATCTCGGCACCTCCCGGACGTACAACATCAACAACGGGAAGATCGTCACCGAGCTCGTCGGCACGCCGATCGAGATTGCTGTCTATAAGTTAGGGGACAAGTACTTTGGCGCGCGCGATAATGAATTCGGCTACGCCAACTATGAGATCATTCCTGCGGTGGCGGAGTTGAGCCCCTTGGCCGCGGCGCCGAGTGAGAATCCTCGAGGTTGACATGAAACGTTGGCTGCGGGAGCCTCTACTGCATTTCCTTCTGCTCGGCGCGGTACTGTTTGGCGTCTATGAGTTCACCCAGGCCGGACAAACAGTACCCGTATCATCGATGGAAATCCGGCTAACGCTCAACGAACTCACCCAACTGGCCCTTCTGTTCCAGTCGCAGTGGAATCGCGAGCCGACGCCGGAAGAACTCAATCGGCTGATTGAGAACAAAATCCAGGATGAGATCCTTTATCGCGAGGCCCTGGCAATGGGTCTTGACAAGGATGACGAGATCGTCAAACGCCGGATGGCACAGAAGATGCAGTTCCTCACCGAGGACGTGGCCGCCGCGCGGGAGCCGGCGGCGGCGGAGCTTAAGAACTGGTATGAAGGGAACAGCGCCAGGTTCGCACAGCCAAACCGGGTCAGCTTCCGCCATCTCTATTTCTCACCTGATCGCCGGGGTAACCGCGCGCGCGACGATGCGGCCCAGGCGCTCGCCAAACTTGCCGGCCAGCCTGAGGATTCGAGGCTTGTCAGTTCGCTCGCGGATCCATTCATGTTCCAGGAATACTACCGCGACCGTTCGCCGGAATTTCTCGGCAAGGAGTTCGGGCCGCAATTTGCGCAGGCCGTCGCGAAGCTCACGCCGGGATCCTGGCAGGGGCCGATCGAGTCCGGTTTTGGCTGGCATCTTGTATTTGTCGACACCGTGATCCCCGGTCGAGTACCCGCCTTTGATGAGGTTGAGCCCGACGTGAAGACTGCCTGGTTGAATGAGCAGAAAGCGCGCTCCTGGCAGAAGACCTATGAGGAACTGCGCGCCAAGTATACGGTACTGCTGCCGGCGCCAGACGAAGGTGCGAACGCGGCGGGGAGGACGCCGTGACCCGTTGGCAGCGTTGCAGCGGGTTCGCCACTGGCCTTCTACTAATGATGCTGATCGCGTTGCCGGCACAGGCGCACGAAATCCGTCCGGCTTTTCTCGAAATCAAGGAAACCGCCCCCGGACAGTTCAGCGTGCTCTGGCGTACTCCGGTCATGGCGGGTATGCGTCTGCCCGTCGTTTTGAAGCTGCCCGGCGGCGTGCGGAATTTGAAGAATCCTGTGCTGCAGGAATTGACGGATTCGCTGGTCGAGCGGCATTGGATCGATGCCGGGCCGACTGGTCTTGCGGGCAAACGCATCGAGTTTCCCGGTCTCCAGTTGACGATCACCGATGTGCTGGTGCGCATCGTGCGGCTCGACGGACGCGACACCACGCTATTGGTTCGCCCTTCACAGCCGTGGTTCGATTTAGCCGTGCAGCCCACGAAGTTTGGCGTTGCTCACACTTATTTGCGGCTGGGTATCGAGCATATCCTGACCGGCTTTGATCATCTAATGTTTGTGCTGGCGTTGATTATCCTCACCGGCGGGGGATGGAGACTGGTCAAGACAGTGTCCGCATTCACGCTATCGCACAGCATCACGCTGACGGCCGCCACACTCGGCTGGGTGCATGTGCCACAACGGCCGGTCGAGGCGGTCATCGCGCTGAGCATCGTGTTTACCGCGGCGGAAATCGTGCAGGCAAACCGGGGCCGCATGGGCATTGCGGTGCGTGCGCCGTGGGTGGTGGCATTTTCATTTGGACTGCTGCATGGACTTGGATTTGCAGGCGGGTTGAGCAATGCCGGTTTGCCTGTGGGACATATTCCGCTGGCGTTACTTTTCTTCAGCTGCGGAGTCGAGGTGGGACATTTGTTGTTTGTGTCAGCTGTGCTGGCTCTTATCGCTATGGCACGCCGCATCCGCATTCCAATTCCCCGCGGCTTGGAATTGGTGCCTCCTTACGCCATCGGCAGCGTGGCCATGCTCTGGTTCATGCAACGCATCGCGGCATTTTGAAGATAGAGAAAGCGGAAGCTTTAAAAAGCAGCCTAAATGAAGGAGAAAAGATGAACACTAAACTTTTACAAAATCTTTGCGGTTTTATCATGAGATTCCGGGCGAGAACCGGGTTATTTACCGTCATTATTCTGGCCGGTTGTGCGTCCGCCGAAGTGACTAATGCCCGGCCCTACACGGGAGAAATGCTCCCGAAGCCGAACCGAATCCTTGTCTATGATTTCACCTCAAATCTTAACGCGGTTCCTGCCAGTTCACCGATGAGAAGTCAATTGGCGCAGTCGATTACGCCGCAGACAGTGGAGCAGAGTGAGACGAGCCGCCAGTTGGGAGCTCAAATCGCGCAAAAACTGGTTACAGAGATCCAGGGTATGGGCCTCTTTGCTTCACGGGCAGGAGCGCTAACAATGCCGCGGACCGGCGATATCCTATTGAAAGGCTATTTTCTCTCAATGGAAGAGGGGAGTGCGACCGAGCGTATGTCGCATGGTTTTGGTTCGGGTTCCGCGGAGTTAAAAGTCATGGTCGAAGGCTACCGGATGACAACGGAAGGTCTGCGTTTCCTTGGGAGCGGAGAAAGTGTGGCCGGAAGCGGCAAAACACCCGGCGCGGCTTTCGGTCTCGGGGTCGCTGTTGCAACGGCCAATCCTATTGGCCTGCTTGTCAGCACGGCAGCCAAAACGGCAGGAGAAGCTTCAGGCTCGGACACCATTGAAGGCGCCGCCAACCGCACGGCCAAACTTATCGCACAAAGATTGCAAGTAGCCTTCCAGACCCAGGGCTGGATCTGAAATTCGCGCGAATTCGTGATGTAAGCATAAGTTACAAATAGTCGGTCTAAATGCAATGTGAGTTAGCGTAAATCATTGTCACAATCGTCACAATCGTAGCTTGACACTTTTAAGGTATTAAATTACCTTATTCTAGGTATAAAAATACCTGGAAGGAATTCCGATGATCAGCTTGAGATCAAAGATCACGCAGTCGGTGCTGGGCTATTATATGCTCCACGAACAGGCGGAGCTTTACGTAAGCGAAATAGCACGGCGCCTTTCGCTGGACCAGAAAAATCTGGACCGGAAACTTAAGGAGCTGGAAAAAGAAGGCATCTTCAGAAGTGAGCTCAGGGGAAAAGAAAGATACTATACCTTAAACCGATCATTTCCCCTTCTCAAGGAGTACAAAAAAATTATCCTTAAGACGGTAGGTTTTGAACACCTTCTAAAACAGGCGCTCAACCGCATCCAAGGGCTTAATCAGGCTTACATTTTCGGGTCCTATGCCAAAAGCAAAATGGATACTTCGAGTGATATCGATCTTCTCGCAATCGGGCGTCACAATGCGATAGAATTACAAAGGAACATTTCTAAACTTCAAAAATCCATAGGACGGGAAATTAATGTAATCAATCTGAGTCCGGCTGAGTACGAAAAGAAGCGAAAAACAGATCCTTTTGTGAAGTCAATTGATCAAGGAAAGAAACTTCAGGTATTATGACGCAGTTTGAGAGTGAATTTTTCAGAAGGATCAGCTTTACTCAAGAAGAGATTAAACGTTTTTTTGAAAACGCCCGCCATGATCTTGCGATTGCTCAAAAGGATCCCTTTCCAGAAGTCTGTTTTTCTTATAGTTTTCAAGCCTTGATTAAGGCTGGCATTGCCCTCATTGCTAAAGTCGGTAAAGTCAAGGTGAGAAGCATTCCTGGGCATCATGCCAAAATTCTTGTCAAAATGAGCGAAATCCTGAAGGATCCCGATATTTCAACCATTGGTGACGCGATGAGGGCGCGAAGAAATACGGATTTTTACGGCGGTGGAGCGCCGATAGGCAAAAAGGAAGCAGGCGATTATTTAAAATTTGTCGAGGGTGTTATTCAAAAGACCGAAAAGGCGATTTGGTGAAACAACACAAGATGGGCTATTTTCTCGCTGCGCTGGGGCTGACGATCATCCTATTCCCATTTGTCGGGCAATTCCAAAGCGGGGCTTTCATTGAGGCCGTCCTTATGACGGTTATTTTGCTGTCCGCAGTCCATGCCGTCGGTGACTCCCGTGTGAGTTACGGGGACACGTACGGAATTCAGCCATTTATGTTTAAGAAAGCGCCATTATAGGATGTCCCCCGAATTTGCATGCGGTGGATATCAGTGCTTTTTACAAATTGTTCAACGGACTGAACAAATCGTTTGACAAGCTATAACTCGTACAATATCATTGGGATATGATTAAGACCTTCAAACGAACTTCCTACCTTAAGCTCTTAACAGAACACCTCGCGATACCCAAACCACCCATTCAGGTAATTCTGGGACCAAGACAGGTAGGGAAGACAACAGCGATTCTTCATTACTTAAAAGGATGGAAAGGGCTGTCTTTTTATCATACGGCCGATCAAGTTTCACCTCCTGATGCTGCGTGGATTGAAGCCCGATGGAAAGAAGCGCGCCATAAAAGCGTGTCCAAAAATCGGGGAATTTTGGTGTTTGATGAGATTCAGAAGGTTCCTCGCTGGAGTGAAGTGGTCAAAAAGTGTTTTGATGAAGACCGACGCAATAAATTTTCCCTGAATGTCGTGTTGTTGGGATCTTCTTCGTTACTTGTCCAGCGCGGCCTAACGGAAAGTCTTGCTGGACGATTTGAAATCATTCCATTTCCACACTGGTCATTTTCAGAATGTCGTGATTGTTTTGATATTTCGTTTGATGAGTATGTCTTTTATGGGGGGTATCCAGGGGCCCTTCAGATTTTGCTGGATTCCGGCCGTGATGTCGAGCGCTGGAGCGCTTATGTCAGAGATACCCTGATTGAGACAGTGCTTAACAAAGACATCCTATTGTTAACCCCCGTTACCAAGCCGGCACTATTTCGCCAGGTATTTTCGCTCAGCTGTTTGCATCCGGCGGAAATACTTTCACTCAATAAAATGCTGGGGCAACTTCAAGAAGCGGGGAATGCCTCGACGATTCTGTCCTATTTAAAACTGCTCGATGCGGCTATGCTCCTCAAGCCTCTGGAACGGTTTTCTGGGAACCGTATTCGTCAGAAAATTTCAAGCCCAAAACTTGTTTTGCTAAACAATGCTCTGATTAATGCTTCTTTCCCACGTAAATTTAATGAGACTAAAAAGAACGATAGCCAATGGGGACGGCTTGTCGAAAATGTGGTTGGCGCTGCACTTGTTAATAATAACGCCGGGAGAGCCGTGGAAATTTTCTATTGGCGTGACCGTGATCATGAAATTGATTTTGTCTTACGGAAAGGTGAGGAGGTATTGGGCATTGAAGTAAAAACAGGCGGTCGACAGCATCCCAAAGGCAGCGCGCCGTTTCTTAAGAAATTTCCGGCCTCTCGAGTCATTACAACGTGTGTAGGAGGAGGCGATATTCCCGCTGAAGCATTGGTCTCCATGTCCGCGGAGGAAATTTTTCATGCCGATAAGTTCCGGGGACACACACGGAATTCAGGAATTAAGTGAAGGGGCGGGGAGTTTTCAACTTAATTGGGTATATTTTAAGCTGGCCTTTTGCAGGTTTTTCCACCCTTAAGGGGCAACCATTTTTTAAGCTTTCTAGGGAAATCAAGCCCTCCGAAAGGGGTGCTGAATTTCCCTTCGATCCCTGCGCAAAGGCGATTGAAACAAAATTACTTAACCTATTGTGATTAAAGAGGTTAATTTCATAAAAACCTGCAAAAGGCCAGTTTTAAGGAAATAGATTGAAAATCATTACTGCTACATTGACCTTAAAAAAACTTAAAAAAATGGCTGCACCTATGTTTGGGGATATGGTGAAAGCGGTTGTGGATATTGACCGGGAACTTATCGCCCTCGATGCGGAACTTCACTCGGATTTAGAAGCGCTTCTATTGCAAAACGGGTCAAAACAGCAGCATCTCTGGGGAATTAATTTTTATCCCGAGGCTTCAGCCGGGGAATTTATCGAGTTTGATTCCATGATTAATGTGCGGCCTTCCCAGGGGAATAGAAGCCGCGGGGTTGAAAATCAGGAGATTCGAAGCAAGATCATTAAGATCGCGTCGAAGAGGATTGGGCCGTGAGCTATAAGCATCAAGGATTGGCGGCCGGCCGCTGGAATGAGTTGTCTTTGCTGGAACAAATGGGTAATATTGGCAGCGAAGTCGAGCGGGCAATCAAATGGAAAGAAAAGGGCAACCGGGAGTATTCGATGAGTGCTTTTGAGCGGGCGCTTGAACTTTCAGACCTTACGCTGGCCGATCCCAAAAACAGGCTTCGCCTGAAAGAGGTTGCCCGTATGCGGGAAGTTTTGGTGGATTTTTTTTATGGAACGAACCAGTTTGCGTCGTCTGACAAATCATTCCGGGATTATTTTCTGCACTTTGCATTGGCGGCACGACGAAAGCACACTAACCCAGGAGCGTAAAATGGAAAAAATATTGGCCGTATTTTTTATAACCTTGATGACAAGCGGTTCGCCTTCCTTTGCTGATATGGAGGGCGAAGGTCCGGACAGGGATATTGATGTTGCTTTTGAGGACGACACCGCACCGATCGTTAATTGCAAGACTGCCGAAGGGGACATCGCGGCATTAGAAAAGCAGATCGCGGATATACAAACAAAACTCCGGGAGGAGGTCGAAGGCATTGTCCCGACGAGCACCCCTGAAGAGGCCGGGATTATCGACCCGACAAAGGATATCCAGGCGGGCGCAGCCGCTCAGCGGGATCTTGAGGCGAAAATTGCCAATATCAAACAAACTTGTGCTGTGGGTGAATAATTTTTTTAGCGCAGTCCATCCGCGAAAGGAGTTTTAAAATGTTTCATTCAAAACAATTTTTTCTGGCGTTAATCTTTTTAATAGGTTTTGTTGGCGTGCAATCATGGGACGTTTGCTCCGCGCAGGACGAAACGGATCTTGAAAAAAAAGAGGCTGCGATTCAGGAGCAAATGGCGCAGCAGGCGCTTCAAAAATTGCAGCAGGAAAATCCTCAGGGGTTGACGGATGAAGAACTCAAGCAGGGCCAGGAAGACCTGGAAGCCAGTGAGCAGAATTTGGAAGAGAACTTCAATGTGGAAGCGGCACAAGCCCAAGATGCGGCCGATGACACGGTGGGTGTTGGGGATGAAGTCACAACGACAACCGTGCCCGTGGTCCGGCCCGATCTGCACGAAGAAGAGACTCGGCGGATTGAGGAAGAAGGGCCTACACGTAATAGCGCCTTTGAATAGTGCGGTCATTTCTATGATTCAAAATAATACACTGCTTCCTAACTTCAAGAAACGTTTGTCATTGCCGCGCCCGCCAAACTTCACGGCGGGTCCGTCCGTCAGTGTGGCGGAAAAGCGGGAATCTATGGATCCCCGCTTAAACCACACTGCGCGCTTTTGCGCGAGCACTTTTCGCGTAGAACTTGAGGTTCTACTGCGAAAGTGTGCGGGGATGACAAGGCAGGGAACCCTATGCACCCTTTACATACCGTTAATGCTTTCCGCTTGTCTCTTGACTTCCGGCTGCGCGAGCTACAAACCCAAGTTTGACTCAAATGCGGCTTACTTTGAACGTATGGATACGCAAGAACGTGAGGGCGTCAAGGTCAGTGTCGTTGGCCTCGGCGCCAGGGAAAGCAGAAAAACATTTGGTGTCAATCTTGCGGCAAAGCATATTCTTCCAGTCTGGATTAAAATTGAAAATGGGGATGAAAAACATTCCTATTTTTTTCTTGAGCGTGCCATTGATCCTGACTATTACACGGCGGGTGAAGCCGCTTATATGTCGCAATACCAGATCGGCTACCGTCTGAAAAAGATACTTCCCCCGATTCTTCATTTCGTCATCGCGCCTTTTTTGCCCCTTGAAAAGCTTGTGACAAGCAAGGCTAATGAAAGCCTTCAAAAAGCATTCAAGGAGCAATCCCTCAAGTACGGCTGGATTAAACCCGGTGAAACACGTTCGGGGTTTGTGTTTCTGCCTTTTAAAGTCGGGCTGAAGGAGATTAAGGTCGATTTGTACGGCGATGACATCAAACGCGGGATTGGCACCAAAAAGCATTTTGAGTTTATTATCCACATCCCGGGCATCCGCCAGGATTATTTGGACAAGAATTTTGACCAATTTTACGCTAAGGACCAGGTTGTCAATTTTCAGGATGAAACAAGTTTAAAAAATTATCTGGAGAAATTGCCTTGCTGCACCACGGGCAAAAAAGGGACTAAAAACGGCGATCCCATAAATTTGGTGGTCATCGGAAGCCGTGAGGATATCCTGACCGCGTTTACGGTGTCGAATTGGGATGAGACGGAGCTCATTTACTGGGGATCAATCCTGAAAATGATCGGGTCGTTTTCGTTTAAAAAGCGTTATGAATATTCACCGGTCAGTCCGCTTTATTTTTTTGGACGGGCTCATGACACGGCGTTTCAAAAGGCCCGGGCCACGATTAACGAAAGAATGCATTTAAGGCTTTGGTACAGCCCCGCCCATTATCAGGGCAAGGAAGTCTGGATTGGTTCGGTAAGCCGGGATATCGGGGTAAGGTTCACCACGAAAACCTGGAATTTGATGACCCATAAAATTGATCCGGATATTGATGAAGCCTCTCTTTACACGTTGTCGGATCTCATCTATTTGAACCGCTTATCCAGTTATGGATTGACCGGCGGAGTGCCTGAGAGCACGTTTGAGGCTCCGGCCGGAAATTTAACGGGCGATCCCTATTACACGCAGGGGCGCCGAATAGTGCTTGAGATTTCAAAGGCAAAACATCCTGATTTTCCGGACCGGCTCTTTCTTTCAAATGAAACAGCCCAAAGCCAGCCGTCTTCGTGACCCTTTCATTCAATGGATCCCTGCCGCTTATGACAATTGAAAATCTTGATCACGAAATTGGCCGTCGCAGGACGTTTGCGATTATCTCGCACCCCGACGCAGGAAAAACGACGCTTACAGAAAAGCTATTGCTTTACGGCGGCGCGATTCGCCTCGCCGGCTCCGTAACAGCGCGCAAAAAGCAGCGTGATACGGCCTCGGACTGGATGGAGCTTGAAAAGAAGCGTGGTATTTCAATTTCATCCACCGTGCTTCAGTTTGATTACCAGGGGCACCGTATGAATCTGCTGGATACGCCCGGCCACAAGGATTTCTCTGAGGATACTTACCGGGTGCTCACTGCGGTGGACGGTGTGATTATGGTCATTGATGCGGCAAAGGGGATTGAGAGCCAGACCCG
>Ga0247727_10002249_pt1 | contig 44509 bp, 36 predicted proteins | sample WisWelCaveWW1625_FD_202498 | JGI IMG/M metagenome (GOLD analysis project Ga0247727, IMG submission 202498) | Biofilm microbial communities from Wishing Well Cave, Virginia, United States - WW16-25 | ecosystem: Environmental > Aquatic > Deep subsurface > Groundwater > Cave microbial mat | place...
CTCTGAACTGCCGCGACCTCGCGCCGAAGATCGGCGACGTGTTCGAGACGGGGTCGGCGATCCTGCAGGTCGCCGCGATCATTTCCTCGAGCAACTCGGCCGCCTACGTCGTCAACGCGACGCTGCTCGACGGCGTGCTCAACGCTGGTGCCGGCCTCGCGGGCTCGCTGACCACGCGCTTCACCTCGCAGGACTTCGACCTGCAACTCTGCTATGTGAGCATCTCGCCCGAGCCGGCCGATCTCCCGGCGGTCGGCGTGGATCCCTTCGCCACGATCTCGGTGACCTTCTCGGAGCCCGTGGACGCCGCCAGCGTGCGCTCGCTCGATTCGATGCTCCTGGTCTCGGTGGATCTCACTGCGGCGCCGGACAGCCCGGCCCGCCCGTGGAACGCCGACGGCAACGGCGAATCGGCGAGCGACTACATTGACCGCCAACTCGGCTACGAGAACATCGCGACCGTGCCGGGCAGCAACGGCAGCGGCCGCATCCGCTTCGGCCCGATTCAGATCAGCGGCGACGCGCGGACCTACACGCTCGCGCCGCTGGCCGGCCTGACCGACAGCCACGCCGAGGGCGCGGGCGTCTTCTACAACCTCGCGCTGCGCGACGGCCCGGACGGGATCCTCGACCTCGCCGGCAACCCGGTGGACTTCGATTCCTTCATCGCCGGCAGCACTTACCAGTCGCAGCAATTGACTATCAACGGCTCGCCCTCCGACGATCGCTATTTCGCACTGCGCTTCAACGGCAGCGACGAGGACAACGACCAGGGCGCGGAATACGCCGGCCAGTTCGGCCCCTTCGCGGGCGACGGCCTGATGCGCCCGCGCACCTTGTCGCGCTTCACCCGGCCCGTGGATTCGACCAACCCGTGGGTCGGCCAACGCCTGCGTTTCGCGCAGGGCCTGATGACCCCGCTGACGCCCGCCGGCTCGGTGCTGTTGACCGTGTGGCCGTATCACGTGATGGGCTTCGGCCTCGGCAACATTGACGAGTACAACCTCGACGTGGAGGGCCTCGCGTGGTCGCCGTTCGACGGGGTCGTGTTCGACGACGTGTTCGACCGCTACTCGATCGCGCTGGCGCACTCGAACCGCCTGCCCGACGACATGATCGAGCCGTCCAGCGGCTATCCGAAGTGGCCGAACTCCGGCCTGAAACGCCTCTCGACCGATAATTTCGACAACAACATCTTCGGCTTCGGCTACGCGCCCGACCCGCAGGACGAGGTCATCATGTTCGACCAGGATTACCGCATCTCCGACACGAACAAGTTCCTCAACTCGGGCAGCAACTTCATGATGCCCTGGCCGTCCTTCACGACGACCTACACCTACCGCGACACCGACATGCCGAAGCCGGACGGGGTGGTGCTTCAGGGCGGCAACAACACTGCGAATTCGGCCTTCGGATGCCCGCCGGAAACCCTCGGCCAGCCGCTCGTCTACACCAGCGGCAAGATCCCGAGCATCGGCCTGCCGCTGCTGCTGCGCTACCGGTGCTACCCGCGCGGCCAGGAGTTCGGCTTCAACGGCTTCCAGGTGCAGATCATGGTGGGTTCTTCGGCGATCCCGGCCTTCCGGGTGTTCTCCTCCGGCGGTCGCGACGGCCAGGGCGTGTGGCATCTGGTGCGTCCGGACACCCCGCCTGAGGGCACCGCGCCGTCGGGCGGCTACAACACGATCACCGGCGTGGCCACCAAGAACCACGGTCCGGAACTGTACTGGGGCCAGGCCGACTTCGTGACTCGCATCAGCCGCGTCTACAGCCACTGGTTCGGCTTCGGCGGCTCGGTCTCCAGCATGACGCCGCTGACCGTCGAGCCGACCCCGGCTGCGCAGATCGCGGGCACCCAGGTGATCGTAGAATTGCGCGGCGCCGACACCATCACGCTGACGTCTTGCGATGATCCGGTCGCCCGCATGTCGAACTTCGACGCCTTCGGCGATTACGTCGGGACCTGCGCCACGGTCTCCACACCCACTGCGTGGTCCACCAGCGTCACGAACCTCATCACCGGCGGCAAGGACTTCTTCCAGGTCCGCGTCACCTTCGTCTCGAACATCCAGCAGAATCTCGATCCGGTTCTCGACGCGTTGGGATTCGCGTGGAACGTGCAGTGAACATGACCCTTCCGAACCGTCTTCTCCTCTCGCTGACGGTCGCGGCTCTCGCCGCGGCCGCTTGCAAGTCCAGCAGCCCCGCGACCGGCGAGTTCCAGGCCCTGACCTCGAACTTGAGCAACGGCGACATCTGGGCGCTGAACCGTCCGATCCAGGTCGTGTTCAACAACGAGATTGATCCGGCCTCGGTGAATTTCTCCTCCATCATCCTGCGCTCGACCGATGCGGCGGCGCAGGGCGCGCCGGTCGCCGGCTCGTTCACCCTCGGCCCGGATTCCGAGGGCCGGCCGAACCGGGTGATCACCTTCATCCCGGTCTGCCCGACCACTGCCGCGAGCGACAATGGCTCGTTCCTGCCCGGCGGCATCGGGTACGAGTTGCTGCTGCCCACGCAACGGATCTCGTCCACGGTGCTGCACGACACCGCCGGCCACCCGCTCGGCGTCGGCCTGACCCGCAACTTCGTGACGCCCACGCCGCCGACCGAGCCGCTGTTCGCGGACACGGTCAACGGGCCGGTGATGATCGTGGACGTGGACTGGCCGGCAACGCTCAACCTGTTCACGCAGGACAAGCAGTACATCCGCGTCGGTTTCAACCAGGCCTTCGACGCTTCGCCGGCGAGCCTGGACCTCGACAACATCTTCGTTCAGTATTCGAACTCCAACGGCACTTTCCCGCCGACGGGCAACGTCGTGCCGGGAACCTGGATCGTCTCGCAGAACTGCACCGACGACTCCTCCTTGCTCTTCGACGTCACCGGCGTGCTGATCCCGGGCCGCGGACTGCGAATCGTCATGGACGGCGATTTCCTCGATCTGGGCGGCAACGGCAACACCAGCGTCACGACCACCGACGCCTTCCTGCTGCCGGATCTGGGCGATCTGCTCTCGCTGCCCGGATTCGACGAGGACGACGTGGCGCTCGACGAGATCCAGGACGGCTTTCTGAACGCCGCGCTGATTGACGCGGACTCCGATCTGCCGCTGCCGCGCGCCAACGTGCAGCCGGACCGGATCTTCGCGTCCTTCGAATTCCCCGGCACCGAGGCGGACCCCGATCAGGACTTCGTGCAGACCTCGGCGCAGGTCTACCTCGAACTGGACACCACCGGCGTCACGCAGATCACCGATGGCCTTGGCCGCGTGTTCACCTGCGTGAACGGGGTGATGAACGTCAACGACTTCACGCTCCAGGCCGGCGCGACGCTGCGCCTGCGCGGCGCGAATCCCTTCCTGCTCTACGCAAGCGGCACCGTGACGCTGCTCGGCACGCTCGACGCCAGCGGCTTCCAGGCGCGGCGCCCGGACGGCGGCCGTTTCCACCCGGAACTCCCGGTGCCCGGCGCGCTCGGCGTGCTCGGCGGCGGTGACGGCGGCACCTCCTCGCAAATCACCGACGACTACACGCCGCGCGGCGAGAGCGGCGACGGCCCCTTCGGCCTGACCAGCGCCGGTGGCCAGGGCGGCGAGGGCGCAGTGCAGCAGATCAACAACTTGACGATTGACGAATCGGAGTTCTTCATCGCCGCCGGCGGCGGCGGCGGCGGCTTCAGCGCGGGCCGCACCGACTCGATCTTCTGGACCAGGTTCGCAGGCGCGGACATCCCGACGGACTTCGACAACATCGGTCCTGACCTGCGGAGCGCGAAGCACACGATCTTCAACGTCACGCTGCCCGCCGATACATTCTTCCTTGGCGCGGAGGCGGGCCTGCGCGGCACCAGCAAGGACGGCATTCCCTTTCCCAACCCCGGCCTGGCTGCGAACGCCGGCCAGGCGGCCTACGGCATGGAGGACATCCAGCAGGATGACCAGTTGGTGCTGGGCTCCTCCGATGACATTTTCGACCCGGCACAGACCGGTGCGACCATCACCTTCAACTACGGCAACCCGACTTTCGGCCCGGACGGCGGAGCGGGCGGCGCCTCGGTGTTCACCGATGGCGTCACCAGCAACGACTTCTTCGGCACTCGCTTCTTCTGGGACGGCACCGCCGGCACCACCCCCGACCTGATCGAAGGCGAACTGAATACCCCGTGGGCCGGCTCGGGCGGCGGCGCCAGCGGCGATACGCAGACCGTGCTGCGCCTCGACCTCACCATTCCGCCAGACGGCCTCCTCGAGCCGCTGCCGCTGTTCTTCCCGGACCTGCTGTTCCCCTTCGGCTCCACCACGACCTACTGGCGCGGCGCGCCGGGCGGTGGCGGTGGCGGCCAGGTGCAAGTCCACGCGGTCGGCCCGATCGTGATTGGCTCCGCCGGTCGCGTCAAGGCCAACGGCGGCGGCGGCAATTCGGGAGAATCCTCGGACGAGGCCGCGACCACCGGCACGATCACCCAGGTCTCCGGCTCCGGCGGCGGCTCGGGCGGTCACGTGATCCTGCAATCCGCGACGGGCCTGAACCTTTCGGCGATTGATGTCGGCCTCGCCGGCAACCCGGGCACCCCGAGCACCTTCTTCACCGGCACGATTCCCGCCGAGGTGGTGCAGGCGATCGGCGGGCGCCGCGGCTGGGCCGCTTCAGAGCAGGCTGCCGACCTAACGGGCGCGCCGGGCCTCCGCGACGGCAACAGCACCTTCATGATCGGGCGCGGCGGCGCGGGCGCGAGCGGCCTGGTGCAGATCCAAGTGCCGGACCCGGTCAACGACATCACCTTCGAGCCGGACAACGACTCCGACTTCAAGCAGTACATGAACGCGGTGAATCCGGCGAACCCGGTGATCTCCGACCGCCTGGACTTGGTGCTCGGCCTCTACGGCGAGCCGCGCCCCTTCGGCTTGGTCCCCACCTTCGCGGCGCAGACGATGGCGCAGAGCGAGTGGATTGACACGGGACTCGCGGGCGGTCGCGCGCCGGCGAATGGAGTCGGACCTTTTCCGGACTTCGCGCACGCGCTCGGCGGCTTCGCTGGCGTAAACCCGGCGACCGGCTTCGTCACCACGAGCGGCGATCTCGTGACACCCGGCACGACCGTCGGTGCGGACGGCGGTGCCGGCAGCGCAGCATTCGAGTCTTTCGAGATGCGGATTGCCAGCGCCTCCAGCGCCTTTGCGGACACCTACCTCGCGAACCCGGAGTTGCTGGTCGGCTTCGACGTGGTGCCGAATACCGCGCAAGCCCCGACCCCCAGCACCTTCGAGATCATCAGCGCTGCCTACGACGGCGCCGCCGACGAGATGGTGCTGCGCACCAAGGCTCCGGACGGACCGCTGACCGCGGTGGCCTCGCTGAATTGGGCGGTGCGCGCGAAGTACTTCCGTCTCGACACGACCGGAGTCAAGGACCGGCTGCCGGCGGGTCTTGCGGTCCGCCTCCAGTTCCAGGGCGCAGATGAGTTCGTCGGTACCAACACGCTGGACCCCGCAACGATCACGCCACTGACGGGGGATGGCGGCACCACGACCCTCGACGATCTGAAGGGCAAGCGGTTCATCCGCTGGCGCCTGACCTTCGACCTGGATTCGGCTTCCGCGGGCACGGCCCTCTCCGCCGAAGTTCCTTCCCTGGATTACGTCAAGATTCCGTTCGCCTGGTAGTCCTGCTCCAACCGGCCCTCGCCGCCTGCGCTCTCGCTGCGGCGGGGACCGCCGCGTGTGCGGATGCCACCGCGCCGGTCCCGGCGCTGCGACTCACGGATTGGAGCGGTGCGACCGCCGCGCCGCTGCCGCTGGATCAGCCGCTCGTGCTGACCTTCAGCGAGGAGATCCGGAGCCCGATCCGGCCTTCGGCGGTCGAGATCCGCGGGCCGGAAGGCGCCGTCCGCCCGGGAATCCTGATCGAAGCGCGCGGACGCCTGATTCTGCTGCACCCCAGCCTGCCCTGCTCTGCTGATCTCCAGGACGGATCCTTTCCAGCCGGGAGCCTGCTGCGCCTGCGCCTGTCCGGCGTGCCCCGGCTGCAGGCTATCGCCGGCGAGAGCGGCGCCTTTCTGCACGGCGACCTCGACCTCTCCTTCCGCACTCTCGCCGCCGCCGAACCCTCCGCCTTGAGCGGGATTCCGGCGCTCGGCGAGGTGGTGCGTGTGGAAGGCTTCGGCGAGGCCGGTCTGATTCGGCTCGGCTCGGCGCGCGCAGGGAACGCGGAACTTCGCTTCAATCGCGCGCTCGACCCACGCACCCTCCTTCAGCCCGCGCGGCTCGAGATGGAGCCGAGCGACGGGAAGGTGCGCGAGGTGCGCGGCTCACTGCGCGAAAACCGGCTGGAGCAGGCGATCCTGCATCTCGACCTGGGGGAATGGACGGGGCGGGGCGTCCTCACGCTGCCGGAGAGTTGGGAAGGATTGGGCGGGGTGCCGATCGCCGAGGTTGCGCGGCGGCTGCGCGTCGTACGCGGGCCGTGACAGCCGAACGCACGGCTTGAATTCGGCCCGGGGGCTCCTCACCATCGGGGGATGGATGGATCCCTCGCAGCGTGGCAGGCGCAGCCAGCGCTGTACTACGCCTTCCTGGCGTTGTTCGGCGCCATTGCCGGCTCCTTCGCCTCGGCGGCGGCTTATCGGATCCCGCGCTCCCCGGAAGTGACGCTGCTGCGGCCACTGCGTTCGCACTGCGGAGCCTGCCGCGCGCCGATCGCCTGGCACGACAACCTGCCGATCCTGTCCTACCTGGTGCTGCGCGGGCGCTGCCGCGCCTGTGGGGTGCGCTACGGCGCCGGCTACTTGGTCCACGAGATCGGCCTGGCGCTTCTTTTTGTGCTGGCCGGACGCTCCTGGGCCGCCGACTCCGGCCTGTTGGCGCTGACCGTGGTTTGCTGCGCGCTGACGGCCCTGTGGATCGCCGCCGCGGTGGACCTGAAGCACTACATCCTGCCTGACGGGATCACGATCGGCGGGCAGTTGGCCGCCATCCCCGCAGTGCTGCTGGTTCCGGAACTCCACCTCTGGCCCGGGCGCGCCGGTCTGCCGTGGGGCGCCGCGCTGCTGACGCCGCTCGGCCTCGACCCCGCCGGGCCGGACTGGTTGCTGGCCGCGGCCTCCGGCGCGGTGGGCTGCGCGGCGGCGTGGATCGGGATCTACGGGATCGGCTGGGTGTTCAGCCAGATTCTGCACAAGGATGCGCTCGGCTTCGGTGACGTGAAGTACCTGGCCGCGGTCGGCGCCTGGACCGGGATCGAGGGCGTGCTGTGGAGTTTCCTGACCGGGGTGTTCGTCGGCTCCTTTCTCGGCCTGGCGAACATCCTGCGCCTGTGGGTCGTCGTGCAGCAGCGCCGCCGCACGCGCGGGCTGCGGCGCCGGTACCTGCATCCGGCGCACCGGACGGCTTGGCTCGGAGGGCACTTGATTCCGTTCGGTCCACCGCTCATCCTAGGCACGACGCTCGTGCTGCTCGCGCCGGCGAGTGTCCATCGCTTCTTCCTGGTGACTTGGCCGGAGTGGATCTCCGGCGCATCGCCCTTCGCCTCGCCAACCACGACTCCATGATCAAATCCCCTCTCCTCCTCGCCCTCGCCTTCCTCGCGTTTCCTGCGTGCCAGAGCACGCTGACCGACGCGATGATCGAGGATCAAGACAAGCAACTCGCTGCGCTCAACGCCGAGCGGCAGAAGAACTCCTCGCACCTCGAACGGCTCAAGTCGGAGAACCGCACGCTCGCGGACCAGATCTCCTACGAGCAGCAGCGCAATGCGGAACTCGCGCAGCGGGTCGCCGCTGCCGAAGCCGCGGTGGACGCGCACGATGCGGAAGTGGCAGGCCTGGAGACCGCGTTCCAGGGCACCAACGTCGAAGTCGGCCGCCGCGGCGGCTACATCGTGCTCGGTCTGCCTTCCGAACTCACCTTCGGTTCCGGCAAGGCCGAGTTGAGCAAGAACGGCAAGGACACGCTGGCCACGGTCGCGGACGTGCTGAAGACCGACTACGCGGGCAAGACCTTCTGGGTGGAAGGTCACACTGACAACGAGCAGCCGAAAAAGTCCGGGTGGAAGAGCAACCTGGAACTGTCGGCGAATCGCGCGATGTCGGCCGCCAACTACATGATCTTCGATCTCGGGCTGGACCCGACGCACGTGCGCGTCGCCGGCTACGGCGAGTTCGCGCCGAAGGCCGGCAACGACACGCCGGAAGGCCGCGCCGACAATCGGCGCGTCGAGATCCTGATCCTCGAGTAGCGCGCGCGGACTCCGCGCCGTCGCTGCCGCCTGCGGACTCGCGCCGCAGGCGGCGGCTCCGTTTCCGGGCGCGGTGCTAGGCTCTCGAACGGACGGCGCGCGAGCCACGCCGTCCGGTTCCCTGATCCCGGACATGAGCGCAGCGGACATCCACAATTTGACTCTCCTGGGCCCCGCAGGGGCCGGGAAGACCTCGCTGGTCGAGGCGGTGGCGCACCATTTTGGCGCGACGGAGCGCCGCGGGCGCGTCGAGGACGGAACCGCGCTCTGCGATTTCCAGCCCGACGAGAAGGAGAAGAAGCACAGCCTGGCCGCGGCGGTGGTGCATCTCGAGACGCCGGTTGGCAAATTGAACCTGATTGACACACCGGGCTATCCGGACTTCGTCGCCGACGCCATCACCTCGATGGGTGCGGCCGGCTGCGCGGTGCTGGTGGTTCCGGCGCGTCACGGCGGCGGGGTGCCCTACCACGCCTTCGACCTGTGGCGGCGCGCTTCGCGGCTCGGGCTCGCGCGCGCGGTGGTGATCACCAAACTGGACGGCGACAACCTGGACCTCGATGAGGTGATCGAGGACCTCCGCACGACCCTCGGGCAGCGCGTGGTGCCTTTCACGCTGGCGAACGGCACCGGTAAGGACTTCACCGCGGTCGAGATCGAAGAGAAGAACGGCAGTCCGTGGCGCAGCCACCTGGTGGACGCGATCGTCGAGGCCGACGACGCGCTGATGTCCAAGTACCTCGAGGCGGGCGAAGTCAGCGACGCCGAACTCGAAGCCGCGATCCCCAACGCGATGGCGCGCGGAACTTTTGCGCCGCTCTTCTGCGTGGACCCGCTGCGCGGCATCGGCGTCAAGGAGTTCGCCGAGTTCCTGGTGCAGGATTTCCCGACCTCGGCGATGCAGTTGGCCGCGATGCACAGCCGCAACATCGCCCGCGGCGAACCGGGCGAGCGCGCGGTCGCGCGCGTGTGGAAGGTGCTGACCGACCGTCACCTCGGGCAGATCACCTACCTGCGCGTGCTGCAGGGCACGCTGACGCCGGAATCCGCGCTGCTGGACCCGCGCGGCGGCAAGCCGGTGAAGATGAACGGCCTGGCGACGCTGTTCGGAGCGCGGCTCGATCCGGTCGCCCAAGCCGGGCCGGGCGACATCGTGGCGGTCACGCGCATCGAAAACCTCTCGGTGGGGGATGCGCTGGTGAGCGAGGGCTCCGCGGTGCCGCACGATTTCGACCTGCCCGAGCCATTCACCACCTACGCCGTCAAGCCGCACAGCCGCGCCGACGAGCAGAAAATCAGCGCGGAATTGCACAAGATCGCGCGCGAGGACCCGACCTTCCGCGTGCGCCGCGACCCGTTCACGCACCAGTTGCTGGCGGACGGCCTGTCCGAAATGCACGTCAACGCGGTGCTGCACCGGCTGCACCAGCGCGGCGTCGGCGTGGACAAGGAATTGCCGCGCATCGCCTACCGCGAGACCGTGACCGCGAAGGCCGAGGGGCATCACCGCCACAAGAAACAGTCCGGCGGTCGCGGACAGTTCGGCGAGTGCTTCATCCGGGTCGAGCCGACCGCCCGCGGCAGCGGCTTCGAGTTCGTGGACGGCGTGGTCGGCGGCTCGATCCCGCGCCAGTTCATCCCGGCGATCGAGAAGGGCGTCCGCGACCAGATGGACCACGGCATCATCTCCGGCTCGCAGGTGGTGGACATGCTGATCGAGGTCTACGACGGCAAGCACCACATCGTGGACTCCGACGAGCACTCCTTCCGGATCGCCGGCGCGCAGGCGTTGCGAGACGCGTTCCTCAAGGCGCGGCCGATCCTGCTCGAGCCGATCATGGAGGCCGAGATCAGCGTGCCTTCGCGCTTCTTCGGCGACGTCAGCGGAGACCTGAACGGCCGTCGCGGGCACATCCTCGGCATGGAGACCGACGGCGATTTCCAGACCATCAAGGCGCAGGTGCCGCTCGCCGAGATGCAGACCTACGGCACCACGCTGCGCTCCATGACGCACGGCGAGGGCTCCTTCAAGATGCGCCTCGCGCACTACGACCAAATGCCCGCGCACGTGCAGTCCGACGTCGTCGCCAAGCACGGGCAGCCGGTCGCCGCGGAATGAGGAAAGGTTTCTCACTGCTGGAGTTCGTGATCCTCTGCGCGCTGGTGCTCGTGGTTTCGACCGTTCTGATGCCGCGCGCGCTCGCGCCGCGCCGCAACGTCAACGAGGACCAGGCCCTCGCGTACCTGGCGATGATCGGCGCCGGGCAGCGCGCGTGGCGGGCTGAGACGGGCGCGAACGTCTCGCTGGCGCGCTTGCGCGAGGCGCCGCCCCAGCCGCGTGCGACCGCCGCCTCCACGCGCACTCCCTTGATGTCGCCCGATCTGATGGTGGACGGCTGGGACATCGCGCACTGCGCCGGTTTCCGTTTTCGCCTCGCGCGCGGCGCCGATGGCGCGGTGCAGGGCTGTTGGGCGTGGCCGAACCTGCGCGGTTTCTCCGGCGAACAGGTCTACTTCGCCGATTTCGAGCGCGCCGAGATCCGGCGCCTGGCCGCGAATCCGCAGTGGCAGCGCGCGCCCGAACTCGCACCCGCGGCGGACGCGCTAGCGGACCCGCCGATAGCCCGCTTCTGACCTTGAACAGGACGCTGAGTATCTCATTCCGCCCCGGGCGCGATGCCGCGTGCCGGACCGCAAGCACTGGTTCAGCGTCGCCTTAACCGCCGAAGCCGAACAATCGGCGCGCGTTCTCCCAGGTCGTTGCGGCCGTCGCCGCCACCGGCTCGCCGCGTGTCTGCGCGAGCGTCTCGAGCGTGAAGCGCACGAAGGCGGGCTCGTTGGGGCGCCCGCGCCGCGGCTGCGGCGCAAGGAAGGGCGCGTCGGTCTCGACCAACAGCCGGTCGGCTGGCACGCGTCGCGCCGCCTCGCGCAGCGCCTCGGATTTGGGATAGGTCAGGTTGCCGGCGAAGGAGATGTGCAGCCCGCAGGCGACGAAGGCATCCACCGTTTCCGGCCCTTCGCTGTAGCAGTGCATCACGCCCGCGAGGGGCGCACGCGCCTGCAGAATCTTCGCGAGGCTCGGCGCAGCCTGGCGGCAGTGCAGGATCACCGGCAGGCTTAGGTCGAGCGCCAGATCAAGATGGAAGATCAGCGCGCGCTCCTGGGTCGCAGGCGGAACTTGATCGCGGAAGAAGTCGAGGCCGGTCTCGCCGATCGCCGCGAAGCCGCCCGCGCGCGCGAGCCCGGCGATTTCCGCCAGCCGCGGCGCGAGGCCTTCCTCCGGGCCGGTGTCGTTCGGGTGGATCCCGGCGCTCGCGCCGACGGTGCCGGGGTGAGCGGCGGCGAGGTCGTGTGCCCCGCGCGCGCTCTGCGCGTCTGTGGCGACGCACAGCATCGCCGCGACCGCGGCGTCCTGCGCCCGCGCGATCTGCGCCGCGGGCGGATCCTCCTCGCCGCGCCACAGCAGATGGCAATGCGTGTCGAAGATGCGCATCAACGCGCCTCAACCCCGTGCGCTGCGCGCAAGGTGTCCAGGAATTCGCGCAGGCCGGGATCCGCCTGCTCCTCGGGAAGCCGGTGCGCGATCAGCGCGCGACCGCGCTCCGCGTCGAGTTCAATCAGCGCGAGCAGCGCCTCGCGCCGGATGATGAAGTTCGCGCGCTCGACGATGAACACCGATTCGAGCACTGGAGCCGCCTCGTCCGCGCGGTGCTCGCGCAGCCAGCGGATCGCGCCGAGCCGCGCGCGGTGCTCCATACCTTCGTCCGCGAGAACCATGATCATGATCTCGCGCGCTTCCGGCTCGGGCGCGAGCGGCAGCACTTCCTCGACGTAAGCGGGACGCAGGCGGTCCTGCGCGCGCGGCGTCTCGCGAAACAGAACCGCACGCGCGCGCGCGCCGGCTTCGCCCGGATCCTCGGACCAGAGGATGCGATGCGCCTCGAGTCGCAGGCCGTCGGAGGTCTCGCGCAGGTCGAGACTCCGCGCCAGCGGCAGAATTCGGGCGCCGAGGGCTGCATGGGCCCCGCGCAGTGTGTGCCACGCCAGTTCCGGCCGGCGCGCGCGGTCGGCCTGGATCCACTCCTCCCAAGGCAGGCTGGCCGCGTCCGGCGCGCACGCCGGCGCCTGCGCGCAGACGCGGATTTCGACCTTCAGGCGCTCCCACTCCTCGGCGCTTGCCCCGGCCGCGCTGCGCTCCCAAGCCTCCTCCGCCTGCCGCCGCAGAGTTGCCACCGGGTCAGGATCCCGAGCCGCCGTCTCTGCCCAGCGCAGACAGGCCTGCCCGTCCAACAGGCCCGCCGCCGCACCGGCTCCCGGTGCGCCATCGCACGCCGACAGGAACAGCCCGCACAGGAGCAGGCCTGCGGCCATCCCGCGCGGCTGGGCCATCTGGAGGGCTTGGCACGGGATTCGCAAGAGCGGACTCCGGGACGCCCTTGCAGCCCGCACCGACTCAGTTCGCTCACACCGGTTCCTCATGTCACCTCTGCTAGACTTTACGCACCGCCGGGGCGGCAGGAGCGATCCTGCCGGTCCGCTTGAGTTCGCTTCACGCCCCGCTGCTCCTGGAATGACCGCATCGCACCGTCTCATCCAGCCTTATTTCCTCGGCAAATCCCTTGCCAAGATCGGGCTGATCCCGCTCCTGTTGGCTGTTTCGCTGGGATCCTGCCTGGGCGGCTCCGGCGGGGGAGCCACCGCCACCGGCGCCTTCGGCCTCACGGTGTGTTCGCTCGGCTGCAACGGCTCGACCTTCACGGTCAGCATCTGGCAGACCAACAAGGACATGCTGTTCACCTTCAGCGACGAGGTGGATCCGGCCTCGGTGTCCTTCTCGTCCATCTCGATCCTGAACGTCTTCGACGGCTCCGCCCCGCTGGGCGCCTTCCTGGTCAACGGCCGCGTGGTGACCTTCCGGCCCGCGCTGATCGAGACGAGCGGCGGCCTGACCTTCGGCTTCACCGACGGTGCGACCTACCGGATCGAGATTCCGTCAAGCGGCCCCAACGTGGTGCGCTCGCTTCGGGGACGTTCCAACACCAGTTCGGTGCGCGGTTCGATCGCGATCAACGGCGTTGCCGACCTGGTGCCCGGGCCGCCGACGATCGTGTCCTACACGCCGAATCCCACGGAGCCTCCGACCAGCAACGATTTTTCGATCGAGATCGTCTTCGGCGACGTGCTGCGCACTTCGCAGTTGGCGGATCCGATCACCGGCGAGAGCGCGCTGGTCACCGTCGCCGTGGCCGACTCCGAGACCGGCAGTTCGAGCATCGTGCCCGGGTCCTTCGCTGCGAGCGTGGACCGCGACGCGCTGACCACCACGCTGGTTTTCACGCCGCTGGTCGGCTATCCGAGCGGAGACGACGGCCGGCGCCAAGTGCAGGTCAACCTGTCGCAGCAGATCGTGGACCTCGCGGGCAACCCGCTCGCGGGCGCGGGCATCCTGGTGATCCCGCTGCCCGACGTCACCTCGCAGTCCGGGACGCTGGAGGAGACCTTCGCCGACCATGCCAAGGAGGATTCTTCGGCGAGCGTCAGTGGCCTGTGGGCCGCGGGCGGCGGGCTCGACTCCGGCCAGGATCCCCTGACCGCCCGGCACCGCGGCGGCGGCTCCGGAGTGCTCGGCACGCTGATTCTCGACGGCGAGCAGATCCAATTCAACAGCGACGCGCACGACTTCTTCTCGGATTTCCTCAACGAACAGATCACGGTCACCGGCGGGGTGTTTTCATTCGAGGAGGTGGAGATCGGCGCGAGTTCCTTCCTCACCGGCACCGGCTCGCTGCCGCTGCGCATCTTCTCGCGCGGCGATCTCGTGCTCGCCGGCGCGCTGGATCTCGCCGGCGACGACGCGCCGCCGAACTACGGCAAGGGCGTGCCCGTCACCGAGCGCGAGTACCCGTCCGAGCCGACCTCCAACACCTTCACCGAGGCTTCGGAGCCGCGCAACAGCATCGCAGGGGGGGGGGACCCGGGAATCGGCAACCTCTCCGGAGGGAGCGGCGGTCACGGCGGCATGTCCTGGTACGCTGGTCCCGATGGAATGGGTCCGGAGGCCGGAGGCGACCAGTTCTACCTGGACACTGTGAACTGCGGCTGGAATCAGTTCCAGGATCCCACGATCAACTGCAGTCCGCTGCAGACGGGCCGCTTCCGCGACACCTACAAAGGGGACGAGTACTGCGGAGCGAACGGCGATCGAGTCGGCGGCGTCGCCGCGACCGGCCTTCCGAACAGCGGCGCGGGAGCGCTGGGCAGCCAAACCGACCTGGACGGCGGATCCGGCATGGGATCCTGGTGCTGGCCGCCCAAGAGCAACGTCAACACCGACCAGAGCGCGACCTTGGTCAGCCTGGGCCGCATCCGTTCGCACGTCTATATTGACAACGGGAATCCGGTGTCGCGCGAGAACCACACGCGGCACCGCGCGCGCGGCGGCGGCGGCGGCGGCTTCTGGAGCGACGGCGAGCGCGGCAGTTTCTTCACCATCGGCGCCACGGATCCGCTCGGCAACGCGATCGGCATCACGATTCAGCCGATCGTCAACTCGGCGAACGGCATCCGCGAGTACAACGACGACGGCACCGGCGTGGACTGGCTGGCCTGGGACTACCGGGCCGGCGCGAGCATGCGTCCGGTCGCGGACGCCGGCGGCGGCGCGTACCTGCTTCCCGCCGGCCAGGAAACGCTGGACCCGGACCTCGGCCTGCTGCTCGGCGGCTCGGGGGGAGGCGGCTCCGGCAACTCCCAGCACGGTTCGTGGAAGGAGACTCCGACGCTCGCCAGCGGCGACATTGACACTTTCCGCAGCGGCGGCGGCGCGGGCGGCGGCGCGGGCGGCGGCGCCGTGCAACTGCACGCCGGCAACCGGCTCACGCTGACCGGCTCGGTCAGCGCGGGCGGCGGGGACGGCGGGGGCAGCGAGTTCATGCTCTCCATCCCCTTCGCCGAGCCGAACCACATCAACTTCTGCCCGCCGGGCGATGGCGGCGGCGGCGGCGGCGCGGGCGGCTCGGTGCTGCTGCAGAGCGCAGGCGCGTTCACTGCCGACGCCGGTTCCGTGGTAGTCAGCGGCGGCGTCGGCGGCACAGGCTCGGCCGGCAACCACGGCGGCGACGGCGGCATTGGCCTCGTGCGGGTGGACACGCCGGTGGCGCTCTCGCTGGCGGCCTTGCAGAACATCGTCGAGCCGGACGAGGCAGTGGACCTGACCCCGATCGGCCAGCCGGGGCAGCCGAACAGCGGCGTGCTCGGGATTCTATGGCCCGGCGCCGCGGGCGACGTGACTGCAGCCGACGGCACCTTCTTCAACGGCAACGCCAGCGGTGTGCGCAGTTTCTGGTACGAGGCTCCGGCCGAGATCAACCAGTTCACGATCGCGCGCTGGGAGATCGAGTGCGAGTACCGCGACGGCTCCGGCGTGCATGCGCTGATCTTCGACTCCGACACCAACCCGACCGACCCGGACAGCACGGCGATCTGGGTGGCTCTACAGGCCGCGTGGATGGAGGTTGGCGAGTCGCAGGAAGCGGATCCGGAGATCGTGCTCTCGACGGACTGGGTGATTCCCGGCTTCCGCTCCGCCACCAACGGCATCGAGCAGTTGAGCCTGGTGCTGGCGCGCGCCGTGCGTTACACGCTCGTGTTCAACCACGACGCGATCGCCGCCCTGATCGGAGGCACCGCGAACGGCTACTTCCGAGTCGAGCGCGTGTCTTTCGAGTGGGAGGGTTCCTGATCCAGGCGAACTCGCGCGCGCTGCTTCCCGACGCGCTTCTCGTGCATGCTCTGCGGCTCGAGGAGCGCGTCGGGTTTTTGACCGACGCGCGCGGCCGGATTCTCGAACTCGCGCCGGAGAGCGCACTGCCGCCGGGGAAATGGGAAAGGTTCCCCGGCGAGGTCTGGACCGCGGCGCCGGTGCTCGCGCACGCGCACCTCGACGGCTTCGATGCGCCTGCGGGCTCGTTCCGGCGCGCCCCGTTTGCCGCGTGGATCGCCGACCTGCTGGCGTGGCGGGCCGATTCGCGGCGTCTCACGGCGGCCGCGAGCGCCCGCGCCGCGTGCGCGGAACTGGCCGCGACCGGTTGCGGCCTGGTCGCCGCGCACGTTTCCGAAGCCGGTGCCGAGGGCTGCGGCGAGGATCCCGAGGTGCTGGCGTGGCGCGAGGTTCTTGAGCCTTTCCCGGAAGATGCGCAGGAGGCGGAGGCGCGCTGGCGGCGAGCCGGCAGCGAGTGCGCGGCGGGTCTCGCGCTGCACGCTCCTTACACGGTGGACGTCGGCTTGGCGCGCAGGATCTTCGCCGCCGCGAGCGGTCCTATTTCCGTGCACCTCGGCGAGACCGAGGAGGAACGGGAGTGTCTTGCGCGCGGTACGGGTCCGCTTGCGGATCTGCTGCGGGCGCGGCGCGGGAGGGCATCGGCAACTTGCCACGCCTCGCCGGTGGACTGGCTCGCCGAGGCCGGAGGCCTGCGGCCGGGGACTCTGGCGGTGCATGCGGGGGCTCTGCGCGGCGAAGAACTTCGCCGGCTTGCCGCGGCGGGGGTCGCGGTGGTGTTCTGCCCTGGAACGCACGCGTGGTTCGGTCGTCCGCCTCCCGCCTTCGCGGAGGCCGGCGTGTTCCCTTCGGCGCTCGGCTGCGATTCGCGCGCCTCCAACGAGACGCTCGACCCCATCCGAGAATTCCGCCTCTATTGCGCACAGGTTCCGGAGGCGGGCCCGGCGCGCGCGTGGCACGCGCTGACCGAGGGTGGCGCGCGCGCAGTGCGCCGGGCCGACCTCGGCCGCCTCGCGCCCGGCGCCTCTGCTCGCCCGCTGCGGCTGCGCGATCAGCGGGTCCTCGACGCGCTGCGGCGCCACGCGGATCCTGCGCAGCGGGCCTCCGCGCTGCTCCGCTTCCTGGCAGAATGCCCGGATCCGGCCCGGCTCGGGGCTAGAATTCCCGACCCATTGCATGCGTGAAGCGGCGGAACTCGTGCGGCGCAGCCGGAGCGTGTTGCTCTCCGGCCACCTGCGTGCCGACGGCGACTGCCTTGGCTCGCAGATCGTGCTGTGGCACGCGCTGCGCAAGATCGGCAAGAGCGTGGAGATCCTGCTGCCGGACCCGCCCGACGGGCGCTACGGCTTCCTGCGCGAGACCGCGGAGTGGCGCATCTGGGACGGCCGGCTGCCGGCTGGCGCCGACCTGTTGATCGTCTGCGACTGCTGCCAACTCTCCCGGCTGGGCGCGATGGGGGAGGAAGTGGCGCGCTCCGCAATGCCGCGGATCGCGGTGGATCATCACGTGCTCGAGGGCGACGCCGGCTGGACCGCTCTGGTGCACGATGTCAAGGCGAGCGCCAGCGGGGTCCTGGCGTTGCGCTTCGCCGAGGCGCTCGGCGCCGGCGATCTCCCGCGCAGCGCCTACGAGGCTGCCTTCGTCGCGCTGATGACCGACACGGGCTGGCTCAAGTATTCGAATGCCGTCCCCGAGGCGTGGCGCCTCGCCGCCGAACTGGCCGGGCGCGGGCTTGACACCGCGCGCATCCACGAACTCGTCTATCAATCGGCCGAGCCAGGGCGCCCGGCGGGCGTCCGCTCCGGCCTCGAGAACCTCGAGTACCACTGCGGCGGCCGCGTCGCCTTCGCCTGGAGCGCGCAAGCGCGGCTGCGCGAACTCGGCGCCAGCCTCGAGGACACCGACGAGGTGCTGGATCTGCTGCGCAGCGTCGCGCAGGTCGAGGCGGTCGGGTTCTTGAGCGAGCGGCCGGACGGCCGGATCAAGGTCTCCTTCCGCAGCAAGCACAGCCTCGACGTCCATCGTGTCGCCAAGACGCTCGACGGCGGCGGCCACGTCCGCGCCTCGGGCGCGAGTTTCGCGCCGGGCACGCCGCTCGCCGACGCGATCGCGCGCGCGCGTGCCGCGCTGGTGGACGGCTTCCGCGCACAGATCGGCTAAGGCAACGCTGATCAAGTCATTCCGTCCCGGACGCGAATTCACGCGCCGGAACGAAAGCACTGGTTCAGCGGTGCCCTAACCGAGTTTCTCGCGCTTCTGGAACAGACCGAGAATGGCATAGCGCGCCAATTTCGGATTCTTGCGCAGCCGGCGCAGCACGTACGGGTGCCACTCCGGACCGTAGGGCACGTAGACGCGCACCGGCAGGCCTTGCGCGCGCAGCGTGCGGCGCAGTTCCTCGCGCACGCCGAGCAGCATCTGGATCTCGATCTGCTGCGTCCAGGCCCGGTTGCGGGTCAGCGCGTCGCGAACCGCGCCGGCGAGCGCCTCGTCGTGCGTCGCGGCGGCGACGAAGGCCCCCCCCTTGAGCAGGATGCCCAGGATCCGGATCCAGGCGTCGCGGACCTGCTGCGGCGCCTGATGGGCAATCTCCGGAGGCTCGACGTAGATTCCCTTGACGAGGCGCACGTTGAGCGGGCCGCCCGCCGCGACGAGCGCGCGCGCGTCCGCCTCCGAACGGAACAGCATGGACTGCAGCACGCAGCCGACGGTGCCCGGATAGGCGGCGCGCAGTCGGGCGAAGACACGCAGCGTGCCGTCCACGGTGGAGGCATCCTCCATCTCGAAGCGGATGAACGCGTCCAGCGCGCGCGCGCGCTCGGCGACGCGCGCCATGGCGCGGAAGCAGTGGTCCTCGCCGAGGTCGAGCCCCATCTGCGTGGGTTTCAGCGACACATTGCGGCCGAGACCGCGCGCCGCGAGGTCCTCGAGCAGTTTCACGTACTCGCTGACCGCGGCATCCACTTCGGCTTCGGTGCGCACCGCCTCGCCGAGCAGGTCGTAGGTTGCGCGATAACCCGCGCGCTCGAGTTCACCCCCGGCGTGCAGCGCGTCCTCGCGCCGGAGGCCGGCGATGTAGCGGCGCGAGAGCCGTTCCATCACGGGCTTGGGCACGTAGGGAAGGGTGCTGGCGACGGCGCGGTCGAACCACGACATGGGGGGAAGGCGCCCGGAGGCCGGGAAAATCTAGGATGGCGGCGCCCCGATGTCTGCGCCCGATCCAAACCCCCGCGCCGCCTGGTTGCGCCTCGCAGTCGGTGCCGCCGCGGCCTGCATCGCTCCTTTCCTGCCGGGAGTGCGGGATCTCGATCCTCCGGCCCGGCGCACCGCTGCGGTCGCCGTGTTCACCGCATGGTGCTGGATCACCGAGGCGGTGCCGCTTGCGGTCGGCGGGCTCCTGCCCGCGGTGCTGCTGCCGGCGGTGGGCGCCGTGGACGCGCGCCAGATCGCACCCGCCTGCACGAGCGCCTGGCCTGGCGCGCCGTGGCGCTGTTCGGCGCCCGCCCGCGCCGCCTCGTGCTCGGCATGATGACCGCGACCGCTTGCCTCTCGATGTTCGTCAACAACACCAGCGCCACGCTCGTGATGCTGCCGGTCGCTCTCGCGCTGTTGGTCCGCTGCGACTCCGAGGAAAGCGCGCGGCTCGGCCCGCCGCTGCTGTTGGGTATTGCCTACGCGGCGACCATCGGCGGCATCGCGACGCCGATCGGCACGGCGCCGAACATCCTCTTTCTCGGAATGTTCAGGGAGCGGTTCCCGGCAGCGGAGCCGATCGCCTTCGGCGGCTGGGTGATCGCCATGCTGCCGCTGGCGGCGCTGTTCCTCTTGCTCTGCTGGCAGGTGCTGATCCGTACCGTCGGCCGCCCTGCCGCCTCCGCGTCCGCCGGATTGGAGGCTTACACGCGAGGCTGTCAACTTGCCTCTGCGCAGCGCGGAGCAGACGCGGGTGATGCTGATCTTCGGCTGCGTCGCGCTGGCGGGATCGCTCGCGCTTTTCCTCGTGCCGTGCGGCGGCGGCCGCGGGCGGCCGCTTCTGCGGTGGGACGAATGCCGCGACCTGCCCTGGGGTGTGCTGCTGCTGATCGGCGGCGGCCTGGCGCTCGCCAGGAGTTTCGAGCAGACCGGCTTGAGCGAGGCGATCGCCGGCGCCTTGTCAGGAGCCTTCGCCGACTGGCATCCGCTGGCGATCGTGGCGGTAGTGTCCGCCACCGTCACGCTGCTGACCGAGATCGCGTCGAACACCGCGACGATCAGCATCCTGCTGCCGCTGCTGTTCGCAGCCGCGGTCGAGTCCGGCATTCACCCTCTGCTCGTCGCGATTCCGGCGACCCTCTCCGTCTCCTACGGATTCGCGCTGCCGGTCGGCACGCCGCCCAATGCCATCGCCTTCGCAACCGGCCGAATTCGCATGCTCCAGATGGTGCGCGCGGGCTTGATCCTCGATTTCATCGCGATCCTGCTGGTGACCGGCTTCACCTGGCTCTGGATCGGCCCGCGGCTTGGCCTGGACTTCCATGCTCTGCCGGACTGGGCTGCGCCGGTGCCCGTCGGGCCGTAGACTTCGATGATGATTCGCGCCGGAATCCGATTTGCCGCCGCAATCGCGGCACTGTCGCTGCCCGGTTGCGGCGATGCGGCGCGCGAGCCGGACCTGATCCTGATCTCGGTGGACACCCTGCGCGCCGACCGGCTGCCCTACTACGGTGCCGCACGCGACACGGGCGGGGATCCGGCGCAGGATTTCACGCCGTCGTGGCTGGCTGCGCACGGGACCGTGCATGATGCCTGCTGGGCCAGCGCTGGACAGACTCTGCCATCCCTCGGCAGTTTCTGGACCGGCCGGCCGCCGCTCGAACACGGCGCGACCTCGAACCTGGATCCGGTGATCCTCCCCACGCGTCTGGTGTCGCTCAAGGGAACGCGTTTCGACTCCGCACACGCGCTGCTGGCCAACCAGTCGCTCGGCGCGGGCTGCGGGCTCCAGGCCGGATTTGACAACTACGGGCTGCTCTTCAAGCACAACGAGAAGCGAATCCCGGCGGAGATGCTGCGCCTGACGCAGCCGGACGTGTCTGGCGGCAAGCGACTTCTCGTGTGGGCGCATTTCATGGCCCCGCACCAGCCCTACGCCCCCGATCCGGCGCTGGCCGACCGCTACGGCCCGGGCGCCCTCGCGGCCGCGGAGAACGAATTCCTGTACGGCCTGCATCGCGCGGGAAGCATGGACGCGGCGACGCGTGCCGCCCTCGAGCGGCTGTACGACGCGGAGGTGCGCACCGCCTCCGGCTATGTCCAGGAACTGCTCTCCGGACTCGACCGTCAGTACCGCGACGCGGGCCGCGGCGGGCTGCTCGAGAACGCGATCGTCGTTTTCTTCTCCGATCACGGCGAGGCGCTCGGCGATCACTTCGGCTACTCGCTGCACGCCAAGAGCCTTTATTCGGGCGTGATTCGCGTGCCGCTGGTGGTGGCCGGCCCGGGTTGGAAGGCCGCACGCTCGGCGCAGCCGGTCGCGCTCTCGGAGGTCCTGTCGCTGGTTCTCGACGGCCGCAAGCCGCAAAGCCGGTATTTCCACTCTGCTTGGCGCGCCGAGTTCTACGCGGTACGAGACGCGCGCTGGACCCTGGTTCACAATCCCACGAACAACCGCATGGGGCCGCGCGAGCCGCCGGAGGACGCGCCCTTCCCCTACCCGCTGCTCGCGCTCTACGACCGAAGTTCCGATCCACGCGAACTGCACGACGTCGCCGCGCAGTATCCGGACGAGGCGCGCCGCCTCCTGCGTGAACTCGGCCGCTGGTACGCGAGCCTCCTGATCGCCTCGGCCGGCGCGTCCCAGGACCCGGACACCCAGACCCTCTCGGCACTGGGGTATTCCACCGCAGTCACGACGGATCGCAGCGCCCCGCTTGCCGCCGATTCATGGGAACCGAGCACGCCGCCGCGCTGACCCCCCCCCGCGAGAGCGCCGCACCCTGGGTCGAGGGATCGCTGCTTGCGCTGCTGCTGCTGGCCGTGGTAACGCTCGGCGGCGACAGCCTGCGCACCTCCTACCACGGCACGCTGCACACGGCGATCGGCGAGTCGGTGCTGCGCGAGGGCCTCACTCCCGAGAACCCCTATCACGCGGGCGAGCCGCTCCGCTACTACCTGCTGTACCCGCTGCTCGGAGTGCTGGCCGGCCTGACCGGCATCGGCCCTCTGTGGGGCTTCGCGCTGCTGAACTTGCTCGCGGCGCTGCTGCTGGGACCCGCGCTCGATGCGCTGGGCCGCAACCTCGGCCTGACCTTCCGCGCGCGGCGCTTTGCCTTCCTGTGGACGATTCTCGGCCTGAACGGGCTGGGCTGGCTGTGGGCTTCGGTGAGCGGAGGTCCGCTGCTCGATCTGCGCTCGCTGGACGAACCCGGCCCGGGTCCGGCGCTCGGCGCGATACCGCTGGTGCTGCTGCAGGGAATGTCAGAATCGCCGTTCGGCCTGACGTGGGACGCGCGGCTGCAATCCTTCTTGCCGAAGTTCCTCAACGTCTCCTCCTTCGCGCCCGCGCTGCCCTTTACGCTGTGGTCCATGGCCTACGCGCTGCGCAGCGAGCAGCGCGCGCTGTGGGGGGCCGCGGCTCATCTCGGCGTGGCGACCGCGCTGAACCCGCTCGCCGGCGCTCTCGCTGCGGTGCTGCTGGCGTTGCGCAACCGCGGGCGGCTGCGGCAGCCGCTGGCCGCGGTGCGCGCGCTCGGTCCGCCCGCCCTGCTGGCGGCACTGATCGCGATCCCCTTTTTACTGCCCGCGCTGCACGGTGGCGCCGCCGGCGAGGGGGGGGGATCGTTCGCGCTGACCGGCGACGGCCCGCTCGCCAACCTGACCGGCCCGCTGATGCTGCTGTGGCTGCTCGCCGGCTTCGGTCTGCGCGCTTTTGCGCGCGACCGCTTGTTCTTCCTCGGCGCCGCCCTGGGCCTCGCACTGCTGCTCGGCTGCGCGCCGCTGCCCTGGGGCAACGAATACAAGTTCGTGCGCCTCGGTGCTCTGCTGCTCGCGCTGCCGGCCGGTGCGGCCAGCGCCCGCCTCTGGGAAAGGCTTGCCGGGCGCGTGGCGGTCGCGGCGCTGCTGCTGCTGACGCTGCCGACGACCTGGCTCACCGTGCGCGCCTACTCCGCCTGGAGCGCCGAAGCAACGCTGGTGCTGACGCGCGTCGTGGACGGGCGGCTGGCACTGGGAGCCGATTTCGCGGCGGTGCTGCCCGCCGCGCACCAAGCGGCGGAACGCGCGCTGCCGAAGGATGCGGTGCTGCTTGCGGATCCCTTCCTCAATCCAACCCGCACCCAGAGTCTGGTCGCCCTCGGGCACCCGCTCGCCCCGCTGATCCACCGGCCGCTGCTCGTGGACCGGCCGCAGATCCACAACGAGGCCGCCGCCGACCTCGCGCAGCGCCTCGACGCCTGGGTGGCATTCGCTTTTGCCAGCACGCGGCCGCTGACCCGCGAGGAACGCCCGCAGCCCGCCGACCCGCACGCCGGCCTTGCCTTCTTGCGCGCCTGCGTGCCGGGCCGCCCGCTCGCGGTGCTGGTCAGCACCCAGCAGCAGGCTGCCCGCGCCGCTCTCGAGCGCGCCGGAGCAGAGCCGCGAGCCGAGGCGGAAGGCCTCCAGTTGTGGCTGCTCCCTCCGCCGCCGGCAACAGCCGGAAACTGATCGCGGTGCGAACGTCTTCCGCGTGGATCGTGTCGCGCTGATCGAGATCGGCGCACGTGCGCGCGACACGCAAGCAGCGCAGCATTCCCCGGCCGCTCAAGGCGAGCCCGTCCGCGGCCTCGCGCAGCAGCGCACGCGCCGGCGCGGCGACGCCGGCCGCCTGCAGCGCTTCCAGCCCCGCGTCCGAAGCGCGCGCGAAGCCGCGCGCTGCGCTGCGCTCGCTCTGGTACACGCGCGTCGCCGCGAGCAGTGCGCGCACCGTTTCGTCGGACGGCGCACTCGCGGGCGCCTCCATCTCCACCGCGCTCACCGGGCCGACCTCGACGAAGAGATCGAAACGATCCTGCAGCGGACCGCTGACGCGGCTGCGGTAGCGGCGCAGCGCCGCCTCGCTGCAGCGGCAGGGGATGCGCGGGTGATCGCGGTAGCCGCAGGCGCAGGGGTTGGAGGCCGCGACCAGCAGCACGTCGGCGGGAAACGCCGCCCACTCGCGCGCCCGCTGCAGACGCACTTCCTTCTCTTCCAGCGGCTGGCGCAGGCCCTCGAGCGCGTTGCGCGGGAACTCCGGCAATTCGTCGAGGAACAGCACGCCGCCGTGCGCGCGCGCGATCTCGCCCGGTCGCAGCGGGGTACCGCCGCCGAGCAGCGCCTGCGCGGACGCGGAGGTGTGCGGCGCGCGGAACGGCGGACGGCGCGGCAATGCGCGCACCGGACCGAACAGCGTCTCGACTTGCGCGACCTGCAGCGCGCATTCCGGTGTCAAATCCTCCAGCAGCGGCAGAATCCGGCGCGCGAGCATGCTCTTGCCGGTGCCCGGAGGCCCCTGCATCCACAGCGCGTGACCTCCCGCCGCCGCGAGCAGGGCCGCGTGCCGCGCGAGCGGCTGCCCGCGCACCGCGTCGAGCCGCAGCGACTCGGACGCCGGTTCCACTGCACCTGCGAGCCCCGCGCGTACCGTGGCGAACGGCCACGTCTCGGGGGATTGCGTCAGCAACGCACCCAAGGTTCCGAGGTCGAAGCAGCCGAGCACCGCCAGGCTCGGCGCCAGCGCCGCCTCGGCGGCGGACTCCGGCGCAGTGACCAGGACCGCTCCCTCGACGCGGGACGCGGCAAGCGCCGCGAGCAGCAGACCGCGCGAGGGGGGGCCCAGACGACCCTGCAGGTCCAGTTCCGCGACGCAGATCAGCGTGCGGCGCGGCGCCGGCCACTGGCCGTCCGCGATCAGCAGCGACGCGGCCAGCGCGAGGTCGAGCGGCAGGCCCTGCTTGGGCATCTGCGCCGGCACAAGGTTGAAGAGAATTTTACCTGTTGGATGGCGCAGACCGTGGGCCGCGAGCGCCGCCGGCAGCCGCTCGCGCACCTCCTTCGCCACCGCGTCGGGCATCCCGGAGAGGATCGTGCGCGACAATCCGCGGCCGGTCTGCGCCTCCACGCGCACCAGATGCGCCCGCGCGCCGAACAGAGTTGCGCCGTGGATGCCGCGACTCATCGAGGAAGGGGACGGCCGGCGACCGCGCCGGTGACGGCGAAGCCGCCGACCTGCAGAGCGCCCGCCACAGTGGTGCGCAGCGGGATGCCGCGGCCTGCGCAGGCTGCGGCGATCGGGACCGGCAGATTGGCGGTGTCGCAGGAAACCCAGGCCTCGCGCGGGCGCAGGTGGTCGAGCAGTTCGAGGCAGCCGTCAGTGGTCAGGCCGTGGTGCGGCAGCAGCAGAAGGTCCACCGGGCCGGGGTCCAGCCGCGCGCGCAACTCGCGCAGCGCGTAGCCGAACTGATCGCCCAGCAGCACCGCGCGAAACTCGCCGCCCTCGGCGCGCGCAGCGCGCACCTCGAGCACCGGCCCGGCTGCGTTGCGCACCTGCGCCACCGCGGCGCGGCAGCCGATCACGCGGACCCGGAAAGGCGCGAGACCATCGAGGAGGATCTCCTCGCCGGCGCCGACGCGCACTTCACGCAGCAGGCCGCGCCGGCGCAGCAGTTCGAGGCCCGCGGCGTGGTCGGCGTCGGCATGGCTCTGCACGCAACGATCCGGCGCAGGCCAGCGCCGACGCAGCAGTTCGGGGAATAGAATGCGATCCACCACCGCCTGCGGCCTTGTGCGACGGCTGCCTAGGTCATAGAGCAGGGTGCGCTCGGCGCCGCACACCACGATGCCGAGGCCGTGGCCAACCGGCAGCGCGAGCAGGCCCGGCTGGTGAGGGTAGTGAACGAGGAGCAGCGCGCCCGCGGCGAGCAGCGCGCTTACGGCGCGCCACGGCCGGCACGCGGTGCCGGCGCGCAGCACGACGAGGCCCAGTCCTGCGGCGAGGAGAATCGCGCCAGGGAACAGATTCGTCACCGGCCACGGCGCTCCCGGCAACGCCGAGAGCAACGCGAAGGTGCCCTGCTCGATCTCGCTCAAGCCGGCGAGCGCAACTCCGCACGCCGCGCCGCAACCGGGGAGCAACGCCGCGCAGGCGAGCAGAATGCGCACCGGCAGCAACAGGCCGAAGATCGGGCTGAAAGGAATACTCCAGGGTTCGAGCGTGCCCTGTGCCGACGCCAGCCACGGCGCGCTGCCGAGAAATCCGGCGCAGGACATTTGCAGCGCACGCCGCACGAGGTGCGCCCCGGGGCGGCTGGGCGTCGCGAGCAACGCGCCGGTCGCGGAGTAGGAGAGCACGAAGCCGAGGCCCTGGCGTTCCGGCGCGAAGAACGCGACTTCGAGAAAGAGCGCTGCGGACCAGATCCGGAAAGGGTCGAGCCCGCGCGCGCGGCGGTGCGCGAAATCGCGCAGCGCGATCGCGGCCCAGGCGCGCAGCACCGCCGGGCCGAAGCCTGCGAGCGCCGCCATCAGCGTGACGCCGGGCATGCGCAGGAATTGCAGAGGGCGCGGCAAGCCGCGCCGCAGCAGGGCATCCCATAGCCAGAGGTGTAGGCCGGACACCGCCAACAGGTGCAGCAGGCCGAAGCGCCGGTACGACTCCGCGTGCTGCGGCGCGATTTCCGACCACATGCCGATCAGCAGCGCGACCGCGAAGCCGGCCTCGTCGGGCGGGAGGACGTCGTGCAGGCGCTCGTGTACGCGTTGGCGCAGCGCGGCGAGCGGCATCCAGCGGCCGCCCGCAGCCTCGCGCAACAGCGCGCGGCTGATGCGGGGTTGGCCCGCGCGCACCTCGAACACGCCCTCGACCGTGACACGCTGGCCCGGGTAGAGCCCGACACGCCCGAGCCAGGTACCCGCGACCTGGATCGTCGTCGCGGGGAGCCGGCCGCGTTGCGGAGCGCCTTCCCAGTTGACTTCTCCGAGGCGGCCCCAGCCTCCGGTGCCGTCGTCATGGTGCCAGGAGAGAAGCGTGGCCTCGATGCGCACCGGCAGGGAGGGCGAGTCAGCGGTGGACGTGGGCGCCGGCGTCCGCGCGACAGCCAGCGCCGCAGCGGCGCACGCGCAGCCGAGACCGGTGAGAACTTCGCGCAGACGCTCCGGCGCGGCCCGCGCGGCAAGCGCGGCCACGGCGCAGAGTCCGGCGGCCAGCGCCGCCGTGCCAGCCCAGGCGGCGCAGGCGGCCGCATGGGGCCAGGCAAGGCCCGCCGCGATCACGAAGGCCCAGCCCGCGACCGTCCAGACGCTCCTCCCCATCCTCTCGGAACGACGCTCGCCGCGGTGCCCGGTGACCTAGAATCCGCGCATGGCGGCCACGCGCGTCCTCTATCCGGGGACCTTCGATCCCGTCACCCTCGGCCACCTGGACCTGATCCGCCGCGGCGTGGACCTCTTCGGCCGCGTGCTGGTCGCGGTGGCCGAGAACGACGCGAAATCGCCGCTTTTCAGCGGCGCCGAGCGGGTCGAGATGCTGCGCGCGGAGGTTGGCGGGATGCCGGTGGAGGTCGAGCAATTCCGCGGCCTGGTGGTCGAGCACGCGCGTGCGCGCGGGATCGGCGTGCTGCTGCGCGGTGTGCGCACCGTTTCCGATTTCGAGTACGAATATCAGATGGCGATGACCAACCGCGAACTCGCGCACGACGTGGATACCGTGTTCATCATGCCGAGCGAGGACTACGCGTACTTGTCCAGCCGGCTGATCAAGGAGGTCTATGCCGGCGGCGGCGAACTGCGCCGTTTCCTGCCCGATCGCGTCCATGAGGCGCTCGGCCGGCGCCTTCGGCCCGCCGCCTCCCGTTGAATCCTTCCATGCAACCTGTTCACTCCGCGCGAGCGCCCGCCGCGATCGGCCCTTACAGCCAGGGGATCGTCGTCGGCGAATTCCTGTTCACCAGCGGTCAGGTCGCGCTGGATCCGGCGAGCGGCGCGCTGGTCGCCGGCGACGCCGCGACGCAGACCGGGCGCGTGATGGAGAATCTGCGCGCAGTGCTGGCGGCGGGGGGGTGCGGGCCGGAGCACGTTGTCAAAACCACGGTGTTCCTGCTGGACATGAACGATTTCACGCAGATGAACGAGGTCTATGGGGCCTTCTTCGCGCCGCACAAGCCGGCGCGCTCGACCGTGCAGGTGGCGCGGCTGCCGAAGGACGCGCGCGTCGAGATCGAGTGCGTGGCGCGGATACCGGGCTAGTCTGCGAGCCATTCGGCCGCGCGCTGGCGCCGGCGGTCAACCGCGAGGCGCAGCACATCGCGGCGCGCGGTGTGTCCGGCCGGGTCGAAGTTGTGGTGTTCCTCGAGCACGCGCCGGTGAGCAGGGGGGCATCGGCGACTAAACTCTCCGGCTGATGGCGGACAACAGCGCGACTGGCGGCTCTCTGCGGCGCGACCTGGGAACGCTCGAATCCTACGCTGTCCTGATCGGGATCCTGGTGGGCGCGGGTGTCTTCAAGGTCACCTCCGCGGCAACCGCCGCCACGGGGCCGAGCGTCATCCTCGGGTACCTGCTGCTGGCTCCCGCCGTGCTGGCGAGTTCAGTCGCCTACTTGGTCTTCCTCTCGACGCCGCTCGGGCTCGAGCCCGGTGGCGAAGTGCTGCACATCTCGCGGACCTTCGGAAATCCGCGGCTGACCTTCCTGTGTGGCTGGCTGAAGTTGATCTCCTACTTGAGCGCGGCCGCGTACCTGGCGGATGCGCTGGCGGTGAATCTGCTGGAACTCTTCGTGGCGCGCACGGAGCACTCCGCATCGGTGCAGATGGCCGTCGCCCTCGGCGCCTTGCTCTTCTTCTTCCTGGTCCACGCCGCCGGCGTGCGCTGGTTCGGGCGCCTACAGGTCGCCATGTGCGTGGTCCTCGGGATCTCGCTCCTGGTCCTGATCGTCCCCGGGCTCTTCGCGCTAGAACTCGCCAACTACCGGCCCTTCTTCACCGGTGGCCTCTCCGGCTTCGGCGCTTCCCTGCCTCCGCTCTTCTTCGCCTATGCGGGCTTCGAGTCCCTTTCGCAGACTGCGGGCGAGGTCCGGGACAGCCGCGAGCGCCTGCCGCGGGTCTTCGTTCGCGGCATCCTGGTCACGAGCCTCATCTTTATCGCCATGTCTGGCGTGGCCTTCGGAGTCCTGCCCGCCGATCAACTCGGATCGAGCGAGGTTCCCATGTCGGCGGCCGCCGCCAAGTACCTGCCCTTCGGCGCGACGGCCGTGGTGACCCTGGGAGCCGTGATGGCCATCGCGACTTCCCTGAACGCCACCATGATGGTCCCTGCGCGCTTGGCCTTCAGCATGGCGCGCGATGGAGGGATCCCGCGCGTCTTCGGTCGGGTCCATGCTGGCCTCGGGACTCCGGTGCTCGGACTCCTGGTGAGTTTCGCCGTCGCGGCTGGCCTGCTGCTCTTCGGGCGGCTTGATCTGACACTCGGCATCGCGGTGGTCGCCCTGGTGGCGCTCTATGCCTTGCACAGCCTGACCCTGCTCTTGCTGCCGCGCCGCAACCCGCGGCTCTATGCCGCGGCGACCTCGCGCATCCCGCGCAGGCTGCAGATCCTGGCGGGCATGTGCTCGCTGCTCACGATGGGGGGCCTTTTATGTCTGCAGTTCGGCCTGGACTTGCAGCACATGCTCGCCACATCCCTGCCCGCGCGCCTCCGGGCCCTCGACCTGACCAGTCTCGAACTCTGCGTGGTCTGGGTGCTCCTCGGCATGGTCGTATACAGTGGAGCGCGCAGGGACTCCGAGGCTGGCCGTTGAACCGGAGGCGATTCCGGCCGAGGGCCGCTAGGCCCGGCACCATCCCCGGATCGCCGCGCATGCCCTGACCCCCATGGATCCCAAGAAAGAGCACGGACTGCGGGCGTCGAGCCGTGAGTACGCGCGCTACGACCAGGTCCAGAAGCCCGACTACCTGCTGGCGGAGCAGTCCGCGGGGGCGGAGGTCTTCGACGAGGATTTCGTGATTCGAACTTGCGACATGCAGCGGCTGCTCCATGGCAACGCTCGGGACAGGGCGGCCTTCGTGCAGGAACTCGGAGATGCCATGCAGGAGATCGGATTTGCCATCCTCGAGGGACATGGGCTGGATGCGCGGCTTTTCGAGGACGCCGCCGGCTGGGTCGAGGAGTTCTTCACCAGCGTGCCGCTCGCGGAGAAGTTGCGCTTCCGTGCCGTGCGTCACGGATCGGTCAGCGAGGGCTACTTCCCGATCCGGGAGACGAGCGCGATCCATCCCGATCTGGTGGAGGGCTGGGTCTTCGGACGGAGGGCCTTCGATCTCGACCTGGATCCCGCGTACCAGGCGCAGAGCCGGTGGCCGCGCCCCGAGTTTGAGCCCCGCTTCCGACGGCTGGTCCAGGCCGAACTCCCGCTCTTCCAGCCGATCATGCAGAGCATTCTCGCGTACCTGGGCTGCGATCCGCTTTCCTACGATCAGCGCCTTGAGCGAGCGAAATTCGGCCTGCGGCTCAACTACTACCCGCCCCTCGGCGGCGAGGCGCAGGACCAGCGTGCAGGCCGGCTCCTGGGCCACGAGGATGTTGACCTGTTCACCCTGCTGCCCGCGCCGGCGATCGAGGGCCTGCAGGTTCTTAGCCGGGCGGGCACTTGGGTGCGCTTGCACGCGCCGCCGGGCTCCATCGTGCTCAACACCGGCGATTACCTCCAGCGCGTGTCGAACGACATCCTGCCCTCAACCACTCACCGCGTCAGCAGGCCGCGCGACACCGCGCTGTGGCAGCGAGCCCGCGTGAGTTTTCCGCTGGCGGCCTATCTGCCCGAGGACGACGTGCTGGCCGTCCTGCCGGGGATCGAGAACCCCAAGTACGAGCCGATCAAGGTCATCACCTTCCACACGCGCACGACGGCCAAGTTCTACGGCGACGACTACGCGGTGGAGACTCCGCTGGATGCACAGCCATGAGCCGCGCCTCGGAAGACGCCCGTGCTGATGTTCGGGGCGCGGCGAACAGGCGCGAGTTCGTCCCGCGCACACTCGCTCTCGCCTCGCTCGCCCTGCTCGGAGCGTGCGCCTCCTCCGCCCAAGACGCCTGTCGCAAGAATGAAGTGATCGTCCTGGGCACGATCCACGGCGAGCATCGGAGGAGCGAGGGCTACTCGATTGACGTGCTGAAGACGATCGTGTGCGCGATCGATCCCGACTACGTGCTCACCGAGATCCCGCCCGATCGCTTGAGCGCGGCGCAGGAGCAGTTCCGCGCCACGGGCACGATCGAGGAGCCGCGCGTGCGCGTCTTTCCCGAGTACACCGACGTCCTCTTCCCGCTGACGCGCGAGATGGACTTCGTGATCGTCCCCTGCGCCGCGTGGACCCAGGCGATGTCCGACGAGCGCGCGGCGAGGCTTGCCCTCTGGAAGACCGAGAGAGCCGGCGAAACCGCCGAGGTGAATGCCGCCCAGGCCCGCTGCGACGAGATCCTGGCCGCGGAGGGCCTCGACGACGATCCCTTCGGCGTCAACTCCGCGCGCTACGACGCGCTCACCGAGCAGGGCCTCGAGCCCTACGACCGGCTCTTCAACGATGACCTCGGGCCCGGGGGCTGGACCAACATCAATCGCGCCCATTACGCGCTCATCGCCGCGGCGCTCGACGCGCACCGCGGAGAGGGCAAGCGTTTTCTCGTGATCTACGGAGCGGGGCACAGGTACTGGTTCATTGAGCAACTGCGGCTGCGCGACGACATCGTGCTCGGCTCGCTCGAGAACTTCGTCGCACGCGGCAGCGCGGGTCGGTTGCTCCCCACGTCGCACGCTCACTGAAGATTGCGCGTGAGCAGTAGACTACGTCCATGCGAACCGGGATCGCCCTTCTCGTCCCACTTCTCACGCTCACTGCCTGCTCCTCCCCGGCGGTCGGCGCGCAGGCGAGTCCGGCCCCGGCGGACGAGGGTGCGGTGCATCTCGTCGAGCACGAGCGCAGCGCCTGCCGTCTGTGCGACCTCTACCTCTCCGCGCAAGGCTGGGTCGTGCGAATCGAGGCCGGCGACAGCCTGGGGACGGGCGTTGTAGTCACCGCCTCCGGCCGGGCAGTCACGAACGCCCATGTAGTCGGCGATCTCGCACGCGTCTCGATCGAGACCTTCGACCGGCGCCGCTTCACTGCCACCGTCGTCGCCACCGATCGCACGGAGGACCTTGCGCTCCTGCAGATTGATGCCCCTGAGACGCGATGGACCCCGGTCGCGATCGAAACGGGCCAGTTGACGCCGGTCGGTAGCGAGGTCTACGCGATCGGCCATCCGCTCGGACTCGACTGGACCTTGACGCGCGGGATCGTCTCGGGCTACCGCGAGATCGGTCCGGTGCGGATGATGCAGACCGACGCGCCGATCTCTCCCGGCAACTCCGGCGGGCCATTGCTCGACGAGCACGGCCACCTCGTGGGCATCGTCACGTCGAAGGCCGCGGCCGCCGGCGCCGAGAACCTGGCTTTCGCCCGGCCCGCGGCGGCATTGCTCGCGTTCCTGGAGCGCTCGGGGATCTAGCCGGCGCGCGGCCGCTGGACCTCTGCAGCCGCCGGCGACACCACTTCCAAGAATTGCAGATCGCCCGATCCATCCGCCAGTGAGTAGAGGAGCCCGGGTGGAACGGCGCACGCGTCTCCCGCTTCCAGCCGCTGTGCGCCGAGGCGGCCGGTCTGCAACGTAACGGCCCCGTTCAGCACGACCAACAACATGAACTCCAGTTCGTGGACGCCATCCTGCGCGCGCGCGACGGAGCCGCTCGGACGCACCACGCACGCATTGCCCATGCCGCCGGAGGCCGCGCCCAGTTCAAGGTCGCGGGCCGCAAAGCCAGCGAGACGCCACGGCACCCAGTGCGCGCTCGCAGCATGGTGGCGGACGAAGCGTTGGCCTGCGAAGTCCCGATCCGGCTGGTACTTCGAGGTCGGCAGAGGGAGGTCCGGGTCGGCCACGGTCTCGTGCTCGGCCGGACAACTCAACTCGATCACCTCAAGCCCAGGCGAACTCTCGAGCACGCGGTGGCGGATCTCCGGCGGCTGCAGCACGCAGTCTCCGGCGCGCAGCGTGAACGGCGCTCCCTGGTCCTCGTAGACCACCGAGACCCAGCCCTTGTAGCAGTAGATCATCTGGAAGCGGACGCGGTGGAAGTGCACGTAGTCGTCCACCCAGCCGCCGCCCGGGATCGCGATGTGGGACGCGATGAAGCGACCGCCCTGCCGACCCGGGATCAGGTCGCGGTAGAGCATCCCGGCGCGTCCGGCCCGCCACGGCGCGTCGCCGCCCATCCGGCTGACGACGAACGACGGCTGCACCGGCGGCACCACCAGCGACGGTGCGGCCGCGGCCAACTCGATGCGCGTGCCGTTCGGTGCAATCAACTCGGCTGCACCCTCGCCGAAGGCACCAGGATCATGGCAGGCGAGGCGCAGGACGCCGGGCGATCCGTTGCCGCCGCGCTGCAAGCGGATGCGCAAGCCGTGCGCCGCGATCACGGCCACGGCGGGATCGTCGGCCGGGTGGATGCTTTCGATCCGGAACGCGAGGCGCGTGGTGAAGAACGCGAGCGTGTTCGCGAGATCCGCACACGGCAGCACGACCTCTGCCGAGCGGATCCGCCGTGCTTCGCCGCTTTCCATGAACGCCGCAGATCTTAACAGGAGGGGCAGTGGAATGAATTCCGAGTCCGACTCCTGCGCCGCTACTCCTCGACCTCCACGCCGAGCCCGTCAGAGATGCGGTTCGCGAAGGCGTAGTACGCGACGACTTCGCAGAGTTGCAGGATGTCCAAGTCCGAGAGTCCGACGCGACGCAAACTCTCGACGTCCGCCCGCTCCATGCTGCGAGGCGTCAGGGTGAGTTTCTTGGCGTAGGTGAGCAGCGCAACCCAGCGCGGACCGAGCCCTGCTCCTTCCCAGCCAGCCGCAATGCGCTCAAGCAGTGCATCGTCCGCGAGCAGCCGGCGCAGACCACGCCGATGGTGCGTCTGTCAATAGTGGCAGCCGTTCAGCACGCTGGTGACGAAGGCAACGAGTTCGCGCTCGACCTTGGGGAGGCTCGGCGTGCCGCGCATCACCGCCGTGTAGAGATCGAGGTGCGCGCGAAGTCCGGCGGGATGCGCCGCGTGGATGGCCAGGATGTGGTCAACCCGCCCGGTTTCGGGATCGCGCGCCCGATCCCAAGCGAGACCGATCAGATCCTCGTCGCGCGGCTGGTGGATCCAAGGCATCGCGCCCGCAGTTTACGGTCTTGGTCCGAGGGCGCCTCGCCGGGCTCGCGCCCACCGCGGCGTTGCGCGGTCCTGCGCGGGGTCCCGGTCGGCGCGAGCCACGCAGATGTCGGCGAAGAGCGGTCGAAACACCGGCCGCAGCAGCGGAATGCGTCACGCAGTGCAGCAAGTTCCCCCCAGAGTGGGTGCTCGGACGGCTGAGGAGAAAGCAGGAACAGGCCGACGGTGCGATCTTCGATCTCGCAGCGAAACACTCGAATCTGGACATTGAGCGTGATCCGTGCGTGCGTGGCGAACGGGTCGTGTGTGAGGACCGTGCCTTCGAAGAGTGCCTCCCCCGGCTTGGTTTGCGGCACGGGCTCGATCACGGCAGTGGCGGTCGCTTGCTGCGGATCGAAGCCGTCCTGGTGCTCCACTGCCAGGCTAAGACCCTCGAAGTAGTCTGCAAGGTCGGCCTCGAGCGTGCGCGCTGCGAACGCCACGCTGCCTGAAAGCCACCACACGAACGCGTAGGTCCAGAAGTCCTCACGGTCCGGCTTGAACATCCCCGGGGCGAAGCGCACCTCTTCGAGGCCGTCATAGCGGAGCCCGGGAGCGAACCCGAGCGGGAACGGAATCGTCTCAGTGCGCCAGCCGAGCGGCACGGGCCACTCGAAGGGCGGTGTCGGCTCGGGCGCTGCGACTGCAGGCTCCCGGGCGCTCGCGGCGTCGTGATCAATGGCCTGATCCACAGCGCCCGGCGGCTGCGCGCACGCCGAGAGGCACGCGCCCAGCAAACCTAGCCGGAGCATCCTGCAACGCGTCCTCCGTGCTGGACGCCGCAGCAGTGCCGTTGCGCCGGTGTTGGCTGTTCTCATCTCGTGCTTCTCCGCGGGGTTGGGGCGAGGCAGGTTGTCACAGGTGTTCGCGAATCAAGGAGATCGGGGCCGCCACAGTTCCGTGCCGCGGTGGAACTGGCTCCAGGCGAACCAGAAGGCTTGGTGCGCGGAGAGCGGGCGCCCCGCGCGATCGCGGGCCGCGAAGCCACCGGCATGGGCTGCGATCTCGACGTCCAACGCGATCACCCGCCGGCCCGCGGCGAGTTCGGCCCGCGCATCCTCCACCGGGAACGCGATCGGTGTGCCGCCGGGAGCGATCACGCCGACCACCTGCGCCTGGATGGCAAGCCGCGAATCAACGGCGCCCACGGGGAAGATCGGCCCGTCGTCGTCGCGGCCGCGGAGGGGATCGAGCGGGTAGTCCCGACCGAACCCGCCGTCCTGGGCCACGATCCGCGTGTGCGGGTATGCCTCTTGCCACTCGCCCCACGTGCTCACGACGACCGTGGTCTGCGCGAGCGTCACGCCGGCGTCATGCAGCGGACCAGAGAGCGCGCGCCCGGTGAACGTGTCCATCGCGGAGCGAGTGACCAGGTCGTACATGAGTTTGTTCGAGCGCGCGAGCAAGCCCGAGGTTCGCAGGACCAAGGGAGCGAAGTCCGCCGGAACCGAGTCGGTGAAGTAGGCCTGGGCCGAGGCGCACAGCGTGCAGTAGGGAACACCCAGCCGCCGGCCGCCCAGCGTCAGATTGACCATCTCGTGCACTTCGAGGATGTTCTTCGGGAAGGCCACGGCCTCGTCGCCGACGACGATCCCGAAGACGATGCGCTCGTCCGCGCACCAGGATCCTCCGGCGGCACTCGTCAGGGGCGGATCGTCGAGCGCGGGGATGCAGCCGTCAAGACAGGGCTCGCGCGAACCAGCCGGACGATCATCAATCAGGACCCCCCCCCAAGTCACGAGCCGCCAATCAATGTCGGAGGCGCGATCGGCGAAGAACGGCTCCCAGGCGGGCTCGATTGTGCCGTACAGTTTCCACTTGAGTTCGCGGTAGCCGGGGGGCGCAGGAATGTCCGAGGCGATCAGGTGGTCGGTCAGACTCAACCAGGCGTTCTCGCGTGGCGCGCCGAGCCGCGGATCCACACCGGTAAGACGCTGGTACGCCGCCAGGATTCGCGCCTCCGCCGTGCTACGGATCGGCAGGAAGCGCAAGAGATCGGACAGGAGCCAAGCCACGCGTGCGTCGCCCGACTCCGCGATCCGCTCCATGGCGTCAAGATCAACGCTTTCTGATGAGAAGAGGGAGCCGACGAGCCGAGCCCAATCCGAAGGAATCGAGTCGGCGAGCGGAGCATCCACCACCGCGGATGCCGGCGCGAAGGCCGAGGCGTTCGCACGCGACGAGCCGGGATCCGGCGACCGATCCGTACATGAGGTCTCGGACGCCGTGCAGCCAACCGACGCGGAGAGCCAGAGTGCCTGCACGATCAACCAGTGGGTGGACATACCGCGCTACTCTAACACGCAGCCTGGCCTGCAACTGGATACCGCCCGCCCAGCGAGCATCGGTGCAGGTGGCGCGGCTGCCGCAGGACGCGCGCGAGTTTCAGAAGTACTCCGGCCATCGCGGTCGCGGTACCCTTGCCTTCGAACTCGGGAATAGTGAAGGTGGCGATTGAAGGCAACGCTGAACAAGTGCTTTCGCTCCGGCACCTGGCATCGCGTCCGGGTTCTGGCGACGCCGAGCCCAGGCGCGAGGACCGTGTCCGGGACGGAATGAATGCTCTGCGTTGCCCTAGTTGCGTAGGGAGCCTTCCGCCAGGTCCCAATCCCGCGCGACTTTCGCCAGGTTCTTGACCCGTCGCCCATTCGAACGGTGTCGGCCTTCTGCTCGGGGGTGGAATTCTGTCGGTATCTTCTCGGCATTTCGGACATCCTCGCGCTTTCCGCGCGCTCTGAGGTGTCCTCAATTCCCGGGGAAGGTCCGGACTCACCGATCCGACGGCTCGAGTTCCGAGCCTGGTGCCGACGGCCGATGGATTCTGCCGTCATGGATCACCATGTCAATGCCGCGCACGCGGCTGATGTCTTCCATGGGGTTCTCACGAAGTACGACCAGGTTTGCGATTTTCCCGGGCTCGAGGGTGCCGAGAATCGCTTCAAATCCGAGGATGCGCGACGATGAGATCGTCCCGATCTGCAAGGCCTCGAGGGTGGTTGCCCCGCCGTCTGTCACGAAGATCTCCAATTCGCGGTGCACGGATTCTCCCGGCTCAACTCCATCCACCGGGAAATCAGTCCCGAGGCCCACGAGGCCGCCAGCGCGGTGTTGGCGAACGGCAGCGCGCGCGGCGCGGCGTATCGTCTCCTGGAGCGCCGTCTCCGCCTCCTCCGCCGCCTCCACCTCGGTCGCCTCTCCGTCGTGACTTCCAATGCGCATCATCCGTTCCGTGACGACCAGCGTCGGCACCCATGCGGTCCGATTGCGCCGGAGCGTTTCGAGCAGCACGTCGAGTTTGCCGTCGTCCACCGCAGCCCATCGTCCCACCGTGAGGGCGACAAGGTCGCTGCGCGACTCAACCACCGCTCCCTCGAAGGAACATGACAACGGGATGCTGATGATGTGCTCGATGCTCCCGATCCCCAAGGCGGATGCGCGATGGGGAGGAACATCCTCCGTGTGTCCGCAGACCCGGATTCCGAACCGCTGAGCCGTCTGAATGATCGTCTCCAGCGACTTCTCATCCATGCTGTTATAGACCTTGATCCAGCGTGCTCCGAGCAAGGCATCCCGGTGGACCCAGTTCTCGGCAACCGCCGACGCACCGAAGCCGAGGCTGGTTCGCTGTGCCTGACGCTCGTAAATGCCGCTGGCCGCGACGATGGTCGGGCCAGTCATGTGGCCCGCATTGATGCCGCTTGCCCACTGAAGAGCGGACTCAACATGCATGGGGAGCGCACGGATCGTCGTCACTCCGTGATCGAGCAACATCTGCAGCGCGGACTCCGGGTCCTTCGCGTTCGGAAAAAAAAGCGACTTCGGGATCACGTGAGCATGAAGATCGAAGAGCCCGGGAATCACGTACCGTCCATGGATGTCCACCGTATTCGCATTTTTCGGCGGTGCTTCGAGCCCGATCGAGAGAATCACGTCTCCCTTGATGACGATAGTGGCGTTCTCGAGGATGCTCCCATCCGCGACATTCACTACGTGACCGCCTACCAAGGCGAGCGGCGTTTCCATCTGGCGTCGGATGACCCAGGATTCCGCAGCCCAGTCAGGCAATCGGCCGAGGCGGCGCTCCTTCCCGCCGGCCGGCTCCTGCGCCGCGGCTTGCGCCATCGTCACCCACATGCACAGGATGAGGGTAGTTGAACGCTTCATCGGCACTGTTGACCTCCTGGTCATACTAGCCGAGCGAGCGCAGGCGAGCCGCCGCAGGCAAGGCTTCGGCCAGTGCCGGACCCCATTCCTGCGCCGCGGCTCCCGGCGCAGGCCACCGCTTGAGTTCGGCAGGAGCGGGCTGGGCGCCTTCCGGATTCGATTCGACGGGCCTCCGCTCCATCCCCAGACTTGACATGCAGCCATGAAGATGGTCACAGGGATTCTCGCAGCCAAGGCACACAAGAATCCTCGAAGCGGCCTTACCTCTCCCTCGCTGCCACCGCGCGCGCCAACACGTCCAGCGCCCACAGACTCGCCACAAGGAAAAACGACGGCACGGCAATCAGCCACCAGCAATCCACCAGTGGATTCAGCGCCGCCATGCCGTCGGCGGCGAGGATTCCCCAGGACACCGCGGGCGGCTCCACGCCGAGGCCGAGGAAGGACAGAAAAGCCTCCATCAGCACGACGCGCGGCAATGTCAACATCAGCAGCGTGCCGATCGAGGGCGCGAGATTCGGCAGCACGTGGCGCGCCAGCACCCGCCTCCGCGGCGCGCCGCCGGCCTGCGCCGCCAGCACGAAGGCCTGGCCGCGCAGCCGCAGAGTCTCGGCGCGCGCGACGCGCGCGGCAGGCAGCCAGAACAGCAGTCCGACTGCGGCCAGGAACACGTGCATCCGCCCGATCCCGAGCGCCGCCAGTTCCGCGCGATATTCCTGCAGCAACGCGAGCAGGAACAGCACGATCACCACCATCGGCACGCTCTCCAGCGCGTCCGCCGCGCGCATCATGCTGCGATCCGCGCGCCCGCCGAGCAGGCCCGCCGTCGCGCCATAGGGCACACCCACCAGCAGCGCGACCAGCGCGCCGAGCACGCCGACCAGCAGCGAGACGCGCGCCCCTGCGAGCACCCGAGCCGCGAGATCGCGGCCCAGCGGATCGGTGCCGAGCACCGGCGCCGCGTTCCACGCGGGTGCCTTCAGCCGCGCCTGCGCGTCCATCAGCTCGACGTCGGGCAGCGGCAGCCACGGCGCCGCCAGCGCGAGCGCCGCCAGTGCGATCAACCAGCCCAGCGCGAGCCGCTGCGGCCAGCGGCGCGGGTGCTGCGCGGAACTCACGTCAGCGCCTCCGCGCGCGGGTCGAGGCGCGCGAGCATCAGGTCGGAAAGCAGCGTGCATAGCCCGAGCAGCGCCGTGAACACCACGGTCGCGCCGAGCGCGAGCGTGAAGTCGCGATTGAGCGCGGCCTGCACGAAGTGCGTGCCGAGGCCCGGCAGCGCGAAGACCTGCTCGATCACCAGCGAGCCGGTCAGCGCGGCCGCCGCGGCCGGGCCGAAGAAGGCCGCGACCGGCACCAGCGCGGGGCGCAGCACGTGATGGCGCAGCACCGCCCGGCGGCTCAAGCCGCGCGCGCGTGCCGCGCGCACCGCGGCCGAGGCCAGCACCTCGCGCGCTCCGCCGTGTGCGAGGCGAGCGATCTGCGCCGCGAGCGGCAGCCCAAGGCAGAGCCACGGCAACAGCAGATGGCGCACGCCGCCGAAGCCCGCCGGCGGCAGCCAGCCCAGCCGAAACGAGAAGAACAACACCGCGGCGCCCGCCAGCACGAAGCCCGGCAGCGCCAGCAGCAGCGTGCTGCCGCCCAGCACCAGCGCCTCCGCGAAGCCGCCGCGCTGCGCGGCGCCCAGTCCCGCGGCAACGCCGAGCAGCAGCGCGATCGTCAACGCGCCGGCGCCGACAGCCAGCGAGATCGGCAGCGAATCGGCGAGGATCGCGCGCACCGAGGTGTCGCGGTAGCGCAGCGAAGGGCCGAAGTCGCAGCGCGCCAAGCCCGCGAGCGCTGTGAAGTACTGCTCGTGCAGCGGCCGCCGCAGGCCGAAACGCTCCTCCAGCGCCGCGCGTACTTCCGGCGCGAGTTCGCGCTCCTCGTCGAAGGGGCCGCCGCGCGTGCCGCGCACCAACAGGAAGGCCAGCGCGTGCACGACCAGCACCGTCAGCAGCAACGCGCCGCAGCGGCGCAGCAGGCGGCCGCCGCTCATGGCCGGCGCGCCAGCGCGCTCCAGTCCACGTGGCCGCGCGGATTGGGAAAGAATCCCTGCAGGTCCGGCGCGACCAGTTCCAGGTTGGCGTCCGTGAGCAGCGGGATCACCGCGACTTCCTCGAGCAGGATTCGCTCCGCGCGTTCCAGTTGCGCCGCGCGTTCCGCTGCGTCGCGCGCGGCGGCGGCCGCGTCGAGACAGGCGTCGTAGCGCGGATCCGCGAAGCCGGTGCGGTTGCCCGGTCCGCCGCCGCGGAAGGGCGCCAGGAAAGTCTCCGGGTCGAGGTAATCGCCGACCCAGGAGGAGCGCGAGAGCGCGTACTCGCCGGCGCGCTCGGCGGCGCGCGCCTCGCGCCCTTCGAGCGCGAGGATCCGCACCGGCAACCCGAGGTGCGTCTTCCACTGCTCGCGCAGTGCGGCGGCGAGGTCGCGGTTGAGTTCGCTCGCCGGCACCAGCAGTTCGAGCGCGGCGAGCGCGCGCTCCGGGTCCTCCCCGGACGCGGCGAGCCGCGCGCGCGCCGCCGCGAGATGCGCGCGAGCGGCCTGCGGATCGAAGCCGAGCGGCGCCGCGGTAGGGGGGGGGACGGGCAGGCGGGACGTGCCCGGCAGGGGCGGCACGAGCCGCTCCGCCGGCTGGCGCGCACCGCCGAGCGCCTCGGCGAGGGCCGTGCGGTCGAGCGCGCGCGCCAACGCGCAGCGCAGGTCGCGGTCGGCGAGCAGCGGATGGCGCAGGTTGACGCGCAGGAACAGCGATGCATATTGCGGGCTCGGCCGGAAGGCGTCGGCGTGCTCGGCGAGCAGGCGCGGCACCGCGAGGCGCGGCACGCTCGGCACGTAGTCGGCCTCGCCGGCCAGGAACAGGTTGAGCGCCGTGAACTGCGACTCCACCGCGAGGAAGTCAAGCGAGCCGAGCGCGACGGACTCCGCGCGCCAGAAATGCGGGTTGCGCGCGACGCGGATGCGGTCGCGCACCGCGCGGCGCACCAGCAGGTAGGGGCCCGCGGTCACCAGCGGCGCCGGGAGCGTGCCCGGCGCGGCGGCGCGCAGCGTCGCATGCACCGGCGCCAGCGGCCACAGTGCGGTCATTTCCGCGAACATCGGGCGCGCGCCCGGGAACTCGACCGCGATCTCCTCGCGCCCGTCCGGCCGCAGCCGGATCTCGATCGCCGCACCGTCGAGCCAGGAGGCGTAGGGGGCGCCGGTCGCGGGCAGGCGCAATCGTTCCCATGAGGCTCGGAAGTCCTCCGCGCACAGCGGCGAGCCGTCGGACCAAGTCAGGCTCGGGCGCAGCAGGAAGAGCCAGCGCCGCCCGCCTTCCTCACTGTTAAATTCCTCGGCCAGATCGGGCAGCGGCGCGAGCGTTGCCGGAGCGAGCCGCGTCAGGCCGGCGTGCAGCGCCGCCGCCACGCGCGCCTCGGCCGCACTGGTGCCAAGATGCGGATCGAGCAGCGCGGCGTCGCCGCCGTTGACCACTACCAACTCCGCGCGGCCGGGGACGCAGCCGAAGGCGACAATGGGCGCAAGGAGCGCGAACCCGGCGAGCGCCCGACGCACGCGGCGCAGCATAGCCTCCGACGCCGGCCCGCCCCTAGAATCCGGCGGTGGCCGAAGCACCCTTGCTGGAGGTGCGCGACCTGCGCCTGTGCGCCGTAGGCGTCGGCGCGGACCGCACGCTGGTCGAAGGAGTCGGGTTCTCCGTACCCGCGCGCGGCGCCGTCGGCCTCGTAGGTGCCTCGGGCAGCGGCAAGAGCCTGACCGCGCTCGCGCTGCTGGGGCTGCTGCCGCCGGGCGTGTGGCGGGCCCAGGGCGCGATTCTTTGGCGCGGCCAAACCGACCTTGCGGCGCTGTCCGAGAACGCGCTGCGGCCATTCCGCGGCCGCCGCATCGGATTCGTGTTTCAGGATCCGCAGTCCGCGCTGAATCCAGTGCTGCGGGTCGGGCGGCAGGTGGAGGAGGTGCTGCAGGTGCACCGCCCGGACCTGGACCGCGCTGCGCGGCGCGCCGAGATCACGGCTGGTTTCGCGGCAGTCGGCCTGCCGGAGCCGGATCGCATGGGGCGGCGCTATCCGCACGAACTCTCCGGCGGCCAGCGGCAGCGCGTGCTCATCGCGATCGCGCTGGCCGGCCGGCCCGACCTGCTGATCGCCGACGAGCCAACCACCGCGCTGGACGCCACGGTGCAATTGCAGGTGGTCGAACTGCTCGACCGCCTGCGACGCGAGCGCGGGCTGGCGATCCTGTGGATCAGCCATGACCTCGCGCTGCTGCGTGGCCGGGCCGAGCATCTGGTCGTGATGCACGAGGGCCGGGTCGTCGAGGCAGGCACGCCGGAGGCGCTGTTCGCACGGCCCGTGCACCCGCACGCCGCCGAACTGGTAGCCGCCGCGCAACGCACGGCGGACGCGCGGCCCGCGGCTCCGGCCGCGCCTGACGCAGTGCTGACCGTTCGCAACCTGCGCGTTTTCTATCCCGGAGAGCGCGGATGGCTGGGGACGATTGTCAGCGAGCGCGAGGCGGTGCGCGGCGTGGACCTGGAGATCGGGCCCGCGGAAACGCTCGCGCTGGTCGGCGAATCCGGCAGCGGCAAGTCCTCGCTGGCGCGCGCGCTGCTGCGGCTGCCCGGACCGCGCGTGGAAGGTGAGATCTGGCTGAACCTGCCGGTGGTCGGCGCGGTGGATTGGCGCAATCTGACGGAGCGCGCGGCGCGGCCGCTGCGGCGCCACCTGGGATTGGTGTTCCAGGATCCTATTTCCTCACTCGACCCGCGCATGCAGGTCGGGCGCAGCGTCGCGGAGCCGCTCGAGATCCACCGGCTGGCGCGTGGGGCGGACCTGCAGGAGCGCGTGGGCGAGTTGCTGGAGCAGGTCGGCCTGCGGCGCGAGCACGCCGGGCGCTACCCGCACCAACTCTCCGGCGGGCAGAATCAGCGCGTGGCGATCGCTCGGGCGCTGGCAGCCCGCCCGCGCCTGATCGTCTGCGACGAGGCGGTCAGCGCGCTCGATCTGGCGGTGCAGCGACGGATCCTCGAACTGCTGCGCGGGCTGCAGGAGCGGCACGGATTCGCGCTGCTCTTCATCACCCACGATCTCGGCGTGGTGCGCGAACTGGCGCACCGCACCGCGGTGATGCACGAGGGGCGGATCGTCGAGCAGGGCCCCACGGCCGCGCTGCTCGATGCCCCGCGCGCTGCCGTCACCCGCAGCCTGGTGGCCGCGGCCCGCGCGCTACACTCCGTGGCGTGAAGATGGCGACGCGTACCCTCCGCGCCCTGTTTTTCGACGTGGACGACACGCTGTTCGACACCACCGCCTTCGCGACGCTGGCGCGCGAGAAAGCGGTGGACGCGATGCGCAGCCGCGGCCTGCGCGCCGCGCGCACCGAGGCGCTGGCGGCGATGAACGACGTGGTCGCCGAGTTCGGCTCCAACGACGACCGGCACTTCGACCGCATGCTGATGCGGCTGCCGCGCGTCGCGACCGAGGGCTGCAACCGCGATCTGCTGGTCGTGGCGGCGGTGATCGCCTACCACGACACCAAGTGGGAGCAGTTGCGCATCCGCGCCGAGGCGGAGGAGTTGCTGCGCGACCTCGCGCGCACCGATCTGCGACTCGGCGTGATCAGCGCGGGCCTCGCGCGCAAACAGATGGAGAAGATCCTGCGGCTCGGGCTGGACCGTTTCGTGGATCACCGGCTGATCTTCATCACGGATCAGGTCGGCATCGCCAAGCGCAACCCGCTGCTCTACCGGCGCGCCGTGGAAGCCGCGGGCGTCGAGGCGCCGGAGGCGATGCACGTGGGGGATCACGCCGCGCACGACGTCGAGCCGGCCGCCGCGGCCGGACTGCGCACCGTGTGGCACCACGGAACCGGCCGGCATGCCGGGACTCCGCCGAAGGTGGCGCCCGATCACGAGATCAGCGATTTTGTGGAATTGCGCGGGATATTGAAGGAGCATTACGCGGTGGGAGTGTAGGGGGGGGGGGTCGTGGGGAGTGGGTGGGGGCGGCGGCGGGCTCGCGCCCGCGCTCT
>Ga0247727_10002250_pt1 | contig 44509 bp, 41 predicted proteins | sample WisWelCaveWW1625_FD_202498 | JGI IMG/M metagenome (GOLD analysis project Ga0247727, IMG submission 202498) | Biofilm microbial communities from Wishing Well Cave, Virginia, United States - WW16-25 | ecosystem: Environmental > Aquatic > Deep subsurface > Groundwater > Cave microbial mat | place...
TCGCCGTCATCGCACAGACCTGCATGCTCGCCGACGCGGCCGCGGCCGGGGTCCAGGCATGTCTGCCGAAACCCGACGGGTTCGGCATGGCCCTGCACTACCTGCAGCGCGTGCCCGGCGTCATGGGTGGGGTCGTCGTGGTCGGCGAGAGGATCGGTGTGGCCGGAGCGGTCGAGATCGCCGGATGAACCCGGTGAGCCGGGTGGGCCGGGGAAGCACGTGAGCGCACGGGCCGACGATCGCTCGCGCGCCGAGGCGAAGGTCCGCGTCGAGGAGCTCCGCGACCTCATAAACTTCCATTCGTACCGCTACCACGTGCTCGACGATCCCGAGGTCGCCGACGCCGAATACGACGAGCTCATACGTGAGCTGGTCGCGCTCGAAGACGCGTTCCCCGAGCTGATCACCCCGGACTCGCCGTCGCAGCGGGTGGGTGGGCCTCCCGCCGACCTGTTCGCGCCGGTCGAGCACCGCGCGCCCATGTTGTCGCTCGACAACGCGTTCTCGTTCCACGAGCTCGACGCGTGGGCCGAGCGTGTGTCGAAGGGGCTCGGCGGTCTCGACGACGTGCGCTTCGCGTGTGAGCTGAAGATCGACGGGGTGGCGAGCGCGCTCACGTACGAGCGCGGCCGACTGGTGAAGGCGGCCACCCGAGGCGACGGGCGTGTCGGCGAAGACATCACGGCGAACGTCCGCACCGTCCGCGGCGTGCCACCCAAGCTGCTGCTCGATGACCCACCCGCCGTGATCGAGGTTCGTGGCGAGATGTACCTCCCGGTGCGTGCGTTCGAGGAGCTGAACGCCCGCCTGCTCGACGGCGGTGGCAAGGCTTTCGCGAACCCGCGGAACGCGGCAGCGGGGTCGCTCCGCCAGAAAGATCCTGCGGTCACCGCCCAGCGACCGCTCCGGCTGTGGGTGCACTCGTTCGGCGCGGCCGAGGGCGTCGCGTTCTCGTCGCACCTCGGCTTCCTCGCGTGGGCGGCGAAAGCCGGTCTCCCGGCGGCGCCGACGACCGAGGCTCGCGACGACATCGATGGGGTCAAGGCGTTCCTGGCGCACTGGGAGACCAACCGCCATTCGGTGGACTGGGAGATCGACGGCGCCGTGATCAAGGTCGACGAGAGCGACCAGCAGCGTGCGCTTGGGGCGACGTCGCACGCACCCCGGTGGGCCATCGCGTTCAAGTTCCCGCCCGAGGAGCGCACGACGGTGCTGCGAGCCATCGATACCCACACCGGCCGTACGGGGAAGGTCACGCCCTTCGCGGTGCTCGAGCCGGTGACCGTGGGTGGGGTCACCGTCACCTACGCGACCTTGCACAACGAAGACGAGGTGAGGCGCAAAGACGTGCGGGTCGGTGACGCCGTCATCGTGCGCCGCGCCGGCGACGTGATCCCCGAGGTCTTGGGCCCCGTCACGTCGAAGCGGAAGAAGGGGGCCCGGCGCTGGAAGATGCCCGCCACGTGCAACGCCTGCGGCACCGGGTTGGTCCGCGCCGAAGGTGAGGCCGATCACCGGTGTCCGAACAAGCGGGGGTGCCCGTCGCAAGGCATCGAGTGGCTCTTCCACTTCGCGGGCCGCGGTGCGATGGACATCGAGCACCTCGGGTACATGACCGTGATGCGGCTGCTCGAGAAGGGGCTGCTGGAGGACCCCGCCGACATCTACGCGCTCGACGCCGCCAAGCTGGCGCAGATCCCGGGCTTCAAGGACAAGGCGATCACGAACGTCTTGACGCAGGTCGAGGCCTCGAAGGACCGGCCACTGTGGCGTCTCCTCGTCGGCCTCAACATCCGCCACGTGGGGACCCACGTCGCCCAGGTGTTGGCGGGGGCCTTCGGGTCGATCGATGCCTTAGCGGCTGCGCCCGTCGACGCGATCGACGACGTCGCCGAGATCGGGCCCGAGATCGCTGCGTCGGTGCACGCGTGGTTCGACGATGACGGGAACCGTGAGCTGATCGGGAAGCTCCGCGCCGCCGGGTTGCGGCTGGCCGACGCCGGTGCTGGCGCCCAGGTGCCGCGATCCCTGGCGGGGCTCACGGTCGTGCTCACCGGTACCTTCCCGACGTTGACACGCGAAGAGGCCACCGCCATGGCACAGGCCGCGGGAGCCCGCGTGGCCTCGACCGTTTCGGGCAAGACCGCGTGGGTGGTCGCCGGCGACAACGCCGGCACGAAGCTCGCGAAGGCCGAACAGCTCGGCGTGGAGGTCATCGACGAAGCCGAGTTCCTTCGGAGGTTGCGGGCTTGAACCCACCGGCCGGTGCGGGCGGGCCTGGTGCCGGTCCTCCGCGACCCATCGACCGTCTCGGTCGGCGCCTCGTCGGGCTGCTCGTCGCATACGTCGGCCTGTCGATCGCAGCGGTGGCCGCGATGTTCGCCGAGCGCAACGCCCTCGATCGTGGTGCCGACGCCGACGCGTTCATCACGCTGATCCGACAGCTGAACGACGCCGCGGCACCGCTGCTGTTCGTGGGCACGATGGCCGTTTGGCTCGCGTGGCAATACACCGCCGATGCCAACCTCGCGGCGGTCGGGATACGTGGACTGCGATACACCCCGTCGTGGGCGATGTTGTGGTGGGCCATCCCCTTCGCCAACCTCGGCGCCCCCGCCTTCGTGCACGGCGGGCTGCTCCGAGGGTCGAAGGCGGGACCCGGAGGCGACGCCGAGCACCACGGCGCCGCGCTGATCGCTCTGTGGTGGTTCCCCTTCATGGTGGGGGTCGTGTTCGTCGGCATCGGGATCTTCACCCGTGTGTTCACCGCGGAGATGTTCCTCGAGGAGCTCGTGGTCCGAAGCGTCCTGGTCCGCTTGGACGCCGTGGCCTTGTGGTGGATCGCGGTGGGGCAGGCGCTCCTCGCCGCTGCGGCGGTCGCGGCGATGGTGATGATCCGGAAGGTCGCGAGCCACCAGGCGAGGTGGCCTGCGCCGAGCGCCGCGTTCACGCGCCCCGACGCGGCCGCCGGGCCACCCGATCGCCCGGATCTCGTCGGTGGCTAGACTGCGCCCATGCCCGTCGAGATCGACGTCGATCACGTCGCGAAACTCGCCCGGTTGTCACTGACCGACGACGAGAAAGCGGCGCTGCGGGTCCAGCTCGGGATCATCCTTGAACACGCGGCGAAGGTCGGCGAGGTGGCGACCGACGACGTGCCGCCAGCCGCCGGCGCCTTCGAGCGGGCCAACGTCTTCCGTGACGACGTCGTCGAGCCGTCGCTGCCCGTCGACGAAGCCCTTCGGAGCGCCCCCGATCGCGACGGCGACCGGTTCAAGGTGCCGCCCATCGCGGAGACCGGCGAGTGAGCGAGCTCTGCGACCTGCACGGCTGGGAGCTATCGGTGAAGCTCGCGGTCGGTGAGGTGTCGGCGGTCGAGGTTCTCGCGTCGTGCCTGACCCGTGTCGAGGAGGTCGACGACCGGGTCAAGGCGTTCTTGACGCCGACGGCGCAGCTGGCGCGGGAACGGGCCGAGGAGCTCGACGCCTACCTGTCGACCGGGGCGCCGCAGAGCGCCGCTTCCGGCATCCCCGTCGCTGTGAAAGACGTGTTCACCACGAACGGCGTCCGCACGACCGCGGGGTCGAAGATCTTGGCCGACTACGTGCCGCCATACGACGCGACGGCATGGACGCGGCTGTCCGGCGCCGGTGCCGTCCTCGTAGGCAAGACCAACTGCGACGAGTTCGCGATGGGGTCGTCGAACGAGAACTCGGCGTACGGCCCCGTGCACAACCCGTGGGACCTCGAGCGGGTCTCCGGAGGCTCGAGCGGTGGGTCGGCCGCAGCCGTCGCCGCCGGCGAGGCCGTGTGGGCGATCGGCTCCGACACCGGCGGCAGTGTCCGCCAACCGGCGTCGCTCTGCGGTGTGGTCGGGCTGAAACCGACCTACGGCCGGATCAGCCGCTACGGGCTCATCGCGTTCGCATCGTCGCTCGACACAGTCGGTACCTTCACCCGGAGCGTGCGCGACGCCGCGGCGATGCTCGGGGTGCTTGCGGGCCATGATCCGCGCGACGCGACCTCGCTCGACGCCCCGGTTCCCGACTACACGGCGGCACTCGGCGACGGTGACCTGCGCGGTCTGCGCGTGGGCGTCATCACCGATGCGTTCGGTGAAGGGGTGGAGCCGGGGGTGGCCGCATCGGTCCGCGCCGCCGTCGACCGGCTCGTGGCCCTCGGCGCGAAGACCGACGAGGTGTCGCTGCCGCACGCCGCGTATGCGTTGTCGGCCTACTACCTGATCGCCCCGAGCGAGGCGTCGTCGAACCTCGCTCGATACGACGGGGTGCGCTACGGCCTCCGCGCCGAGGGCGACCACACTGATTCGATCGCGATGATGTTCGCGACGCGCGGCCTAGGCTTCGGGCCCGAGGTGAAGCGGCGCATCGTGCTTGGCACGTACGCGCTGTCTGCCGGGTACTACGACGCCTACTACGGGCAGGCTCAGAAGGTGCGCACGCTCGTCATCCGCGACTACGAGGCCGCGTTCGAGCGGTTCGACGTGTTGGTGTCGCCGACCTCGCCGACGACGGCGTTCCCCATCGGGGAGAAGACCGGCGATCCCATGGCGATGTACCTGAACGACATCTTCACGATCCCGGCGAACCTCGCGGGCGTGCCGGCCATCAGCGTCCCCTGCGGCCTGGACGAGGCAGGTCTACCTGTTGGCATCCAGCTCACCGCGCCGCTGCTCGACGAGGCCACGGTGCTCCGCGTCGGCCACGCCCTGGAGTCAGACCTCCAGCTGGACCTCCGGCCGCCGCTCGTCGCCGGCCGCTGAGGCGCCGGCCGCTGGGTCGCGCCGCGCCGTGCTCCCGGCCGACACGATGAGGGCGACCGATGCCAGCACGATCGCGCCCGAGATGAACAGCCGCGGGGTGAGGGCTTCGCCGAGCACGAGCCAACCGAGCGTGACGGCGACGATCGGGTTGACGTAGGCGTAGGTCGACACGAGCGAGGTTCGCACGTTCCGGAGCAGCCACAGGTACGCGCTGAAACCGACGAACGAACCGGCGACGATGAGCCACGCCAGTCCGCCCCACGACGCGGCTGAGATGGCGCCTACGTCGAGCTGGCCGAGCTCGCCGACCGCCAGCCCGACAGCGAGGATCACCGCGCCGCCCACGATCTGCTGCATGCCGCTCCCGAGCAGCGGTGCCTTCGGCAGGGGAGCGGTCCGGGCGTAGAGCGACCCGACCGACCAGCAGAGGGTCGCCGCGACGGCGACGAGCATCCCGCCGAGCGGCGCGCTCCCCGAGCGCCAGTTGGCACCCACCAAGACTGCTGCGCCGGTGAACCCACCGACGAGCCCCACCACCACCTTCCCCCCGAGGGGGGCGCTGCGAAGGACGACCCGGTCGAAGAACGCGAGCCACAGGGGGATGAGCGCGATGATCAGCGACACGATCCCGGTGGGCGTCCCCAGGTTCTCGGACACGGCCACCAGTGCGTTCCCGCCCAGCAGCAGGAAGATACCGACGAGGCGGGCTGCCTTCCACTGGGTCGTGGTGGTCCGCTCGCCGGTTCCCGCCGAGGTCCAGGCGAACAGCAGGGTGCCGGCGAACAGGAACCGCGCCGCGGCGCCGAGCAGCGTCGGCGCCGTTCGGTTCACGAGCTCGATGCCCAGGTAGGTGGTGCCCCACACGAAGTAGAGGGCCCCGAGCACGGTCCACACGGTGGCCGTGCTGGGACGCGTCGCCGCGGGCATCGGGCCAGGATAGGTGAACCGCTTCGGTAGGCTAGGCGCCTCATGGGCGGGTACGAGGCGGTGATCGGGCTCGAATGCCACGTCGAGCTGAACACGGCGACGAAGATGTTCTGCCCGTGCCGCAATACCTTCGGTGCCGAACCGAACACGAACACCTGTGCGGTGTGCTTGGGTCACCCGGGGTCGTTGCCGGTACCGAACCGCGAGGCCATCGCGCGCATCGTGAAGATCGGGCTGGCGCTCGGCAGCACCATCGCGCCGCGCTCGCTCTTCCACCGGAAGAACTACTTCTACCCCGACATGCCGAAGAACTACCAGATCAGCCAATACGACCTGCCCGTGTGCGTCGGTGGTGCGCTCGAGGTGGACCTCCCCGACGGGGGTACCTCGCGCGTCAAGATCACACGGGTGCACATGGAGGAGGACACGGGCAAGACCACACACGGCAGCGGCGACGGCAGGATCCACGACGCCACGCAGGCGGCGGTCGACTTCAACCGGGCGGGGGTGCCGCTCGTGGAATGTGTCAGCGAGCCCGACATCCGGAGCCCCGAAGAGGCCGGCGCCTACCTCCGCGAGCTGCGGGCGACGCTCGAGGCCCTCGACGTCTCTGATGTCCGGATGGAGGAGGGATCGCTGCGCTGTGACGCGAACGTGTCGCTGCGCCCCGCCGGGTCGACGGGTCTGGGCACCAAGGTCGAGGTCAAGAACATGAACTCGATCAGGTCGCTCGAGCGAGCCCTCGCCTACGAGGTGCAGCGGCAGACGGCGGCCCTGGACGAGGGCGACGCCATCGTGCAGGAGACCCGCCACTGGGACGAAGACGCCGGGACGACGCGGTCGCTGCGGTCGAAGGAAGAAGCGTTCGACTACCGGTATTTCCCCGAGCCCGATATCCCCGCGCTGGAGCCGGGTCCCGCGTGGATCGACGAGATCCGGGCGTCGCTGCCCGAGCTGCCTCGCGCTCGCCGCGAGCGCTACGTGGGTGAGCTGGGGCTCAAGCCGGAGGTCGCCGGGGTGCTCGTGGCCGACCCGGTCGCCGCATCGCTGTTCGACGAGGTCGTCACCACATCCGCCGATCCCGTCCTGGCAGCCACGGTCATCACGCAGGAGGTCGCGGCGCTCAGGAACGCGGCAGGTGAAGGGTCGCTCACGAGCGTCCACGTCGCGGGCGCCATCGCGCTCCTCGACGACGACACCTTGAGCTGGCCGGGGCTCAAGCGGGCCCTGGCCGAGGCGCACGCCACCGGAGACCCGATCGACAGGGTCGTCGAACGTCTCGGTCTGACCCAGGTCTCCGACGCCGGGGCCCTGGGTGCGCTCGCCGATGCCGTGATCGCCGAGAACCCCGACGTTGTCGAGAAGTTCCGCGGTGGCAAAGACGGCGTCATCGGATTCCTCGTGGGGCAGCTCATGAAGAAGGCCGAGGGCGCCGCGAACCCGGCGCTCGCCAACGAGCTCCTCCGGGAACGGCTCGACGGGTAGGCGCGACCGCGTGAGCCGGTCACCGGGGTCCACGCCGAGCTCCCGGCCCGGCCGTGTGCCGATCTGGCAGCTGGTGCTGCTCGGCGTGGTTCGGGCCGCGCAAGGGCTCGTCACCCATCCGCTCCGGCGCATGTGGCGCTCGACCGACGCGATCGACGCCTACGCCCTGAACCACCTCACCAGCGTGGCCGGCGACGCGCTGCTGGCCATCTCGCTCGCCGACTCGGTGTTCTTCTCGCTCCCGGTCGACGAGTCCCGCGTCCGCGTCGCGGTGTACCTCGTGTTCACCATGTTGCCGCTCGCGCTGGCCGGACCGCTGCTGGTGCCCATCTTGGATCGCGCGGGACCGCGGCGCTCCATCACCTTCGTGGCGGCGGCGCTGCGTTGCACCTTGGCGTTGCTGTTGGCGCCGCGGCTCGGCACGTTGTACCTGTTCCCGCTCGCCCTGGGCATCTTGGTGTCGTCGAGGGCACACGGGCTGGTCAAGAACGGCTTGACCATGGCCTACGCGTCGCGCACCGAGGGGCTGCTGCGTGCCAACGCACGGCTCGGTCGCATCGCCGTGGCGGGAGCCATCGCGGCAGCGCCACCGGGGCTCGTCTTGCTCGCCGCGTTCGGGGGTGCGGGACCCATCTACCTCGCAGCCGCGGTGTGGGCCGTCTCGGCCGCGTTCACGTTGCGCCTGCCGCACCCGCGCACGCCGCCGCCGGCTGCGGACGGCGACGCCCACCGCGGGAAGGTGCCGGCGCTGACCGCGCCGGCGATCGGCGCGGTGGGCATGCGCGCCGCCGGCGGCTTCCTGCTGTTCCTGCTGGCGTTCAACCTGCGAAGCGCCGACGTGTCGGCCACGTGGTTCGCGGTGCTTGCCGCGGCCGGCGTGACCGGTGGGCTGCTCGCGGACCTCACGGCGCCCAGCTTGGGCACCGAGACCCGTGAGGAGGCGGTGGTGATCGCGGGCGTGTCCGCGGCGGGCATCGGGGCCCTGCTGGCCTCGGGATTGTTCGGGCTGCCCCTGCTCACCGTCTACGCCTTGCTCGCAGGCGCAGCATCGGAGTTCGCCCGGCTCGCGTTCCAGAGCCTGATGCAAAGCCACGCCCCGCCGGGGGCGCTCGGGCGCGTGTTCGTGCGGTACGAGGTGCAGTTCCAGGTCGCCTGGGTGGTCGGCGCGTTCATCCCTGCGCTGCTCCCGGTGTCGCTGCGCCTCGGGGTCGTGTTCCTCGCCGTCTTCTACGGCGCCCTCGCAGCCGCGTATGGGTGGCGTCACCGCCGGTTCGGTCATCGCGCCTAAGACCGCGCCCGTTCGGAGGTTGGCTAGGCTTGCCTGCACACGACAGGGAGGTGTTCGGTGAGGGAGTACGTGGAGCTCGGCCCGGCCGAGGAGCTCGGCAACGGTGAGGTGCGCGGGTACCAGGCGCAGGGCACCGACGTGGCGGTGGCGCGCGTCGACGGTGAGCTGCTCGCCTTCGTCGACGTCTGCACCCATCGCCACTGCACGTTGTCGCCGGGCGAGGTCGACGGCGACACGATCGAATGCGAGTGCCACGGCAGCGTGTTCTCGATGCGAACCGGTGAGGTGGTGAACCCACCGGCCACCGAGCCGATCTCGACCTATCCCGTCCGGGAGCACGAGGGTCGCATCGAGGTCGACCTGTCCGGCGAAGGGTCGTGACCGACGCCCGGACGTTCGTGATCGCCGGGGCGTCGCTCGCAGGAGGGACGGCCGCGGCCGCGCTCCGCGAGCGTGGGTTCGACGCCCGCCTCGTCGTGATCGGCGACGAGACGTTGCCACCGTATGAGCGTCCCGGATTGTCGAAGGGCTACCTGCGCGGCGAGGAGACGGTCGACGATCTCTTCGTCCGCGACGGCGAGTGGTGGGCGACGCACGACGTCGAGCTCCAGCTCGGGGAACGCATCGCGCGCCTCGACCCGGATGCGAACCTGGTGACGCTCGAAAGCGGCGCTTCCATCGGCTACGACGCCGCGCTCGTTGCCACCGGGGTCCAGAACCGGCGTCTCGACGTCCCCGGAGCCGGCCTCGGGGGCATCTACTCGCTCCGCACCGTCGCCGACGCCGACGCCATCCGCCGGGCCGCCGCCCAGGTGTCGCACGTCGTGTTGGTCGGGTTCGGGTTCTTGGGTTGTGAGGTGGCGGCGTCGCTTCGGGCGAGCGGTGTCGAGGTGGAGGTCGTCGAGATCTTCTCGACCGCCCTCGCCCGCATCCTGGGCGAGCAGATAGGGCGCACGATCGAGGCGATGCACCGCGATCACGGGGTCACGATGCACTTCGACGATGTCGTTGAGCGATTCGAAGGCAACGGCGGCGTCGAACGCGTGGTCACGAAGCAGGGTCGCGCCATCGATACATCGATGGTGGTGGTGGCGATCGGGACCGTGGCGGCCGCCGATCTGCTGCCGGCCGGCGGATCCGCCACCGCCGGCGGGGTCGCGGTCGACGCGACCCTCGCGACCTGGCTCCCGGGGGTGTGGGCCGCGGGCGACATCGCCCTGCACGACCATCCGCTGTTCGGCCCCATCCGCATCGAGCATTACGACAACGCGATCAAGATGGGGGAACACGTCGCCGGCTCGATGCTCGGCGACGCGGCCCCGTTCGACGACCCGCATTGGTTCTGGTCCGACCAGTACGACGAACGGCTCGAGATGGCCGGGGTGTTCTTGACCGAGCACGCGGTGGTGCGGGGCTCAATGGACGACCGTTCCTATTGCGCCTTCTTCCTCGACGACGAAAGCCGTCTGCGCGCGGCGGTGAGTATGGGGTGGCCACGCGACGTACGCCGCTCCCTCAAGCTGATCCGGTCCCGAGTGGTGTGTGACCCGGAACGTCTCGCCGATCCCGAGTTCGACCTGAGGGGATTCCTCTGAAGCGACCCTACTGCGATTCCCAATCGATGAACGGTGGCCACGGCAGGTGCAGCGAGTTCAGGTGTTGCGGCGAGTTATCAACAGCGCCATGATGAGAGAAGAAAGATGGCTCGTCGGGAAGGCAAAGATGGCTCGTCGGGAAGGCTTGGTGTTATGAGCGGTCAACGCAGGTGGGCCCTCCTTGCTGGAGCTGGATCCTTTGCCATTCTGCTTGCCGCCTCGGCCGCAGCCGTGGCCGATCCCTGGGCTGAGGAGCAAGGGCCGATCGGCCGCGAGCTCGGCTGTACTGCAACGGAGAGCGTCGTGGTTTCGGCCTACACATATGGCGATCAAGACCCTGGTTTCCTGCCGACCCGCGAACAAGCGATCGGCACAGCGTTCCCCGACCGTGACGCATCGCGCTTCGTTTCGATCGAGGCGGAGGGTACATCTGCGTGGAGCGATGGTGAAGTCATCGTCGAACTCGAGGCGAACGAGAAGGGGTATCGCGTGAACACGTCGAAGGCGTGCGTCCCTCTTATCGAAGGCGAGCAGGGATGAGAGCCGCAGCCGTCGGCCTCACCGCGGCGATCGCGCACGCAAGGAGGTCGCGACCTCCACACGGGAGCTGACCACGCCCCGAACCTTGCTACGCTGAATCCTTCCGCGACCGAACCACTCGTGAAGGAGTTGATCCGCGTGGACAGGCCCGAGATCATCCTCGCGCCCGGACCGACGCCGATACCGCCGGAGGTGCTGCTGGCGCAGGGCAGCCCGCTCGTCTACCACCGCGGACCCGGCTTCGGGAAGCTCATGACCGACGTGACCGACCGGTTGCGGCAGCTCTACCGCACCGAAGCGGCCGAGATCTTCATCATGACGTCGAGCGGCACCGGCGGGCTCGAGTCCGCCATCCAGAACTGCTTCTCGCCCGGCGACGAGGTCTTCGTGCCGCTGGCCGGGTTCTTCTCCGAGCGGTGGCAGCGGCTCGCCACCGCCTACGGCCTGACCGTGCACACCACCGACCAGGCGTGGGGGACCCGGCTCGACCCGATGAAGGTCGCCGCCGCGCTCGCCGAACATCCTGGGACGAAGGCCGTGTTGCTCACGCAGTCCGAGACGTCGACCGGCGTGATCCAGCCGATACAACAGCTCGCCACGGTGGCCCGCGACGCCGGGGTCCTCGTCGTGGTCGACGTCGTCTCGTCGCTGGGCGCGGTCGCGTTCTCGTTCGACGAATGGGGTGCCGACGTGGCGGTCGGCGGCAGCCAGAAGGCTTTGAGCGCGTCGCCTGGCATCGCGTTCGTCGCCGTCAGCGACCGGGCGCGCGCGGCCTCGGAGACAGCTACGAACCCACGGTTCTACTTCGACTGGCGCGAATACCGGCGCTTCGCGTCGCTGCCGCACCCGGAGAACCCGTGGACACCGGCGATCAGCGTGATGCAGGGGCTGCATGCCGCGCTCGAGCTGTACTTCCACGACGGGGTCGACGTTGCTTTGGCCCGCCACCGTTCGCTGAGCCGGGCGGTGAAAGACGGTGTGGTCGCGCTCGGTCTCGACCTGTTCGGCGAGGGGCTCGACGACAACTGGACCGTCACGGCGATCCGCGCCCCCGAGGCCATCGGCGCCGACGCCATCTGCGACCGGATGCGGTCGGACTTCGGCTGTGTGCTCGCCCCCGGTCAGGGTCCGCTGAAGGGCACGGTCTTCCGCATCGGCCACTTCGGCTACGTCAGCGAGCTCGACATCATCCGGGGACTGGCCGCGCTCGAGATGACGCTCGAACGTCTGGGCTTCCCCGTGAAGCGCGGCGCCGCGGTGGCCGCGGCGGAGCAGGTCTTCCAAGAAGGCGCACGCACGACGTGAAGGTCCTGGTCACCGAGCCGCTCAGCGAACAAGGGCTCGACCTGCTTCGGCGGGACTTCGAGGTCGACGTTCGGACCGAGCTGGCTGCGGCGGGACTCGCCGAGGTGATCGCCGGCTACGACGCGCTGATCATCAGGAGCGCCACCCAGGTCACCGCGGCGGTGCTCGATGCCGCCACATCGCTCAAGGTCGTCGCCCGTGCCGGGATCGGGCTCGACAACGTGGACGTCGAGGCCGCGACCCGCCGCGGGGTCATGGTGGTGAACGCGCCGCAGTCGAACATCATCAGCGCCGCCGAGCAGACCCTCGCGCTGTTGCTGGCCCAGGCTCGGAACATCCCGCAGGCGCACGACGACCTGTTGGCCGGCCGCTGGGAGCGCGCCCGCTGGGAGGGTGTGGAGCTCGCCGGCAAGACGATCGGCCTCGTGGGGCTCGGGCGGGTGGGCGCCCTGGTGGCGGCTCGTGCGGCCGGCTTCGGCATGCGGGTCATCGCGTTCGACCCATACGTCAGCGCCGAACGCGCCAAGGAGATGGGCGTCGAGGTCATGCCCACGCTCGAGGCGTTGTTGGTGCAGTCGGACTTCGTGAGCGTCCACCTGCCGCGCACCGCCGAGACCGAGGGGTTGATCGGCGACAAGCAGCTGCGCATGATGAAGGCCGGCGCTCGGCTCGTGAACACCGCACGCGGCGGCCTCGTCGACGAAGACGCGCTCGCGAAGGCGATCGAAGACGGCCACTTGGGGGGCGCGGCGCTCGACGTGTTCGCGGCCGAGCCCACCACCGACTCGCCGCTGTTCGGTTTGCCGGGCGTCGTGGTGACGCCCCACCTCGGGGCGGCGACGCGCGAGGCGCAGGACAAGGCCGGCACGACCGTGGCCGAGATGGTGCGGCTGGCGCTGATGGGCGAGTTCGTGCCGTACGCGGTGAACGTGTCGGCGGGCGCCGAGGTGACCGAGGTCGTTCGCCCGTTCGTCCCGCTCGCCGAGCGGCTGGGCGGCATCGTGGCGGGATTGGCGAACGGGGGCGTTCGCACGGTGGTCGCGAGCTACCTCGGCCGTATCGCCGAACACGACACGCGGGTGCTCACGCTCGCGGTGCTGAAGGGCATCCTCGGTCGCACGGTGCACGAGCCCGTCTCGTTCGTGAACGCGCCGATGCTCGCGCGGGAACGTGGTGTGAGCGTCAGCGAGATGCGCTCCACGGTGAGCCAGGACTACGTGTCGCTGATGTCGCTTCGAGCCGAGACCGACGAGGGACCGGTCGCCATCCAGGGCACGATCATCGCGAAAGACGCCCAACGCATCACACAGATCGACGGGTTCGACGTCGAGGTCGGGCCCGCCCCGCGCATGGTCTTCTTCCGTTACGTCGACCGCCCGGGCATCATCGGCAAGGTCGGCACGATCTTGGGAGAGCACGGCGTGAACATCGCCACCATGGACGTCGGGCGAAAGGTCGAAGGTGGCGAGGCGCTCATGGTGCTCACGGTCGACACCGAGGTGCCACCCCCCGTGCTCGACGACGTGGCCGCCCAGATCGAGGCGAGCCACATCCGTGCGGTGACGCTGCAGGCGTAGCCGGCGGCGTTCTCCCTCGATGTCCTCGACCCCGCACCAGGCCCCGTGTTACCCTGCCTCGGTCATGGAGCGGAAGCGGATGTTGACCGGGATCGTCGGCGCCTTCTGAGGCGCCGCGCACACGCGCATCCCGTCTCGCACACCATCCGCCGCACCGCATCTCCCGAGGAGCCGCTCCATGAACCGCCACCAACGATCCGCACGGTCCAACATCAGACGTCTGGCGACCGGCCGGCTCATCTCGGTCACCGGTGGCGCCGCCGCGTACACGGCGCTGAACTTCACGGTGTGGGAACGCACGCATTCGCCTGTGGCGCAAGCGCTCGCACTGCTGCTGACGTTCGGGGTCGCAGGTCTGGTGGGCCCGTTCCTGGGGGCATTAGGTGACCGCTACGACCGCAGGAAGGTCATGGTGTGGTCCGAGGCCGTGGCGGCCGCCGTGTTCGGCGCGATGGCGCTCGTCGACCGTCCGGCGTGGCTGATCGGGCTGGCCTTCGTGTCCGCCATCGCCGAGCAGCCGTTCTTCTCGGCATCGCGAGCGGCGATCCCGAACCTCATCGACGATGAAGATCAGCTGAGCTGGGCCAACTCGTTGGTCACGATCGGCGTGCACTCGGGCATCGCGGTGGGACCGGTGCTGGGTGGGGTCATGCTCGCGGCCTTCGGGCCCGGCGTGGTATTCGGTCTCAACGCCATCACGTTCCTCGTGTCGTTGTGGTTGACCCTGACCGTGACCGGGAGCTTCCAAGATCAGGCGTCGTCGTCCGCCGAGCACGCCGAGCACGAGGGCATGACCGCCGGGCTGCGACTGCTGTGGTCCGACCTGGTGTTTCGAAGGATGTCGATCGCATGGACCGTGTTCTTGCTGGGGATGGGCATGGGCATGGTGGCCGACGCCGCGCTGGCCGAGTCATTCGAAGGGAGCGGCGGCGTGGCGCTGCTGGGGTTCGCGATCGACACCGAGGTGGCGTTCGCGCTGCTCATCACGTGCTGGGGATTGGGATCGGTGCTCGGATCGGCGACCGGTCGCTGGATGACGCCGCGGACCGAGCCGAGCTGGCTCGTGTTCGGCGCGTTCGGCATCGCGTTCGCGGCCTTCGGTGTGGGCGCCGCCCCGGCGTTCGCCTTGGTCCTCGTGGCGCTGTTGATCATGGGGATCTGCGACGGGTTCACGATCGTGTCCGAGACCGGGATCATGCAGCGCCGGACGCCCGACGCCGTGCGCAGCCGGACGAACGCCGCGTTCGAGGCGGTGCTGTCGTTCGGGCTCGCCATCGCGTACCTGATGGCGGGCCCGGTCCTCGCCGCGGTCGGACCGCAGGCGGTCTACAAGATCGCGGGTGGTGCCGCGCTGCTCGCGGCCATCGCTTTGACGCCGCTGCTCCGGCTGCGTCGCGATCCCACCCAGCTGGGGGAGCAGGGCGGTGACGACGATGCGGGAGCGGTGACCCCCTCGAAGCCTCCGAGCGTCGTGCCGACCGGGTTCGCGTCGGCCGACGCGTTGGAGGCCGCAGGGCCTGACCTCGGCGACGGGCTCGGGCGGCGCCCCGCGTAGCGGGGCGCCGCCAGGGCGCCGTGGCACGCCCCGCCCGGTTCGGCACGAACCGGGCGGGTGGGGCAGACTTCGCGGATGCGCACCCCGCCCGAGGTCGCGATCCGGAGGCTCGCGATCTCGCGCTTCGTCTCGGTCACCGGGTCGATGGCCGCCTACACGGCGCTCATCGACCTGATCTTCGAACGGACCGGCGGCTCGTCGCTGTACCTGTCGCTCTCGATCGTGCTGACGATCGGCGCGGTGGGTCTGTTCGAGCCACTCGGGGGTGTCGTAGCCGACCGGTTCGACCGAAAGAGGACCTTGATCTGGTCCGACCTGGCCGGTGCGGTGCTGTTCGTCGTGCTGGTGTTCATCGAGGCGCCGCCGCTGTTGCTGGCGGTCGCGCTGTTGACCGCCATCGCCGAGACCCCGTTCCGAGCGGGATCGGTGGCCGCCATCCCCGAGCTCGTCGACGACGAGCGGCTCATCGCCAAGGCGAACGGATGGATGGGCGTCGGGTCGAACCTCGGCATCACGCTCGGCCCCGCCATCGGCGGGCTCCTCGTGGGTTGGATCGATGCGGGGCCGGTGTTCGCGTTGAACGCCGCGACGTTCATCGTGTCGAGCGGGCTCGTCTGGTCGATCGACGCGCCGTTCGGCGGCGCCGGATCCGGCGCCTCGCGCGCATCGACCCTACGAGACGCCGGAACCGGCGGCGGCGACGGGGGTCTCACCGCGGGGTTCGCGTTCATCCGCCGCGACCGCGTCGTCGGCGTGGTCACCGTCTCGTGGATGGTCCTGCTCCTCGGCATGGGTCTGGGCATCGTCGCCGACCGCCCCGTGGCCGACGTGTTCGACGTGGGCTCGGTGGGGTTCGGCCTGATGCTCGGCATCTGGGGGCTCGGCTCGGTGGTGGGCTCGTGGGCGGCGTCGCGGATGACGGCGGCCTCGGAGCCGCCGATGCTCGTCGCCGGGTTCGTCGTGGCCGGTCTCGCCGGCATCGGCATCGGGGTTTCGCCCGTGTTCGGCCTCGTGCTCGTGGGCAACTTCGTATGGGGGCTCGGCGACGCGCTCACCGTCGTGGCAGAGCAGGGCATCATCCAGCGGCGCACGCCCGACGCCATCCGGGGCCGGGTTGTGGCGGCGAACGAAGGCCTGGCTCACCTGGCGCTGGTGGCCGGGTTCCTCGCGTCGGGACCGGTGATCGCCGCGTTCGGGGCGCAGCGAACCTACGCGGTCGGCGGCGTCACGGCGCTGGCCGCGGGGGCCGTCGCCGCGACCGTCCTGCCGGCCGCGCGGGCGCGGCTGGAAAGGTCGAGCTTCTCGAACGACAACGGGCGGAACGGTCGCGGACACTGAACGGCGTTCAGGAATCTGACCCTCGTTCAAGCTGCAGCGATAGCACCGGCGCGTCCGTCGTCTGCTCTTGCACTGAACGGCGATTCAGGATTATCGTTGGACGATGCGTGGGGCCATGCGTGAGGCCAACCGGTTCGATGCCATCGTCGTCGGCGGTGGGCACAACGGGCTGATCGCCGGCGCGTACCTCGCCAAGCGAGGAGCCCGCACCTTGGTGTTGGAGGCGCGGCACAAGACGGGCGGCGCCGCCGACACGATGAGCCCGTGGCCCGAGGCCCCGGAGTTCAAGGTCACCACGCTCAGCTACGTGATGAGCCTCATGCCCGACACCATCCAGCGCGACCTCGACCTGCCGGGCCACGGTTACCGTCCCGTGCCCACGGGTCCGTACTTCGTGCCGTTCCCCGACGGCCGCTTCATCGTGCAATACGACGACGACGCGCAGGCGAACTACGACGAGTTCGCGAAGTTCTCGAAACGCGACGCCGACGCCATCGAGCGATGGGACGCTTGGATCGGCGGGCTCGCCGACGTGCTCGGCCCGTTGCTGATGAGCACGCCGCCACGCGTGGGCTCGCGGTCCATCGCCGACCTCACCGAACAGCTCCGGTTGGTCTGGCGTTTCCGGGGCCTCGACGTGGTGGGCGTGGCCGACGTCACGCGGCTCATGACGATGTCGATCGTCGACATCCTCGATCGTTTCTTCGAGACGGACCAGGTGAAGACGGTGATGGCGCTGAACGGTCTGATCGGCACCTGGGCCGGGCCGCACGAGCCGGGCACCGGCTACGTCATGGCGCACCACTCGATCGGCGATGTCGGTGACGGTCACGTCGGCGCATGGGCCACCGTCATCGGCGGCATGGGGGCGGTCGCTGCGGCCCTCGAGTCGAGCGCGCGTTCCTTCGGGGCCGAGGTCAAGACGAACGCCCGCGTCGAGCGGATCGTGACGTCCGGCGGGGTGGTCCGGGGGGTCGAGCTTCAAGGTGGCGAACGGTTCTCGGCCCCGGTCGTCGTGGCGGCAACGCACCCGACCATCACGTTCCTTCGCCAGCTCGAGGCGAGCGAGCTCCCCGAGGACTTCCTCGTCCCGCAACTGGCGCTCGCGCAGCGGGACCGTGAAGATCAACCTCGCGCTCGACCGTGCGCCGGTGTTCACGGCCAAACCCGACCAGGCCGACCTGACCGGTGGGTTCGAGCTCGCGCACTCCATCGCCTACCTCGAGGAGGCCTTCGAGCAGGCGCGGCGCGGCGAGCCTGCGACGGCGCCGTTCAGCGACGGCACCATGCCCACGTTCCACGACCCGACCCTCGCGCCCGAGGGACACCACGTGGTATCGCTGTTCACCCAGTGGTGCCCGGCCGAGTGGGCCGACGAGCCCGACGCCGCGGGGCTCGATGCCTACGCCGACAGCGTGATCGCCGGTTACGACGAGCTGGCGCCCGGGTTCGCCGATAGCGTGGAGCACCGGCAGGTCCTGGGACCGCACGAGATGCAGGAGGAGTGGGGCCTGGTGGGAGGCAACATCTTCCACGGCGAGCTGTCGGCCGAGCAGCTCTTCCACATGCGCCCCGCACCCGGCTACGCCGACTACCGCACGCCGATCCGTGGCCTCTACCAGTGTTCGAGCGCCACGCACGCGGGCGGGGGCGTGACAGGGATCCCCGCCTACAACTGCGTCCGCGAGATCGTGAACGATCGCCGTCGAACCATGAGGAGGAGGTCGTGGTGAGTCAAGCGACACCGCCCCAGGGCGCGCCCGAGAACGATTGGTTCAGGTTCTACTTCGCCAGCTGGTACAAGAAGTCGCCGTATTTCCAGCGCACGGTCGAGGCCGGGTGCACCAGCTGGGACCTGTACAACCACATGTTGATCCCCACGCTCTACGACGACGACGTGAAGGAGTACTGGCACCTGCTGAACCACGTGACCCTCTGGGACGTCGCGGTCGAGCGCCAGGTCGAGATCACCGGGCCCGATGCGGCCAGGTTCACGCAGCTGCTGACGCCGCGAGACCTCTCGAGGACCGAGGTCGGCCAGTGCAAGTACGTCCTGATCTGCGCTCCCGACGGCGGGATCATCAACGACCCGATCTTGCTGAGGCTCGCCGACGATCACTTCTGGCTCTCGCTCGCCGATTCCGACGCCCTGTTGTACGCGGTCGGTGTGCAGGCCTTCGCGGGGCTCAACGTGACGATCCGTGAGCCCGACGTCTCGCCGCTGCAGCTGCAGGGGCCGGGGTCGAAAGACGTGATCCGCGACTTGTTCGGCGACGAGGTCGCCGACCTGCGGTACTACTGGCACGCGCAGACCGAGCTCGACGGCATCCCCCTCGTGGTGTCGCGCACGGGCTGGACCGGCGAGATCGGGTACGAGCTGTACCTGCGCGACGCATCGCGCGGCATCGAGCTGTGGGACAAGGTCATGGCTGCCGGTGAGCCGCACGAGATCCGCGCCATCGCGCCGAGCGACCAGCGCCGCATGGAGGCGGGCATCTTCAACTACGGCAACGACATGGACGTCACGAACAACCCGCATGAGGTAACCGGGCTCGAGCGGCTCGTCGAGCTCGACAACGACAACCAGGTCGTGTCGCGCGAGGCGCTCGAGGCGATCGCGACCGAAGGCGTGTCGCAGAAGCTCGTCGGCGTGCGCCTCGAAGGTGAGCCGCTCGGCATGTGGCTGGAGGACTTCTGGCCGGTCTTGTCGGGCGGCGAAACCGTCGGGAAGCTCACGAGCGCGTCGTATTCACCGCGGCTCGAGATCAACATGGGGTACGCATGGGTACCCATCGAGCTGGCCGCGCACGGGACCCGGGTCCAGGTCGGCTCGCCGGCCGGGTCGATGCAGGCGGAGGTCGTGCCGCTGCCGTTCTGGGACACGAACAAGGAGGTCCCGAAGGGCTGACGTCGCAGTCCGGCGGCGTAGGCTGTCCGCCGTGGAGCACCTCGGTGGCAGGCTCTTGATTTCGAACGCGTCGCTGTTCGACCCCAACTTCCGGCGCGCCGTAGTGCTGATCGGGCACCACGACGACGACGGTGCCGTCGGCGTGGTGCTGAACCGGCCCATGGAGGTGAGCGTCGACGAGGTGGTGCCCGCCTTGGCGAGGCTCGTCGCGCCGGGCGACCCGTTGTTCGAGGGTGGGCCCGTCGAGCCCGACGGCGCCGTGGTCGTCGCCGAGTTCGACGACCCGTCGGCCGCAGGCGCCATCGCGTTCGCATCGGTCGGGTTCTTGCCCGAAGACGCCGACCCCGACGCCGTGCAGGGAGTGGCGCGGGCCCGCGTGTTCGCCGGCTACGCCGGGTGGGGACCCGGGCAGCTCGAAGACGAGCTCGCCGAGGAGGCATGGCTCACGACCGAGGCTCTGCCCGGCGACGTCTTCCACGACGATCCCGAACGGCTCTGGGACGACGCGGTCCGGCGTCTCGGTCCCCGGTTCGCGGTGCTGCGCACCATGCCGTTCGACCCCTCGAACAACTGATGAGCGGGTCGCTGTCGTTCGACCGGGCGGCAGGGTATTACGACGCGACCCGGGTCACCGACGAGGCGACCCTCGAGCAGATCGTGACCTTGATCCGCACGCACGTCGCGGGTGAGGGCCACTTGCTCGAGGTCGGCGTCGGGACCGGACAGCTCGCCCTCCCGCTCGCCGCCCGTGGCGTGGCCGTCACCGGCCTCGACCTCTCGGCCGCGATGATGGCGAAGCTCGTCGAGAAGGTGGGAGGTACCCCGCCGGTCGCATTGGTACGGGGCGATGCAACCGCGATGCCGTTTCGCGACTCGTCGTTCGACGGCGCCTACGCCCGGTGGGTGCTACACCTCATCCCCGACTGGGAGGCGGTGCTCCGCGAGCTCGACCGCGTGGTCCGCGACGGCGGGGCGATCGCGATCGAGCCCGGCGGAGAAAGCGGGGTGTTCCGGGAGGTGTTCCTCCGGTTCCTCCAGATCTTGGGCGACGTGGCACGCCCACCCGGTCTGAGTCCCGTCGACCGTGACGTGCACCTCGATGCGGCGATGGCGGCACAGGGGTGGAACGTCGAGCACGTGGAGGCTTTGTCCTACGAGAGCGAGGAGCCGCTCGCGTCGTTCTTCGACGAGATCCCCGAGCGACGCTTCTCGTGGACCTGGCGGGTACCCCACGATGCCCTCGAAGCCGCGACCATCGAGGTCCGCGCCTGGGCCGCGGACCGCTACGACCTCCGGGCGCTGCCACCGGCGGTCGCCACCCGCTGGCGCGTGTACCGGCGGGTCTGACCTGCACCGTCGCCGGGTCGCCCGGTATCCTGTTCGGCACCCCTGGATAGGGCACCCGAACCGCAGGAGGAGCCGTCGTGCCGATCGCCGAGGTCGCCAAGATCTGGATGAACGGCGAGCTCGTGGACTGGGCCGACGCCAAGATCCACGTGCTCAGCCACGCGTTGCACTATGGCTCCGGGGTGTTCGAGGGCATCCGCGCCTACGAGACCGATCGTGGACCGGCCGTGTGGCACCTCGACGCGCACCTCGACCGGATGGAGGCGTCGGCGTCGATCTACCACATGGAGCTGCCGTATTCGAAAGCCGAGCTGATCCAAGCGACCCGCGACGTCATCGAGGCCAACGGTCTCGAGTCGTGTTACATCCGGCCCATCGCGTTCCGCGGCTACGGCGAGATGGGTGTCAATCCGCTGCTCGCACCGGTCGACGTCGTCATCGCCGTATGGCCGTGGGGTGCCTACCTCGGCGAAGAAGCTCTCGAGCAGGGCGTGCGCGTCAAGGTGTCGAGCTGGAAGCGGGTCGACCAGAACGCGCTGCCATCGGCCGCGAAGGCCACCGGTGGTTACCTCGGCTCGATCCTCGCGAAGGTCGAGAGCCTGAAGGCCGGCTACGACGAGGCCATCATGCTGAACGGCGAGGGGTACATCGCCGAAGGGTCGGGCGAGAACGTCTTCGTGGTGTCGCACGACGGGCTCATCACCCCACCCACGAACGTCGGGTGTCTCGCGGGGGTGACACGCGGCGCGGTCATCACCATCGCCCGCGATCTGGGCTACCAGGTCACCGAGCGGAACCTCGTACGTACCGACCTCTACATGGCCGACGAGGCCTTCTTCACCGGGACCGCGGCCGAGCTCACCCCGATCCGCGAGGTCGACGATCGCACCGTGGGGGGCGGGCACCGCGGGCCGGTGACGAAAGAGCTGCAGGAGGCATTCTTCGCCGCCACCCGTGGTGAGAACCCCACCTACGCCGGCTGGCTCACCTACGTGCGTGACTGACCCCGTCGTGGACGTCACCGGCGATCCGTCGACCCGGTACCGTTTGCCGCGGACCGTCACGCCCTCGCACTACGACCTCACGATCGAGCCGGACCTGGTGGCGGCGACCTTCGCGGGTACGGTCGCCACACGCATCACGGCGCACGGATCCATCGGCGAGATCGTGCTGAACGCGAAGGACCTCGAGGTCTCGGGCGGGACGCTCGTCGGCGACGAGGTGTCGCTCGAGGTCGAGAAGGTGGTGCCTGACCCCGACGCCGAACGCATCACGGTCACCCTGCCCCAGACGGTGCCCGCGGGCGACTACACGTTGCACCTTGCGTTCCGGGGCGTGCTCAACGACAACCTCACCGGGTTCTACCGCTCGACGTACGACGGCGCCGGCGGTGCCGTGCACACGCTGGCCACCACGCACTTCGAAGCCACCGACGCGCGTATGGGGTTCCCGTGTTGGGACGAGCCGGACCTGAAAGCGACCTTCGGCGTGACGCTCGTCGTCGCCGACGGGCTGACGGCGCTCTCCAACGGGCCCGAGGTGCAGCGTGAGACCTTGGCCGACGGCCGGATACGCATCCGCTTCGCCGACACCATGGTGATGTCGACGTACCTCGTCTGCTTCATCGTGGGACCTCTGGTCGTCACCGACCCGCGCGACGCCCGTGGCGTCCCCATCCGGGTCGCCTGCCGTCCCGGGCGCGAACACCTGGCCGCGTTCGCGCTCGACGCCGCCGCGTTCTCGCTGGATTGGTTCGCCGACTACTACGCCGTCGCCTACCCCGACGCGAAGCTCGACAACATCGCGATCCCCGACTTCGCACAAGGCGCGATGGAGAACCTCGGCTGCGTGACGTACCGCGAGACGCTGCTGCTGCTCGACCCCGACGGCTCGACGCAGCTCGAGCAGCTCGAGGTCGTCGAGACCGTCGCCCACGAGCTGGCCCACATGTGGTTCGGCGACCTCGTCACCATGCGATGGTGGAACGGCATCTGGTTGAACGAGGCGTTCGCGACCTTCATGTCGTACCTGGCCACCGACGCCATGCGGCCCGAGTGGAGGGTGTGGGACTCGTTCATGCGTATCCGGGCGAACGCGCTCGAGGTCGACTCGCTCGCCAGCACGCGCACCATCGAATACCCGGTTCACTCCCCGCACGACGCGAACGGGATGTTCGACGCCCTCACGTACGTCAAGGGTGGAGGGGTCTTGCGCATGCTCGAGCGATGGCTCGGCGCCGACCGGTTCCGCGACGGCATCAGGCGGTATCTCCGCACGCACCATCACGCGAACACCGAGACCCACGACCTGTGGGACGCACTCGAAGCCGAGACAGGCGAGCCCGTGCGCCGCGTCATGGACGCGTGGATCTTCCAGGCCGGCTACCCGGCGATCACGGCGAGCCGCGTCGGCGACGAGCTGCGCCTGTCGCAGCGCCGGTTCGTGCCGTCGGACCCTGATGACCGCACCACCTGGCCCGTGCCGCTGTTGGTGCGCCAGGTGCATGACGGACGTGAGCGGGTCGACCGGGTGTTGGTCGAGGCGGGCGGTGCGACCATCTCGCTGCTCGATCCCGATGCGCTGGTGGTGGTCAACGCGGGGGGGACGAGCTTCGTTCGGGTGTTCTACGACGATGAGCTCCGGGCGAGGCTCTCGGGCGGGGCGGCAGCCGGCCTGGGCCCCATCGAGCGGCAATGCCTGGTCGACGACGCCTGGGCGGCGGTCGTCGCCGGCGAGGCCCCGATCTCATCGTTCCTGGACCTCGCGGCCGGCCTCGCCGGCGAGACGGACCTCTCGGTGTGGCAGGCCGTGCTCGCGGGGCTGACCTGGTGCGATCGCTTCGTCGAGGGGGAAGCGCGGGAACGTTTCCGTGACGAGGTCCGCCATCTCCTTCGGCCCGCGTTCGGGCGGCTCGGATGGGACCGGATCCCCGGGGAAGCCGACCTCGATGCCGAGCTCCGCGGCGAGCTGATCCGTGCGCTCGGGATCTTGGGCTATGACCCTGAGACCCAGGCGCAGGCGCGCGAAGCGGAGCGCGACCCCACGAGCGATCCGGCGGTCGCCGCCGCCTCGGTCGACGTGGTGGGGACCACCGGCGACGTCGCGACCTTCGAGCGTTTCTTCGCCCTCTCGCTCGATGCCGCCACACCGCAGGAGCAGGAGCGCTACCGCGACTCGTTGGCGCGGTTCCGTGACCCCGCCGCGTTCGATCGCGCCCTCGCGGCGAGCCTCGACCAGATCCGGCCCCAGGACGCCCCGTTCGTGCTGGCGCGTTCGACGGCGAACCGCGATCTTGGCAGGCGCGGCTTCGATTTCATCGCCGAACGGTGGGACGAGCTCGTCGCGCGCTTCGCGCCATCGAACCTCATCGCGCTCGCCGCGGGCATCCGGACCCTGACAGATGCCGACGACGTAGTGGCGACACAGGCGTTCTTCACCGATCACGACATCCCCCAGAACCGCCTGATGCTGCAGCAAGCGTTGGAACGGCAGCGCGTGTACGCGGCGCTCGGCGACCGGGCCCGGCCCGACCTCGCCGCCCGCTACGCCGCCGATCCCGCGTAGCCGCCGCCCGCTTCGGGCGTGCCGTCGTCGAGGCTCGCCGGATCGGCGTTGCCACCGCACACGATGAGGCCGATACGCTCTCCGGGATCCGCGATGTACACCCCTTGCAGCAACGCGGCGAGCGACGTGGCCGCGCCCGGCTCGGCGGCGATCTTCGCGTCGCGCCACAACACGGTGCGGGCACGCATGATCGCCTCATCGGGAACGAGCACCACGTCGTCGACGTGTCGCTGCGCGATCTGCAACCCGATGACCCCGGTGCGAGCGCCGAGCGCATCGGCGGCAACACCTCCTACCTCCACGTCGACCGGTTCACCTGCCGCGAGGGCCATCGTCAACGATGCGCACGCGGTCGGCTCGACACCGACCACCTTGACGTCGCTGGCGTACCAGGCGGCGATGCCACCGATCAGGCCGGCACCGCCCACGGCCACGAGCACGGTATCGAGCGCGGGGGCCTGCGCCGACAACTCGAGTGCGAGCGTCCCCTGGCCTGCGACGACGGCCGGCTGGTCGTACGGGTGCATGAACGCCGCTCCCGTCTCCCAAGCGCGCTCGACGCACGCTTCATAGGCGGCGGGGTAGTACCCCTGTACGACGTGCACCGTGGCCCCGTAGCCGCGGATCTTGTCGATCTTCACCAGCGGTGATGTGGCGGGCACGAAGATCTCGGCGTGGTGTCCCAGGGCGCGGGCGGCGTAGGCGACGGCCATGCCGAAGTTGCCGCCGGACGCCGCCAGCACCCCGCTCTCGTCGATCTCGGCGGTCAACATCCGGTTGAACGCGCCGCGGGTCTTGAACGACCCGGTGTGCTGCAGCAGCTCGAGCTTGAGGGTCAAGATCCCACCGACCCCGAGTGCGCCCGGCTCCAGCTCGATCACGGGGGTCCGGCGGATGTGGGGTGCGACCCGTTCGGCGGCGGACTCGATGTCGAACCGTGTGACGTCGAGTGGCTCGTCGCCGGGAGACAACAGGTTCACGCGCCTATCGAACCATGCGCCGTCCCGGCTTGACAGCTTCCGGGACCCCCCATACCGTTCGGGAGCGAACGAGTTTGCGGACATAGCCTGACGGCGGTCCTGCGGTAGGCGGGGGGACACCACGGACGAACGTGTGGTGGTCGAAGGCGTCGAGGTTTCGACGGCGCACTGGATCGGCGGCGAGCGGGTCGGCGGCGCCCGCACGTTCGACGACGTCTCACCGATCGATGAACGCGTCGTCGCGACCGTGGCGCGCGGCGATGACGCCGCGGTCAACGAGGCGGTCGGCGCCGCGCGCCACGCCTTCACCACCTGGGGGGGCACCTCGCCCAAGGAGCGGGCGGAGGTCCTGCATCGCATCGCCGACGGCGTCGAGGCCCGGGTGCCCCAGCTGGCGGCAGTGGAGACCACCGACAACGGCTCGCTCCTGCGGTCGATGCGTTCCTCGGTCATGCCGCGGGTCGCGCGCAACTTCCGCGCGTTCGCCGACGGCCTGCTTCGGCTCGAGGGCTCGGCCGACACCGCGATCGACGGCCACGCCGAGCGGATCAGCTGGGACCCGGCCGGGGTGACCGCGGTGATCACCCCGTGGAACGCACCGCTCATGCTCGCCACCTGGCGCATCGCGCCGGCGCTCGCGGCGGGCAACACCGTGGTCGCGAAACCGCCGGAGTGGGCGCCGCTCACCGCGTCGCTGCTCGCCGACATCGCCCACGACGCCGGGCTGCCCGATGGCGCGTTCAACGTGGTGCAGGGCATCGGTGAAGAGGCCGGCGCCGCCCTCGTCGCGCATCCCGATGTCGACCGCGTGGCGTTCACGGGGTCGGTCCCAACCGGTCGGCTGGTCGCGGCCGCCGCCGCGGGGAACCTCACCCCGGTCTCGCTCGAGCTGGGCGGCAAGTCGCCGTTCATCGTGTTCGCCGACGCCGACCTCGATGCCGCGGTGCGGCAGGCCGTGAACCAGTTCGACAACGCGGGGCAGGTGTGTCTCGCAGGGACGCGGCTCCTCGTCGAGCGGTCGATCTACGATGCCTTCATCGAGCGGTTCGTGGCCGCGATCGACGCGATCGTCCAGGGCGACCCTCGTGACGAGGGCACCGACATCGGCCCGCTGATCACGCGCGAGCACTTCGAGCGGGTCGACGGGTTCGTGCGGCGCGCGGTCGCCGCCGGGGCGCGAGCGCTGGTGGGCGGCATGCCCAACGACGACCTCGGCGGCCTCTTCTACCGGCCGACGCTCTTCGGCGACGTGCCCGACGCGGCCGAGGGGGCCGACGCGGCCGAGATCCTCACCCAGGAGGTCTTCGGCCCGGTGCTGACCGCCCAGCCCTTCGACGGCGAGGAGCAGGCGATCGCGCTCGCCAACGGGACCGACTTCGGTCTGGCCGCGATCGTGTACACCGGCGACGATCGCCGGGCCGAGCGCGTGGGGGCGCGCCTCGTCGCGGGCACCGTGTGGGTCAACTGCTTCTTCGTGCGCGACCTCGACGCCCCGTTCGGGGGCTCGCGGAACTCGGGGATCGGCCGAGAAGGCGGCGTGTGGAGCTTCGATTTCTACGCCGACGTGAAGAACGTCACGACCGCGCCATGGGCGCGGCCGACGCAGGCGCAGCCGACACAGGAAGGAGCAGGCGATGGGTGAGGTCGTCGGCGCGGCCCTCGTGGCGCACGTCCCCACGATCATGCTGCCCGAGGAGACGAGACGAGAGATCAACGACGGGAACGAGATCAGCCTGGTGCCGGGGCTGCGCCAGTTGCGCTCCGAGTGCCTCGACCGGCTGGCGCCCGATACGGTGATCGTGTTCGACACACATTGGGAGTCGACCTTCGAGCACATCGTCACCGCCCACGAGCGCCGGACCGGGCGATTCACCAGCCACGAGCTGCCTCGCGGGATGCGCCAGATCCCGTACGACATCCCCGGCGACCCCGACCTGGCCCGGCTCATCGCCGCGCAGGCCGACGGCCGCGACGACACGTGGATCTTGGCGTCGGACGATCCATACCTGCCGATCTTCTACGGCACGGTCAACATCTGGACGTTCCTGGGCGCACCCGGCACGGCGTGGCTCTCGGTCGCGCTCAACCAGTGCTGCACCACGGAAGACTTCCTGTTGTTCGGCCGGTTGATCGGCGACGCGATCCGCGCCAGCGACCGCCGCGTGGCGCTGCTCGCCTCGGGCGGCATGACGCATCGCTTCTACCCGTTCCGCGAGCTCCGCCAGCACGAGAGCTCGGCCGTGCCCGACAACATCGTGCACGCGGAGTCCTACGAAGCGGACCAGGGGGTGCTCGCCATGATGCGGGCGGGCGACCACGCGGGGATCATCGCGGGGATGCCCGTATACATGAAGGCCGCGCCCGAAGGGCACTTCGGTCATTACCTCATGATGGCCGGGGCCCTCGGCGCCGACCGATGCGTGGCGACGGGCGAGCTGTACAGCGGATACGAGGCGTCGGTCGGGACGGGCCAGGTGCACGTCTGGTTCGAACGCCCGGCGAAGGGGTGGACCGGCGACGGCGTGGCCGCGTAGGCAGGCACACCGAGCCGACGACGGAAGGGGGTTCACGTGGCAGACCAGGGGAAGGGCTACGAGCGCCTCGGCGCACGTTCGCTCTCGCTCGTCGACGTGGTGGCGCAATCGGTCGGGTTCATGGGGCCGGTGTTCAGCGCCGCGTTCTTGATCCCGCTGATCGCGGGGTTCAGCGCGTCGGGCAAGGGGGCGGGCGTGGCGACACCGTTCGCGGTGCTGCTGGCCGCGATCGGAACGTTCGCGCTGGGGTGGATCGTGTCGCAATACGCAAAGAAGGTGCATGCCGCCGGGTCGTTGTACGACTACGTGTCGAACGGTCTGGGCGCCCAGGTGGGCGCGCTCGCGGGATGGGTCTACTACGGCGGGACGACGGTGCTCGCGTCGGCGATCGCCTGCCTCGTGGGCTTCTTCATGGAGTTCGTGATCTTCACGGCCGATCCTGCTCTGCCGGGCGTGATCGAAAGCGAGTCACCGCTGCCGGCCATGGCGTGGAGCTTGCTGTTCGTGGCGGCGGTCCTCGTCATCCAGTACCTGGGGGTGCAGCTGTCGACCAGGGTGCAGCTGTCGCTCGCCCTGGTGTCGGCGGTCGTCGTGCTGGCGTTCTTCATCAAGGTCATCGCCGACGCCCCGACGAACAGCCTGCGGGCGTTCAACCCGTCCGAGGCGGCCGACGGGTGGACCGGCATCTTGTTCGGCGTCATGTACGGGGTGCTGATCTTCGTCGGGTTCGAGACGGCGGCCAACCTCGCCGAGGAGACCGCCGAGCCCAAGCGGTCGATCCCACGGGCGATCTCGCTGACCGTGGTCATCGCGTCGGCCTTCTACCTGTTGGCGTCTTACGCCCAGGTGGCCGGCTTCGGCTTCGACATCGCCGTGCTGACCGACCCGGCCGTGGCGGCGGCGCCGCTGTTCGCGCTGGCCTCGCCGCTCGAGGTCGGTGGGTACGGCTCGGACACCATCCTCAAGATCGTGATCGTGGTGGTATTCCTCGACGTCTTGGCGGTGGGTCTCGGCGCGGCCGTCGCGTCGACCCGTGGCGTGTTCGCCCTGGCGCGAGACCGCCGCGTGCCGGGGGCGCTTGCTGCCGTGTCGGGCCGCGGGACGCCGCTCGGTGCGATCGTGTTCGTGGCCGCGGTCTCGGTGATCATGGCGGGGCTGTCGGAGTGGATGCCCGACCTGTTCGCGTTGAACCCGCGGCAGCCGCACTACTTCGAGATGTTCGCATGGCTGTCGACGTTCGGTGGATTCTCGATCATCGTCGTCTACGGGTTCTTGGCGCTCGGGGCGTTCAAGGGGCTCGCCGATCACCAGAGCCGGGGTGCCGTGGCGGTGTGCGGAGTCGTGGGCGCGGCCATCGCGGCCGGCGCCGTTTTCGCCGCCATCTACAAGCAGCCCTCGCCCAACAACGTCGTGTGGATGTACGCGCTGGCGTGGGCGGTGGCAGGCGTCGTCGTGACCATGACCATGAAGGGGCGGGAGCCGGCGAGCCAGGTGCTCGACGACCTGCGCTCGTGACGCTGCCCGGCCCGGTGACATGAGCGAGCCGGCCGATCGGCCGCTGCGGCTGGACGCGCCGCGTGAGGAGGTGCTCGCGCACGCAGCGCGGCTGGTCGCCGAGGCGTGGCGGTCGTTCGACCGGTTCCGGCCAGAGGAGCCGGTGCTCGAGCCTCGCGTGCGCGCGCTGCTCGACGCCGCCCTGCCCGAGGAGCCGGTCGGCGTGACGGGGGCGCTCGACGACACCGCCGCGATCCTCGACGGATCGATCGCACAGCCGCGACCTCGCTACTTCGCCTTCGTCGGCTCGTCGGGGCTCGAGATCGGCGCGATCGCCGACCTGCTGGCGCACACCTACGACGTCAACCTGGCCGTCGACGCCCGCGCCGCCACCGAGGTCGAACGCCAGGCCGTCCGGTGGGTGGGGGAGTTCATCGGGTACACGGCCGCGGCGGGCGCCTTCACCAGCGGCGGCACGATCAGCAACGTGACCGCGCTGGCGGCGGCGCGCGAGCGAGCGTTGCCGGGGTCGCGCCACGCCGGGCTCGGCGGCTCGCGCGCCGCCGTGTATTGCTCCGAGGAGGTGCACTACTCCGTGACCCGAGCGGTCGAGCTGCTCGGCATCGGGTCCGAGCACCTCCGGGCCATCGCCATCGACGGGCTCCGCCGCATGCGGCCCGACGCGTTGGCGGCCGCCGTCGACGATGACCGGGCAGCCGGCGTCGTGCCCGTCGCAGTGGTGGCGACCGCGGGCACGACCCTTACCGGCGCCGTCGATCCGCTCGATGCGATCGCCGACGTCTGCGAGCGCCACGACCTGTGGCTGCACGTCGACGGGGCCTACGGGTTGCCCGCAGCCGCCGTACCCAGCCACGCCGCGCTGTTCCACGGCGTGGCCCGGGCCGACTCGTGTTCGGTCGACGCCCACAAGTGGCTCTACCTCCCGAAGGCGGCCGGGGTCGTCATGACCCGCCACGCGACCGCGTTCGCGACCGCGTTCGCGCACGAGGAGGGGTACCTGCCGCACCAGCGGCACGAGCTGCACGCGGCCGACGTCACGCTCGAATATTCGCGGCCGTTCCGGGCGCTGAAGGCGTGGCTTGCCTTCCGCGTGCACGGGGCGGCGCAGTTCCGTGACGCGATCGCGCGCAACCTCGCCGAAGCTGACCTGCTGTACCGGCGCGCCCAGGCGGCCGAGGACTTCGAGGTGCCCGAGGCATCGCCGCAACTGTCGATCGTGCCGGTTCGGCACACGCCACCCGGTGTCGCCGATCTCGACCGGCACAACCAGCGGCTGGCCGAGGCCATCCAAGCCGATGGACGCGTGTACCTCTCGTCGGCTCTCATCGACGGCCGGGTGTGGCTCCGCCCATGTTTCGTCAACTTCCGCACCACCGACGACGACGTGGTCGCCTTGCTCGACGTCGCGCGTGAGCTGGGGACGGGCCTGGCGAGGGAGGCATCGTGAGCCGTGACGACCTGCTGCCCGCCGAAAGCAAGGTGCTGGAGTCGCTCGGGCATCTGCCGCTGGACTTCCGCGCGATGTGGGCCATATCGAACGTGTTCCGGACCTCTGCGGCCCTCCGGCGTCACCTCGAAGCCGACGTCCTCGCGCCCGACCGCCTGTCGTGGACCGCGTTCGTTGGTCTATGGGTGTTGTGGGTGTGGGGCGAGATGGAGGCGGCCGACTTCGCCGATGCCGTGGGGATCAGCCGCCCCACCGCGACCGGCGTGCTCAAGACGCTCGAGGAACGCGGGTGGGTGGGGCGGCGCCCCGCGGCTCACGACGGCCGGCGGGTGCTGCTCCGATTGACGAAGCGCGGCGAGCGCACCATCGCGGAGCTGTTCCCGCGGTTCAACGAAGCGGAGGCATCGATCGCGTCGGCGTTGAAGCCGAACGAGCAGGAACGCCTCGCGTCGATGTTGCGATCGCTCCTCCGCTCGCTCGACGACACCGCGCCGTAGCCCGCTGCGACGGCCTTCGCGACGACGCTCGTTACACCGTCCGGACGCGCACGGGCATCCGCTTCACGCCGTTCACGAAGTTCGACCTGATCCGCTCGACGGGCCCGGCCGGCTCGATCGAGGCGAGCCGTGGCAAGAGCTCGGACAGCAAGATCCGCGTCTCCAGACGTGCGAGGTGCGCGCCCAGGCAGAAGTGCGGCCCGCCCGGCCCGAACGTCACGTGGTCGTTCGGGGTCCGCGTCACGTCGAACCGGTACGGGTCGGGGAAGACGGCCTCGTCGCGGTTGGCGCTGATGTACCACGTGACCACCTTGTCGCCGGCCTTGATGGTCTGGCCACCCAGCTCGACGTCGCGGGTGGCCGTCCGTCGGAAATGCATCACGGGCGTCGCCCAGCGCAAGATCTCTTCGGTGGCCACGGTGATCGCCTCCGGGTGCTCACGCAGGTAGGCGAGCTGCTCCGGGTGTTCCATGAGCGCCTTCATGCCCGCGGTGATCGTGTGGCGCGTGGTCTCGTTGCCCGCGATCATCAAGACGCCGAAGTAGTTGTGGTATTCGCTCTCGTCGATGGTGCCTTCGGCCTGTGCCACCGTGAGGGCCTGCAAGACGTCGTCGGCCGGCTCGGCCAGCCGCTGGTCGCGCTGGCGGTCGGCATAGGAGAAGACCTCGAGGGCGGCGGGCGAGCGGAACGGCAGCAGACGATAGGCCTCGGTGTCGTCGAGGTCGACCTGGACCCGGGCGAGCTCGGGATCTTGGTTCGCGATCATCTGGTCGCCCCAGCTGATGAGCTGGGGGGCGTCTTCCTGCGGCACCGTGAAGATCGAGCATAAGAAGCGGATGGGCAGCTCGCGGCTGATGGTGGCGACGAAGTCGAACGGCTCCTCGGTCACGAGCGCCTGGTCGAGCACCCCCCGGGCGACGTCGCGGATCCAGTCTTCGAACGCCCCCACGGCCCGCGCGCTGAACCGCTTCGAGCAGATCCTCCGGAGCTCGGTATGCCGGGGAGGGTCGGTCTCAAGCATCGACCTGCGAACGGCGAGTTGCTCGTCGTCGAGCTCTTCCAGCGACACCGCCCCCGTCTCGGACGAGAACGTCGCCCAGTCCATGTGGACCGCGGTGAGGTCGGCGTAACGGGTCACCGCCCAGAACCCGGCGTTCGGCGCCGGCTCGGGGTGCCACGCCACGGGGTACTCGGCGCGGAGCCGGTCGAACCACTCGAAGGGCACGCCGTCGACGTACGCATCGGGGTCCTGCAGATCGATGCCGTCGAGCACGTCGCTCACCGGTCCCGCCACCTAGAAGAAGGGCGTGTAGTAGTCGAGCTCCCACGTCGTGAGCTCGGTGGTCGCCGGGTCGTCGACGGCCGCGACGTAGCGGTCCCATTCGGCGCGCTTCAGCGCCGCGAACGCATCCACCAGGGGCGCGCCGAGCGCTTCCACCAGCCGCGAGTCGGCCTCGAAGGCGTCCACGGCCTCGGCCAGCGTCGCGGGCACGTGCATGGGCGCCTCGGGCGGAGCGCCCAGCGGCTGGGCATCCTGCAGCGAGAGATCGTCTTCGACGCCGAACCGGCACGCGTGCAGCAACGCGGCGGCGGCGAGGTACGGGTTGCACGCGCCGTCGGGCACGCGGTTCTCTAGACGGGTCGACGCCCCGCGGTCGGGGCTGATCCGCACGGCGACCGTCCGGTCATCGTGACCCCAGTTCGCCCAGTACCCGTTCATCATGTCGGGCTGCAGCCGCTTGTAGGCGTTGACCGTGGGCGCACAGATCGCCGCCGTGCCCACGTGGTGGGTGAGCATGCCCGCCATCGCCGAACGCGCGAGGTCCGACAAGCCGTCGGGCGACGAATGGTCCTCGAGCGCGTTGCGCCCGTGTTCGTCGAGGAAGCTGATGTTGACGTGCAAGCCGTTACCCCCCCGGTCGGCGAACGGCCGGCCGATGAACGTCGCGCGGTGGCCGTGCCTCGAAGCCACCTCGTGCGCGAGCACGCGGAACAAGAAGGCGTCGTCGGCGGCGGGCAACGCGTCGCGGTACCTGATGTTCACCTCGAACTGCGAGTCGTCGAACTCGGTGCACCACGCCTCGATGGCCATCCCACAATCCGCCGCCGTCTCGACGATCTGGTTCACCACACCGTCGGGGTCCACCGCCATGCCGGTGCCGTAGACGCGCGAGCCGGGCGTGGCCAGCGGCATCCATCCGCCGTCGCCGTCGGGCCGCAGCAGGTAGAACTCGAACTCGAACGCGAGCTGCGTGGTGAGCCCGCGGGCGTGCCACGCGTCGACGGCCTCGACGAGCGCCCGGCGGGGGTCGACCGCGAGGGGCTGGTGCCGGTGGTACAGGTCGCCAAGCCCCACCACCGTGTTCGGCTCCCAGCCCGGGCGGATGGTCGCCGGGTCGATCCGCTGCTCGAGGTCGGGCAGACCGACGTCGTACGAGAGCCCGGGGACGGCCAAGATCTCGCGGTCGAAGGTCAGTGGGAAGGTGGCGAGGCAGTAGTTGGCCTTGCCGCGCGATGACCAGTCGCCGTAGAGGTACTTCCCGCGTTCGATGCCGTGCAGATCCGCCCACAGCAGCCGAAGGCGCATGCCGTCAGTGTCCACCGGCCCCCCTTGCTTCGTACCCGAACGATACCGGGGAGGATACGCCGGTCACGCCGGCGGCGCGACCGGGTCAGGCACGCAGCGCGAACAGCTGGACCACCCCGGCGTGGTCGATGGCCGGCGTGCCGTCGTAGGCCCCGATGCCGCCGGCCGTGAACAGGCCGTCGTCATCGCGTCCGGTCGTCCAAGCCCGGTCGAGATAGGTGTCGATCCGCTCGCGGAGACCTGGCACCGGGGTCGCGGCGTCCAGCGCCGAGAGGTTCCTGAGCCAGATCGCGTTGAAGACCGGCGGGTGGCGCCAGATGGCCTCGTCGTCGAAGCGGGCGAGCGATGCTCTGGCGGTCGCCATCGCCTGCGACAGTGCCGCGGGGTCGCCGGTCACCAGGTGGAGCTGGAGCTTGGCGCCCACGACCGAGCCCTGGTTGTACGTCCAGAGGGTCTCGTCGGTGGTGCCGCCCTCGACGTGGTCGGCGTAGAGCGGCCCCCTTGCGAGCGTCCGGTCGAGCCAGTCCAGACCGCGCCCGGCGAAGGCTTCGAGGCCCGGGTCGGGCTCCACCGCCGACAACTGGAGTGCGAGCTGGGCCGCGGGCGCGGTCGCGCACGTGTGCCGCGACCGGCGGCCTTCGGCCCAGCGCACGCCGCCGTCGGCGTCTTGCCCTTCGGCGATGAGGTCAACGAGCGCCCGTGCCCGGTGGCGCCTCGAGTCGTCGCCGCTCAGCACCGCGAGCCGGACCAGGTCGAGCCCGATCCACGCGTTGTCGTCGTAGTACCGGCGTCGGTTGCCGCGCCGGGGTGTATAGCCGGCCCCCCGCCGGTACCGCTCGAGCCCCGCCGCGATCGACCGCGCGTCACGATCGTCGCCGGTCAGCACAGCCAAGTCGATCGCGGCAGAGAGCACCTGGCTCACCGGCCACACCGGGGCCAGCCGCGTGCCACCGGCACGTTCGGTGACCACGAGCGTCTCGCCGTCATCGCGCAGGCACGCATCCCGCAGGCTCCGCCAGGCCGCGACCGCCGCCGCGCCGTGATCGAAGCCTGCGGTGGCGCCGGGCTCAGTCACGGCGCGACGGGCGGACACCGCGGAGCTCCCAGTCGCCGCCGAACGCGGTGGAGACGACCTCCTCCGATGCGGTCGGCTGCGCGCCCACGTCGTCGCGGATCGGCACGGACCCCTCGACGATGGTAGAGCGAAGGGTGCCGAGGGCTTCGACCTCGACCTCGACGACGTCGCCCGGCTCGACGGGGCGTGAGTTCGCAGGCGTGCCCGACAAGATGACGTCGCCGGGCTCGAGCGTGATGGTGCGCGCGATGTCGGCGACGAGGTAGTGCATGTCCCAGATCATCTCCCGGGTCGACCCCGACTGGACCACGACCCCGTTCACTCGGGTCTCGATGGCTTTGCCGCCGAAGTCCCAGTCATCGACGAGTCCCGGGCCCAGCGGGCACAACGTGTCGGCGCCCTTCACCCGGAGCATCGAGCCGGCGTCGGTGTCGCGGAAGTCGTGCAGGCCGAAGTCGTTCGCCACGGTGTAGCCGCCGATCGCCGACGCCGCGTCTTCAGGGGCAACGTGCGACGTGCGTTCACCGATCACGATCGCGATCTCGCCTTCGTAGTTCAGGTAGCGGCAGCGCGGTGGCCGCACGACCTCGCCCCCGTGCGCGTTCAGCGCGCTGATCGGCTTGTGGAAGTAGGTGGGCGCCGCACCGAGGGTCGCCTGGAACTCGGCCCGCCTGCTCTCGTAGTTGAGGTGGACGCAGATGATCTTCGTTGGCACGACCGGCGGCAGGTGGACCGGCTCGTCGACCGGCATCCGCCGCCCGTCGGGCGCCACCAGGTCGTCGCCCTCGCGCCGCACCGTGACGGGGTAGCCGTCCAGGACGATCCTGCGCGTCTCCACGGCCGTAGTATGCCGCCCGTGACCGGACCGCAGGGCTTCCTGCCGCCGCGTTCGCCCCGCGGGAGGGCGTCGATCGTTCCCCCACCGCCGTGGCACTACTCGGGCGACGTGTTGACCATCGAATACCGGACCGATCCCGCCAACGTCGCCGCCTTGCTGCCCGCCGGTGTGACGCCCGCCGAAGACGACCCCGGCGCCGTCGCCATCGTCTGGGCAGACTGGCAGTCGTGCAGCGATGGCGGCGAGGAGCTGCTCGACCCCGTCCGCGCCCAATACAAGGAGTGCTTCGTGGTCGTCCGTTGTCGAAGCGGCGGTGAGACGTTCTCGCGGTGCGTCTACATCTGGGTCGACAAAGACTTCGCGCTCGCGCGCGGCTGGCACCAGGGCTACCCGAAGAAGCTCGGGCAGATCTGGATGACCCGGCCGGTGGCGGTGGGCCGGGCAGGTCCCCGGCTGGAGCCGGGCGGGCGATTCGGCGCGACGGTGGCCGCCAACGACCGGCGGCTGGCGGAGGCCACGCTCACCCTCACGGGGCCGTCAGATACGAGCGGCTTCGTCAACGCGCTGCCCATGCTCCACTCACGCTGGCTGCCGTCGATCGACCCCGCCGCCCCGCCCGCGCTCGACGAGCTGGTCACCATGCGGTCGGTCGACGTCGAGCTGGGACCGGCGTGGACCGGCGCCGCGACCGTGACCCTGTTCGAGTCACCGTGGGACGAGCTGGTGTCGCTCACTCCGGTGGAGCCGATCGCGGGCTACTGGCGCCAAGTCGGGGCGACATTCGCGGGCGGCGAGTCGCGTCTCTAGCGCGGCTTTCGATGACACACGCCCCGGGGGCGGCTCCATGCACCGGTCCTCACGAGTTGTTGGGGTCCTGCCATACGTTCCCGGGTCGGTTCGCGGTGTGGTGCGATCAGATCGGTCGTGGGCTCTGTGGTTCCACGGGTGAAGTCATCCACGCATCGCCAACGGCATGGGCCTTGATGTCTGGCTTCCTCGCCGGCAACATCCCATACCCTCCGGTGCGTTCGTCCTCCATGCCTCGTTGGCGCGCGCGCAGGACGCGATCCTTCCGTCAGGGATCCTGGAGTGCTCTTTACTACTCCATCCGGTCGTTCGACGTGAGCAAGGGCGGCGAGGCGCGGATGAGGCGCGCATGGCCGAACGACATGACACGACTCAGGATCGAACTGACGGACGACGTGACCTCCTGGCACTCACCACCCAGACAGGCGGGGCCTGAGATTGAAATTGAGTTCGTATCGACGCCCGCGATCATCCTTGATGATTCCGTGCATCTTGAAGACGGCCCCTGGCCGGTCGTGGAGTTCGCCGCGAGGCTCACCGAATGGCTCTCGATCGCCCGGGAGCTCGAGTCGGCCTTCACCTACGAGTCGATCGAGGCGGAGGACCCATTGCTTCGCTTCTATCAGAGCGGGTCCCCGTCGACGTGGTGGATCCAGTCGTGGACGATGGACGAACCGATGGGACCCGTGGCGCTCGATGAACTCGTCCGCGCGTCGGAGGTCTTCGTGGAAGATGTTCGGCGGCGGGTCGACGAAGGGTTCGGCATCGACCTGCGGGGCAGGGGACTCATCTAGCAGGTCGGCCTCACCCGCTTGATCATCGGACGCGTGACGTACGCACGATCCGCCTGTCTGATCATCTTCCATGAGGTCATCGAACGCCGTGCGATAGCCTCGTGGGTCATGCGGCTCCTGCGTTTCCGCCACGGCGACACCATCGCGCACGGGGCCGTCCAGTCCGGTGAGGACGTGATCCGCGTCCTGGCCGGCACCTTCGTCGACAACCCGGTCCCCACGGGTGAAGAGGTGCGGCTCGCCGACGTGTCCCTTTTGGCGCCGGTCCTTCCGTCGAAGCTCGTGTGCGTGGGGAAGAACTACGCGGCCCACGCGGCCGAGTTCGGCATGGAGGTCCCCGAGGAGCCACTGCTGTTCCTCAAGCCGTCGACCGCCGTGATCGGCCCCGGCGATCCCATCCGGTTGCTCCCCATCAACCACCGGACCGACTACGAAGGCGAGCTGGCCGTGATCGTGGGGCGTCTGGCTCGGGGCGTGCGCGCCGAAGACGCGAGCCGCTACCTGCTGGGCTTCACGTGCGCGAACGATGTGACCCTCCGCGACCTGCAGAAGACCGACGACCAGTGGGCCCGCGCGAAGGGGTTCGACGGCTCGTGTCCGCTGGGCCCGTGGATCGAGACAGAGGTCGACCCCACCGACGTCGTCGTCGAGACCCGTCTGAACGGCGAGGTGCGCCAGCGTGCGTCGACCACCGACCTCGCGTTCGGCGTGGCGACGCTCATCGAATACATCACCACGTTCATGACGCTGCTCCCCGGTGACGTGGTCTTGACCGGCACCCCCGAAGGCGTGGGGCGGCTCGAGCCGGGTGACGTCGTCGAGGTGGAGGTCGACGGTGTCGGGGTGCTCCGCAACGAGGTCCGGGCACCGTGAGCGAGGTGCGTTGCCGGTTCGCGCCGGCGCCGTCGGGGTCGCTGCACGTCGGCAACGTCCGAAGCGCCTTGTTCTCGTGGCTGTGGGCCCGCCACCACGGCGGCACCTTCATCTTGCGTGTGGAAGACACCGACGCCTCGCGCGTGACCGAGGAGGCCTTCCGCGGCGTGCTCGAGGACCTGCGCTGGCTGGGGCTCGATCACGACGAGGGGCCCGAGGTTGGTGGTCCACACGGCCCGTACCGGCAGTCGCAGCGGCTCGATCTGTACCGGCAGGGGGTCGAGCGGCTCATGGCCGACGGGAACGCCTACCGCTGCTACTGCACGGCTGAAGAGCTCGAGCGTCGGAACGAAGCCACCAAGGCACGCGGAGATGCGCCGGGCTACGACGGCCGGTGCCGGCACCTGAGCGAAGCGGAGCGGGCGTCGTTCGAGGCTGAAGGTCGCACGGCGAGCATCAGGTTCGTCATGCCCGAGCGTGAGTGGGTGCTGCACGACCTAGTGAAGGGTGAGGTCCGGTGGGCGAAGGGGCAGCTCCGTGACTTCGTGCTGCAGCGGGCCGACGGCTCGCCGCTGTTCCTGCTGGCAGTCGCCGTCGACGACATGGCCATGGGCGTCACGCACGTCGTGCGGGGCGACGACCTCCTCACCGCGGCACCGCGGAACGTCGCCGTGATCGAGGCGTTGGGGGGAACCGCGCCCACCTACGCACATGTGCCTCAGGTGGTGGGCCCCGACCGCCGGCCCCTGTCGAAGCGCCACGGCTCGACCAGCGTCGAGGCCTTCCGTGAGCAGGGGTTCTTGCCCGAAGCGCTCGTCAACTACCTCGGCCTGCTCGGCTGGTCGCCGGGCGACGATCGCGAGATCTTGACCCGCGACGAGATGATCGCGCTGTTCGACCTGTCGCGGGTGTCGAGCCACCCGGCGGCGTTCGACGTCGAGAAGCTCACATGGATGAACAACCGCTACGTCCAGGCGCTCGACGACGACGAGCTCGCCGCCCGCTGTGTCCACTTCCTCGCCCTGGAGGGTCTGGGGGTCGAGCCCACGGTGCTCCGCCGGGCCATGCCCCTGGTCAAGGAGCGGATGAAGACCCTGGCCGAGGCGCCCGAGCTGCTGCGGTTCCTCTTCACCGATGACATCGTGTTCGGCGCGAAGGCCGCGATCCTGGTCGCGAAGGCGCCCGACGGGTACCTCAAGGCCGCGGCCGATGCGCTCGATGTTCTCCCTACATGGGACGCGATATCGATCCAGGCCGCGCTCGACTCGCTGGCGGAACGGGCGGGGCTCAACCGGACGAAGGGCTGGCAGCCGATCCGGGCTGCGGTCACCGGGTCGCACGTATCGCCGCCGCTCCCGGAGTCGCTCGCCCTGCTCGGTCACGTCCGCACCGTCGCCAGGATCCGCGCGGCGGCCTGAAGCAGGCGATCGCGGCGGCGGTCGCGACCTTGTCGCTGGTGGCGGGGTCCGGGGCGCCGCCGGCCGGGGCGCTGTCCAGCGGCCCGGAGACGAGCGCCGTCCCGGCCGGCGTCGATCCGGCGACGTTGAAGCCACCCATCGTGTGGAAGCCCATCCCGTACGGCGCCACACGTCGCGGCCAGATGGCCCGGTATTCGAAGCGTCACTACGGTGAGCGCACGTGGCAGCTCACCGCCCCGCCCGTCATCGTGCAGCACTACACCGACGGCACCACCTGGCAGGGCGCGTGGAACACCTTCGCCGCGAACTCCAAACACAACGGCGAGCTGCCGGGCACGTGCACGCACTTCTTGATCGACACCGACGGCACCATCTACCAGCTGGTGAAGCTCACGGTGCGGTGCCGCCACGCCGTGGGGATGAACCACGTCTCGATCGGCATCGAGCACGTCGGGACGAGCGACCGGATGGTGTTGGACAACCGGCGACAGATGCGAGCCTCGCTCGCGTTGACGACGTGGCTCGTCGCTCGTTACGGCGTCGACGTGGGCAACGTCATCGGCCACCACGAGACCCTCGAGAGCCCCTACCGATACGAGCTTTATCCCGACTGGTGGTGTTTGGTCCACGCCGACTTCCCGCACGGCCCCATGAAGGAGTACCGGACGCGTCTGCGCGAGCGGCTCGCCGCCGCCGGGGTCCCGCACGGCCCCGGCCCCGTCTGGGTCGAGTCGGGATGCTGATGCGACCTGGGCAACGTGCTGCAGGCCCGATGGGGGATGGGCCGGGACCCCCATCCGACCGACACGGCCGCGGAACACATCGGCAGTAAGCTCCGGCGATCGACGTGGACACAGGCGTGGTGGCCCGGGACCGGCGAGAGCTGCTGCTCGCCGGTGCGCTGTCGTCGTTCGGCGACGAGCTGGCCCTCGTCGCGCTCGCGATCCGCGTACAGGACCTGACCGGCGACGGGTACGCGGTCGCCGCCCTGCTCGCAGCAGGGCTCGTCCCCATGGTGATCTTGGCCCCGTTCGCGGGCTCGCTGGTCGACCGCACCGAGACGCGGCGCACCCTCGAGCTGGTCTCGGTCGCACAGGCCATCATCGCCGCGGCGCTCGCGTTCGCGACGGCGTTGCCGCTGATCATCGCGCTGGTGTTCCTGCTGGGTGCCGGCGCCGCCATCGCCAACCCCGCGGTGTTCGCCCTCGTCCCGGTCGTGGCGGGCGACGTCGGCCTGACCAGGGCGAACTCCTCGATGGAGGCGGCGCGCTACGTGGGCATGGTGTCCGGGCCTCTCGCGGCCGGTCTCTTGGCCGCGGGGCCGGGCACGACCGCAGCCATGGCGCTGAACGGCGCGACCTTCCTGGTGATCGCGACGGTCGCCGCTTCGATGCGCGCCCGGCGGCCGCCGCAGACCGAGAGCGCCACGCGAACACGCGGCGCGGCGGCCGCCGGGTTCCGATGGATCGTGACCGACCGCATCTTGCTCGTGACGGTCGGTTCCCTGGCGTGTCTCGTGTTGTTCGCCGCGATCGACAACGTCGCCGAGGTGTTCTTCGCCGACGAGGTGCTCGGGGCGCCGGGATGGGGCTACGGTGTCCTCGCGGCCGCCTGGCTCGCCGGCATGATCGGCGGCGTCGTGCTCGTCGCGCGTCGCTTGCGCCCGTCGGTGTTCGCGGCGAGCGTGTTCGTGGCAGCGGTCGTCGGCGGACTCGCCGTCGCCGGCGCGGCCCTGTCCACGACGATCGTCGTTGCCGGGTCGCTCTTCGTCGTCGGGGGATTGGCCAACGGCGTCGAGAACGCGTCGATGAGGAACCTCATCTACCACCGGGTCCCCGACCACCTGCACGGCCGTGTGTTCGCCGCGTACATCGGCGTGGTCAACGCCACACAGATCGCCGCGCTGGCGCTCGGTGGTGTCCTGCTGGCGGGTGTCGGATCGCGCGACGCCCTGCTCGTCGGGGGTCTCGGCACCGCGATCGTGGGCGGTCTCGGTGCGCTCGCGTACGTCGGTGTCCGCCGCACGGCACCGCCCGCCGCCGGTGCGGTCGCCCTCGCCGATCGCGTCGCCGAAGCATCCTGGGGGCCGACCGGGATCGCCCCTTGACCGAGCCGCGGTGGGAGCGGTATGAAGGGTCGTCACACGACGCAACGGCGCCCGCCGCACGGCCGCCGCCGCCATAGCAGGGAGGGGACCCCCCATGCATCGTCGCCGCATCCGATCCCGTATCGCCACGTCTGGCGCCGCGCTCATCGCCACGCTCGTGGTGTCGAGCGCCGCGTTCGCGGTTGCACCGCCTTCGTTCGACTACGCCACGCCGCTGTTCGGGCTGACGGCCGGCCATGGCAACCGTCTGCTCGTCGCCGACGCGGGCGCGGGCATCGTCGAGCTGCATCGTGGCTCGGCCACGATGATAGCCGAGCTTCCCGGGGTCACCGACGTGGCGCCGACCCGCCGGGGTCTGTGGGCCCTCACGACGTTGCCCGACGGCCACCTGTACCGCATGGGCGGCGACGGGATCATGCGCGCCGTGGCCGACATCGGTGGGTTCGAGGCACGGGTCAACCCCGACGAGGGAGAGATCGACTCCAACCCCTTCGACCTCGCGAAACACGGCAAGCGCCGCGTGCTGGTGGCCGACGCGGCCGCCAACGCCCTGCTCATCGCCAGTCGTCACGGGCGCGTCGACTGGGTCGCGACCTTGCCGAACGAGCTGGTCCCGACCGACAACGCGAAGCTCATCGCGGGGTGCCCCGACCCGGCGCCGGACCTCGCGTTCGTCTGCGACCTGCCCGACCAGATCCCCGCCCAGCCGGTCACCACCAGCGTCGCGGTCGGTCCCGACGGTGCCTACTACCTCAGCGAGCTGAAGGGCTTCCCCGCGCCGCTCGGTGAGTCGCAGATCTGGCGGATCGAGCGCGGCACGCGTCACGCCCGGTGCGGCTCGAGCCCCGCGTGCACGGTGGTCGCCGACGGGTTCACGTCGATCGTCGACATCACGTTCGGCCGCGACGGCTCGCTCCACGTCGTCGAGCTCGACGAGGCGAGCTGGCTCGCGGTCGAGTTCGGTGGCAGCGTGGGTGGCACCGTGAACACCTGCGCCTGGGGCACGTGGGCGTGCACCGAGACGGCGACCGAGTTGCCGATGCCTATCGCTGCGGACGAAGGCAGGCACGGACGTCTGTTCGTGGCGATCTGGGCGTTGGTGCCCGGTCAGGCGCAGGTGATCGAGGTCTAAGACCGAGAGCGAGAGCGGGAGCGGGAGCGGGAGCGGGAGCGGGAGCGACCGGCCTAAGGCTGGTCGTCGAGCCACGCCCGCAACCGGGGCAGATGCTCACGGTAGTGGTCGGTGCCGGACTTCCGTATCCATGCGGCCGCGGCCTCCGCCTCAGGCGGCACGTCTTTCCACGCGTGCAGCATCCTCGCCCGGGCCGCCGCAGCTTGTGCCTTCACGTCGTTCAGTGACGCGTCGCGCATGGCGTCGAGGAACCGCTCGTTCATCTCGTCGATCTGGTCGGGGCGCAGCTCGATGTACGTGCCCGCGCGAAGCTGTTCCAACGCGACGCCGGCCTCGGCGAGCCATGTGCCGATGTGCGAGAGCGCGTCCTTCGCCGACCATCCTTCCGGGAAGTAGCCGGGAGCGACCGCCTGCGCGGGCGTGAACGAGCCCATGATGGCGAGCACCTCGTGCCACAGCGCGTCTTCTTCGGCGATGAGCTTCGCGTCGACCGATGGCATCGTGGCCGATGGTAACCCGCCAGCCTCACGCCGTGGCGGTCTGGGCCTCGGGTCGGATACCGCCGGGGGTGTCGGCGCCGTAGCGCTGCTTCTCGACCTCCAGGTCGAGCCGGCCGATCCGTTTCCTCGCGGCCAAGGCGTCGGGGTCGAGGAGCTCGGCGGGGACGATCCATGCGACCTCGAACTCGATGCCATCGGGGTCTGCGCCGTAGAGGCTCTTCGTCGTCCCGTGGTCGCTCGACCCACCGAGGGCGGCGGCTCCGGCGAGCACGCCGGCGAGCCGCTCCAGCTCGGCGAGGGTGTCGACCTCCCAGGCCAGGTGGTAGAGGCCGACCGTCGAACGCCCGGCGCCCGACGGTGCCGCCTCCGATCCCACCTCGAACAGCCCGAGGTCGTGATCGTTGATCGAGCCCGGTGCCTGGAGGAAAGCCGCCCCCTTGAAGCCTTCCGGCGTCATGGGGATGACCCTGAAGCCGAGGACCTCGGTGTAAAAGCGCACGCTCCGCTCAAGGTCCCGGACGTAGAGCACGGCGTGGTTGAGCCGGGTGATCGCCATGTGGGTCCTCTCTCTCGTTCTGTGGCTCTCCTCAACGCTCTCGGCGCGCGTTCCATGCCCGGCACCGGCGATCGGCCGGGTAGCGTGGAGCAACGTGCGAGGCGTCCTCATCGGAATCGGCATCGCGGTGGCCATCTGGTCGCTCGTGGTCGTGGTGCTGATCGCGCTGGGACGCCGGTCCCAGGCTCGTGAGCTCGCCACCCTGATCCCCAACCTGCTCGTGTTGTTACGCGGGCTTCTGCGCGACCCGCGCGTCCCCCGCAGCGCCAAGCTCTGGGTGTGGTTCGCGGTCGTCTGGGTCGCATCGCCCATCGACCTCATCCCGGAGTTCATCCCGGTCGCGGGACCCCTGGACGACGCCATCGTCGTGGCGCTGGTGCTGCGCCACCTCCTGCGGCGGACGCCTCGAAGCGTGCTGCTCGATCATTGGCGGGGCGAGCCGGCAACGCTCGAAGCGATCCTCGGTGGCGGACCGTCGGGCGGACGGCCAACGTAGTCCCAACGGGGTTCGAACCCGTGTCTCCACCTTGAGAGTGTTCTAGGGGCCACTCAGGGCACCTGGGGCGATGCGCGAATCTGGCTCCTGACCTGCGCATCTGTTGCTCGGCCGTTCCCGTCGTTTCTTGACGTCTCCCGG
>Ga0247727_10002251_pt1 | contig 44504 bp, 30 predicted proteins | sample WisWelCaveWW1625_FD_202498 | JGI IMG/M metagenome (GOLD analysis project Ga0247727, IMG submission 202498) | Biofilm microbial communities from Wishing Well Cave, Virginia, United States - WW16-25 | ecosystem: Environmental > Aquatic > Deep subsurface > Groundwater > Cave microbial mat | place...
TGAGCGAGACGTCGGAAGCAGCATCGGTAACTTGCAAGTACTCGGCCGGACTCCAGCGAAGCGGTTGCGCATTTTGACCATGGTACTCGACGACGGTGCAACGAACTGACGCGTTCGAAATTCCTCCCATTGATGTTAAGTTCATTTCACGAAACTCGATGCCGAAAAGACAATAACGATCAGCAAGAAGCTGGATTTCATGTGGCCCGGTTTCCCAACCATTGCTGGCGCGAAATTCGCGAAGCACTTCTCCCAAATTGTTCATTTCATAAAAGTGCGGCGGCGAGCCATCCGCAGAGGAAAAAACGGTATAATTTCCGCCTACTTGCTTTTGGAAATCGACAAACGGGCTTTTGAAACTTCGATACCAAACTACCGAGCCTTCGTTGTCGATAATGACGGCGTAAAAGTTTTGTGATCCACCTCTTGATGAAATGAACCCCATCATCACAAAACCCTTTTCAGGTGAGCTGTTGGCAACGACGGAGAATTCAGGAATGTCATTTGGAAGTGATTTAGTTTGAAAAGAGAATTGTTGGCTGTAGGCCTTCTGCCCGTTCGACGAGACAGCGACCGTTCGCATAAGGTAGTTTTTTTCCGGCGCCAATCCAAATACGGGAATTCGAATGGAATCTTCGTTTGTTTGAATGAATGGAGTGCTTTGTCTGAATAGCGAATCGCTGCCAAACTCGACGGCAGCAGCCACGGCATCGCTCGTTCGGGCGGTGACGATGGCGCTCAATACGTTATTGGGGTTTTCATCAATTCTTACGGCATGGATGATTGGAATGATTGCCGGCGTCAGCGGCTCGACAAAGAGATGTTCGCATCCATTAATGAAAAAAATGCCGAGCCCGGCCGTCATGGATGCCAAGCATCGCGAGGTTGAAATAGTGTTGCGCGCCATTTTTCCCGTTGTGTATTTGTGGCAACAAAATGCGATCGGAAGTCTTTCGAGCCGTGAGCAAAAGTCGATGGGAGAATACCAAAAAAACGTTTATCTAAAAAATCTGCCGGAATCTCTTTGAAATATTTTGATGCTCATCCTTAATTTTATCTTGTTTGCCCTCGTTGTATTCATCGTTTTTTTTTTGCGCAACACGTGCATATGATAAGGAGCCAAAGGCGGTTGACTGTATTAAAAATAAATTCAAAAACCAAGTGGTAAATTCCGGATAGCCATTGGGTAAAGATGATACTCCTTAGGGAAAACATGAGCTCGCTTCATGGCGCCACTAACGCCTTCTAACGATTCTAAAATGATTTTTCGAGCATAGCCTCGGTAAAGGATCGTGTCTCCCCGAATTTCCCCAGCCAGTAATCCGCAAGGTCGAAGCTTTGCAGATACTTAATTAAACCACAATTGCATCAACTGCCGCTTTGAATGGGCAGCGAAGATTATCCCGGATTTGGGCAGGCGTAAAGGAACACGTCTTGCCTTTGACGATGCCGGCGTGTTTGTCAAGCCGGCAATTCGGTTCATCCCTTCCGAGAACGGATTCTCCACGAAGCATTGCCGTTTGATGGTCACGAAACTCGCCCACAGATTTTGATCTGCTGCGGCTTACAAAAAATTCTGTTTCAAAATTCTTTAAGATCAATAAACTCAGCCGGAGAATTTCATGTTCGCTATTGGCGCCGATTTGTCGAAAAAAGTTTTTAACAAAATCGTTAGCTTTACCGTCTTGCCAGCGGTAGCAGTTTTTTGCTTTTTCGCATTCTACTCTCCGACGGTGCTGGCGCAAGCGCCTTCGTCAGATGCTGGCTATCGTGATTTCAATTTCGGCACGGTGAGCACTTCCGAGCCAACCTCGGAAAAGCCGCAGAGCAAGCTCTGGTGGAACGATGGGTTGTGGTGGGGAAGTCTGTGGAACCCATCGACCAACCGCTACGAAATTTATCGCTTTGATCTCGCCGCGCAAAATTGGATCACCACGGGCACGGCTATCGATACTCGCAGTTCGTCGAAAGCCGATGCGTTGTGGGATGGTCAATATTTGTACGTCGCGTCCATGCGATACGCCAGCGTCGGCGGCCCGACGACGGCGACCAACTCAGCTCGACTCTATCGCTTCAGCTACAATAGCTCGACTAAAATCTACACGCTTGATTCCGGTTTTCCGGTAAACGTAAACGGCTCGCAGTCCGAGACCTTGGCGCTCGACAAAGATTCCAGCGGGAGGCTCTGGATCACTTGGGTCGAGAGCGGCAAAGTCATGGTCAATCGTTCCACGGGCAGCGATCTGATTTGGGGCACACCGTTCATTCTTCCGGCGCAAGGCAACGATGTGAATGCGGATGATATTTCAACGCTCGTTGCTTTTGGCGGAAACAAGATCGGCGTTCTATGGTCCAATCAAAACGACAGCACCACTTACTTTGCCGTTCATGCCGACGGCGACGCCGATGAAGTCTGGCAGCCGCGCGAGATTGCGCTGCGCGATCCGCAGCTTGGCGCGGTAGCGGAAGATCATCTCAACTTAAAAGCATCGGGCGACGGCAGCGGCGCCATCTACGCGACGACCGTCAGCAATCTTTCCGGCGCCAATCCCGGAGTTTTTGTTCTCAAGCGCGATGCCTTCGGCGCGTGGACGCGCAGCGTTTTTTCTCCAGCGAACCTCGGCCACACCCGCCCGATTTTGTTGATCAATCATGCGAATCAGCGGCTGCACGTTTTTGCGCGCAGCACGGAAACCGGGCCGGGATTTTTGTACACGAAAAGCGCCTCATTGGATGATCTCGTATTTCCTCCCGGCCTCGGCACGCCGATCATTCAAAATGCCACGGATACGAACATCAACAACCCAACTTCAAGCAAACAATTCGTGAACAACTCGACGGGTCTGTTGGTATTGGCCAGCGACAAAACCACGCGATACTATCTGCACAACCATATAGATTTCTCAACCGACGGCGCGATCATCACTGCTTTTTCTCCAAGCAGCGGCCCGGTCGGCACGCAAGTCACGATTACCGGCGAAAACCTCTCGAGCACGACCCATGTAGCGTTCAGCGGCGTAACCGCAACGAGCTTTGCGATCGATGCCGATACGCAATTGCGCGCCACCGTCCCAGCCGGCGCTTCGAACGGCAAGATCAGCATCACCAACGCGGTGAACACGGGAATCAGCGACACGGATTTTTTATTGACGGCGCCGCCGATTGTCGCTTTTTTTAATCCTTCGAGCGGCCCGGCCGGCGCTACGGTGACCATTGCGGGCAATCACTTCGCGAGTGTTACCTCTGTGACGTTCAATGGAACAAGCGCGGCGAGTTTCATGGTTGATTCAGACACCCAACTGCGCGCCATCGTTCCTGCGGAGGCGACGAGCGGCAAGATAAATGTGGCCAATGCCGATGGCGCCGGTCTGAGCGCGAATGACTTTATCATCACGTTACCGCCGGAGATTGCTTCCTTTACTCCGGCAAGCGGAGTGGCGGGAACGGTCATTACGATCGGCGGAGGAAATTTTACCGGCGTCAGCGCCGTGACCTTCAATGGAACTTCGGCAAGCTTTGTTTTTGATTCAGACACGCAACTTAGCGCCACCCTGCCGTCGGGGGCTTCGACTGGAAAAATTTCCGTTGCGAATTCTGCAGGCGCCGGTTTGAGCGCGACGGATTTTGTCGTTCGCCAGATTTTGAATGTGAATATAGTCGGCTCAGGAAGCGTGATTTTGGACCCGCCGGGCGGCGTTTATGATCAAGGAACGACGGTGACGGCGACGGCGATTCCCGATGCGAATTGGGAGTTTAACGACTGGGATGATGATCTGGATGGCGCGCCGAATCCGGCTGCCCTCTTCATGAATTCAAACAAGAATATTCAAGCCACGTTCACGGCGATTCCGCAATACACCGTGACGACGACCGTCGTCGGCGCGGGCGCGGTTGCGCTCGATCCTCCCGGCGGCGTTTATTATCGCGATACGATCGTCACATTGACTTCGACGTCCGACCCCGGCTATGTGTTCAGCGGCTGGAGCGGCGATTTCAAAGGCTGGATGAACGTCGAACAGATGACGATCACTTCGAACAAAAATCTGACCGCGACTTTCTCGCCGTTACCGGCACCCATTGCTTCGGGCATCTTGACGAATGCCGGCGAGCTGAGTATTTTGCCTACTGCCGGGATGACTTGGGAGCGCATGAAATTTTTTGCCGATGCGCCGATTGGCCCGCCGAATTTGTCGGATCAGGATGATTCTGTGAACGTCAGAATTCTCGCCAAGGCGTTGGTCTATGCCCGCACCGGTCAGGCATCTTATCGCAACGATGTCATTGCCGCGTGTATGGCGGCCATCGGCACGGAGCAAGGCCCCGATGGTCGCACGCTTGCGCTGGGCAGGGAACTGATGGCTTACGTCGTGGCCGCCGATTTAGTGGGGCTGCCTCCTGCCGAGGATGCCGCGTTTCGGAGCTGGCTTGGCGCCGTATTATCGGAAGTGTTCGAGGGCCTCACGCTGCGAACGGCTCATGAGGTTCGCGCCAACAATTGGGGCACGCAGTGCGGCGCCAGCCGCGCGGCGATTGCCAGATACTTGGGCGATGCCACTGAGCTGGAGCGCACGGCGCGCGTCTTTAAAGGATGGCTTGGCGACAGAAATACCTACGCGGGTTTTTCTTTCGACGAGCTGGATTGGCAAGCCAACCAGGCGGCGCCGGTCGGCATCAATCCGCAAGGCGCAATGCTCAACGGCCACTCTGTCGATGGCGTTTTGCCGGATGATCAGCGCCGTTCCGGAGGTTTTAGCTGGCCGCCGCCAAAGGAAGATTACGTTTATGGCGCGTTGCAAGGCGCGCTGACGCAAGCGATTATTTTGCACCGCGCCGGATACGATGTTTGGAATTGGGAAAACCAAGCGCTGCGGCGCGCCGTGAAGTGGTTATATCATGAAGCAAACTATCTGCCGGACGGCGACGATGAGTGGGTGACGCATATCGTCAATCATTTTTATGATGAAAATCTTCCCGCGCCTTTTCCGGCGAACGCCGGCAAAAATGCCGGTTGGACGGATTGGCTGTATGGCGGACAATTCTCCTTGACCATGCAAGAAATCGGCGACGGCGATTTTGAGATACACGCTCTGGGCGATGATGAAAACGACTTGGCCGCATTGAAAATTTCCGCGATGCCAGACGTTGGCGCGCAATTCATCAGTTGGAGCGGAAGCCTATCCGGCGCAGAAAATCCCGACACGCTCAAGATGGATTCCGACAAAAACGTGACGGTGAATTTTTCGGACGAGGGAGAATATGTTCTGAGGGTCATGAAGGTTGGACAGGGCAATGTGGCAGTGAATCCGCCGAGCTTGAGCGTTGACCCCGGAACCGTCGTGACGTTGACGGCGCTGCCGGTTGCGGGATTTCAATTCAGCGGATGGAGTGGAGATTTGACCGGCTCAGCCAATCCAACCACGATTTTGATGGATAGCGACAAAACGGTCACCGCAATTTTTACCTCAACCTCAACACCTCAACATCTTTTGACGGTCAACACGGTCGGTTCGGGAAGTGTGACGTTAAATCCTCCCGGCGGGGTTTATGATGCGAGCACAGTCGTGACGCTCACCGCGAATCCGGCTTCGGGATTTCAATTCTCCAACTGGAGCGGTGATTTAACCGGCTCGGCGAACCCAACAACCAGCACCATGGACGCCGCGAAGAGTGTCACCGCGACGTTCGTGGCGATTCAATATGCGTTGACTGTCAACACGGTCGGTTCGGGAAGTGTAAGTTTAAATCCTCCCGGCGGGGTTTATGATTCGGGCACGGTTGTGACACTCACCGCGAATCCTTCTTCTGGATTTCAATTCACCAATTGGAGCGGTAATTTAACCGGCTCGGCGAATCCAGCAACCATCACCATGGACGCCGCGAAGAGTGTCACCGCGACGTTCGTGGCGATTCAATACTCGTTGACTGTCAGTACGGTCGGTTTGGGAAGTGTGAGTTTAAATCCTCCCGGCGGGGTTTATGATTCGGGCACGGTTGTGACACTCACCGCGAATCCTTCTTCTGGATTTCAATTCACCAATTGGAGCGGTGATTTAACCGGCTCGGCGAATCCAGCAACCATCACGATGGACGCCGCGAAGAGTGTCACCGCGACGTTCGTGGCGATTCAATATGCGTTGACCGTCAGTACGGTCGGTTCGGGAAGTGTGAGTTTAAATCCTCCCGGCGGGGTTTATGATGCCGGCACGGTTGTGACGCTCACCGCGAATCCAGCCTCTGGATTTCAATTCAATGCTTGGAGTGGTGATCTCATTGGCTCATCCAATCCTGCGACGATTACTGTTGACGCAAACAAAAACGTGACCGCGACATTTGCAGAAATCATCAGTGTTGTCGTCACGCATGAAGAGACAAAAACCGGAGGCTCATCCAGCTCGACAACGGTGGCGACTTCAACAAGCCTCACGGGCGCAAGCAACCATCTTTATCTTGCCGCGATTTCGAGCAGGCCAAAAGTTACGGTAACCGCAGTATCGGGTTTTGGATTGACTTGGACTTTGGTAAAGGCGCAATGCTCCGGGCGAAATCTCACCGGCATCGAATTATGGATGGCGCACGGCGCGCCAACCGGCAACGGTGCGGTGACGGCAACGCTCTCTTCGGCGCCGACGAATGCAGCGATTGCCGTGTCGCGATACTCCGGCGTCGCAACGGCGAACCCCGTGGGAAATGTTGCTTCGGCAAATACGAAAGGCGTCAACGGCATATGCTCGGGCGGAAGCGATACCAAGGTTTATTCATTCAATTTGACCACGACGGTGGATGGCGCCGTGGCTTATGGCGCCGTGGGCATGCGCAATCGAACCCACACGCCCGGCGCCGGTTATACCGAGCGCGCTGAGATCATCCAAGGCACGGTCACCGGCAGCATGGCTTCGGTTGCCGTGGAGGATAAAACGATCTCTCCGCCGGCGACGGTCGCGGTGAACGGTTCTTTCAGCGCGACGATCGACTGGGCGGCGGTGGCGGTCGAGATCAAGCCGCACGCGAGCGGCGCGCCCGCGCAATACACTTTGAACGTGAATACGACTGGATCGGGAACCGTCTCTATGAATCCGCCAGGCGGAATTTACAATGCAGGAACGATTGTGACTTTGACCGCGAACGCAGCTTCAGGATTTGAGTTCAGCGGCTGGAGCGGCGAGTTGAGCGGCTCGACGAATCCGACGACGATCGCGATGAATTCCAATAAGTCGGTTACCGCGACGTTTACTCAATTGCCTTCCACACAATATACCTTGACGACCAACGCGAATGGTTCCGGAAGTATTGCCCTGAATCCTCCCGGCGGAATTTATAATGCCGGTGAAATGGTAACGGCGACGGCGAATGCTACTTCGGGATTTCAATTCAGCGGATGGAGCGGCGATGCAAGCGGCGTCACGAATCCAACGACGATGACGATGAACGCCAATAAAAGCATCACCGCGACATTCACACCGATTAGTGGCGGCGGCGGACCCGTCACGCATGAAGAAACCAAGACAGGCGGCGCAACCAGTTCGACTGCGGTAACGACCTCGGCAAGCCTCGGCGCCGTGAGCGGGCATCTCTATTTAGCCGCGATCGCCAGCAAACCGAAAGGCACGGTAACTTCGGTATCTGGCCTGGGCTTGAGCTGGACTTTGGTGAAGGCGCAATGCTCCGGACGGAATGCTACCGGCATCGAATTGTGGATGGCGCAAGGAGCACCGGCTGGCAGCGGCGTGGTAATGGCGACGTTCTCTTCAGCGCCAACCAACGCGGTGATTGTCGTATCGAGATACTCGGGAGTTGCCGATGCCAATCCGGTTGGCAACGTCGTTTCCGGCAACACGAGGGGAGTAAATGGAGCATGTTCCGGCGGCACGGACAATAGCTCATATTCATTCAGCCTGCCCGTGACAATGAACGGGGCAATGGCTTACGGCGCGGCAACGATGCGCAGCAGAACTCACACTCCCGGCGCGGGATTTACTGAAGAAGCAGAGCTCTTGCAAGGCAGCGGCGGCGATGTAGCGTCAATCGCTGTGGAGGATCAAAGCGGTGCTTCTGCCGCTACCGTGACCGTTAACGGCTCGTTTAGCGGAAGCACAGACTGGGCAGTTGTGGCGGTCGAGATCAAGCCGCAGGCAACAGCGACCTTCGTCGATCAAAATACAATCATCGACGAGAAAAACTCCGCGGTACAATCCGGGCCGATTGATGAGTTCAGCTTGGAGCAAAATTATCCGAATCCGTTCAATGCCGAAAGCATAATCGAGTATGCGCTGCCAACCGAAGCCGCGGCTCGCCTGCGGATTTACAATACCTTCGGCCAATTGGTTCGCACGCTGGTTGATGAAACACAGCCGGCGGGCCGCTACAGAATCATCTGGAATGGGCGAGATGATGAGAGCAGGGAAGTCGGCGCCGGCGTCTATCTGCTTCGCCTCGAGGCCGGATCGCAAACGTTGATGCGCAAGATGACGGTGATTAAATAGCGCTGGATGTTGGACGCTATTGCTGTTTCTCTTTATCGCTATTGATTTTAATCAGTCCGGGTTTAATTCCCCGTCGCTTGCGGCGGGGAGTTTCATTTCTGCGGAAGCTATGGGCGAGCGGGAGGATGAATGGGAGCAAGCGGAGTGAATCAAATCCGATGTGTAAGTGCAGGCATGGGACTTATCCAAAATGTCTCAATGGTAGGGTGGTGATGATCTCCCGCGCTTTGTCCCGCCTCTTATAATCTAAGTGTTCCATTTCAAAATTACTTGTTCGGTTCGCGCAATGCTGTTATCCTGAGTGTGGCGAAGAGTCTATGTTCCGGCTTTAAAAGCGAAACCGGGTTTCTGTACATCGGGATTAGGGGGAGTTACCGATCATACAGGGGGAACCCGGTTTCGTTCTTTCTTGAGGATGACCCTTCTCGTAGCTCAATCTCCTCTCCGGCCACCACAAAATCCAACCTCAGAGTCGACCACCTACATTGTAAAAGAGAGCGGGGGCAATTCCCATCGGCCACAAAATCGTTAAGATGTGCCGGCAATATATTAACAAAATATATTATCAAGCAAGAAGTATTACAGAAGTATCATTTACTGGAATATCAAAATGGCATAGGTCTGAATGAACATCTGCGAGGCTTGGAGAAGGCGACTCGCAATTGACCTGTGGTGATTTTAGGATTTGATCTTTGCAAGAGAATATTGAGTTGGGATGATCAAGAAAGGTGAAGCGATAAGGTTCGGAACTTCCCCTTGCAACTTGGTAGTGGATTGCTTATTTTTTCTCAATTCAAGAACAACTTTTATTGGATAAGGTGTTTGATGCGTACCTATTCCTACCATTTAGTCGATGTTTTCACCTCAACGCCTTTTGGCGGCAACCCACTGGCAGTTTTCCCCGAAGCCGGGCCAACGCCTCGACATCCCGAATTGACCGACCGCGAGATGCAGCTCATTGCGGCTGAGTTGAATTTGTCCGAGATCACTTTTGTTTTTCCCAGCCACAAGCCGCCGGCGCGATTTTATGTTCGTATCTTTACGCCGATCAGAGAACTTCCGCTGGCCGGGCACCCCGTCGTTGGAACGCATTTTGTGCTGGCGCATCTTGGGCGTTATCCGTTGCGCGAACCGGTCACACATCTCCACCATGAATTGAAGGTAGGGGTGTTGCCGGTGGATCTGCTGGTGAAATCCGGCAAGGTGGAAGGTGTGCGCATGACCCAGGCGCCGCCACAATTTTTGAAGAAGGCGACTGATGTGCCGCGACTGGCAAGTGCGCTCGGCTTGCGGGTTGAAGATATTCTGACAGAGCCGTTACCACAAGTCGTCTCCACCGGCTTGCCGCAGTTGATCGTTGCGGTAAAATCTCTCGAGGCGCTGAGACGCATGGAACTCGTTAGACCCGCTCTGCGCGCAATCTGCGATGAATTGGATAACGACATGGCTTATCTCTTCGCGCTCGAAGGCTTCGATCCAAACGCCAAAACGCACGGGCGTTTTGCCAGCGGGCATTTTGATTTTGAAGATCCGGTCACTGGGAGCGCTTCGGGAGCGATGGCGGCTTATCTCGTCAACTACGGATTGATGCCGGTGGTGAATGGCGTCGCTGAGTGGTTGCATGAACAAGGCCATTTCATGAATCGTCCCGGACAAGTACACGTCACCGTGTATGGCAAAGCCGGCGCCGTAGAAAAAGTGCAAGTCGCCGGTTCGTCGGTCTATATGGGGCACGGTGAGATCCACTTGCCGGATAAAGTTTTGGAATGAGATGATGGCTTTCCTCTTACCATGAAAATGAAGTTCGTAGTAGTCCCTTTAGGGACAGGGTGCTCATTGAGTCAAGACGCCTGAAGGCGTTACTACACACTCCATTTTCATCATTATCGGGTGTCGTGTTGCGACATGCTGCGTCACTGCTACACGTATTCTTGCGCGCTTGTTTGAAGAACCAAGAAATCAATAACGAGTAAAAGTTGGAGTACACTAAAAAATCATGAAACGAATTCTATCCCTACTGACCGTTGTAACTCTTTTGACGAGTTCCGCTGTGCTCGCCGACAAACGCTACACGATCGATGCGGTTCGCATCCATGCGAACATCGATTCCACCGGCGGAGTTTGGATTAATGAATCGCGCACTTATACTTTTACGGGCAAGTTCACGTTTGCCACCTACGAGCTGTCGCTGAAGGGCATTCCGGGGATTTCGAATATCGAAGTCAGTGAAGACGGTCAAAAGTACTCTGAAGTAAGTCCTGAAAGGGATGAGGCCCCAGGCAGTTTTTGGGTTGAGCGAGATAGAACTGCAATTCTCATTCGTTGGAATTACGAAGCCAAAAACGAAACGCGAACTTTTGATTTGCGGTTTTATCTAAAGGGCGTAGCTATTGTGCATGCCGATATTGCTGAGTTCTACTACAAGTTTATCGGAACCGGATGGGATCGCCAGACAGGAAGTGCAGAAGTGACGGTCCAACTTCCCGACGCCGTGCCGATTGAAGATATGAAAGTATGGGCGCATGGCCCGCTGCATGGAGCCTGCGCGATTCTTGCGCCCGGTCTCGCTCGCTTCGAAGTTGCGCCGCTCCCGAAGCGGATATTTTGGGAAGGCCGAGTTGTTTTTCCGAAAGAATTTTTGCCGTCGGCTTTTTCTCGCAGCGATCGCACGGCGTTGCCGGAAATCCTCGAAGAAGAGCGTGTGTTAGCCGAAGAGGCAAACCGCATTCGTGAAGGCACCATTCGCAAGAGAGAAGAACAGCAAGCATGGCGAGAGCAAAACCGCTCTTGGCTGATCGCCGTAAACCTTGCCAGCGTGATGTTGCTATTCTATTTATATAATCGTCATGGCCGCAGTTTGGTGAGCAATACTCGACGCCTTGAAGCCACGCCTCCGCAGGATATGCCTCCGGCGCTGGCAAATTATTATTACGCGGGATCGCAGCTTTCAGCCGGCGCTTTGGTATCGACGCTGCTCGATTTGGCGCGCCGCGGTTTTCTCACGATTCGGGAAACGATCAAAGAATCGAGTTTTCTGAAATGGAATTGGAAAAAGCGCGAGTATGTCATTCATTTTGACAAAAGTAAAATCAACGATAACCGCGCCGGGCTGCAACCTCATGAACAGGAGCTTTTGTCTTATCTGCAAAATGAAATTGCGCAAGGCGCAGACAGCGTTCCGCTTTCTGCTATCACCAAAAGCCAGCGGAAATTTGTAAAGTGGTTTCAAAGTTGGCGAAAGCAAATTAAGAAAACGGTTGAAGGAGTGAAATACTTCGATCCCGAATCCGTACGCGCAGCGAATCGGTGCAGCATAGGAATGCTTGTGTTAGTGGGACTGGGCATCTACGCTACCCTGAAAATGGGAGAGGCGGGAATTCCCTTCATCTTTTCCGGAGCTGCGCTTACAGGGTTGTCGTTCATCATCATTCGTTATTCGAAAGAGACCGCTGCCCAGCGTGGACGTCTGCTGGGCTTTCGCGATTACTTGAGCCGTCTTGCCAAAAACCAAAGCGGCATGAATTTCAGCCTGCAAAGCCTCGAGCCAACCCTGATTTATGCAATGGCCGTTGATTTTCCGAGCCATGCGTTGAAAAAGCTGCTGCAACAAGCTGAGCTTCGTCTCGGGACCATGAATTATCCCTGGTACCTTTATGCGGCCAATGGTCATGGACGCGGTGGATTTGCCGAGGCCATGAGCGGCATGATGACAACTGTGAGCGTGACGATGAGCTCGGCAAGCGGCGCAGGCGGCGGGGCTTCGGGTGGCGGAGGGGGAGGGGCCGGTGGCTCCGGCGGCGGAGCGGGGTGATAACACGCAACAATGGTTTGTCGAATACATATAATTTTTGCTTTTAATATAGGCGACCTGGAGTGATGGATTAATGGATTGATGGAGTGACCAATTATCCAATCATCCAATAATCCAACGATCCATCATCAAGAATCCATCAATCCATATAAAGAAGACTCCAACCGATTTCGATGCGCGAGTCATTTCTCGAATACATTCAGCATAACGTGCTCGTTGGTGATGGCGCGATGGGCACGATGATTTATGCGCGCGGTGTGCCTTTGTCGCAAAGCTACGACGAGCTTAATCTTTCACACCCGGAGATTATTTCTTCCATTCATGAAGAGTACGTGCGCGCCGGCGCGCAGGCGCTGGAGACCAATTCCTTCACGGCAAATCGCACGCGGCTAGCGCGTTTCGGTCTTGAGAATAAAATTGAAGAAATAAATGCACGTGCCGTCGCTTTGGCGTGCCAAGCTGCCGGCGAAGCGGCCTACGTGCTGGCCTCCGTAGGCCCGGTTCGCGACCGTGAAGTTGACGATCTATCCGATGACGACGCGCGATTGATTTATGCAGAGCAAATTCAAGCGCTGCTTGCGGCCTCGCCTGATGCGGTGATTTTCGAAACCTTCTTGCGCCTACACGAGTTGGAGCTGGCAGTCATCGAAGGCCGGCGCCTCACCACGTTGCCCATCATCGCGCAACTGACCACGGACGAAGACGGCTTTACGCACGACGGCCAGCACCTCGTTCCGGCTTTTCGAAAGCTGCGCGTCTGCGGCGCCGATGTCGTCGGCATCAATTGCGCAAAAGGTCCGGCCGGCATCATCCACGCCATGGAGCAAGTGCCGCTCGACGACGGTTTGTTACTCTCAGCGTTTCCGAACGCCGGTCTGCCGATGTTCAACGAAGGCAGATACATTTATCTTTCGACGCCAGACTACTTCGGCGAGAGTGCCCGCAAGCTGCGCGATCAAGGCGTGAGGCTCATTGGCGGTTGCTGCGGCACCGAGCCGGATCACATTCGCGCGATCGCTTTAGCGCTGCGCGACCTGGCGCCGCTGACCGTGAAGGCGCATGTGCGGCTGACCCCGCGTGTTGTTGCCAAGCAACCCAGAAAAATCCAGCCTCCTCAGCAGCCGGAATTTTTGAAAACCGTCAAGCATCGACCGACATTCATCGTCGAGCTTGACCCGCCGCGTGATTTGCAATTCGAGAAAATAATCACCGGCGCCGCGGAGTTAAAACACGCTGGCGCTGATGCGATTACCATGGCGGATTCATCCTTGGGGATAACGCGGATGAGCAACATGGCGCTCGGCCATCTTGTCCAGCAAGAAACCGGCCTGCTGCCGATCATTCACCTCGCGTGCCGTGATCGAAATCTCATCGGCCTTCAATCCGAGTTGATGGGCTTGCATGCTCTGGGTCTGCACTGTGTATTGGCGCTCACCGGTGATCCGGCGAAATTTGGTGATCAGCCCGAAGCCACCAGTGTTTATGACCTCAATTCTTTCAACCTGGTGAGCATGATCAAACGGATGAATCAAGGCGTCACGTTTTCGGGAAGAACCATTGATCCGCCGGCGCGCTTTACCATCGGCGTGGCTTTTAACCCGAACGTAGATCGCCTCTCGACCCAGGTGAGTCGCTTGCGCCGGAAGGTCGAATTGGGCGCGGACTTTGTCATGACGCAACCCATTTTTGACTGGAAGAGGGCGCGTGAAATTAACGAGGTGCTGAACGAGTTTGACATTCCGGTTTTTGTCGGGGTGATGCCGTTGGTGAGTGGACGCAACGCAAACTTTCTGCACAACGAAGTGCCCGGCATCGAAATTCCCGAGCGCGTTCGCAAGCGCATGTTCAAGTTTGAGGACGAGCGCGCCCGGCGTGAAGGCCTGACCGTCGCTGCTGAAATCGTCGAGAGCTTGTTGGATTATTTCAAGGGTATATATTTGATCACGCCGTTTATGCGCTATGAAATGTGCGTGGAGTTGATGGAAAGATTTCATAAGCCGAAGGCTATGCCGAGGAAGCGCGTGGCTGTTGAACAAGTATCTTAGTTCCTTGCGAGTTTCATCGTTGATCGAAAGATGCCTTCTGCAAAGAAGCGCTTGCTTTTTCCACGCAGAATGCGCATAATCCATTTACTTCAATCAGCGGACGGTAGCCTCGATGCATTTTCTATACAGCGAATGGCGCGACGAGCAGGGCAAGAGTCGAATGACTTTTGAAGACCTCATGCGCCTGCTCAGTCAATTGCTCGTGAAGAGCAACGGCGATGTTGGTCAAGCCTTGCAATGGCTGACCTATCTCGACGGCAAGCATGGCTTGTTCGATGATCGCGAAAAAGGTATTGGCGATTTCATCGAATGGCTGAAGAAACAAGGCTACATCGAAGAAATCCCCGGTAAGCGAAACCGCCACCGGTTGACGTCTAAAGGCGGGCGACGCATTCGCGATGAGTCGTTGAATCAGATTTTCTCCTCGCTGCGCAAAAGTCCGCTGGGCGGCAATCACGAAACGCCGCATAGCGGTACCGGCATAGAACGATTGAGCGAGACCAAGCCTTTTCGTTTTGGCGACCAGCCGGGCAACATCGATTTCGCAGCAACGATTTCCAACGCCATCCGGCGCGATGGACTCGATCGCATCAAGATTGAAGAGGATGATCTTGAAGTTTATGAGACCGAACACCTCACCACCTGCGCCACGGTTCTGATGATCGACATCAGCCATAGCATGATTTTGTACGGTGAAGATCGCATCACTCCCGCGAAGAACGTGGCGATGGCGCTTGCGCAGTTGATTCTCACCCGCTACCCCAAAGATAGTCTGCACGTCATCGTTTTCGGCGACGATGCTCAGGAAGTCAAAGTCAACGACATCCCGTTTATCTCCGTAGGACCATTTCACACGAACACCAAAGCTGGGCTGGAGCTGGCTCGCCAGCTTCTCAAACGCAAACGCAATGTCAATCGCCAGATATTCATGGTGACCGACGGCAAGCCCTCTGCGATTTTTGAGTATGGCCGCATTTATAAAAATCCCTTTGGCTTGGATCGCAAGATCGTCAACAAGACGCTCGATGAGGCGGTCAAATGCCGTCGCGAGAAAATCGCGATTACGACTTTCATGATTGCGCAGGATCCGTGGCTGGTGGATTTTGTGAACAAGCTCACCGAAGCCAATCGCGGGCGGGCGTATTTTTCGGAGCTGAATGATTTGGGGCAATATATGTTCGTGGATTATATTCGGAATCGGCGGCGGCATGTAAGATAATTCGATAAATCGACTGGTCAGTCTTTTATAATAAGTTAAACTGAAGGAGGTGCATAGCGATGTCTGTCCAAGCAACCTTAGATGAATTGAAGCAACAAATAACTGAACTTCCGTTTCGGGAACAACTTAAACTTGTCGCGGACATCGGCGATCGCTTGAGTGCTATTCCGCTGACTTCGCCACAATTGCAGAGCGAACAAGTGCAAATGAAAAAGATGGCGCACGTTGATGCATGGATAGCCGAGTGTGAAAAAGTCGCGGAGCTTTGGGAAGGGAGTTTCGATTCCGCGTCCGATTTACGCCGCATTCGTGATGGGGAGAGATAGAGATGGCTGAACGCTGTATCGACGCCAGTATTGCCATAAAATGGTTCATCAAAGGAGAAGCATTTCGAAATAAAGCATTGAAGTTTTTGCGAGAGTCACAAGCCGCCGGATTCACTTTAATTGCGCCGCCATTGTTTGAGATGGAGACAGACAGTATTATTCAAACTCGTGTTGTTGAAGGACGCACTACACCGTTGATTGCGGATCAGACGCTTGCTTTATTGGACACTGCTCCGGTGGGCATTCTGACGCATTCGCGAATGCGTCAAAGAGCACGGGCAATCGCACGCCAGTTTAAGCAAAGAAAAGTTTACGATGCAACTTACGCAGCACTTGCGGAGTTGCGTGGCTGTGAGTTCTGGACGGCAGACAAAATTTTCTATGATGATGTGAAGGCGGTACTGCTTTTTGTAAAGTATTTGCCAGATTATCCTTGAACGACGACCTTTTTTCATCTACTTGACTTCATAAAATTTTGGATAAACATGCAGGATCTTCTAAAAATCAAAACCATCGGTCAGCTTCGCGCCTCTGGATACAAAGTTTTGCCGGTGAAAGATGAAGTCCGGAAGAATCTCATCGAAAAATTGAAACGCCGCGAGACGATTTTCCCCGGCATCATCGGTTATGACACCACTGTAATTCCGGAGCTGTGCAACGCGATTCTTTCCCGCCATGATCTTATTCTCCTCGGCTTGCGCGGCCAGGCGAAGAGCCGCATCTTACGCGCCCTGCCGAATCTTCTCGATGAGTATATTCCCATCATCAAAGGCAGCGAGATAAACGACAACCCGTTCAATCCGGTTTCGAAATACGCTGTTGATCTCGTTCGCGAACATGGTGACGAGGTCGAGATCGAATGGATTGGTCGCGACCAACGTTACGGGGAGAAGTTGGCGACGCCGGACGTGACCATCGCCGATCTCATCGGCGACATCGATCCGATCAAGGCGGCGGCGCAACGCCTGCACTATGCGCACGAGGGCGTGATTCACTTCGGCATCATCCCCCGCACCAATCGCGGTATTTTTGCGATCAACGAATTGCCGGATTTGCAGCCGCGCATCCAGGTTGGTCTTTTCAATGTTATGCAAGAAAAGGACATTCAGGTGCGCGGATTTCCGATTCGCATCCCGTTGGATGTGATGATCGTTTACTCCGCCAATCCCGAAGACTACACCAATCGCGGCAACATCATCACGCCACTCAAAGATCGCATCGGCTCGCAAATTCATACGCATTATCCGCGCACGATCGAACACGGCATCGCCATCACTCAGCAGGAAGCATGGACGCGCAGAGACGGCATGACGTTGACGATTGCGCCGTTTCTCTATGAGATCATCGAGATGGTCGCCGTCGCAGCCCGGCAAAGCGAGTTTGTCGATCAGAAAAGCGGCGTCTCCATCCGGCTGACGATAAGCTGTGTTGAAAACATGGTGAGCAACGCCGAGCGCCGCGCGATAACGAATGGCGAGAGCACATTCACGCCGCGCATCTGCGATCTCTTCGCAGCGCTCGCCGCGGTAACCGGCAAGATCGAATTGGTCTATGAAGGCGAGCAGGAGGGAGTCGCGAACGTTTCAAAAGGCTTGTTGGGAAAAGCCATCAAACAAGTTTTCCTGAAATACTTCCCCGAGCCGTATGCCGCCATGAAGAAGGGACAGAATCCGTACACCAGCATCGTGGCGTGGTTCAAGAATGACCGCAAGCTCGATATCTCCGACAGCATGACCAACGAGGAGTATATGAAGGCGCTGGCGCGCGTCGATGGTTTGCGAGATGTTGTCAAAAAAATTCTCCCCGCCGAAATGATCTCCAGCCCGAGTGAGCTGGCCGTAGGCATGGAATTTTTGTTGGAGAGTCTGCATCAGAACTCGATGTTAAGTAAAGATGAAGTCGACAACGTTCGCATTTATTCGGATATGATCAACAAGATGTTCAGTAGCATCGACCGGCCGGAGGAAGAAGAAGGCGATGAATATGCTTGAAATGCTGGGAATGTGCGATCTACACTTCGATTCTTGAGCGTTCCCTCCGGTTTTCTTCACGGGTAATCGCTCGGTGACCGGTGGACTACAAATGTCATGTTGGAAACATCTTTTTGCTGTCTGCACAGTGCTAGTTTGGAAAAAGATTCTTCCAGAATGACATGCCCCTTCCACCCAATCTGAGGGATTACCTTTGCGGGCAAAAAGCCCTTGACTAAGTGAAAACTCTTGTCTTATATTTTTCTTACTTTCGCATGAGCGTGTGGCCAGGCCGGCCCGAAACGTGCGCACAATGTCTCACCGCAAAGTAGTTTTTCGAGACGAGGTGAGACGATGGAACGTTGCGGCACACTCAAGCAGATTTGTTTTTTGGGTACAAGTTATGAAGGGACATGACAACACTCGCACCTCGGTCAACCCCAAAAGCCTGCAAAACCTTGTCGCCCGTCTCAATCAGATCGGCATCGCGTTGTCTGCGGAGCACAATCTCAGCAAACTGCTCGGCACGATCGTCCGTGAAGCGCGCCGCTTCACGCATGCCGACGGCGGCAGCCTCTACATCCGCGAAGGCGACAAGCTGAACTTCTTAGTGGCGCAGACCGAATCGTTGGAAAGACGCAATCATGCCAAGCCCTTTTCCAAATCCTTCTATGTGCCGTTGACCAAAGCGAGTATTTCCGGCTACGTTGCCACCACCGGCCAGGTGTTGAACATCGAAGACGTTTATGAAATCCCGCCGACGGTCGAGTATCGCTTCAACAAAGAATTCGACTTGAAATCCGGCTACCGCTCCAAGTCGATGTTGGTCGTGCCGATGCGGGATCATCAGGACGACGTCATCGGCGTGTTGCAGCTTATTAATTCGCTGGATAGCCATGGCAATGTTGTCCCATTCAAAAAAGAGTTCGAAGAGCTGATCTTGTCTTTGGCGAGCCAGGCGGCGGTCGCCATTCGCAACGTCAAGCTCATCGAAGAAGTCAAGACGGTTTTTCGCTCGTTAGTGCGCTATTCAGCCACCGCCATCGACGCGCGGTCGCCGCATACCGCCGGCCATTCAGGACGAGTCGCGAAGTATTCCATGCGATTGGCGCAAGCGATCAATGAAGAAAAAGACGGCTACTTCGGTCCGATCAAATTCACTCCCGAGCAGCTCGAGGAATTGCGCATGGCCGCGTGGCTTCACGACATCGGCAAGATCGGCGTCAAAGAATCGGTGCTGGAGAAGGCCAATAAGTTGAGCGATGAAAAGATGGAGATCATCCGCCATCGATTTGAAGTGATACCGATGGCGCTCATTAATCGCGCGACGCAACAGAAATTGGCGCTGGCGCAACACGGGCGGCTGATCGATGAGGACAATGAACGAATCGATCGCGAGCTTGCAAAGAGTCTGGCCGCGGTGGCCGACGATCTCGTATTTCTCGAGCGTGTAAATATTCCCGGCTACCTTCCGGAAACCGATCGCGAGCGGCTACGGCACATTTCCGACAGCACGTTTACCGACATGAGCGGCCATAAGCGCAACTACGTGACGGCTCATGAATACGAACATCTTTCCGTCATTCGCGGAAACTTAACGCCGGCGGAGTATAAGGAAATCCAGGCTCATGTCGATTATACAGTATCTATTTTAGGAAAAATTCCGTTCACACGAGATTTGGCCAACATACCGGAGTTTGCAGCAAGCCATCACGAAATGATGGACGGCAGCGGCTACCCGCGCGGTTTGAAGGGAGAACAAATTCCCTTGCAGGCGCGCATCATGTGCATCAGCGATATTTTTGATGCGTTGACTTCTTCGGATCGTCCTTACAAAAAATCCGTGCCACTTGAAAAGTCGCTTGAAATTTTGAAAAAAGAAGCGAACGAAGGCAAACTCGATCATCATCTTGTCGATCTCTTTATTCGACGCGAGCTTTACCGCAGCGCCCAAAAAGAGGACGACGATATTGAGAAATGAGAATCTGCCACTCAACGCATGGAAGATGAAGCCGGCACGGGATGGATGCCCAAGGCATTGAAAGCAATAATCGACGTTGAGAAAAAGATAATCAGGATTTTGAGTTAAGCTGCTTCTAACAATCCTCGATCTTTGTCGTGCGATGGATGAATCGATGGTGCACAATCAACCTTCATCATCGCAGAGCGAGGGAATAGTTTTTATAAATATAAAAATGGCCTTATCTAAATGCCCGTCATTCCCCCACATCTAATAGATGAAGTCCGGCTCGCCAACGATATTGTCGACGTCGTCTCCGATCATGTGGCGTTAAAAAAGAAGGGACGAAATTTTTTCGGCCTTTGTCCCTTTCACAATGAAAAAACGCCGTCGTTCAGCGTCAACCCCGATAAACAAATCTTCCACTGCTTTGGCTGCGGCGCCGGCGGGAATGTTTTTACTTTTGTGCAAAAGCAAGACGGCGTCGGCTTTCCCGAAGCCGTGCGGGCGCTTGCCAAGCGCGCGCGGATTCCCATTCCCGAGCCGGAGACCGAAGACCTTGCCGTTATCCAACATAAAGAAGCGTTGTATTACGCGAATCAGTTTGCCGCAGTTTTTTTTCAGGAGATGTTATTCTCCGAAAGCGGCGCAGCAGCGCTTGCTTATGCGAAACAGCGCGGGTTCGATGAAAAAGCCTTGCGCGATTTCGGCGCCGGCTTCGCGCCCACTGCATGGGACGCCCTCTTGGCTCATGCGAAGCAGCATCAATTCAAAATAGAAACGCTGGTCGATGCCGGGCTTGTGAACGCTCGCGACGATGGCGGTTTTTATGATCGTTTTCGCAATCGCCTCATGTTTCCGATTTATAATCAAAGTGGAAGAGCGGTGGCGTTCGGCGGCAGGCGACTTCCTCCCGAGCAGGATGATACACCGAAATATCTCAACACTGCCGAGACGCCGATTTATCACAAAGGCCAGCTTCTATATGCGCTGCACATTGCGCGCGACAGCGCCAAAGAAAAAGGCTTTCTGATCGTCGTCGAAGGCTACGCCGATGCGTTGCGCATGCACGCTGCGGGTTTGACCAACACCGTTGCCACTGCCGGCACGGCGCTTACCGAGGAACAAGCTCGCTTGATGCTGCGCCTCGTTAAGTCGGTGACCCTGTTGTACGACAACGATACCGCCGGTGCTGCCGCAACGTTACGCGGCGCCGATATCTTGGTTGAGAACGGCTTGCAAGTAACGGTTGCAACTCTCGCTGCCGGAGAAGATCCGGATAGTTACGTTCTCAAATACGGCGCCCCGGCAATGCAAAAAGTCATTGCAGAAGCCATCTCACTCTTGGATTTCAAGATGCAAAATACGGCGCTCGCAGCAGGGGCGGTCACCAATGCTGCGCAGCGCGCCGAAGCGTTGGCCTCCATCGCCGAAACCGTAGCGAAAATGGCAAGCGATGATCAACGCAGCCGGATCGTTCAACAGCTCGCCAAGCGCCTGCAATTGCGTGAAGAAGTGTTGTGGGCTGAGATCAACAGAGTACGCTCGGTGCGTCGCCTCCGCCCCGACTTCAAAAAAGAATATGGAAGCGGAGCGGGGGCGGGGCCCGCTTCCAGGTATTTATCCGGTCGGGGCAAAAACGAGGTTCAAGGTTTTGCGTTGCGCACTGCCGAGCAAATTTTTGCCGAACGCTGCCAGGAAACGGAAGGCGAGCTGGTGCGCATCATGATCATTTATCCCGAAGCGATTGCTTTCGTTTTTAGCTTCATGCACATCGAAGATTTTCATGATAATGAAATGCGCGAGATGGCGACGGTGCTGGCGGGCCTTGCGGATAAAGGAGCGGCTTTCGAGCGCGAAGATTTGCTGCATTATTTCATGCAGCCTCAACAGGCCGAATTTGTCAGCCGCGTCATTCATCACGACGCGCTGCGAGAAGGCGTGGCCGAAGATTACCGGCGGTGGGCGGCGGATTGCATGGCCAAGCTGCAGCGATTGATGGTGCAAGAGCACATGCGCGAGCTGCAGGAAATGATCCGCGCCCGCGAAAGCTCCGGCGGCGACACGACCGAACTGACGCAGCAATTCCATGAATACATCGATCAACTGCGGCGCATCCGCGCAGAGAACTTTTTGCTGGTGAATGAAGAAGAAAGCGCTTAACGCTATTCCTGAATCCAATACTATAAACCATCGTGTTTTCCGAATAGCAAAAAGGAGGTAAATATGCGATAAGTGAACGCGTTGTCGGCAGAGATGTTCAATCGCTGAATTAAAGTAGACATAGATTTGTGGACACGATTCGCCTGGTGTTACATTTTCTATGTTCGGACGGAGACGGGGGGCTAAATGAAGAGCCACATAACAAATTAAACACGAAGGTAGGTAATCATGGGATTTACAACATCATCAACCACCGGTCACGGCATGGTACGCTGCATGACCTTCATCGACGGTTCGTGGCTGTACCATAATCAAGACGCATTGATCAAAGCTTACGGAGGTCCTTTTAAAATTGATTTTGGCAAAATCAACTTCGTCGCGTTGAGACGTCTGCGCGAGCATTTTGTTTCGACGCTCAGCTCCGAGGCCCCGGCGCTGGATTTGGTGCGGACGTATTATTTTGCCAGCATTCCCGAAAACGTTCACCCCGATGATGCAGCGCGGCTCGAAGACCAAAAGAAATTCTACACCATGCTGCGCGAGGTGTTGGGCTTCGAGCTGTTTCTCCATCGCATCGATTTTCGCGGGCATCATCTGGCGATGCAGGATCGCCTGGCCAAAGAAGGCGAGATGTATTTCCTTCCGAAGGAACGAACCGTCGACGTCGCGATGGCGACCTCGATACTTTATCTCGCGGCGATCGATGCGTACGACATCGCCATCGTCGTGCTGGGCGACGCGGATTACCAGCCGGCGCTGAAGCGCGTGCGCGACCTTGGAAAACGCATTTTTCTTTTCACCATCGAAGGCTCGGCGAATTATGATTATCTCTTCCCTAACGCCGACATTTCCTATACCGATTTCCCCCCGGCGCGTTTTCAAGATTTTCTCAACGAGCTGCGTTTGACGCGCCAGGAAAGAGAAAAGCAAGTCTACGCTTATTATTGCGCGCGCTACGGTTGCGGCAAGCAATTTTATTCCACCTATCGCGCCAAGCCGGGCCAGAACATGTATTGTGACGAGCACCGCATCTATCGCGATCGTGAAGGGGCAACGTGGATCAACAACAACGATAACCCGGCTTTTCTACAAAGCCCACAGCCCAATCAAAATGGCGAGGAGATTCCGGCTCCGGAGTCGAGCCCTCAACTTCAGGAGCTCCCCTCGGCGGAAAGTCCGAGCTAAGCGGGTTGCTCTCAACGGCTCGGCTTCCGAAAGTGCAGGCAATAATGATGGAACGTGTTGCTCACCCAGGCGTAGCGATAGCCGAATGGCGCGAGCTTCTGATCGTCTTGACACCAGATTTGCTCGTGTCGTAATTCCATGAAAGGCGCGAGCGCAAAAGCAATATCCCAGGCGAGCGGATAAACTTTACCCTTCTTCTTGACATTCTTGACGATGACGGTCATGAACCCGCCCGGTTTGAGTCGATCGACGACCAGGCGATAAGCCTTGATAAGCATGTTGAGGAAATCTTCATAGTCGGAGAGATTGCCAAGATCTTGGGCCTGGTCAGAATAAAAAACCGGAAGACCGGCGTCGCGGCGCTTTTGCTGGGTCTCGGCGCCTTTCATCCGCAACATGTCCCAGTAAGGCGGACTGGTGACGACGTAATCGATCATCGGCGGTAGCGCTCTGTAGGGTACTTCGCTGGTCGCATCGCCGCAGATAAGCGCGTTCATAACGCCGGTGTTGAACATATCATCCTGCTGCAATCGCTGCCGGATGATTTCGACAAAAGTTGGATTCAGCTCGATGCCGGCGCAGCGCCTGCCGGTGCGGCGCGCTGCCAACAGAGCGCTGCCGGTGCCGGCCATGGGATCAAGAACCAATTCACCCGGCTCTGAGAAGTCTTCGATGAATTGCGCGATCATCGGTTCGGGAAATTTTGCAGGGTGGAGCAGGACGCCTTTTTCGCGTGGCGGCGGCTTGACCACGTTCCATGCCGGGCGTCGATGAGTCGTTTTCTCTGGCGAGTGATCGGTGGGATGAGAAATCTGCAAGGGCTGGAATGATGGCACGATTTCCGGAACATCGTGCTCCTTGCGAAAGGTTAGACAATAGAAAAAATTTTGCTCGGTCTGCCACCCGCTCACCTTGCCGAGCTGCGCCGGCGGTTCGCATGCGATTTTTTCATCTTTCGGGCTGACGATGCCTGCAACCTGCCGCGAAAAGTGCCACGCCAGCGGCAGAAGCGTGGCGTTGTTGCCGGCATTGCGCATAAAGAACGTAAAATAGGCGTCGCGTCGAAGCGCGCGCGCCGCCGCATGAATTTTTGCCAATCGTGCGGAGCCTTTGCCATTGTAGCTTTCTATCGTATCTTTTTCATCGCGCCAATCGACCAGCACGTAATCGACTGCACCGTTTTCAATCGAATCGTCGATCATCGATGGCTGCCGCTCACAAGCACGAACAGCAGTTGCGAGCCTATCGAAATGTTCCGGCAAAATCCCGATACGGCTGATTTGGCCGTCGGCTCTTTTTTGTTTTGTGAAGAAGCGAAAGAACTCTTCTATCGTGTTCTCGGAAACCTGAAACCAGCTTTTTTGAAATTGCAGCCATTGGCGGCTGTCGAGGTCGTTAAGGCGGTTTTTCGGATCGACGGGCATATTTCTTGGATTGAGTTTTGGTTGATAGAACAAGAGAGAGAGAGAGAGAGAGGAAGAGTGGATGAGAGGGCGAGAATGATGTCGGTGCGCCCACTCACCCGTTCACCCTCTCCCTGATCGCGCGGTGCACAGTATATGAAAGCGCGATGACTTAGGCAAATCAATTTTGGGGCGCCCATGCACAAAGATGAGATTCTTTGTCTTGCGGTTTTGCCGGAGGATGTGAGCGAAGGGCGACGTTATGCGCAGCTCTCATTGGATTACACCTTCGATCGCATGGCCTATGGCGGCAGCGATGAAAAAGCGTTTCGAAAGCGGCTGGAAAAAATCATCATGGGGAAAACCTGCGAAGCCACGCTCGTGCGGTTTCTGCGCAGCCACGGCATTGCGCACACGACGCGCGACGGCCAAACGCCTCATACCGATCCCGATCGGTTTGATTTGCGAATTCTTAATCAGATCGTCGACTTAAAGACGTTTTCCGTGCCGAGCAGCGTTGCCGTGCCGGAACGCCTGATGAATTGCCTGGCCCTCGTCCCAGATCATCGCGAACGCGATCAATGGTCGCGTCGCGGAAAATATGCGCGGTTTGTTTTTGGATTTCTCGATGGCCGCCTATCGATTCAAAGACTTAACGAGAGAGCAAGAACAAAAGAGCGCCGCCCAGCGCTTTCGGACGAGGACATAACTTTTCAAAGCAATTCCCCAAAACTTTTTTTGACGGCGGCGCCGGCGCTTGCCGAGAGTGAAAGCAAGTTTCACAAAATCCGGCGCGGCACGCGCTGCCCGCAGTACCCCGGCGGCACACGCATCGATAACATGGGTTGCCGAGTGGCGGAGTTGACGTCGTTTCGTGGATTCATCAACCTGTGAGGAGAAGGCATGGCGGTTAGAGAGATTCTTCAACTTGGCAATCCTACGCTCCGAGTGAAATGTAGCGAAGTCAAACAATTTGATGTGGAAGAGTTGAAGCAACTACTCGACGACCTGCGCGACACGCTTTATGATTTCAGAGAACGCAACCGCTTTGGCCGGGGCATTGCGGCGCCGCAAATTGGCGTTTCCCAGCGCGTTATTTTCACGCATGTCGACGAGCCGCTCGCGCTTATCAATCCGGTGATTATCAAGCGCAGTGTCCGGCAGATAACACTCTGGGACGACTGCTTCAGCTTTCCCAATCTGCTCGTGAAGTTAAATCGAAATCATTCTATCGAAGTACGGTATCAGGATGAAGAAGGCAAAGAGCACACGCTTGCCGTTGAGGACAGTTTCTCAGAGTTGTTGCAGCACGAGATCGATCACCTCAACGGTATTTTGGCGATAGATCGCGCCATAGGTTCACAGTACATCGTCTATCGCGCCGAGTACGAAAAGTGGATCAAGAACGTCAAGACGGATCGCGAGTTTGTATCGTCCGCCGGTTGAAGCCGCCAAAAGAATTCACGCGGGAGTTTTTTGGATAACCATGAAGAAGAAACTTGAAAAGCATATCGCCCTATTGCCGGGAGACCTTGCGCTCGTCCATGTCGAGAACAAACCGGCGTTTTTTACGCGGATAGAAGGCGTCGACCCCGATCACAGGCGCGGCTGGTGGCGCGTCAAGCTGCTCGTGCTGAATCTGCCGCTCAAAGTTGTGACGTGGATCTTGGATAATGATCAGATACGCGGCGCTGACTTCACCATGGGAGGCGTGCCGGTGCGGCTGGAAAGAATCGTTGCCCCGTCGGAAGCGCCCGCGGAAACCGACCTGCATCCGCAAATGACCGCCGTGCAACGCGACGCGCCGGATCAGGGCAAGCCCGCTCGCATACTGGTCTTTAAGCGAAGACCTCAAGTCGATGAAAATGCCTCGTGAGCATGGATGATTTTTGATTGCATAAATGATTTTCAATCCCGATGAAATAACTGCGGCGATTGCCGAAACGAAATGGCGTCGCGCGCCGAATCATCGCTGCGTCGAAGCGGCCATCTTGATGCCGCTGTTCAATCTCGATGAGCAAACGCACGTGCTGATCATCGAAAAAGCGCAAGACCAGTCGCGTCACGCCGGGCAGATGGCATTTCCCGGCGGCAGGCGCGAGCACGCTGATCCGTCTTCCACCGGCGCGGCGCTGCGCGAAGCTCATGAAGAAATCGGCTTGCGCGAAGAAAGTGTGCGCGTGATCGGCGATATGGGTTATTTTCGCACGATGACCTCGCGCTTCGATGCCGGCGTGACCGTCGGTTGGTTAAACGATCTCCCGCCGCTGACGCCGAATCGTGAAGTGGTAAATATTTTTCATATCCCGCTCAACGTCTTGCTGATGGATTTTGATCCGTCGGCGAAAACTTCTACTCGTAGCGGTTTGTTGAATCTTCACTTTCATGTGAAACCATCGGAAACCTCGCGCACGATTTGCATCTGGGGACTGACTGCACGAATCGTGCACCATTTTTTTATGGCATTGAAGCTGATGCTGGCAGAAATTTAAGGAGAAGGAATGGCGGATATCTTTCATCATTTTCCGATCAACGCATCGGTTCAAAAAGTTTTTGATGGCGTTGCGACGCCCGCAGGTCTTGACGCTTGGTGGACACTGCGTTCATCCGGAAAGCCTGCAGTCGGGCAAGAGTATGAGCTTTACTTTGGAGAGGCCTACGATTGGCGCGCTGTGGTGACAAAGTGTGTTCGGAATGAGGAATTTGAATTGCAGATGACCGGCGCTGATAAAGATTGGCTGGAGACGCGTGGCGGTTTTCGTTTGGAAAACAAGAACGGTGTTACCCAAGTGCGCTTCTATCATGTTGGCTGGCCTGATGCGAACGAGCATTTCCGCACGTCCTCCTACTGCTGGGCGATGTATTTAAGACTGCTCAAGCGGCATATCGAGTTTGGCGAATTTGTGAAGTGCGAAGCTCGACTGGATGTCTGATAGAGGCCGACGCGTTTTGCCGTTCACCTTGCTGGTTGTCCATCTCGGCTCAGAAACATTTTTCAAACTTTCCATCTTGCTTCTTTCCGATTTTTTTGCATTATATTCTTACCCGTAGATCACAAGAAGCAGCCGGATGTTGTTTCATCCAAGATCAAATTGTTTGTCATGAAAGATATCCTCTTACAAGCCTTCGGCACGACGGAAGCCTCGGTGATTTTCTATCTCGGGGCATTTCTGTCATTGCTTGGCGCGGCGCTGGCGCATCGGATGTATCGCGCCCAGAGCTTGCCAATTTTTTCCGGCATCACGGCAACGCTGATGTTGGCCGCGATTTTTTTTCTCGCCTGTCTGTTCGATGTATTTGCGGCTAATGCCGAAAACCCTCAGCTCACGATATTTTTCCTCGCCGCCTTCTCGATTTTTTGGCTCATGGTTGTTATTTCGAGTTGGCCGATTACTTCTCCGCCGCCGCCAATCGTGCGTAAGAGATTTCGAGCATGGATGGGGGGCTTGGGCACATCGCTCCTCGCGCTTCTATCACTGATCATTATTAATGAACTCATGCCGGCGCCGATTGCGCTCGGCGACGTGGCGACGCAGATTTTGCTTGGAACCATTTGCGGAATTTTTCTCGTCGTCGTTGCCATTGCATTATTTCGTTTGTGGCGTTCTCGAAATGCCGTCTGGGTATGGCTGTCTTTGGCGGCAGCGGCAAATTCCTTTGCGGCGTTGATTCTTTATCAGCCATTGCTTTTTCCCGATGGACGCCTGCTGGTGTATGCATATCTCGCCGCGTGCCCGTTGTTGGTGATTTTAGGATTGTTCGCCGATCAGGCGCGATTCGTCCGGCTGGAGTCTGAGCTGCGTCGCGGCTTGGTGGGGAGCAGTTTCAAATTCGAAGAGGAGGCCCGGCATCTCAGGACGATTCTTTCCACGTCGCGCGAGATCGTCGTGCACCTCGACCGCGACGAGCGCATTACTCATTTTACACCAAGCTTTTTGGCGCTGATCAAAACAACGGAAAGTTGTCTTAATAAAAAACTCGCAAATGTTTTGTCTCCGGAATGGTTTGCCGAGCTGGCGCCCGCGATACAAGACGCTCGTCGGGGTCGAATCTTTCAGGCCGATAAGCTACTCGGCGATGGAGAAAACAAGCGTCTCTTTCAAATTTATGCGGCGCCGCTGCACGATGACAAGCAGCGCGTCACCGGCGTTCATCTGTCGCTGATCGACCTTGCAGAACACGGTCGCCGGGAGGTATCGCTCGAAACGCAATGGCAGCTTGCCTCGGCCGACTTGCAGACCTTTCGCCGCATTGTTGATCTTTCCACCGATGCAATCTACATGACCGATGCACGCCAGAAAATAGTTTATGCAAACGAGGCGACCGAGCGCTTGACCGGCTTCACACGCACGGAGCTTGCGGGACAAACACCGCTGCACTTTCGCGCGCCGGAAACCGCCAACGCGCAGCAAGAAGAAATCCTCCGAAAGCTTTCTCAGGGTAAACGGTATCGTGGCGAGGTCAAAAACAAACGAAAAGATGGAACACTTTTTTTGAGCGATCTCACCGTCATTCCATTTCAACAAAACGGCGACGCTGCTGCCGGAGGCCGTTACATTTGGATAGAGAATGACGCAACGGATCGGCAAAACCGGCTCGCTGAGCTTCAGCAGAGTGAGGCGCAGGCAAGAGACAGCGCTGCGGCGATTGTCGAGTCTCGCCGGTATCATGAATCTCTTCTTGATGCGTTGCGCGATCTGGTTTTTGTTTTCAATCAACAAGCCCAATGTACTTTTATGAATGCCGCAGCGCGACAGCGTCTCGGCTACACGCCGGAGAAGTTCGAGATCTCCAAGCTGCCGAATTCGATAACCGACCTGCTTCGCCTCGAGGGCAGCATGAAGGCGGAGGTGCCGCATGATGAAGCGCCGATTCGGGCGCGCAATGGCCAGGTGATAACGTGCGCCTGGCGAGCGCAACCGCTTTCTAATGCGAAGGGCGAGCGCAACGGCATCGTTGCGGTTGGTCGCGACATTGCCGAACTGAAAGAAATGCAGAGCACGCTCGCTTCATATCAACAACAGGTGGATGAAAAAGTTAGCCAGGGCACGGCGGAATTGCAGCGCCGCGTCGATCATCTCACCAGGCTTCTGGAAGCCGGTGAAGGCGTTCGTTTGCATACGGACCTGGACGACGTCATGCAGCGTCTCGCTGATAGCATGGTAGCTCTAGGTTGGCAGCGCGTGCTGGTTTTTCTTCGCGATGCCGTCGATTTGCGATTGGCGGCTTCAGCAGGGTTCTCTCGAAAGCAGCGCGGCGTCTTGAGCAGTATCGAGCGATTGTCTTACGATCAAGTCGCGCTTTATTTTGATGAACGCTTTCACCTGAGCCGTTCTTATTTTGTCGATAGCAGCCGAATCGCCGCGAGTGCGGTCTTACCGTACATTCCGAAAGATGCCAATCTGCCCGCGGAGAAAGACTGGCGGCCTCGCGATAGTGTGCTGGTGCCGATCGTTCACAACGACGAAGTCGCTGGGGTGTTTGCGGTCTTCAGTCCCCAGGATGGGAGGCTGCCTAATGCGCAAACTGTGCACGATCTCGAAATCATCGCCGACGACGCGGCAGTGGCGATTGCGAATAGTCGATTGTTGAAATCTCATCGCCGCAAGGAGCATTATGCTCATATCTTAGCCGGCATTGCGGAAACATTTCAATCAACCCGCGCGCTCGAGCAGATCGTGGCCGACATGGCCGAAGTCGCCTCACATGCTTTCGATTGTCGAACGACGCTTGCGCTTCGTGAGGACTTCAGCCCGCAAGCAGATAAGAGATGGCTCGTCGCGAACGGCGCTTCATCAACCCCGATTCGCGGTTCCGACAAGAAGCTTTCAAACTTAGGCGATGAGCTGACCGAAAAGAAACCGCTGATTATACGAAAACGTCCGGATGAGCTGCCGTCGCCGGTGTTTGACCTGAATGACAAGAACGCCAAATCAAAAATGCAAGGCGGCAAGGATGAAATTGAATTACTTGTGGCTCCGCTTTTCGGGCGAGGGCAAAAGATCGGCTTGATTATACATTACGATCCGGCGGGCAATAAAGAATTTTCCGATGCTGATGTGCATTTCGCCGGCGATCTTGCCGAGCGCATCGCGTTGACCTATGAGAATGCGCAGCTTTTCTTTGAAACCGAAAAGAAAGTGCATGAGCTTGAGCATGCGAATCAAATGGTTTCGGATTTTCTGGCAAATACGTCGCACGAATTGCGCACACCGATGCAGGCAATATTGTCCATGTCGGATTTCCTGTTGCGCGGGTTGCCAGGGGAGTTGAACAAAGAACAGCGCCGGCAGATTCAGATTATTCAGGCGAGCGGCCGCAGTTTGCTTGCATTGATAAACGATATTTTGGATCTCAGCAAGATCGAAGCGGGAAAAATGGAGGCCGTTAGTGAAGACTTCAGCCCGCACGGCTTGCTGCGTGAAATCGCAGCGACGGTCCAACCTTTGTATCTGCAAAAGAATCTTGAGCTGCATGTTGAGCTTGCCAAAAACGTGCCCCAGCAATTCACCAGCGATCCTGTTGCCTTGCAGCGCGTCTTGACCAATCTTCTCGGCAATGCCATAAAGTTCACCGAGCGCGGCCACATTTATCTCAAAGCGCAGCAGAGCAAAAGCAACGAGTTGGAGATAACCGTGCGCGACACGGGCACCGGCATCGCGCAGGCGCAGCAGAAAAAAATCTTCGAGCCGTTTCATCAAGTCGAGAACGGCAGTACGCGCCAACATGGAGGCTCGGGATTGGGTTTGGCGATTTCTCAAAAACTCGTGGGATTACTCGGAGGCGCGATCGACGTGGAAAGCGCGCCTGGGAAGGGAACCACGTTCTCGCTGAGAATCCCGCTCGCTCAAAAACCTTCGGCTGTGAGAACTGCAGAAAGGGCGAGCCAGCAAGAAGTCAAAAGAAAGAAAAAGGGTTTTATCGATCAGACTACGGCGCGAATGAAAGGTAAACCACGAATTCTCGTCGTTGAAGACAACGAAAACACACGTTATGCCATGCAATTCCTCTTGGAGAACGAAGGCTATCAAGTCGATTTTGCCGATGGCGGTGAGCAGGCGCTTCTGGCGGCACAGCATCACAAGCCACAACTTATTTTGCTGGACATCATGATGCCGGGAATGGATGGCTATCAAGTCACGCGAATGTTGAAGGCGCAGAAGCAACTTGCGCACATTCCGGTGATCGCCGTCTCCGCACGCGCGATGAAAGGCGACCGCGAGCTGGCTCTTGCCGCCGGTTGCGACGATTATTTGACCAAGCCTTTCGAGCGCAAAGATATTCTCGCAGTGGTCGAGCGATGGTTGGATAATGGGAAGAGGTGAAAGATGCTTTATTGTCGCTTTAAATATGTTTTTGGTTTGAGCTAAAGATATTGTTATGTTGAAAACTAAGTGACAATGATATTCAGGTTTCATGGGGAAGAGCGATGTGGCTAGCATTTTAAAAAATCGCATTTGCGGCAGCTAAATTATTTCTTTTGACAGTCAGTTCAATTTTAGGATAAGCACGATGACCGACTCTGATCTCAGAAAATTCGCCCACGACATTCGCGGGCCGGTGCATAGCGCAAGACTGAATCTTGATGCAGCACGAACGCTGGCAAAGCGCGCTTCAGGAAAGGATTCCGAGCGTTTAGGAAGACATTTGCTGATTATTCAAGATGAGTTGGATAAACTGGAAAAAACTGTTGCGGCTTTCAGTAAAAAACTTGATTCTTGATTTTTTGTTGACACGAAGGATTTTGTTTGAGGAGTGATTTGAGAAAATGCCTGATCATGAAACAAAAGTTTTGATTGTTGACGATGAGCCTGGCGTGGTCGAAGCCCTGTCGACGCTGCTTGCCGATGAGTATGAAGTGTTGACGGCGAACAGCGGCAACGCGGCGTGGAAAATTTTGAAAGACGATGAAGTCGCCGTCGCCGTTGTCGATCTGACACTGCCCGATCGTAGCGGCTTGCAGCTTTTGCGTGATCTTCGCCAGCAGAATCTGTCGACCGAATTCATCATCGTCACCGGCTTCGGCTCCATCGATACCGCCGTGCAAGCCATGCGCGACGGCGCTTATGATTACCTTACCAAGCCGGTGGATTCCACGCGTCTACGTTTGGTCATTGCCAAAGCCGCCGAGCGTTTTGGTTTGACCGCGGCAAATCGCAGCATGGCCAAACAACTGCTCGCGCTTTCGAGCTTCGGCGAATTGATTGGCCAGAGCGATAGCATGCGCGCCGTTTATAAATTGATCGATGCGGTTGCAAATACCGACACGAGTGTTTTGATTACCGGCGAGAGTGGCACCGGAAAGGAGTTGGTGGCGCGCGCGATTCATCAGCGCGGCGACCGCGTGAGCGGGCCGTTTATCGGCATCAACTGTTCTGCGCTGCCCAGCGAGATCTTGGAGAACGAGCTATTTGGTCATGAAAAAGGCGCGTTCACCGGCGCTTTGGCGCAGAAACCCGGCTGCTTCGAGTTGGCCGACGGCGGCACTCTCTTTTTTGATGAAATCGGTGAGATGCCTTTCGAGTTGCAAGCGAAGTTGTTGCGCGTGCTTGAGGAGAGAAAATTTCGCCGCCTGGGAGGCAGAGCTGAGATAGCTGTGAACGTGCGCGTGATCTCCGCCACCAACCGCAACATCCGCCAGGCCATCAAGGAAAAGCTGGTGCGTGAAGATTTGTTTTACCGGCTGGCGGTGATGGAAATCGATCTGCCGCCATTGCGCGAGCGCCTCGGCGACCTTTCTCTCTTGGCAGAAAATTTCTTGCAACATTTTTCAGAGAAAGCCGGCAGAAAGATTTCCGGCTTCACACGGCAATCGATGACTTACTTGGCTCGACATGCGTGGCCGGGAAACGTTCGCGAACTGCGAAACGTCATCGAGCGCGCCGTCGTGCTGTGTAACGGTCGATACATCACGCCGGCGGAACTTCCCAAACATCTACTTGATGCTAGCGACAGCACCGAGTTGAACATTCCGATCGGCACAACGATGGAAGAAGCCGAGCGCCGCTTGATTTTAAAAACGCTCGAAGCAAATGCGAACAACAAAACTCGCGCGGCGGAAGTTCTTGGCATCAGCCTCAAGACTTTGCACAACAAATTGAATCTCTATCGTGAGAAAGAAATAGAATAAGTTGGCGATGTAAAATTTCCACGTTTTTTACTGTCGGTTCCCGCCTCCCCATCTTTCTGATTTAACACGGATTATGGGTTGTTTTCTCCAATCATCCTGCCTCACAAGCTGATATAATTTACACGAATCTTGATCAAGCTTACCGATATCGACTTCGCCTCACAATTGGAATGATGCTCGTTTTGCTGATCTGCATTGATTTTATTGATTGATTCCAACAAGTGCGCTGTACCAAAGTCTTTGCGAAAGTTTGGCAGCGCGTTTGCCTTTCTGTGGCGCATCATGTGATTCAAGAGTTTTCGGAGGAAGGGTCTTATGATCACGAAAGGAAAAAACATGCAGCTCTTGCCGCTCTTTGTGACTGGATTGATCGGCGGCTTCGTTGCCTACATCTTCACTCTTTTTGATCGTGGGCAAAATCTCATACGCTTGGCGAATTATCCGGTCGGCGTATTGGCTGCTACGATGGCGGCGTGGATTTCTCAAAATGTTCCGAACATGCACAACAAACTTTTGGTTCTCGGTTTCACTCTGCCAACCGCGACGCTGCTTGTGTATCACATGGCTCGCCACGTTTGGATGAGTAAACAGCGGCTGAGCAAACAGGTGCAAAGCGTTTATTGAGTTGCAATCTTTTATCGTAATCTCTAACACGGAGGTTTTATGAAAAAGCTCATGTTGTCGGTTTTCTTCATGGTCGGCATTTTCGCGCTGGCCTCGCAAGGCGAGCTGTTGTGGAGCAGCCGATTGCTGCTCGACGAGTCGCGCGTTCACAAAGTTCAAAAAGGTGAATCGCTCAGTTTGCTCGCCAAGCGATACTACGGCGACCCGCAACGCTGGCGAGAGCTGGCATTGTTGAATCGCGCGCCAAATCCCAATTTGGTTCTGCCGGGCGAGGATGTGCTGGTTCCGGCGGTCGGCTCGATTAATGAAATGAGCCGCGTCAAAACGATCACCAAATTCAACAACCTGGCAAACGAGCAGGAACGTTTGGCGGTGGTCGAAACACCGGAAGCCATGCGCCAGTTTAGCGGTTCGCCATCATCTTCCGCGATGAGCACACAAGCCAGCAGCGATGGCAGTGGTGGTCCAAAGCAAGAAAGCGCAGTTGCGAGCGGCAATGAAAATGTCGAGCCAGCGACTTCTTCGAGCGCCGAGTATATCGATCCTACCGGTGCTACTTCTGAGGATGGCCTGATCGCAGAAAATGCTCCGCTGAGCAACGGCGTCGAGGAAAGCGGCGGGTTCCCGTGGTTCTGGTTGGCGGTTGCGGTGATCATCATCGGCGGCGTTTTTGCCTTCGTGAGTTATCGCAAACGCGCGGCGACCCAACAAGATGACGACGAAGTTGAAAAAAGCAACCTCGGACGCACCGAAGAACTTCTCCGCGGACGTCGCCATAGCGAAGGCGCGACCACTCATGCGTAATCTTCGAACGCAAAAGCTCTCCACCCCTCAATAAAGTGAGCTCGGGAGGCGCAAATCAGCGAACCACCCCATTCGCGCGCCTCACCCACCTCAAAAAGAACGCGACCCCAACAAGGTCGCGTTCTTTTTTGCATTCAGAAATTTGCTTGACAATGCGGGCCGCTGCTTGTATTTTGAAAGCACACGACGCGAAGAAAATCACAATGAGCAATGAAACAAAGCAATACTCCGTGCTGAGGTGGCGCGCGGCTACGTCGCTGAGAGCGGTTGATGAGCTTGCGGTTGAAGAACCCCTGGAGATTCGAGTCAATGGTCAACCGATTGCCGTCATCATGCGGACGCCTGGCCACGACTTGGAACTCGCGACTGGTTTTCTCCTGACAGAAGGAATCGTTCAACGTAGCCATGATGTGAAATTGTCTGCTGTGCTCGATGAACTTGGCTTGGAAGTTCAAAATGTTTTAGATGCGAGCGTCCCGGAGCTCTCTGATCTCAATGGCTTACAGCGCCAGATCTTTGCTTCTTCAAGCTGTGGCATCTGCGGGCGCATGACCATCGAGCGCGTGCGCATCAAGGCTTCGGCGTTAAATGAGGGATTTTCGGTAAACCCGACGTTGTTGCAGGCTTTACCGGAAAAATTACGTATGCAGCAAAAAGTTTTTTCGGAGACCGGCGGCCTGCACGGGGCCATGCTTTTTGATCATGATGGAAGCGTATTGGCTGTCCGAGAAGATGTTGGTCGCCACAACGCCGTCGATAAGTTGCTCGGTTGGGCGATGATGAACAAACTGCTGCCGCTGTCTCGCGCCGGCTTGTTTGTCAGCGGTCGATTGAGTTTTGAGATTACCCAAAAAGCTTTGATCGCCGGAATTTCTTACGTTGCGGGAATTTCTGCTGCGTCTTCCCTTGCAGTCGAATTGGCGAAGGAAACCGGCATGACGCTCATTGGCTTCGTGCGCGATGGCAGCGCAGTGGTGTATGCGGATTAAAAATGAACATCGCATAAAATATGTCTTGATGATGCTGTAATCTTTTTCAACTGCTGACGGTGGGGTTGAATAGAATAGGAGCGCTTGGAGTGAACATCGTTTTCGTTGAAACTTTTTACGGCGGCTCGCACAAGAGCTTTCTTGATGGTTTGATGAAATTCAGCCGCCATCGAATTACGCCGATCACCATGCCGTCGCGCTTTTGGAAATGGCGGTTGCGCGGCGCGGCGTTCTACGTGGCCGAACAGTACGGGGAAACGCTGCGCAGCGCCGATCTGCTTTTTGTCACCGATATGACGAACTTGGCGATGCTGAAGGCGTTGAGCAACTATACCTGTCCGGCGGTGATGTTTTTTCATGAAAACCAGCTCAGCTATCCCTTGCCCGACGGCGACAATTTGGATCTTCATTTCGGATTCATCAATCTTACATCGGCGCTCGTCGCCGATCGCTGCTTGTTCAATTCCAAATACCAACTCGATCAATTCGATCTTGAAAGCAAACGCTTCATCAACAACATTCCGGAGTTCGCGCCGGAGCGGGCGCATCATGAGATCATAAAGCGCTCGCAGGTCATTTACATGGGCATCGATGTTTCGGCTTTCAGCCACCCGCCGGTGCTTGATAATCCCCAACCGATTATTCTTTGGAATCATCGCTGGGAGTTCGACAAACAGCCGGAAGTTTTTTTTCGCCTGCTCTACAAACTTGACGCAGAGAATCTTCCTTTCAAGCTCATTATTCTCGGCGAGAATTTTCAGATGCACCCGAAAGAGTTTCTCGAAGCCCGTGAAAAGCTCGGTCACCGGATCCTGCAATTTGGTTTTGTAGAAAGCATGGACGATTACGCGCGTTTTCTGTCGATGTCGGACATCGTTCTCTCTACGGCCATTCAGGAGAATTATGGGTTCTCGGTTATCGAGGCGTTGTATTGTCACACCTTGCCGCTCTTGCCTAATCGTCTGAGCTATCCGGAGATATTGCCGGCGCAATTTCACAAAGACTTTCTTTACAATAATGAAGACGAGCTGGAAGTCAAGCTGCGGCAACTTCTCCGCAACTATGATAAAATGGCGGACCGCAAAAAACTGCTCGCCGAATCCATGAAAAATTTTGACTGGAAAAATCGCATCGATGAATTCGACGAGCTTTTCGATGCCTTGATGGCGCCGAAGGCGCCGAAGTAATCAGGGATATTGCGACATCCAGAATCTCGGCAACTCATTGCGATTCGTGTGTATTTTCGAGGAGGGGAGATAGTGGATCAACCAAGAAAGAATCGTGTTCGGAAGCGTCTTGCCGAACAAAGCCGTCTTGCCGCGTCTCCAACGGCTTCTCAAGACGCAGATGCATTGCCGTTGAATGCCGCGGAAATTTTGATTGCGGAGTATCAATATGCTGCGCATTGCGCGTTCCAGGCGCACGAAGACCGCGCGCGGGTTTCGAGTTATTATTTGGTCAGCGCCGGCACGGCGGTGGCAGCTATTCTCGGCGTGCAACAGGAAGAGGTTTTACCCAGCATAACAACGGGCTTCGCTGCAATTTTTGCCGTTCTCTTTTTTGTCGGCATTTTGACCTTGCTGCAAATGATTCGATTGCGCGAAGCCTGGTACGAAAGTGCCGCCGCCATGAATCTTATCAAAGAATACTATGTGAAGGCGTATTGCGATGTCGATTTGGTGAAAGCTTTCGCATGGACGAATAAAACCCTGCCGATGCGCGCCAAGGCATGGAGCGTCGCTTTCCTTTTGGCGTTGTCGGTGATGCTGATTGATTCTTGCGCGGTCGGCGGCTCGATCATTTTTTATGGATACGGCACCACGGGGGATGATCTACTTTTTCGAAATTGGGCAATTACCGTTGCTTGTGCTTTGCTGGTGGCCCAGATCATTCTCTATCGAGTTTTGTTGCACGAAAAAACTTGATCAGTCCGATGTGAGCAGCGACCATCACTCATAGCTTACCGCCGATGAAACTTCTTTTTTCCGAAGCTCTTCCCGACTACGAGCGCTACATTTTTCCTTATGCGATCTGGGCCTTTCCGGAAGCCGGGGAAATGCCGCATGAATTTTTCGAGCGCGGCTTTCTTCCATCTTCAAAAGAGTTGGAGCGCTATTACTTGTGCCGCAGTGTCAGGGTGAGGCTAGAATCATTCTCGCCGTCTTCAGAAAACCGTCGCATTTTGCGAAAGGGGAAAGGCGTCACGTTCAAGCTCATCCCTCGTGAGGAGTTTTTATTTACTGAAGCTTGGAAGGATTTTTGTTTGCAGTACGCCGGCCTGAAGTTCGGCAAAGAGGTGATGAACGAAGAGCGGCTGACGAAGCTGTTGAACTCCAAAACCACTTCCCATCTTTTGGTCTTTCATGATGCTGCAACGGGCGCCGACGTCGGCTTGGTGACGCTGTTTCTCGAAAAACCATGCGTCGCGCAATATTACTATTCTTTTTATGATTTAAATTACCAACAACGAAACCTCGGCATGTATATGATGACTTCGGCGGTTGATTTTTTTGCCAAAGAAAACTGGCGCTTTATTTATTTGGGGTCGTGCTATTCGCAAAATGCCTTTTACAAGACTCAATTCTCGGGCGCCGAGTTTTTCAATGGCGCTGCGTGGTCGCCAAATCTTGACGAACTAAAATACCTCATCAATCGCACGCAGAATCATCAAACGACACATTTGTTCGAGGCGCAAGATTATCTGCACCGATTTCATGACGGCGATCTGGCGAAGCCGGTCGAAGCCTCGATCTTTCGTTTAAAGACGTAGTTCAACATGGTTTGCTTTTCAGGCTGACGTCGGCTCGCCGGTTTTTCGATTCTTCTTAACCGCCATAATCACACTCATTGGACTGAATCAGGCGAGAGTGTTGTGCTGATGAGAAAAACGAAAGGGCACGACTGCGCGAAAGCCATGCCCTTCCTTTTGGGGTAGGTGTCCTTAGAAATAATTTTAAGGAAGGAAAAGCTCTACATACCGTCGAGTGATGTACGCCAAGGTTGAAGTTCTTTCCACTTTCTCCTCGGATGCGCGACAGTTAGGAGTGGCGGGGAGAAAGTTAAGTTCGATGAAAATGGAATGCATCAGCAGATACGCTCCTTCATTTTGCTAAATTCATGCCAGCCAATATTGAAACTTTAACGAAAGTAGCCTACTGTTTTTGATGGACTAATCTTGAGATTTTTTTAATCTTGTTCGGGTTCAATTCCCCGACGCTTGCGTCGTTTACAATAGACAATACACCACTTGATACCCCGACGCTTGCGTCGGGGAGCTTCATTGAGCCAAATTAAAAATCGGCTCGAATGTTTTATGCTGAAACAATGTCTTGCCGCCGTACGCCCTGAACCAACTTTCCGCAAAATGAGTTGACATTTTCGCGATTTCTTCTAATTTGATCAAAAAGAAATCTAAAATCATGATGCACATTTATTGGAATCAGGAATGCAGCTCCGCTTAAGGTATGGCGCGGCAACGGCCACCGCAGAATTTCGCCCAACGCGAGGTTTTGTAACGGAGCTCGATATCAAACATATCGCAACACTTCAAAGGCCTGATGAAATCATTAGCCAAGCTCTTGACAAGCCGATTGGCAGCTATCCATTTCATCGACTTTTTCGCGGCTCCGGCGAAGTGCTTATCGTTGTGCCGGATCAGAGCCGCCGCAGCGGCAGTGAGATATATTTGCCCATCATAAGGCGCAGGTTAAACGATTTAGGAATCTCCGATGCGAAAATCACCATCTTGGTGGCAAACGGCAGCCACCCGGCGCAAACAGTGGAAGAGATGCAGGCGACGCTTCCACCTGACGTTTATGATCGCGTACGAATCGTTCAACATGATAGCAGGAACAAGAAGGAGCTAAGTTACATCGGGGAGACAAAGCGCGGCACCCCGATTTTTGTCAACAAACTGATTTCGGACGCCGAGCATATTATTATCTGCGGCACGGTGCTGCATCATTATTTTGCCGGTTATGGCGGCGGGCCAAAGATGATCATCCCGGGCTGCGCGGGTTACGAAACGATTACACGCAATCATGCTTTGGCCATTGACCATTCCCGATTGCGCTTGCGCGCTGATTGTAACGACGGCAAAGTCGACGGCAATCCGCTGCAGCAGGATTTGCGGGAAGCGTTCAAGTTTATCAATGTCACGTTTCTTTTGCACACGATTTTGAATGGCCACGACGACATCGTCGCCGCCTTTGCGGGGGAGCCGCTGCAGGCGCACGCGGCAGGTTGTCGAATGGTTGACGATATTTACCTGGTTCCAATTCAGGAACCGGCAGACCTCGTGATTGTCAGTTGTGGCGGCCACCCGCGCGACCTCAACTATGTTCAGGCGCATAAGTCGCTACATCACGCCTTTTATGCGGTTCCTCGCGGAGGGGTGATCGTCTTTCTTGCAAAATGCGCTGAGGGAGTTGGCTCTGAGACTTTTTTGGAATGGTTTGATTATGATAATCCTGAAAAGCTCCACCATGCGCTCATCCATCATTATAAACTCAACGGCACGACCGCGCTGGCAACCATGCAAAAAGCGCGGGAATGCAGAATTATCGCTGTTACAGATTTGCCAAGCGAAATTGTCACAAAGCTTGGCTTCACGCCAGCCGCTTCCTTGTCTGAAGCACTGGGCATGGCAAGCAAGGAATTAACAGACGAATTCAGCGCTTATATCATGCCGAACGGCGCTTTGACCGTTCCCACTTTAAAAGCGTGAACGCGTTGAAGCAAGAGTTTATTTGAAGAACACGTGCAAGCGCGAGCAAATAGATGATGAATGGATGTTTTCTCAACTAAGGACTATGAAATGCATCATCGCCGACTGACAACTTGTGCCGCTCTACTGATGTTGGGAAGCATCGTTCTCATTCAAAGTTGTGCCATAGGCCCGCGACCACGCTATACGACCGACCGCCAAATCGGGAATCAGAACCAAGAGCGTCGTTTATCTCCAAACGATCATGATACATCAAGCGCCGCCACACGCTTGGATAGCGCAGCGCTTGATAACGACATTAAAACGGGTGAATCTCGAACCGATCTTCTACCGCTGCATAACCAAGCGCAGCATGAGAAACTTGCAACCAGCATCAACGCTTTTCTTGATGCACGCTACAAATATGGTGGAAACGACGCAAGCGCGATTGATTGCTCGGGATTCGTCAAGGCTGTTTTTCAGGAAGTATATAGCATCAAGCTGCCGAGAAAGGCAGCGGAGATTTACCGTCTTGGAACTAAGGTTGGGAAAGGTTCGCTCGCAACCGGCGACTTGGTATTTTTCTCAACCGCAGGATGGCGCTCGATTAACCACGTCGGCATTTATTTGTCTGACAACAAATTTGTGCATTCCAGCACCAGCCGGGGAGTGACCATTTCAAGCCTCGATGAAGACTATTGGAAGCGACGTTACCGAGGAGGGTGCCGCCTTTAGCGCCTCGTTGATCGTCTTTTCGCAATTGCAGTCTCGATTTTTGCCACCATAAGTAAACGATGAACGAACAACCGTGTCGCGAACGAATCGAACCAGGAAGAGAGGAACGTATGCCAACCCGCGGCATTGCTTTTGATGTGAAGGAAGCGCAAAGCATCCTTCGCGAGCAAAAAATCGATGCATGGTTGATTTACGATTTTCGCGGATTGAACGCCATTGCCCGCGAGCTTTTTCATTTGGATGGCCACATGCTCACACGCAGGTGGTTTTTTTTTATCCCGCAAAAAGGCGACCCAATATTGCTTGCGCACCGCATCGAAGAAAAGAATTTCCCATCACTGCCGGGAGAGATGCGTTTTTACGCCGGCCTTCTGGAACTCGAAGCGCAACTCGCAAAACTTTTGAAAGGGTGCAAGCGCGCCGCCATGGAATACTCGCCACGGTGCTCCATTCCCACCGTCTCCTACGTTGACGCCGGGATGCTTGAAATGGTGCACGGCCTCGTTCCGGAAATTGTTTCTTCCGCCAATCTTGTTCAATACTTTACCTGCAGATGGAGCGATGAGCAGCTTGCCAGCCACAAGGAAGCTGCCGGCATCCTGCATCGCGCGCAGAGCGACGCTTTTGAATTCATCCAGCGCGAATTGTCAGCAGGCAAGAAAATAACCGAATACGACGTGCAACAGCACATCGCGAAGGATATCAAAAGCGCCGAGCTAACGGCCCACGCCGAGCCGATTGTCGCCGTCAATGCCAACGCCAGCAATCCGCATTACGCGCCGACGGCCTCGCAAAATACAAAGATTCGCAAGAACGACGTCGTCCTGATCGACCTCTGGGGAAAGAAGACGACGCCGCGCGCGGTTTATGCCGACATCACCTGGATGGGCTATGTTGGAAAAAAACCGCCGGAAAAAGTGCAGCAGGTTTTTAATACGGTGGTTGCGGCGCGCGACGCCGGCGTCGAGTTTATTCGCGAAAGCTTCAAGCGCGGCGAAACCATGCAGGGCTATCGCGTCGACGAAGTCGTTCGGGGCGTCATCGTCAAGGCGGGTTTCGGAGAATATTTCTTTCATCGCACCGGACACAGCATCGGCGTGGAAGTTCACGGCAACGGCGTGAACATCGATGGATATGAAACGCGGGATTTGCGCGACATCATACCGGGTGTCGGCTTCTCCATCGAGCCGGGAATTTATTTGCCGGAGTTCGGCGCGCGGACCGAAATCGACGTTTACTTCGGCGCCCGCGGGCCGGAGATTTTTACCGCGCCGCAAAAGCAGTTGACGCTGTTATCGATTTGAAACGGCTTTCACAGTGAATAGCATCCCCTCTCTCAAAAAAGGCAGCGAGCTTGATCTGGAGATCGAGTCGCTGGCATTTGGCGGCAAGGGTGTAGCGCGACTGAACGGCTTCGTTGTTTTCGTGCAAGACGCGCTGCCGGGACAGCGAGTCCGCGCCCAACTCCTTCGCAAGCGCGGCGGCTACGCTGAAGCGCGCGTTCTTCGGGTTATTCAGCAGTCGCCGCTGTTTGTCGAGCCGCGTTGCCGTCATTTCGACGATTGCGGTGGCTGCATTTTTCAAAATTACGAATATGCAGCGCAGTTGGAAGCCAAGCATCGCCAGGTCGTCGAAACGCTGAAACACATCGGCGGCTTTGAGGAAATCAACACTCTCCCGCCTATTCCCTCGCCACAGGTTTTTTATTATCGAAACAAAATGGAGTTTTCTTTCTCCCCGCAACGCTGGGTCACTCAAGCCGAGATCGAGAAAGATGTTCTGACGGCCTCCAAAGATTTTGCTGTCGGCCTGCATGTGCGAGATCGGTATGATAAAATCCTGACGATCGAAGAATGTCACCTTCAATCAGAATGGAGCAACGGCGTCTTGGCGGCGGTGAGAAAATTTACCGAGAAGCATGAGCTGCGGCCTTATACGACGCGCGATCACAGCGGCTTCTGGAGATTCATTGTTCTGCGGGAAGGCAAGCACACTCGCGACCTTATGATCAACATCGTGACCGCCGAACATCCAAACGGGCTCGCTGAAGTCGCGAAACTTTCTCAGGTCGTGCTCCAACAATTTCCTGAAACGACAACCATCATTCATAACATCAATCGCAAGAAGGCGCAAATCGCTTTTGGGGATGAAGAAGTCGTGCTGCACGGGCCGGGCTATATCCACGAGCGCATCGGCGATTTTACTTTTCAGATTTCGGCAAATTCTTTTTTTCAAACAAACACGTTTGCGGCGGAGGTTTTGTACGGCAAGACAGCCGAATATGCGGCGCTCACCGGCAACGAGACGGTTTACGATCTCTACTGCGGCGCCGGCACGATTTCGATTTACATTTCGCGCCAGGCCAAGCGGGTTGTCGGATTCGAGCTTGTCCCGCAAGCGATTCATGATGCGGCCGTCAACTGCCGCCTCAACGGCGTTTCCAATTGCGCGTTCATCGAAGGCGACTTGAAAGACGAGCTGGCGCAAGTCTCGCCGATTACTATGAAGTGGGGCAAGCCGGACGTGGTGATCGTCGATCCGCCGCGCTCGGGAATGCACCCGAAAGTCGTCGGCAAGCTGCTCGATCTGGCCCCGCAACGCATCGTGTACGTCTCATGCAATCCTGCAACCTTTGCGCGAGACGCGAAAGAATTATGCAGGGACGCGTATCATCTGGAAAAAGTTCAGCCGGTTGATATGTTCCCGCATACGGGTCATATCGAGTTGGTGGGGCTGTTGGTGAGGGAGTAGGAGGCTAACGGTGCGCGTTAGGCGCTCGGCGGATTGCGCCAGCCAACCCATGAATTCAGGAGGCGTAGCCGAGTCGCCTGCACGCTGTGTTAGGCGGCTGGCATACTGTCCGTCCGAAGTTCTGTTGGTTTATTGCCTGCACAATTCTAATTGTTTTTTGGTTCGTAATGAAGCAAAACTGTCCCGCAAGCAAAAGGTTTACAC